>Ga0172379_10000038_pt1 | contig 331637 bp, 297 predicted proteins | sample GrowelOW334metaG_FD_119756 | JGI IMG/M metagenome (GOLD analysis project Ga0172379, IMG submission 119756) | Groundwater microbial communities from an aquifer near a municipal landfill in Southern Ontario, Canada - Groundwater well OW334 metaG | ecosystem: Environmental > Aquatic > Deep... | reverse complement strand
TGTTTTTTATTATTTTGCTTCTATTGATTTTCTTTTTGATTTTTTTGAAAAAAAGAAAATTTGTACTTTCCGATAAAGAATTACAATATATAAAAGCTCATTGGATAAGGATAATCGATATGTTTCATTTTTATCCAAGAGACGCTATTTTGGATGCTGATAAATTGCTTGATTATGCTTTGGGTAAAAAAGGATATGACGGCACCTTGGGCGAAAAGTTAAAAAAATGTGGCAAATCCTTTTCTGATATAAATGGGATTTGGATGGCTCACAAAATGAGAAATTCAATAGCTCATGAAATGGTTGATATAGAAGAAAAAGAATTTAAGGCGGCTTTGCAATCTTATAAAAGAGCATTGAATGATTTAGGCGCAAAATTATGATTATATGGCTTACAGGAGGGCAGGGGAGTGGTAAAACTCTAGTCATGCAATTTCTAAAAGAGAAAGGTTTTTCGTGTATTTCTGCAGATAAAATTGTGCATCAACTTTATAGATCCGGTAACGATGGCGAGATTTTAATTACAAAAACTTTTGGAAAAAATTTTTTAAATAAGCAGGGGAGTGTTTGTAGAACTAAATTAAAAAAAATTGTTTTGGAAAACGCAGAAAATGTTGAAAAATTAAATGAATTAATTCATCCTCTTGTTTATAAAAACATTCAAATGCTTGTTGATGTGTTTTTGGCTTCAGGGAAACATAATATTGCGATTGAAGCTGTCTATTTTGACGAAAAGAAATTTGGTAAAATTGTGGATAAAGTGATTTGGATTGATCGTGAAAATCAAAAAAAAGAATTTTTCATAAAAAAGCCGTCAAGGGTTGATCTCGTTTTGGAGAATAACGGTTCTATTGCCGATTTGAAGAAATCTGTTTATTATCTTGTTCGTTAACTAATTTATATGGAATTCGAGGCCGTTATAGGGTTGGAAATTCATGCGCAGATGTCTACCAAAACAAAAATGTTTTGTGGATGCGATAATGATTCTTTTGATAAAGAACCAAATATAAATGCGTGTCCTGTTTGCATGGGGTTTCCCGGTCAGCTTCCAGTTGTTAACGAGGAAGCTGTTAAGAAAGGCATAAAAGCCGCGCTTGCTCTTAATTGTGAAATACAACTCCACTCCAAATTTGATAGAAAAAATTATTTTTATCCTGATAATCCGAAAGGTTTTCAAATTTCTCAATATGATGAGCCTGTGTCTAAAAACGGTTTTATTGAAGTTGGGGGTGTAAGGGTCGGAATTACACGTTTGCATTTGGAAGATGATGCGGGAAAATTGACGCACGTTCGTGATGGATCTTTGGTCGATTTTAATAGAGCCGGAACACCTCTTATGGAGATTGTTTCTGAGCCCGATATGCATAATGCTCAAGAAGCGTCTGCTTATGCCAGAGAAATTCAAAAAATTGTTCGCTATGTTGGAAGTAGTGATGCTGATATGGAAAAGGGAATGATGCGTTTTGATGCGAGTGTTTCTATCAGACCAAAAGGAGAAAAAAAATTATATCCACGTGCTGAAATTAAAAATTTGAATTCTTTTAAGATGTTGGAGAATGCAATTGATTATGAAATTGCGAGACAAATTCGTGCATGGGAAGATGGAAACCCCGTAAAATCTCCTATAACTATGGGGTGGAATGATGAAAAGAAAGAAACATATTTTATGAGGGATAAGGAAGAAAGTGATGATTATAGGTATTTCCCTGAGCCTGATTTACCTATGCTTGTTCTTGACGAAGAAATGGTCACTGAGATAAAAAAAAGTTTGCCAGAGTTGCCAAGCGTTAAAAGAAAAAAATACACAGAGGATTTTGGTGTTTCTGAGGATGAGGCAAGAATCCTTTCCGATGATCCTGTCATGGCTGATTATTTCGAAAGAGTTGTTGAAATTTGTGAGGATCCAAAAAAAGCGGCCTCTTTTATTACTACAATTCTTATCGCTAAATTGAAAGAAGATTTGATTGATATAAGTTCACAAAAAATTTCTCCTGAAATGATTGGCGAATTAATAAAACTTGTTAATTCAAATGTTATTTCAAATAATACTGCGAAAGGTGAGGTGTTTGATGAAATGTATAAAAATGGTACTTCTCCTTCTCAAATTGTCGAGGAGAAAGGGCTTAAACAAGTTTCTGATACTTCAGAAATAGAACGTGTTTGTAATGAAGTTATGGCTGAAAATCCAGATCCTGTTGCCGATGTTAAGGCCGGTAAAGAGAAGGCTATGGCATTTTTAGTTGGACAAGTTATGAAAAAATCAAAAGGCAAGGCGAATCCACAAATGGTGAATGATGTCTTGAAGAAGCTTATAGTTTGATCTATTATTACTTTGGTTTTATCCTCTTAACCATTTTCCTATGTTCTCAACGTCTGCAGATATTTTAAATATGTCGTTAGCAATCGGTTTTATTATTCTTGTGATATTTTTGAGTATTACGCTTTTTTATGCGATTTTAATACTTCGTGATTTTTCTCATGTCAGCAATGAAGTGAAAACCACCGTGCAGAAAATTCATGCAACTATAGCTCAGCCGCTTATGGCGATTGAATTTATAGTTGAAAAAATTCGTCCTTACATAGAGATGTTTATAGACAAGAAAATGAATGGCGGAAAAGTTCCGGCCAAGAAAAAATAAATTATTTTCTTCTTTTTATTATTTCGTAGGGGAATTTTATAGTTGCATTCCATATTCTTTTGATGCGTTTAGGCTCTTGAATAAGCCTAATTAGCCATTCGAGTCCTATCTTTCTGAAGATTTTTGGGGCTCTTTTTTTTGTGCCTGCTATGAAATCAAATGCGCCACCTACCCCGATTGCTAATTTTACAGATGAAAGTTTTTGTAAATTTTTTGCTATCCATAACTCTTGTTTTGGTGCTCCGTATGCAACAAATAATATATCTGCGCCTGAACGACTTATTTCTTCTGTTATTTCTTTTTCATCTTCTTCTTTCGGACTTTTGCTAAGTCTTCCAACTATTTTTATGTCAGGATATTTTTCTTGCAGATGTTGTTTTGCTTTTTCTCCTGCTGTTTCGCTCGCTCCGAGTAAAAATATTTTTAAGTTTTCTGCTCCCGATTTTTTGCAAATTTCAAGCATTAGATCTATTCCTGTCACACGTTCTTTTAGAACTTTTCTTTTTGATAAGTATTTGCTTGCCCATAAAATACCTATTCCATCCGGTACATTTAATGCTGATTTATTAAGTACTTCAAAGAATTTAGGGTTTTTTATGGCCTCAAGAAGTATTTCCGGATTGGGAGTTGTTATGTATGTTTTTGAATTTCCTTTTGCCAATTTTATGGCTCTGTCAGCCGCTTCTTCCAAGCTGACGTTGTTGAATCTTACTCCTAAAATTTCTATTTTTTCTTCCTGCATATGAATACTATATTATTATTTTTTTCTTTTTCCAGTATTTTAAAACCATTTTTTTCTAATAATTTTTGAAGTTCATTTTCTTTGAATGCGTAATAATATCTTTCTGTTTTTTTTGCCCACGGGATAAACGTGTCTCTTGTATCGTATTTTCCTAGTGTCAAAATTGACTTAAGAAAGGCTTTTCTTATGTATTTTTTATATTTTGGTTGAAACAGATTCCAAACGCTTACTATGAAAATTCCATTTGTTTTTAGTACTCTGTTTGCTTCTTTTATTGCTTTTTCTCTTAATTTTTTTGATGGAATGTGATGTAAAGATGCGATTTCCAATACTACATTTACGATGTCTTTTTTTAATGGAATCTTTAAAAGATCTCCTTTCATGAATTTTGCTCCTTCTTCTTTTTTGGCTTTCTCTAGCAGTTTTCTGTTGTTATCTATCCCTATGTATTTTGTTTTTTTATGCTTTTTTAAAAATTCATAAAATCTCCCGTTTCCGCATCCTATGTCTGCAACTATATTTTTATCTTTTATGTATTTTAGAAAATTATCAAACTCTTCCCATTTGTTTTTTCTTGTTTGATTGAATTCTTCTGCAATATCTGCATAGTCTTTTACGACTTTTTTTAGTAAGCTTATGGCTGTTTTTTCCCTCATGTATCCATTATAATTGTTTTGCATGGATTTTACGAATTTAAATCTAGACGATAATCAGGAGCTCGCGAGAACGATAATAATGCGCGCTTCAAAAAAAATCTTCAAACGAAGAGGGGATTTTGAGCATTTCAGAAACGGTATAATAAAAGAATTTAAGGGAAAAGTTTTTCATAATCTCTATTTGATAAAAGCTTATGTCGATTTATTGAAAGAGAAAAAAATAAAGAATAATCCATCTCTACTTTCTTTACTACGAAAGAGGGGAGTGCGTACTTTGAGTGGAGTGACGCCTGTTACGGTCCTTACTAAGCCATATCCTTGTCCTGGAAAATGTGTTTATTGCCCGACAGACATAAGAATGCCGAAAAGTTATTTGCAATCACAGCCTGCGGCTCAACGCGCTTTCTCCCAAGATTTCGATCCTTATACTCAGGTTTTTGTCAGGCTTAAGGCTTTAACTATGACCGGACATGAAGTTTCGAAGGTTGAATTACGTGTTATCGGTGGCACTTTTAGTTTTTACCCAAAAGCTTATCAAACTTGGTTTGTAAAAAGATGTTTGTTGGCTATGAATGATTTCCCTTTGCTTGTTTTGGGCAAGAAGCCTTTGAAGAAAAATCTTTCTTTTGCGCAGGTTGTAAAGATAAACGAGACTGCTGAAGTCAGATGTATCGGCATGAATATTGAGACAAGGCCTGATTATATCGACAAAAAAGAGGTGAGGCGTTTGCGAATGCTTGGAGTTACAAAAGTTGAAATGGGAGTTCAAACTACCGACGAAAAAGTTCAAGAATTGACTAAGAGAGGCCATGATTTGCAGTCCGTGAAAAATGCGACAGGTTTACTAAAAGACAGTGGATTTAAAATCGGTTATCATATGATGCCGAATTTGCCCGGATCTACGCCGGATTTTGATAAAAAAATGGTTTCAGAATTGTTTGAAGATTCCGAATTTCAACCTGATTATTTAAAAATATATCCTTGTGTTGTTGTGCCTAAATCTCAGCTTTTTTATACTTTTAAACGAGGGGAATATAAATCTTATGACGATAAAACTCTTGAAGAAGTTCTTTTGGCGGAAATGCTTTCTGTTCCGGAGTGGTGTCGCGTTGATCGTGTTGCGAGAGATATTCCTTCCGACGAAATTACTTCTGGCTCGAAAGTGTCTAACGTAAGGCAAATTCTTGAGCAAAAGTTGATGAAAAATTCCGGAAAAACCTTCCGTGAAATACGTGCACGTGAGATTAAAAATGAAACTTTTAAAGCAAAAGATATTAAATTGGTCATTCGGAAATATGATGCTAATAGAGGAAAAGAGTTTTTTATCTCTTTTGAGGATACGAAAAATGACAAAATTATAGCTCTAATAAGGCTTCGATTTCCGTTTAAAACTTTTATTCCTGAATTAAAAAATGCGGCTTTGGTTAGAGAAATACACGTTTATGGAAAACAGGTTGCGGTGGGGAAGAGAAGTGGCAAGGAAAAACAACATGGAGGTTTCGGCTCTAGGCTAATGAAATACGCGGAAGATTTTTCAAAAAAGAATGGATATAAAAAAATTGCTGTCATAGCGGGGATTGGGACAAGAGAGTATTACAAAAAATTGGGTTACAAGATTAAAGGTACCTACATGTTAAAGGGAATATAGATAGACAAAGGTTTGCACAATGTATCTTGTGCGAACTAAGCTTGATTTTCTTATTAAAGTGTTGTTTTGTGTGTCTTTTAGTCTTTCTATTCTTTTCTTTTAATTATTGTTTTATTTAATTATTCTCTCTTTTATCTTCTTGTTTATTTTTTTATATCTTTTTCTTGCTCTTTTTCCGTTTCTTGCATAATTCCCTTTTTGTTTTTAAATTCACTAAAAATGTAGGCCTAAAATTTGCGTTTTAACGCGTTTTAAATAAAAAGACGACACTTAGGTCGTCTTACTTAAAATCCGGAAGTCTGTTTTCTGGCTTATTGTAGCGTTTAATCTAAATCTTTAATTATATCATTTTTTGAAAAAGTTTTTTTGAAATTTTATGAAAATTTTATATTTTTTTAATCATTTATAAAAACTTCTTGAATTTCCGGAATTTTTTCCGCTAATTTTGGATAATTTTTTAATAAAGGATCTTTTTCTATGATTTTTGCGGCGCTATTTCTAGCTTTTTCTATATTTACCGAATCTGTCAAGCTTGCCATTTTTAGATCAGGAATTCCGCTTTGACGTATTCCGTAGACTTCTCCCGGACCTCTTAATTGCATGTCGATTTCGGCTAGTTTAAAGCCACTTGAGTATTTTTCCATAGATTGCATTCTCGTTTTTCCTTCTTCTGATAAATTTCCCGTAAAAAGGAAACAATATGATTGATATACTCCCCTACCTACTCTTCCGCGAAACTGATGAAGTTGAGAGAGCCCGAATCTTTCCGATCCTTCTATTAACATTATTGTAGCATTTGGAACATCTATTCCGACTTCGACTACTGAAGTTGATACTAATATATTTATTTTATTGTTTTTGAAACCTTCCATAACTTCGTCTTTTTCCTCTTGTTTAAGCCTTCCGTGAAGCAATCCCAATTTTAATTTTGGAAAAATGAATTCTTGTAAATGAGCATATTCTTGTATTACTGATTTTACTTCTATCACGTCAGATTCATCTATCAATGGACAAATCACAAAGGCTTGTCTACCTTTTGCGATTTGATCTTCAATCCATTGATAAGCCTGTTTTCGTTTGTTTTCCGAAACCACTCTTGTGATGATTTCTTGTCTGCCTTTTGGCATTTCGTCGATCACCGAAAGGTCTTGATCTCCATAAACAACTATTGCCAGTGTTCGAGGAATTGGCGTAGCGGTCATGCTTAAAAGATGTGGAGAATTGTAACTTTTTAGAATTTCTCGCTGTTTTACGCCAAATCTGTGTTGTTCGTCGATTATTGCGAGTCCTAAATTTTTGAAGCCTATGTCTTCTTGGATTAACGAGTGAGTTCCAATTACGATGTCTACTGTGCCTGTTTTCATTTGTCTGACAACATCATCTTTCATTGATTTCGTTGTTGAGCCCGAAATAAATTGAACATTTAGATTATATTTTGTAAGTGTTTTTACGAATGTTGAATAATGCTGTTTTGCCAATATTTCTGTTGGGGCCATTATTGCAACCTGATAGCCGTTTTTTACCACGTTCAATGCGGCTAATGCCGCAACAACTGTTTTTCCTGACCCTACGTCTCCTTGAATCAAACGACTTGCCGGATAAGGTTTTTTAATGTCTTCGAGCACATCTTTTAGTGCTTTTTTTTGTGCATTAGTTAATTCGAATGGTAGTGAGGCGATTGCTTCTTTAAGTATCTCTGTTTTAATCTCTATGTTTTTTGCTTGCGACTGCGTCGCATGTTGCCAATGCCATTTTCTTTGTAAAACTTTTAATTGTAATATGAAAAGTTCATCGAATCCCAGACGTTCTCTGGCTTGTAATAATTTTTTTTCGCTTTCCGGAAAATGTACGTTTTTTATTGCTTCTTTTATTCCCATCAAATTGTGCTCTTTTAAAATTTCTTCAGGCAAATGTTCTTCGAAAAAACTAAGCCATTCATCAACTAATGGTTTTATTTTTTCTCTTATCCATTTTGAGGTTATTCCTTCAGTTTCGTGATATACAGGCGCTATTATGCCACTATGGATTTGTTCTTCGTATGGTTTTATGATTTCATAAGACGGATTTTGTAATGCAATTTTCCTAAAACCTGTTTTTGCTTTTCCACTAAGAATTATTTCCGTATTTCTAGGAAGCATCCTTGTTAAGTGTGGCTGATTAAACCAAACTATTTCTATTGTCCCGCTAAAATCTGTAAAAATTCCGCGTGTGATTTTTTTCCCAAATTTTGTGTTTATGTTGAAAAGTGAAGTCAGTCTGCCCTTTATTGTTGCTACTTCGTTTGGGATTATATCTTTTATTTTCGTGAATTCGCGCGTGTCGTTGTAGTCGCGCGGAAAATAAAGCAATAAATCTTTAACTGTATTTACGCCAAGGGAAGACAATTTTCCAAGGTGTTTTTTTGTTGTCCTTAATACTTTTTCAAGATTTTTCTGAAGCATTATTTTCCAATCACTTTTATAAACTTTCTTTTTCCGGCTTGTATCAAGCGTTCTTTGCTTATATCAAGTTCGGAGTCAATTTCTACTATTTTTTCGTCGTCAACTTTCAATCCTCCTTGTTCAATCAGTCTTTTTGCTTCACTTTTTGAAGTTGTTAGTTTTGTTTCGACCAATAAATCTATAAGTTTATGTTTTTTCCCCGGAATTTTTATTTTTTCAATATCTTCAGGTTTTCCTTTGTTTGAGAAGATTTCTGTAAATTCTTTTTCGGCCGTTTTTGCCGATGCTTCGTTGTGGTATAGTGTTACCAATTCTCTAGCTAAACGCATTTTCAAATTCTTTGGGTTTTCGCCTGATTTTAGCGCTTTTTCGATGTTTTTTAATTCTTCAAATTCTACGTCCGTCGCCAATTCAAAATATTTTGTTATTAAATTATCCGGAATTGACATTGCTTTTCCGTAAATTTCTTTTGGACTTTCTGCAAAACCAATGTAGTTGTTGTACGTCTTGCTCATTTTTTCTACGCCGTCCGTACCCTCAAGAATTGGGACAGTGATTATGTCTTGGACAGTTTTGCATCCATATGCTTTTTGTAAATCACGACCTACCAGCATATTAAATGTTTGATCTGTTCCTCCTAATTCAACGTCTGATTCGAGCATTACAGAGTCATATCCCTGCATTATAGGATATAATAATTCTGTTAGTGAAATGTCTTGATTGTTTTTTAATCGATTTTTAAAATCTTCTCTTTGAAGCATTTGGCTTACTGTTCTTTTTGCTGTTAGTTCCAATATTTGAGCCATACTCATTTTTGCAAACCACTCAGAGTTGTATCTTATTTCCAATTTTTTAACATCAAGAATTTTTGACGCTTGTTCTATGTAGTGTTTCATGTTTTCCTTGATTTGCTCTTCTGTAAGCGTTTTTCTTGTTTCTGATTTTCCTGTTGGATCACCGATTCTTGCCGTGTAATCGCCTATAAGTAAAATGGTTGTGTCTCCCCTATCTTGAAATTGTTTTAATTTTCGAAGCACAACTCCATGTCCGATATGTAAATCTGAACCTGTCGGATCTATTCCAAATTTTATTCTTAGTTTTTTTCCGGAATTTAATTTCTTTTCTAATTCTTCTTTAACAATGACATCTGCCACTCCCCTTTCCAACAAATTTTTATTGTCTTTTGCCATTTGTTTATTTGTTATTTTTTTTTCGCGATTTCAGGATACCAAACTGCGCCTTAAAATGCAAAATGCTGAACGGTGGTCAAAATCTATTGACATACCTTCCAGTGCTATTGTAAAATTCACCTCCTGTATTCACTGTTTATATTTGTATGTTGCAGGAATATCTGTGTCAAATAGGCTTTACCGGTAATGAATCAAAGGTTTATATGGAGCTTCTTCGTATTGGCTCTCATCCGGTGACTTTGCTTGCAAAAAGTCTTGTTATGAACAGAACTTCTGTTTGGAGTATTCTTAAATCTCTTGAACAGAAAGGCGTTGTTTCTTCTTATGCTTCAAGAAAAATTAAATATTTTGTCGCCAATGATCCTAATTTTCTTATAGGGTATCTTGATCGTAAATGTCGTGTTTTTGATTATTACAGGGAAAAACTTATGTCTGTTATCCCTCAATTCAGGGGAGTTTCCGATAATTTTGTTTTTCATAAACCTGTTGTGTCTTTTTTTGACGGATTGGAAGGTGTTAAACACGTGCTTTATGACTTTCTTAAGGCAAATTGTGAAAAGAGGGGTTATATTTCGCTCGATAAGTATTTTTTAACTGATAATAATTTTTCAGATTTTTTTAGTGATGCTTTGAAAAGAAAAACTTCAAAATCTTTTAGGATGATTTTGCCTAATTTTGATGAAATTAAAAAAATATTTAATTTTAAAAATAAGAATGTTGAGGTTTTGTGTCTTGATAAAGCCGATTTTGGTAAACTTTTTGAAAATGAAATCGTAATATATGATAATAGGGTTTGTATTATTAATCTTCAAAAAGGAGCTGAATATGGAATTGTAATAGAAAGTCCAAAAGTTTCAGATATGCATAAGATGATTTTCGATATGGTGTGGAATAGTATACAATAGGTCCATGATAAATATTTTGTTTGAAAATAAAGATTATATGGTGGTAGAAAAACCTTCGGGAATTTCCATGCATCCTTCTGATACTTCCAATGAGATTACTTTTATTGACGAGCTTAAGCCAAAGCTTGAGTTGAAAGATTTGGATCCTGTTCGTCCTGGCATTGTTCACAGGCTTGATAAGGACACTTCCGGAATTTTAATTATTGCGAAAAATAAAATTTCTTATGATTATTTTGTAAAACTTTTTAAGAGCAGGAAAATTGAAAAGCATTATTATGCTCTTGTTAGAGGTATCATGAAGCATAAAAAAGCTGTGATTGATTCGCCGATTACAAGAGATCTCAAAAATAGGACCAAAATGAGCGTATCTGCAAGTATTGGCGCAAAGAACGCCGTTACGGTTTATAATGTTGTTCATGAATACAATACTGTTTCAGGGAATGTTAGTTTGCTTGATGTAGACATTAAAACAGGCCGTACGCATCAAATAAGGGTTCACATGAAGGCCATAGACCATCCGGTAGTTATGGATGAGGCTTATGGAGATAGTAAGTTCAACGATGCCTTTACGGAGGAATTTGGTCTTAAGAGGCAATTTTTACATGCTTACATGTTGAAATTCAAAGATCCTGACGGTAATACAAAAATCTTCAAGACTGATTTGCCTGAAGATTTAAATAATGTAGTTGTTAAGCTAAAGGCTTTGTAAGCTTATTCTTCTTTTTTCTTTGAAGTTGTTTTTTTAGCTGTTGTCTTTTTTACAGCTGTTTTCTTTTCTGTCTTTGGTTTGCTTTCTTTTTTTTCTTTTTTGACTACAACTTCTTTTACTTTTTTCTCTACAGGTTTTGCTCCTGAAGCTGAAATATTCAATATTTCAATTTTAGTAAGTTTTTGTCTGTGTCCTTGTTTCTTTTGATATCTTTTTTTAGCCTTCATCTTGTATACGTAGATTTTGTCTGCTTTTGTTTGTTCTACGACCTTTACTTCTGCGAAAGCACCTTCGATGTATGGTGTTCCAAGTTTTACATTCTCTCCGTCTACAATCAAAACAACTTTGTCGATTTCTAGCTTATCATCGGCATTTAGATCTAATTTTTCGATTTCTAGGATTGAACCTTTCTCTACTTTATACTGTTTTCCTCCTGTTTCGATTATTGCGAACATTTTTGTGGTGTTTAATACGTAAAATTTGCGTATGTAATCTACGTAAAAATCCTGAACTGGTCAAGCTTATTTTGAGATTATAAGGTTTTTTAACTCTTTTATCCCCTCTTCCATGGCCTTTTTTACCTCTGAAATTTCTTCTCCTTTGAACTTAGATAACACAAAATCGCTGATATCTTGTTGTTTTGGGCTTGATACTCCCCTGCTTTCAATTCCTATTCTTATTCTTGTGAAATTTTCTGTTCCAATCTGTTGAATAACTGATTTCATGCCGTTGTGTGTGCCTGCGGATCCTTTGTCCCGTACTCGTATTTTGCCTAGAGGCAGATCAACGTCGTCGTATATTACGAATAAGTTTTTTGGGTTCTCTTTGTAAAAATTTAATATTTTGGAGACTGCTTCTCCGGATAAATTCATAAATGTTGTAGGTTTTACCAACAAAAAATCTTCTCCTTCATGTGAAATCTTGCCTATTTCTGCTTTGAATTTAGGGCTTTCTTCCATTGATACTTCTTTCCCAAGTTCCTTTATCAGTTCATCGATAAACATAAATCCCACGTTGTGACGCGTGTTCTCGTATTTTTCTCCAATATTTCCCAAACCTACGATGATCTTCATTTATTTTCTGTAAGGTATTTTTTTTCCACTTATTTCTATGAAGTCTCCGAATGTTGCTCCTTTTTTGTTTATTAGTTTATTTATACCAAATTTTTCCATGTATATATACATTCTTTCAAGTCCTTCCGGATTTCTTATGTCTGTCATTATTGCGAGCCTGTTTATCTTTGTTCCGCTGATTCTGAAAATTTTGCTATTCTTGTTTTTCTTTATCTTTTCAAGAATAAATGGCGCTTTTTCAAGATGTGGCTGAAGTACAGGCATTTCTACCACGTCTTCCGGTGGATTATTCCTAAGATATTTCTTGAATTCTATCAGTTTTTTTGAGATTTCGAATAAAAGAGGTTTCAAACCTTCGTGTGTTACTCCGGAAATTTCAAATATTTCTCCTTTTTTGTATGCCTTTCTAAGTTCTTTTTTCTTTGCTTTTAATGCTTCATCTGTCAATAAATCTCTTTTATTTATAACTACTATCTGCGGTTTTTTTGCCAATGCTTTATCAAATTCTTTCAGTTCCTTGTTTATTGTTTTATAGCTAATGTCTGCGTTTTCAAGCGATCCGTCTATAACGTGAATTAGTATTTGTGTTCTTGCTATGTGTTTTAAAAATTGATGGCCCAACCCTTTTCCTTGGCTTGCTCCTTCGATCAAACCAGGAATATCTGCAACTACGAACGAATTACTTGAATCTCCTCCAAATTTTGACATATCTACGACGCCCAAATTTGGAATCAATGTCGTAAAATGATATTCCGCAATTTTCGGACGAGCATTGCTAATTACTGAAATTAATGTTGATTTTCCGGCTGATGGAAGCCCTATAATACCTACGTCGGCGACAAGTTTTAATTCCATCACTATTTCTTTTTCTTCTCCCGGTTCTCCATTTTCTGCAAATCGAGGAGCTTGTCTTATAGATGACACGAAATGCGCGTTTCCCATTCCTCCTCGTCCACCTTTTGCTATTATTATTTCAGTTTGTTCTTTTGAGAGATCAGCCAATATTTTTGATTTATCTGAATTAAAAATAATCGTTCCGACCGGAACTTCAATTTCCATATCTTCTCCTCTTTTTCCGTACATGTTTGACCCCATTCCGTTTTCACCTTTCGAAGCTTTATAGGCTTTTTTGTGGGCAAGATGGCTTAGTGTGTTTATGTTTGGATTTGTTCTTATAATGATGTTTCCACCATTTCCTCCATCTCCACCATTAGGGCCTCCTTTGGCTACAAATTTTTCTCGGCGGAAGCTAATACAGCCGTCTCCACCGTTCCCTGCCTGAACCTTTATTTTTAATTCGTCACAAAACATGCGTACAGAGTAGCAATCTTTTGACTTATTATCAATTGTTTGTTAATTTTACACTCGCTTCTTTAAAATGCCCAGGTGGCGGAATTGGTAGACGCGCGGGACTCAAAATCCCGTGGTGGCAACATCGTGAGGGTTCGATTCCCTCCTTGGGCACCATATTTTAAATATAATTCCTATGGATAATTCTGTAAAAGATGTTCAGAAAAAAATAAGAATTTCTTTGCGGTTGCATAAAAAATTTTTTGGAGTTGTTTTTGCCTTGATTGCTGTTGTAATGATTTGGCGTGGGCTTTGGAATTTATTGGATATGTATATATTTCCAGAACACCCTGTTTTTAGTAATGTTTTTACTTTTCTTCTTGGTATGTTCTTGATTTATCTTCCCGATGAAGACATAAAAGATATTATTTAAAATGGAATTTTTGATAACTAAATTGTTGGCTTTGACTGCTCATCTTGGCTACGGTGGAGTTTTTTTTCTTATGGCTGTAGAGAGTTCTTTTATTCCTTTGCCCTCTGAGCTTGTTATTCCTCCTGCGGCTTATTTGGCTTCAAAAGGAGAAATGAATGTCTTTTTGATTGTACTTTTGGCTGGACTTGGGAGTGTTGCTGGAGCTTCTTTTAATTATATATTGGCTAGAATTTTAGGAAGGCCATTGATTTACCTTATTGCTGAAAAAAAATGGGCAAAATATATATTTTTAAATAAATCTCATATAGAAAAAGCTGAGAAATATTTTTTGGAGCGTGGAAATATTGCTACTTTTTTAGGAAGACTTGTCCCAGGAATTAGGCATCTTATCTCTATTCCAGCCGGTTTTGTTAAGATGAATTATTTATCGTTTGTTTTTTATACATTCCTTGGGGCTACTGTTTGGAGTGCTATATTGGCGGCTTTGGGGTATTTCTTTGGAGAAAATCAGGAATTTATTTTCAAATATTCAAAAATGATAGGGATTATTTTTCTCGTCATTTTTATTGTTTTTGTCGCTTCTTTTTTCTTTATCAGGAAGAGAAGAAAAGCAAGGAATTTACCTCTTTCATGACAGCTTTTGTTTTATTTCCTACACTTCCACTGTTTATTTTTGTTTCGTCTATTTTTGTTACAGGAACTACCAAATTTATGCTTTGAGTAATAAATATTTCTTTTTGTTTTTTTAGATCTTCCAATTTTATTTTTTTAAATTTTATTTTGAATTTCGTGTTTTTTAATATTATTTCTCTTGTTATTCCTGGGAGAACTTTGTCTTTGCGTGTACATAAAATGCCTTTTTCAAACCAGAAAATATTACTGTAAGCTCCTTCGTATACTTCGTTTTTATCGTCTATCAAAAGTGCGTCGAAAAAACCTTTTTTTACTGCATCCTCGTGTGCGATAAATGATGGAAAATATGACAACAATTTTATTTCTGGCATAATTCTTTGCGTGTTGATGCTCTTTATCGCTACTCCAGAATATATTTTCTTGTCTATTTCCGCTTTTATTGATGTTATTATTGTGTCTTTTTGTGTGGCAATTATTTTTATTTTTTGTGTTTTATGTGGAGATTTTTTTATGATTTTTTCTATCATCTCCATAATTTCTTTTTTTGTATGTTTTATTTTTAGATTTATTTTTTTTGCTGAATTGAAAAGTCTTTTTAAATGTAGATTTATCAACAATGGTTTTTTATTGAATGTCCTTAATGTTTCGAAAACTCCTTTATTTGTTTTATAGGGGCTTATGGCTTTTGTAGGCGCTTTTTTTATGAACTTATTGTTTTGTAGAGTTATCATAGTATTTTCATGAATGATTTTGCTTTATGTAGGGTTTCTTCAAATTCATCTTTGTTTTTTGAATCTGCGACTATGCCTCCTCCGACTTGCAAATAAAGATTATCACCTTTTCTTATTATCGTTCTTATTGCGATACTGAAATCCATATCATTTTTATTTGTTATTTGTCCTATTATTCCTGTGTAAATTCCACGAGTTTTTGGCTCTATTTTATCTATTATTTCTATTGCACGTTTTTTAGGGCATCCTGTTACGGATCCGCCTGGAAGCATTGAAATAAGACCCTTTATCGGGTTTGTCCCCTCATCTATCGTACCTGAAATTTTACTCATTGTGTGCCAAACATTGTTGTATTTTTTAATTATCCTTTGCTCTTTCACTTTTATGCTACCGATTTTACAGAACTTTCCAAGATCGTTTCTAAGTAAGTCTGTTATCATATTTAATTCTGCAGATTCTTTTTTGTTTTTTTTGAGTTCGTTTTTTAATTTTATATCTTCTTCATTTGTTTTTCCTCTTGGGCGTGTGCCTTTTATCGGGCTTGTTTCTATCCTATTCCCTTTTATTTTAACAAAACGTTCCGGTGACGCGCTGAATATCTCGAAATCTTTGTCTTTTATGTAAGCTAAAAATCCGACTTTATTATTTTCTATTATTTTTTGGAATATTTCTTTCGAAGGCGTTTTTGTTTTTGCCAAAAGTCTGTGCGTCAAATTTAATTGATATATATCTCCTTCTTTTATGTGATTTTTTGTCGTGAAATAGGCTTTGTTGTAAGCTTCTCTGCTTTGTTGTGCTGTGAAATTTTTAGAATTTGATGAACATTCTTTTATTATATCTTTTACGTAATTTATTTCTATTTCGTTTTTCCCTTCTGTTATCCATTTGTCGAATGATAATAAATATATGTCTGGAAGCATTAAATCATCTTTTGCTTTGTTCTTTATTTTATGAATTTTATATCCTAAATCGTAAGAGAAAAAACCTAAAACTTTTCTTTTTTTATTTGTCTCTTCTTCTATAAATTTTGTCACATTTTTTTCAAAATCTTTTTTCGATATTTTGTATATAAATTTTTTTACAGGATTAAATGCCAATATTTTTTCCCATCCTTCTTTTTCTCTGCTGTAAAACAGGCATATGTTTTTTTCATCTTTGCCAAGACTATTGAAAATGTCTAATATCGTTGTATTTTTTATTGTTTTATTTTTCATTTAGAAAATTTTTCATTATTTTTTCTCCTTGTCCTGTCATAAAAGATTCAGGATGAAATTGAACTCCGAAAAGATTGTATTTGCTGTGCCTTATGCCCATTATTTCTCCGTCTGAAGTCCATGCTGTAAGTGTAAAATCTTTAGGGACTTTATCAACTATTAGTGAATGATATCTTGCTCCAATGAATGGACTTTTTATGTTTTTGAATATTGAATTTTTGAAATGATAAATCTTTGATGTTTTTCCGTGCATCATTTTTTTTGCATGTAATACTTTCGATCCAAATATTTCTCCTATACATTGATGCCCCAGACATACTCCAAGAATTGGGATTTCTTTGTAGAAGGTCTCTATTATTTTTTTTGAAATTCCTGAATCCTTTGGGTTTCCCGGGCCGGGGGATATTATTATTTTTGAAGGTTTTATTTTTTTAATTTCGTTTATTGAAATCTCGTCATTCTTCACGACTTTTGTTTCCTCCCCCAGTTTTTCTATCAATTGATAGAGGTTGTAGGTAAAGGAATCGTAGTTATCTATCAGTAAAATCATTTTATCAATCCTAAAAATTCACTTCGTGTTTTCATTTTCTTTTTGAAAAGTCCTGTGAATGATGATGTTGTTATTGATGCATTTTGTTTTTCCACTCCCCTTGCCATCGTGCATAAATGTTGAGCTTCTACAACCACTCCAACTCCTTGAGGTTTTAATAGTGAATTTAATGTTTTTGCGATTTGCATAGTCATGCGTTCCTGATTTTGCAGTCTGCGACTGAATATTTCGACTATTCTTGGAAGTTTTGAAATTCCTATGATTTTTTTATTTGGAATGTAGCCAATTGATACTCTTCCGAAAAATGGGATCATGTGATGTTCGCATGTAGAATAAAAATCTATATTTTTGCATATAATCATTTCATCATAATTTTCTCCGTCAAATTCAGTCAAAATATCTTCCGGATTTTTGTCATATCCTCCGAATAATTTTCCGAAAGATTTTGCCACTCTTTCCGGAGTTTTAATCAGTCCTTCTCGGTTTTCGTCTTCCCCTATTGCTTTCAACAGCTCTTTAGCTGCTTTTTCTATTTTTTGTGTATCCATTGTGAATTTTTTTCTTTTTTATCCAGCAGTTCAAGTAGAGGCACTAAAACGAATTTGCGTTCGTACATTCTTGGATGTGGTATTTTCAGGTTGGGTTCGTCGACTATTGTATCCTCATATGTCAAAATGTCTATATCTATTGTTCTTGGGCCGTTTTTTATTTTCTTTTCTCTTCCGAGTTCTTTTTCTATTTTTTGTAGATTTTCCAGCAATTCTTTAGGTGAGACCGCCGTTTCGATTGAGATTACCATGTTTAAAAAATTTCCCTGATTTTTGTATCCGACAGGTGAAGTTTCGTAAATTTTTGATTTTTTTTTAATTTTTGCTATTTTTTTTATTTCCGAAATAGCTTTTTTCAAAAAATTCTCTCTGTCTCCGAGATTTGATCCAAGGCTTAAATATGCTTTATTTCCCTTCATATTCGCAGTAATAATCTTCTGTTTCGAAAATTGTGACTTTTTTTAGAGGTAAATCTTTTTTTAATTTTTCCCATGTCCAAACTGCAATATTTTCAGCTGAAGGATTTTCGATTATGTCGTTTAAGTGTGCATGATCCAGTATGTTTATTACTTTTTCTTCAGCTATTTTTTTTATGTCTTTAAAGTCGATTGCGAGTCCGTTTTCTTTTATTTCATCTTCAACTGTAATGATAACTTTATAGTTATGGCCGTGCAAATTCTCGCATTTCCCTTTGTATTTTGTAAGGAAGTGCGATGCCGCAAAGCTTAAGGTGCAATTTAATTTTACTATTGGCATATTAGGTTTAAATAATTTCTAAGTCCTCCCACGTCGTGGGTTCTTATTATATTGGCTCCGTTAATATATGCAATAGCGCTTAATGTTTTTGCTTTGTCTTCGCGTGAAGACATTTCTTCTTTTAAAAATGATTTTCTTGAAAATCCCACTAAAATCGGTTTTTTGAATATGTTTAATTCTTGTAATTTTGCAATTATTTCAAAGCTGTAATGTGGTAGATTGCTTATGAATTGGCCCATTCCTGGGTCCAATATTATTTGATCTCCTTTTATTCCTTTTGATTTTGCGTATGCAATTCTTTCCTCAAAAAACTTTTTTATTGTTTGCATTATGTTTGGATATTTTTTGTCTTTTGTCGTTGTTCTTGGCGAATTGTCCTTCGAATACATCATTATCACAGGGCATTTATGCTTCTTTACAATGTCTGCCATTTTTTGGTCTTCTCGTAATGCAGTTACGTCGTTTATCATGTCTGCGCCGCTTTTAATTGCTTCTGCCGCTACGTTTGCTTTGTATGTATCTATTGAAATTGGTATTTCCGAAAATTCTCTTATCGCTTTTATTACCGGAATTACTCTGGAAATTTCTTCTTCTTGTGTTACGAATTTCGAATTTGGGCCTGTTGATTCTCCGCCTATATCTAAAATATCGACTCCTTCTTCAATCATTTTCTTGGCTTGTTTGATTGATTCTTCCAGTGTCATAAATTTGCCTCCGTCGCTGAAGGAGTCCGGAGTGATATTCAATATGCCCATTATTAGTGGACCTTTTCTTGAGTTTGTTTTTTTCATTATTCTCCGAGTGTGTTGATATAAATTGCGAGTCTGTATATGTTTTCGCTGATTCCTCCTCGTGTTATTAGTGCCGCTGGTCCATATATTCTTCCTGCTTCTTCAAGTATTCCCATGTTTTTTGCTGTGGCAATATATCCTGCAAACCAGTCTTCCAAATTTACGTCTAAGAAAGGCTTTGTTTTCGGTGTTGCAAGAGGTACTTCAAAAATTTCAAGCAACATTTTGGTTGATTCCGCTTTGTTTATGTTGTTTGCAGGTTTAAATGTCCCGTCTGGATAACCTGAAATCCATCCCTTTTCTTTTGCAAAACATACATATTTTGCAAACCATTCGTTTTTTACATCAGGAAAACAATCTCTGTATTTTTCTGTGTCAATTTTGTCTCCCTCCCCTTCAGGTAACGCGCTGTTTACAAGGATTTTAAGCAGTTCTGCTCTGTTTAAAGGGTAGCCCGGTTTAAAGCTACCGTCTTCGTATCCTGATATTATATTTATGCTTTTAAGGAAAGATATCGCCTCGGCGTTTTTCGTATTTAGGCTTACATCTGTAAAAATCTGTGTGTTTTCATCGTCCAAGCCTTGATAATCGTTTGAAAATGTTTGAGTGACAAAATCTTTGTTTAAAATTTCTTTATCGACCAAATCCAAAAACCAAAGATAAACAATTTCATTTGAAATTATGTATCCATAATTTCCCCCAATTCCCGTTGTTGATACTGCCGATACCACTCCTACAACTTTTTCATTTTTATCATATGCCGGGCCTCCTGAATTTCCTGGATTTATTGTTGCATCTGTTGTATACGCCCAAGTTATGTCTTCGTTTAAAGGTATGAAACTGCTAACTGAACCTTTTGTTAGGCTGATTGTTGAAGACATTGCGGCACCCGGAAATCCTAAAATTGTTAATTCGTCTGATAAATGTGGTTTTGTGTCTGAAAGATCTACGTATGGTAAATCAATTGATTGAAATTGTTCTGCTGTAACTTGAACTCCGGTTGATTTTCTGTTTTCGTCCATAACGTAATCCGGATATACCAACGCTAAATCTAAATCTGTGTCGTAAGCTAAAACTCCTGCAAGGAAATAACACCAAGGTTCATCGTATTCAGATTCGATTGTACATATTTCTATGTGTTCAAAAGGTTTGTTGGTTATTGGATCCACTATAACATGTGCGGCCGTTAAAATAATGGCATCGTTGCTGATAAAAAACCCTGATCCTGTATAAAAATCTCCGTTTGTATCTTGCACTTGTATCAACACTACGCTGTTTACGGTTTCCGGAAATGTTAACGCCGATGCTGTGGCACTAAATACTGAAAGTATACTTACTCCGAGCAACACTTTTGCAATTATTTTTTTCATAAATTTTTTTTAAGAATTATTGAAACATTTTTTTAGATCTTCTTTCTTTGTTGTATGTTATCGCAAATCTATGTGCTTCGTCACGCACTCTTTGTAATAATTTTAATGCCGAATTCGTTTTATCAAGTATAATAGATTTTTTACTGTTTGGTGTGAAAATTTCTTCGAGCTGTTTTGCCAAAGAAATATGTGGGATTTTTAAGTTCAGTTCTTGCATTACTTTTGTGGCTACACCCAGTTGTCCTTTTCCTCCATCTATTATTACGAGATCCGGAATTTGAACGAATGATTCGTCAGGTTTGTGTTTTTGCTTGTCGTAGGCCAAAATCACAGATTTTTTATCCCAGCACATGCAATCTTTATAGTGCTTTTGTAATTCTTCCGGAACTATTTTTATTTCTTCGAATCCGATTGTCAGATAATAATCTTTTAGTTTTTCTTTACATATTATGTAGATTCTTTTTGATTTTGATTTTGCTATTATGTTTTTTATCAATTTGTGTCCTATTTTGTTGCCTCGTTCTTTTGGCATGACAAAAAGTGCGTTTATTATTGCGACTTTTTCGGAATACTCTGAAAGTGCCGCGAATGCTGAAAGTGATTTTTTGTTTTTTTCAAGTATGTAAAATTTTTTTAATTCCAAGTCCGGTTTAAGGTCTTCTTTTTTTATTATTTTTCGTATTTCTTTTTCATATTTCTTTGTCGCTTTTTTGAATTCATAATCTTTTGATTTATAATCTTTTTCTATTTTTGAAAATCTTCTTGTTAAAACTTCTTCCATTGATTTGTAATCGTCCGGATGGCCTTCTACGGTCTTTAATTTGAATTTTCGATATAGATCATTTTTTGGAATTCCATTTTGAAAAACAACCATTGATCCGACTGTTTCCGTTCCTGAGAAATGTGAAATATCATAACATTCTATTCGTTTTAAATGTGATGTAATTTTTAATAATTTTTGAAGTTCATCAACCCCTTCTTTTGTGAATTCGCTTTCGACTTTCCAGCTTGGTTTTTGCCTGTCCGCGTAAATTTTTGCATTATTCAGACTCATTTCAAGAAGTTTATTTTTATTCCCTATTTTTGGAATAATTATTGAAACTTTTGATTTTTTTTCTTCGCTCAATATTTTTTCTATTTCATTTTTATCTTCTATTTCATGTGGAATTAATATTTCTTTTGGAATATCCGTTGCTATTTTGTAATACTGGTTCAAAAACGCCTCAAGAATTTCTTTGTTTTCGTTTTCTTCTGCGGATTCCGCTGAAAGCGTAAAATTTTCTTGCCCTATCAGTTTACCGTCTCTTATTTGAAATAAATTAAAATATGCTTTGTTTTGAGTTATGTAATAATTTATTACATCTTTGTCTTCTTGATTTGGATCGGAAACTTTTTGTTTTTCCAGAATTTCTTCGACTTTTTTTAGACGATCTCTTAATCTTGCCGCTTTCTCAAATTCTTTGTTAACAGCCAATTTTTGCATTTTTTCTTTCATGTCTTTCACTATTGAATCGGCTTTTCCTGCGAGAAAATTTTCAACATTTTTTATTATTTCTCCATATTCTTCTTTCGTTATTTTGCCTATGCACGGCGCTGAACACGTCTTTATGTAATAATCCAAACATGGATATTTTATAACTTTGTTGTTTACCGCAACCTCGTTGTCCACATTTAATTTTTTTACGAATTTTATGTCCAGATTACAATGTCTGAACGGAAAAATCTTTTTTAACATTTTGAATGTTGCCTCCACTTTGTGCGCGGCGGTTTTCGGACCTATGTATTTTGCTCCGTCTTTTTCCACTTTTCTTACTATTTGCACTCTTGGAAAATCCTCATTTGTTATTTTTATGTAAACGTAGCTTTTGTCATCTTTTAATAAAATATTGTATTTTGGCTGAAGTTGTTTTATCAAATTCGACTCGAAAATAATGGCTTCTAGCTCAGTATCCACAGAGGTGAAATCTATTTTAACAGCGTTTTCCAAAAGTTTTCTTGTGCGTGTTGAATGTTGATAATCTTTTTGAAAATATTGTCGTAATCTTTTTTTTAAATCTTTTGCTTTTCCGATATACAACACAGTCCCCTCTTCGTTTATCATTTTATATATTCCCGGTGAGGATGGCGCACTTTCCAAAATTTTTTTTGATTGTTTTGCGTCAATCATAAGTTTTTTTGTTTTGTCTTAAGTAGTATACTTCAAACATGAGAGAAATAGAAAATAAGTTGTGGGACAAGGCCAGAAAATATATAAAAATATTAGAAATTGTTCCTTTTGTCAGAATGGTTTCTGTTTGCAACAACCTTGCTTTTGGGCTTGCTGATGAGAAAAGCGATATTGACCTTTTTATTATCACGAAAAGCAAAAGACTTTTTCTTGTAAGAACTTTTGTTACTTTAGTTTTTAATTTTCTCGGAGTCAGAAGACATGGAAATAAAATTCATCAACGATTTTGTTTAAGTTTTTTTGTTGATGACAGCGTTCTCGATCTTTCAAAGGTGGCTATAGATAACGATATCTACTTGGCTTATTGGATAAAATCGCAAGTGCCTTTCATAAATGACGGAGTTTCGATGCAGTTATTAAAAGATAATGAATGGGCGAAAAAACATTTTGAAGATGAAAATGATTTTTATATTCGTTCTAATGAAATTTTGCCGATTTACAAAAAACATAATTTTTGGAAACGTTTTTTTGAATTTATTTTTTCCGGATTTCTTGGAAACATCACGGAAAAACTTTTAAAAAAGTGGCAAATAAAAAGGGCTTCAAATAAAGCTAAATTGGTTCACGAAAATTCCGGAATTGTCATTTCCGATCATATGTTGAAATTTCATAACGTTGACAGGCGTGAATATTTCAAAGATTTATGGACAAAAAAATATGGAGATTTAAAAATCAACGATGAAAGAATTCTTAAACTTTATTCTTGAATTTTAGAATTATGCTTGTCCCCGTAAATCCATATTCTCTGCGGAGTTCATTTTCAATGTATCTTGGATATGAAAAATGCAGATTCTCGGCGAATTTGAAGAACAACACAAAGCTTGGTGGAGATACTCCTACTTGGCTTATATAAAGGAATTTTGGTTTTTTTACATTTGAGCTTGATGGTAGATGTTTGTTCGATATTTTTTGCATGAAACTATTTAGCTCGGCCGTGTTTAAATGCTTAGTTCTTTCTTTTTTTATTTCATCCACCAAATCAAAAATCTTTGTAATGTTGACTTTGTTTTTTGCAGAGATAAAAAGCACCGGAGCCCATGGAACAAATGCAAATTTTTGTTTTAATCTGTAAATTATCATGTTTTTCTTCTCTTCGTCTTTTTCTTTATCAAAATCATCTATTTTATTTACAGCGATAATAAGACCTTTTTTCATATCCAACGCGTATTCAACAATATGCGTGTCCTGTTTTGCAATTCTTTCCGTGCCATCTATAAGGAGAACCACTACATCTGATCTCTCAAGTGCATTAAAGCAACGTAGCGCGCTGAATTGTTCTATCCCCTGTTCTCTTTTTCCAGGTCTGCGAAGTCCGGCTGTATCGATTAAATTATATTTTTTCTCGTTGTGTATTACTAAAGTGTCTGTGTGATCTCTTGTTGTCCCCGGAATGTCTGAAACTATATTTTTTTCTGTTCCTGTTATTGCGTTTACTAATGATGATTTTCCGGCGTTTGGTCTTCCTAGGATGCAAATGTTTAATGTATCTTCGTCTTCTTTTTCTTTCTTTTTTGTTTTTTTAAATTTCAATTTTTTAAGAGTTTTTTCTATGGCAAGTTCTAAATCCAAAAGTCCGCTCACATGAATTGCTGATATTTTTAGTGGCTCGCCAAAGCCAAGTTCGATTGTTTCATAGCTGTTTGATTCTGCGCCTTTTGCGTCTGATTTATTTGCCACGAATAAAACTTCTTTTTTTGATTTTCGAAGTACGTTGGCGGCCAATTTGTCGTTTGGATTTATTCCTTCCGATAAATCTACGAGAAATATTATTAAATCAGCTTCTTCTATTGCAAGTGCGGCTTGTGACTGTACGTCTTTTTCTATGTTTTCATGTTTTCCGTATTCAAGTCCTCCGGTATCTACGAGAGTGACTTCGTATCCTGAAATTTCGCATTTTTTGTATATGCGATCACGTGTTGTTCCTGCGATATCGGATGTTATCGCATATTTTTCCATAATTAATCTATTGAACAACGTTGATTTTCCCACGTTTGGTCTTCCTACAATTGCTATTACCGGTAATGCGTTCATATAATTTTATTTACTTGTGCTTTGGTGATGATATACTGTGTTGGATGAAATTGAAAGTCCTCTTCATTTTACCGGTTTTGATTTTTAGCTCTATTTGGTGGGCACCTTTGGCCGTGGCTGACACTACGCCTTCTTCCAGTGGAGGAGATTTACAATACGGAAGTGTGGAGAAAATCGCCACTTTAAAGAAAAAAATTGAGGAATTGAAAACCAAGCTTGCGAATGCTAAAAGTGAAACTGATGCCGCTTACGATAAAAGTATTAATGCTGTTGTTGATAAATTAAAATTTTGTGGTGAAGACCCCAGTAGTGCTAAATTTAATACTTCACAGTGTTTAACGGCTCTTAATGCAAGTATGAGTGCTAAAAGCGAATATGACACCGCTAAAATCGCGCAGGATTTTGCAGAAAAAGCTCTTGCTACTGCTGAATCCGAGCTTGCATCTCTTGAAGGGATAAGTCCAACCGGTGCTAACGAGCAAGGCGTTAGTAATTATCAGTCCGGAGGTACTGTTTTGCCTGACACTAAATATCAAAACATAGCAGACTGTGAAACCGTTATGAGGTATGTGAACATTCACACTAAAGAAATAAAGGCCGCTATAAGTGGACGAGTTGGTGTTATTGATATGCCGGCGATTGTTGGGACGGCTACGACAAGTTATCTTGATATTATGGGCTGTGCTATCAAAACAGGAGATGTGAAGTTTTGGATGATTCCTTATTTTGCGAGATACATCCTTGAATTTATTATTGCAATTGCAGGATTGGCTTCTGTCGGCGGATTGGTTTACGGAGGTTATCTTTATCTTTTTGCCGGGCTTTCTGACGATCAACAAAAAGGTAAAAACGCGATTAAAGGCAGTTTGATCGGGCTTATTCTTTCCCTTTCAGCTTGGGCTATTGTAAATATAGTGATTTCGCTTGTGACTTCAATTTAAAAAACTTTTGTTTTTTTAGTAGTACGTTTTTTGCCAGTGCTCCCACTTTTCTTTGAGGTAGCTTAAAAATTTATTTTCAAATTCTTTTTCGTCGAATTTTTCCGCGTGTTTTCTGATTTCTTCCGGAATGAAATGTTTTTTCTCTTTTTGATATTTTTCTATTGCCGCTTTCAAGTGAATTTCATCCTGTTTCTCAAAAAATATTCCTGTTTTTCCGTCTTCTATTGAGTCGAGTGCGCCTCCTTTTTTGTATGCGATTACCGGTCTTCCTGAAGCCATTGCTTCGATTGCTGTGATTCCAAAATCTTCCACTTGCGGAAATATTAAGGCTTCACATTCGCTATATAAAGTTTTAAGAGTTTTGTCGTCTGCATTTCCCAAGAATTCTATGTTCGCATTAGCTGATTTTTTCAGTTCGTTTTCTTCAATTCCTGTTCCGACTATTTTTAGTGGAAGTCCTATTTGATTGAACGTCTCAACTATTAAATCAAATTTTTTGTAAGGAGTAAGCCTTCCAACTGCCAAATAATATCCTCCTGTTTTTTCCGATACCTTAAAGTCCGATGTTTTTACCATTGGATGAATTACCGTTGAGGCTTTGTTGTAATATTTTTCTATGCGTTGTTTGGTGGTTGAAGAATTTGCAACAAAATAATCCACTCTTTCAGCCGATAATCTGTCCCACATGCGAAGTCCATGAATTCTTCTTTTTCCGAAAAATTTCATAATCGGATTCATTTTGTATTTATCAATATAGCTATGCCAGTTGTCCCACGCGTATCTCATTGGCGTATGGCAGTAGCAAATATGCAATGTTTCAGGTTTTGTAATTATTCCTTTTGCGCATGCGTGTGAGCTTGAAATAACTATGTCGAAATTGCTTAGGTCGAAATTTTCGTATGCGCCAGGCATTAATCCCAAATATATTTGATGATGATTTTTGGCGAAAGGAAGATTTTGAATGTACGATGTCGTTATCGCCGCTTTTTCAAATCCCTTAACTCGTTTTTCGTTAAATATAGACGTAAAAATCGGCGCCTGCGGGAACATTTTATGTAAAAGCAGGTTTACTTTTTCCGCTCCGCCCGGAGTTGTCATCCAGTCGAATACGAGTGCTATTTTTGCTCTTGCTAAAGACATGAGGAAGTAAAAAATCTTTCCTACATACTATTGGTATTTCTTATTAAATTCAACTGATAAGCTACATTTTGAATGAATCACCTCCGGTGAATTTCGAAAGTATGTCTTTTTCAGGAGCTTTTATGATAGTTTCTTCTTGTTTTACTTGAGGGCTTGCTTGAGCGTTTGGATCTTGAGTGGTTCTGTTTTTTTCTTTTTCTGTGACATATTTTGAAAGTATGTTTTTGTCGTTTGCTGAGACTTCGTCTTTTGCTTTTACGACTGTGCTTAAAATTGTTTTGTATGTGTCTTTGTCATCCAAACGATCTAATGCTTTTGCTTTAAATAATTTTATTACGTTATTGTCTGGATCTCTTTCCAACAATCTTTCGCAAATATGTATTACGTCTACATAGCGTTTTTCGTTGAACCACATGCCTATAAGTTCTAATACCACTTCTTCGTCTTTTTTTGCAAAATTAGATTTTTGTTTTGTTGAAATGTCTTCTATAAGCATTAAATTTCCTGCTTTTCGGCCGAGTAAATATTTCAAATAGGCGTATCCCAATATTACAAAAATTATTACTGGCAAAATTTTATTGAATTGAAGTAAATAGTTGTATGTTGCGTGGATAAAAATGGCTAAGAATAAACCTTTTAACACCATCTTTTGCTGAAACGCCTGGCTTAGAGGTAATCCCAAAACTTTTGAAATTATTTTTTCAAATATTGATGCTGTCGAACCTGTTACCTTTTTTTGCGCGTTTATGTTGATCGCAAATTTACCTATTCCGTAATGATATCCAAAAATACTTGAGAATATCATATGCGCGCATGCTGTAAATAACGACCTAAACACGTACATGTTTATTAATTCTCCTGAAGAAATCGTTGGCCAATATTGGTAAAGATAATAAATGTTTTCCGCAAATGCGAATCCAAGCGCTGATGCGAGTGCAAATTTTATTGAATCTCCAAGTGTTTTTATTAAAAGTGTGCGTTTATCTACTGCGATAATCACGTACATTTTTATAATTTCTTCGAGTGCCGCAAAAAGAATAAACATCGCAATAAAGCTTGAATTGTAACCCGTGAATGTTCTTTCCGTAAAAGCAGCTAAATCAAATTTTGAGGTTTGTGTAAGAATCCAAATTATTACGTTTTGGACTTGTGCGGACCATCCCCATTCCATCATTTTTGCTATAACGTCTTGTATAGGTGGTGCCCAAAGCCATTGTAGTGCTAGAAGTGCAGGAGGCGTCAGACATCCTAAACCAAAAACAAGAGCTACGATGCCCTTTCCTTGGTCTGTTTTCTTGAAGAATATATAAAGCCATACTGCGGCTGGTATTGCCGCAAATATTGTCGATATTGTTAGTAAGAAGGTTGGATTAGATATAGATAGCATTTTCTGTGGCTCATTTTTTAGCTTTCAAATTTATACGCTCCGTCTGATGTCACTTGGCCTGGTTGTGGCTGTGCTGGTGCTGTAGGTTCAGCTACTGGTGCTACAGGTGCTTGCGCGGGTGTAACCGTAGCTTCTACTGTAGGTGTTGCCGCTGGTGCAACCACAGGTTGTGCTACTGGTGTTGGTGCGGGTTGAGTCACTACTTGAGCTGGTTGGGCAACCGGAGTTGGTGTCGGTGTTACAGCTGGTACTACTGGGACTGCTAACGCAGTCGTGGCGGCATCAAGTGATTCATAATTTTGCATCAACTGTGTAAGCCCTACAACTTGTAGAATGTCCAGAATGTTTGGTTTAGCCGAACAAATTGAGACTTTTCCACCGAGTTCAGTGATTTTCCCATACAAATCTGTCAAATATCCGATAGATTTTGAATTCATGTAATCCAAATTCTGCATGTCGAAAATCATGTTTAAGCCTTTTGGTGCATTTTCCAAGGCTTTATAAATTCCTTGAATTTTTTCGTCGACATTGCTCTCATCCAATTGTCCTGAGATGTGAGCCACTTTAAGTGTTGGATTTACGTCTTCTACTGAAATATTTACTTCTGTCATTTTTTTATTTGTTATTAATTATTTTTTTAATTTAAAATTATTTGTTCTGTTTTTTGTGGTAATCCTGATTTAAATCTAGGATCTTTTAAGTATTTCTTTACAGTTACGCTCAATCCTCCTTCCGGTCTGTCCTCAAATTTTATTTCATCACTCCATTCTCCGATGATTTTTACGAGTCCACGACCTCTGATTCCTGTGAATTGATACGCTGGCTCTCTTCTTTCTTCATATAGTTTCTTTAATTCCTCTGCTTTTATTCTGTTTTTGCCTGTTCCTGTATCCTGCACTTCAATTTCCAAATAATCATCTTTTGCGTATATAAAAGTGATTCTGATTTCGCTTCCAGGGCTTGATCCATATTCAATCGCGTTATTGCAGAGTTCATCCACGACTGATTGAAACCTGAACGCCCACTTCTCTTCGAAGTTCGTTGTGTTTTTAATCATGTTTAGCGTGAAGTCCCTGATTCCCGACATAAAGTACGCGTTTGTCGGTAATGTGATTGTTATTTTTGTTTTTGTATTTTCTTCCATTTGTTTGTTTTACATTGTATTATTATATCATTTTGAGGCGAGGAAGTCAAAAGGTTTGTGGCAGGAAATCATTGTAATTTCCTCGACTCAGAAATGATTTTTTTAAAAATTTGGATTTCGTATGGGGTTTTGAGTTTTTTTAGGATTTCTTTTTCGCGAGTTTTGTCTAGAACTGGAGTTTTTGAGAGTTTTTTTGCTTCACCAACTGCTACTGACATTTTGGCTCTTTTCCTTATTAAATCGAGGATTTTGCTGTCTATTTTATTTATATCTTCCCTTAATAAATTTACTGATTTCATGGTTTTTCGTTATTTTGGCTTGCAAATAAGGTTCTTTTCTATTAGATTACTGCTACATTTATTTTATTTCAAGTCTGCTTTTTAACTCGTGAAATCCTCCCCGCATGACGGGGCATGACACGAACCAATATAAAGCGGGCGTAAACCACAAGGATTATGGATAAAAAGCTTGCACAAGAGATGTTCGATAACGCAGTTCACGTCGGACATCGCACACAAAAATGGAACCCACGTATGAAAAAATACTTGTACGGGGAAAAAGACGGTGTGCATATTATTAATTTGGAAAAGACGGCTGAAGGGCTTGAAAAAGCTTTGGCTTTCTTGGAAAAAATTGCCTCTGAGGGTAAAAACGTGCTTTTTGTAAGCACAAAACCTCAGTCTTTAAAACTTATTGAGGAATCTGCAAAAGCATGCGGAATGCCTTATGTAGTTTCAAGATGGATTCCGGGACTTATTACAAATTTTTCAACTCTTAAAAATAGAATCAAATATTTTGTTAATCTAAAAGCTGAAATGGCTTCCGGAGAATTCGACAAATATACAAAGAAGGAAGCGGCAAAACTAAAGAAAATTATCGACACTTTGGAATTATCTTTGGGGGGTGTGCAGAATTTAAAAAATGTTCCTGATGCAGTTTTTGTTGTGGACACTGTTCGCGACCAAATTGCTGTAAAAGAGGCTTGTGTTGCAGGAATTCCTCTTGTTGCTATCACTGATTCAAATTCAGATCCTACGGTTATAGACTATCCAGTTCCTGGAAATGATGATGCTCTTAAGTCTTTGACTTATCTTGTAGGAAAAATTGTTTCTTCCTTAAATAAAGCAAGGAAAGAAAAATAAATTTTAGAAATTAACTTAATTTTAAGATGGCTATTTCAATTGAACAAGTAAAAGAATTACGTGAAAGAACGGGTGTTTCCATGATGGCTTGTAAAAAAGCTTTGGAAGAAGCGAATGGAGACGAAAGTGTTGCTGTAGATATTTTGAGAAAAAAAGGTGAAGCAAAAGCATCTGACAGAGCTGATAGAGTTGTCGGACAAGGTGTTGTTGCGATTAAATCCGAGAACGAAAAAACGGCTATGGTTACCCTTCTTTGCGAAACCGATTTCGTTGCAAGGGGTGAAGATTTTATAGCTCTTGCAGACAGCATTGCCGAAAAACTTTTGAAAGGTGAAATTTCTGTTAACGATAAGGATCTTCCTGAAGTTAAAGATTTTGCTTTAAAAGCCGGAGAAAAAATTGAACTTGGGGCTATGGAGCTTATGGAAGGCAAAAATGTCGGTTCATATATTCACAGCAATAAAAAAATCGGAGTTCTCGTTTCTCTTGACGGAGGAAGTCCTGAAGTTGCGAGAGATATTGCGATGCATGTAGCCGCTACTGATCCAAAATTTATTTCTCCTGACGAGGTTTTACCTGAAATGGTGGCTAAAGAAAAAGAAATCTGGGCTGAACAGCTTAAAAACGAAGGCAAACCTGCTGAAATTGTTGAAAAAATCATGCTTGGAAAAGAAAAGAAATTCAGAGAAGAAAAGGCTTTGCTTAAACAAGCGTTCGTAAAAGATCCTGAAAAGATTATTGAACAATTATTACAAGCCGATAAAGCTGTACTTAAGGCTTTTAGAAGATTTGCAATATAAAGAACACCACAATGTTCGATAAAATAGAAGACGCAATAAAGGCTATTAAAGGTGGCGGTTTTGTTGTCGTTCTTGACGACGAGGATCGAGAAAATGAAGGAGATCTTGTTGTCGCCGCTGAGAAAATCACGGCTGAGTCCGTTAATTTTATGATGAAAGAAGGACGAGGACTTATTTGTGCGCCTATTTCTTCCGAAATTGCTGACAGATTGAATTTTCATTCAATGGTTGAGGAAAACACGGAGGCTCACAGGTGTGATTTCACTGTTTCTGTTGACTATAAACATGGAACTACTACGGGAATATCAGCTTCGGATAGGGCAAAAACGATTTCTGCGATTGCCAATGGGGATTCTTTGGCCGGTGATTTTGTCAGGCCCGGGCACGTATTTCCTTTAAGAGCTAAGGATGGTGGAGTTCTTGTTCGTGCTGGACATACCGAGGCTTCTGTAGATTTGGCAAAACTTGCAGGGCTTGTGAGCGCGGCATCTATTTGTGAAATTACTCGTGAGGATGGTGAAATGATGAGACGAGATGAACTTATTGAATTTGCGAAAAAACACAAGTTTCCGGTTGTTACTATAAAAGATTTAATCGCTTATAGACGCGAAAAAGAAAAACTTGTCGAATTTGTTGCCGAGGCGAATTTGCCGACGGAATTTGGTGATTTTTTGATGAAAGTTTATGTTGATAAAATTGGAGGTAAAGAACATGTCGTGCTTTTGAAAGGAAAAATTGATAATGAAAAAGGTGTCCTTCTTCGTGTACAGAGTGAGTGCATCACTGGTGAAGTTTTTAAATCTTTGAAATGTGATTGTGGGAATCAATTGGAATATGCTTTGAAAAAAATATCCGAGGAAGGAGATGGAGTTGTTTTGTATGTCAGGCAAGAGGGGCGCGGAATCGGGCTTGTGAATAAGATAAAAGCGTATGCTTTGCAGGAACAAGGGTTTGATACAGTTACTGCAAATGAAAAACTTGGACTTCCTGCCGATTTGCGTGATTATGGAATTGGGGCTCAGATACTTGCAGATCTTGGAATTAAAAATATCAGACTTATGACAAACAATCCGACAAAAGTTGTCGGACTTGAAGCGTATGGAATCAAAATTTTGGAAAGACTTCCTATAGAAGTTCCACTTAACGACAAAAGCGTTTCTTATATGAAAACAAAAAAATATAAGATGGGGCATATTTTAAAACATGTTTAATATGGATTTGAATTTAATGCAAAGAGCTTATGAAATTGCGAAAAACGGAATTGGATTTACGTCTCCAAATCCTTGTGTCGGAGCTTTGATTGAAAAAGGCGGAATTGTTGTTGCGGAATCATGGCATAAAGTTGCTGGAGGGCCTCATGCTGAGGTAAACGCAATTAATGAACTGATGAAAAAATCTTTTGTAAGAAGTATGGAAATAGATAAAACTCTTTTTCAAAATGCGACGCTTTATGTAACTCTTGAACCTTGTTGTTTTCATGGAAAAACTCCTGCGTGCACCGATCTTTTATTGAAAGCCGGATTCAAGAAAATCTGTATCGGCACGAAAGATCCTAATAAAAAAGTTAACGGGAAAGGAATTGGAATTTTGAAAAAACATGGAATTGAAGTCGAGATTTTGGAAGATAAAAATTTAATAGAAAAATTGACAGAATTGAACCAGCCTTTTTTTAAATTTGTAAAATGCGGAATGCCTTATGTCATTCTAAAAGCAGGTATCAGCTTGGACGGAAAAATCGCTACGGCAAAAGGAGAATCGAAATGGATTACCTCTGAAATTTCACGAAATGATGCAAAAAATATTCGCAGTAAATGTGATGCTGTTATTGTCGGTGGAGGTACTGTAAAAAAAGACAATCCTGAACTTGGAGCAACTGAAAAATATAAAAATAAAAAATTATTACGAGTAATTATTGATCAAAATTTGTCCGTTTCACTTGATGCTAAAGTTTTCAGAGATGAAAATGTTTTTGTCGCTTGTACCGATTTGGCATCAAAAAAACGAAAAGAAGAATTTAAAAAAAATGGAATAAAATTTAAATCTTTTGGTAAAAAAGAAATTTCTATAAAAAAACTTTTATTGTATCTTGGAGCACATGGAATTTTGAGTGTTTTTGTTGAAGGCGGATCTATTGTTTTTGGTAAACTTTATGACTCGTTTTTGAAAGAAAAAAACGTGTTGGATAAAATTATTTTTTACATTGCTCCAAAAATTATCGGCGGTAAAAACGCTTTGCCTGTAATTGGTGGAGACGGCATAGATAAGCTAAAAAACATTCACACTCTTAAAAACTTTATTTCGGAAAAAAGCGGTGATGACATAAAAATTTCCGGTGTTTTTAATGTTTATTAAAGATTTTTCTTTGTGATTTTTTGTGTGATCAATTTTAGTCCTGAAAGTTCTTTTGATTTTAATATTATTGCTGTGATGAAGAACACAATTATTGCTAATAATATTCTTAATAATGTTGAAATATTTGCACTAAAAATATTTTCAAATTGTTGTGTGTAAATTATTGTCAGCGCCATTACTCCATTTATTAAAAACATTTTTATTATACTTTTTGTAAATTCTTTTCCGTCAAATCCTTTCATGTATTTTTTTAAAAATATTGATTGCATTAAAACCAATAAAATAAATCCTACACTATAACTTATTGAAAGCCACTCAATGCCTTTGTTCGGGGCTATTATCGCTGTCATAACAGCTATTACCGCAAATGATATTACTGTCGTTACCATTGGTGTTTTCCAATTTTTAAATGCGTAAAATCCTCTCGCCAGAATTTGAGTCAAACTTTCGAATGGTATTGAAATGGCTATTGCTACAAGTAAAAGTGAAGTGAGTTTTGTTGAATTTTCGTCGAATGCTCCCCCACCTAAAATAAGTGAAACTATTTGTTTTGACATTAAAAGTGTTCCGACCATCGCAGGAATTGTATAGAATAAAATGTTTTGTATGGTTTTTTGCATGCCTTCCGTAAACGATTTTTGATCATTCTCGCTAACCGCAGTTGTCAAAAATGGGAATACGGCTGTTGCGAAAGAGATCCCGATAAGTGCTGTTGTGAAGCTTTGTATGTTCCTCGCAAAATTGAATGCGGCAAGTCCTCCTGTCATCATTTTCATTCCTACAATTGTAAAAACATAAATATTTATTTGCCACATTATCAAACTGAATGTTCTCGGAATCATTAATTTTATTATTTTTTTGAACCCTTGTTGTTTTAAATCCAAAATAAATGAGTATCTATATTTTGTTTGCATTGCATCGATTATCCTCACGCCGCAATGCAAAAATGCGCCTATGAGTACTCCTATCGCCGCTGAATATATTCCAAATTTTTCGTTTAAAAGTAATATTCCGGAAATAATTCCTATGTTGTATAAAATCGGAGAAATTGAATATGCGGTGAAATGTTTGTAACTCATCAGAATGTTTCCGAGGATGTTGCTGACCGCGAAAATCATCGCTGAAGGAAGCATTAATCTAGTCATTTTGGCTATTTCAAGCTGAATTTCAGGTGATAGATTCGGGAATAAAAAACTTATTAGTGGGTTTGTAAAAATAAAGGCAAGCAGTGCGAGAACAAAAATTATTCCCGTCATTGCGTTCATCATTGTGTTCGCCAAGCTCATGGACTCTTTTTCGTCTTTGCTTATATAATCTGAAAAAACAGGCATAAATGCGGCCGTCAAAGCTCCCGCCACAAACAAATTAAAAATCACATCTGGTATCAAGAATGAAGCGTTATATATGTCCGTTGCGGTCGATGTGCCAAAATGAAGAGCAATGATTTTGTCTCTCGCAAGCCCTATAAAGTTGCTTAGAAGTGTTGTTACCGTCACTATTGCTGTCGCCACTCCAATTTTTACGGGTCTAAATATGTTTTCTTGCATGCGCGTATTTTACCATTTTTCCTTTTATTTATGCTCTTAAATGGTTGATAATTGACTAAAAATATGGTATTATGTGATATAAAATAAAAACAAAAAATGTTTAGAGATCTCGGACAGATATCTGTAATCAATAAAGTTTTAAATATAAACGATAAGCAATCCTTTAAAATTTTATTGTTTTGGTTGCTTAAATCTCTTTACAGAGTTGGTTTTGTAGTGGGCTGGACGGCTACTATGTCGATGTTCGTTGCAAAATATGGAATCAAATCACTCCCCTATCTCTTTATTCTAAATGGGATTTTTACAATTATCGGAAGTGTTCTTTATTCTTCAGGAATTCACAGAATTAGAAAGAATCTATGTCTTATTTTGACGATATTCGCTTCAATGGCGACGCTTTTCTTGGCTTATTGGTTTAGAGATAGTGCATTTTTGTTTTTTGCATTTTTGATTACCGCTGTTTCGGTTTTCTTAAGCCAATTTAAAATTGTTCTTAATTCCCTTATTGAAGAGAATTTTAATCCGCTTGAAAGCGAAAAAGTTTTGCCTATTCTCGAATCTTCCGAAACCGTGGGCGGGCTTATGGCCGGTGTTGTCATAACTTTTTGCGCCGCGTTTATAAAAACATCTGCGGCTTTTATATATTTTTGGGCAGGACTTCTTGTCCTTATTGTCCCGATAATTATGATTGCTTCAGCTTTTTTGGCGCAACCAGAAGAACATTCTCACGTTATTAAGAAAAAGGATAATCCGGATCTTGTCGACAGAATTAAAACCATATTCAAAGATAATAAATATGTTTCTTTCATAAAAGGTCTTTCATTGATTGTATTTTTTCAATGGGTTCTTTTTAATATCGTTGAATTTCAATATACGAAAGCCGTTTATCAATCTGCTTCACACGTTATACTCGAAGCCGGCAGTGGATTTGAACACGCGTTTTTTCACGATTTGGGAATTTTGTTTATAATTTTTAGTGCATCTGCGTTAATTATTCAGCTTATTATCGGAAGTAGATTGATTTCTTCCCTCGGAGTTTTTGGAAGCATGTTGATACATCCGATTCTTACTGTTTTGAGCCTTTTTGGGCTCTTATTCTCTTTCAATTTTACAACAGCTGTTTTGGCCAGAAATAATTTCACGATTACGAGTGTTATCTATGCTAGCTCATTGGAAAGCTCTTATTATGCAATGAAAGAGAATGTCAGTGCATATTTGCGCGAATTTCTGGATGGCATTTTGCGTCCTCTTGGTGCTATTTTCGGCACACTTTTTCTTATTCTTCTGCAGAATTTCTTTACAGGGAAGCCTTTGATTTTTTATACAAATATTTTGATGTTTGTGTTTGCAGGTATTTTGTTTTTTGTCATTTACAGGCAACAAAAACTTTACACAAGTGTTGCGTCTTTTAAATTTGACTGCGAACAAGAGAAGGGAAAATCTGATGCGGTAGACATTCTTGCTCAAAAAGGTCACGAAGGAAACGTGGGATTTTTGGTTTCCAAATTGGAAGATTCACATCAATCTATTGAGACTAAGAAAAAAATTATTTTTGCTCTTGGTGAGCTTCAGGACGTACATAGTGTGCCCGCTCTTTCAAAATGTTTTGAAAATAAATCTGAAGAAATTCGCGAGGCGGCGCTTGACGCGCTTTATATGTTTAGAGACAGAGATGATTTTGTCAGCAATGTGGTTATTGAATATGAGCTTGTCTCAGCCCTTGAAAAATTCTACAAAGTTGAAAAGAATGATTATTTGAGAATTAAAATCATCAAATTGCTTTCAAAATTTAGCAATGTTGAAGCGGCGGATTTCTTGTTAAAAATTCTTAAAACTTCGAAAGGAGAATTTAAGGCGGGAGTTATTTACTCTCTTGGAAACATCAAGGACAGCGCAATTTGTAGGTTTATTATGCCGTATTTGAAATCGAATGATGCGAAGCAAAAAATTTCCGCGGCGATTGCGATAGGAAGATTTAAAGAATTTTATGATGAAGCAAAATATATTATCGATACGTTTTTACACTCTCAAAAAAATTCTGAAATAGCACTTGGAATTTATGCGGTCGGTGAACTAAAAATAAAAAGCAGAAAAAAGTTTTGTTTAAAATATCTTGACTGCAAAAATTCCGATTTGAAAATTTCTTCTGCAATTGCGTTGGCAAAAATGGCCGAAGATTGCGCTTTGCCTGTATTGGTGGACACGCTTGTTTCCGGTAAAAAAGATGAAGCAAACACTGTTAAACGAAATTTGCAAAATGTCGACGTGCGAATTTATAAAAATATTGATAAAATTATGTCACATATAAAATTTAACAAAAAATAAAATGGATAGACGTTTAATATTGACTGTTGAAAAACTTGGAGAAGCCGGAGATACTCTTGTAAAATTCAATGGAGAATTTGATAAGGCCGGACATGATGAAATCCGTGAGGAGCTTGGAAATGTGATAAACAATTTCAAGGGAATTACTCTTGTTTTCGATCTTGGTGAACTTAAATTTATCAACAGCGAAGGCATCGGTTATTTTATGTCAATTCACGCACATCTTGTTAAAGATGGTAAAAAACTTGTATTGGTCGGGCCAAATGCGCACGTTGCCGATGTTTTCAACACTATTGGTATAATGCAAATTATGCCTGTGTTTAATACAATGAATGATTTTATAAATCAAAAATAATGAAATTTATTGATAAGAGTATAACTAGAAAATTTATTTTGAACCTCATGGTTCTTGGTCTTGTTTTGGGTGCGATTCTTGGATATTTATTTTTCTTTAGGGCGCAAGAAGCAATTTCCTTGAAGATTGTTTTGATTGGAGCTCTCGTAATTTTTGTTCTTGTGGGAGTTCTTATTTATTTAAATTTTTCGAGACCTTTGAGTAGTGTTCTTTTTCAAATTCAAGCTCTTTTGACCGGCAAACCTTATAAAAAAATTTACACGACCAGAATTGATGAAGTTGGTGTGCTCGCATATTTCTTTAATCAAGTTACGAAAGGATTCAAAGAAGTCAGCGGTGATTTGCAAGACAGGGAAAGAATGATCAGCGAACTTAGTGTCGCGGCACAACTCCAGAGAGATATTTTGCCTCTTGAAAGCCCTTTTATAGATGGGCTTCAGGTCGTTGTAAAATATAAACCGGCCACTGAAGTCGGTGGAGACAGTTTTGATATATATACTTCGAAAGATAAAACTTATATTTATGTCGGGGATGTCACCGGCCATGGAGTTTCAGCCGGACTTATGATGACAATGGTAAATTCGCTTGTCTCTGTTTTTGCCGATATGTTCGACAATGCTTTTGATGTTGTCGTGAACGTTAATAAATATATAAAAAAACATGTAAAGAAAGCGATGTTTATGACTATGGTCATGCTTTGTTTTGACAATAAAACCAAGAAATTAACTTTTGTCGGCGCAGGACATGAACATATTTTGATTTATAGACATGCAACAGGGGTTGTAGAAGCCGTTTTATCGGGAGGTGTTGCGCTTGGAATGGTTCCTGATAATTCAAAAGCCATTAATGAGCGTGAAATTATACTTGAAGACGGTGATTTCATTGTGCTATACAGTGATGGAATTACAGAGGCCAGAAGCTCCACAGAGGAATTGTATGGCCTTGAAAGGCTCAAAGCGGCGATTAGGGAGTACGCAGGTCAATATTCTGCCGAAGGTGTGAATTATCATATTGCAAAAGATGTGACTGCGTTTATGGGAAACAGAAAACAAGAAGATGATATGACTTTGATTGTAATGAAACGTGATTCTAAAAATACAGCTACTGAAGCCGTAAAAGATCACAGCACTACTTGGGCGGGTTAAAAATTTATTTAATTTATGAAAGAATACAGAACAAGTGATTTTGACTATGTTTTGCCTAAAGAATTTATAGCTCAAAATCCGGTAACACCGAGGGACAGCAGTAAATTACTTGTTTATGACGTTGCAAACGATAAAATTTATCATAAACATTTTTATGATGTTTGTGATTATTTGAAATCGGGAGACACGCTTGTTGTGAATAGATCGAAAGTTATTCCTGCGAGAATTGTTTTTGGTGGAAATTTTGGAAAGCCGCAAAAAGAAGTTTTTTTACTTAAAGAAAACTGCGAAAATATTTTTAATGTTTTGGTAAAACCCGGAAGACTTTTTTTGGAAGGGAAAATTTTCACAATTGCTCCTGATTTACAGGGAGAGGTTTTGGAAATTTTGGAAGACGGAACCAGAAACGTGAGATTTTGGAATCCGGCCTCCGGAGGTAGTTTTTCGGCGGAGGCTTCTGATAGTACGGTTCATGAACTGCTTGAAAAATACGGTAGAGCTCCCCTTCCCCCTTATATAAAGAAAAGTACTGCGAGTTTTTCGCAATATCAAACTGTTTACGCAAAAGAAAAAGGAAGTGTCGCGGCTCCAACCGCCGGACTTCATTTTACTCCAGAATTAATTTCGAAAATAAAAAATGCCGGAATTTCCATGCAAGAAGTTTTGCTACATGTCGGAAGAGGTACTTTTTTGCCTGTGACCGCCGACAAACTTTCCGAGCACAAAATGCACAATGAATTTTATGTTTTTTCAAAGGAGAATGCGGATGCACTGAATAAGGCAAAAGACGAGTCACGAAGAATTATCGCGGTAGGAACGACTTCCGTGCGTGTTCTTGAATCTGTTTACGACAATGGATTTGAGCCAAAGAGCGGAGAAACTGATATTTTTATTTATCCTGGGAAGCATGACTGGAAAGTTATAGATGCGCTTATTACCAATTTTCATTTGCCAAAAAGCACTTTGATAATGCTCGTGGCTTCTTTTCTTGAACATAAAGGCGTGAAGGATCCTGTCGCCAAGATTTTATCTTTGTATGAGGTCGCAAAGGATAATAATTATAGATTTTTCAGCTTTGGAGATGCGATGTATATCTTCTAATCTTTGAAAATATGGCTTTTTTGTGCTATAATGTAACCTTGTAATTAATGCATTATGGCCGCAGCTGACGGACAACATCAAGTTCCAGAACGTGGATACGGAATGGGATATCAGGAAAGTGTCGAGATTGAGACTAAGGCTTGTTTTGGCATGGGTGTGGACGAGTATTACAGGAGACAAATTGGATTAATTTTGGATGATATTCCTGAAAGTCTTTATGGTGAATCTTCTTCTTTGATTTCCAGGAAACTTGATCCAAATTCTATTCTTCCAGAAGGGATTACATTAAAGAAAAAGGCTGAAAATGCTGGGATGAAGCTTGTTGATAGACTTGATTTAGGTCTTGGTAGTGGTAAAAAAGTTTTGGATTTGGCTGTTGGTGAAGGAGACACGAGTCGATATTTGGCTACAACTGGCGCGAGTGTTGAGGCGAGAGAATATGAAGATTATTTGGTTGAACGAGCAAAAGAAAGAGACAATGAGGTTAGGGAAGGTCACGAAGTGGATGATATTCAAGGTATAGTTGGTAAAAGGGCAAATAGTGCTATCGGACACATCAATTATGCTCGTGGTGATTATTCAAAAATCAAAGAAAGTGTTGCTGGTGATGAAAAATTTGATACGATCACTTGGCTGTCTAGGTCTTTTGTTTACCTTGGAGAACGTGAAAATTATGTAAAAGCTTTGAAGGATTTTAATGATTTGTTAGTCCCCGGTGGAAAAGTTGTTTTGCAATCGCGAAATAGCGTTAAAAAAAGTGCTTATCCGTGGGCTGAAGACCTTGGGACAAATGTTGTTAATGATACTAAGGGAGAATACGGTGTGTTTGATTCAAGAAATGGCACTAAGTTCGCATGGAGAGCGCCTACTTCGACCGTCAGTTTATCTGATGGAGTAAGGCAAAGAACCGCTTCAAGATATTTGCGGTATGCAGACGGTTCAGTGAAAGAGCTTGGGCAGGTCACTTCTGATGATCATTTGGATTTTGCAAATTTAAAGGGTATGGGAGATATGTTGAGTGAGGCTGGTTTTACAAATATTCAGATTAAAATAGAGAATCTTTCTAGCGATGGCTCTGAAATAATGTTTGCAATTTCTGCCGAGAAACCAAAAGAAGCAGTGGTTTCTGGTTTAGAAAATGGGTTGAAAGAAAGGGTTGGAAGATTGACCAAAAGGTTACCTCAAGGTTAATAATTACAAATTTAAATCATGCTAAATCCGAGACTTACATATGAGGGAGGGATAGAGGCAATAGGAAATGTGACTGGAAGTGCGGAATGGCTTTTGGATGCTAATTCGTGGGCAAAAATTAAGACACAAAGATTACAGGCGCGTGATTTCCTATCCAAAACTTTTGATAGGAATATGGGAATCGATATCGACGAAGCCCTGCATGGCCCATTGGAAGAGCTTATTTATAATGCCGGCGAGCACGGTACTGAATTTGGCAAAAAAGGTATTGTTAAAGTTCAGGTGACTGTTGGCGAAAAAGGGTCTTTGTGGACAGTTGAACAGCCTACAAATGGTCCTGACTTTGAAACCGTTTTTAATAAACAAGACCAAGATTTACATTATTCCGGTTCTGAAGATGGAGCAGAAAGAGAAAGAGGAATTGGTTTTACCGAAACGGTTAACGACGAAGCTTTGCAGGTTTGGAGTGCTGCAAATAGAGTTATTTGCCTAAGGTTAAACAAATAGATGCTTTATTTATTATTGCTTGACGTATTTCGTGCTTGTGTTTGGCTTCATTGAAGGAAGGTGTATTTTAAGGTATAATATATTGATTTAGTAATCAGATTAAATGAATCGTTTCGCAAAAATATTGGCAGGGTTTGTGGGCATTGTTATGTTTGGTTCGTTTGTGGCGTTCGCAAGTTCGGCTACGAATTCGACCGTTTCAGCCACGAAATCTATTGTTCTTCCGGAATCTCAAACTGTAAAAATCAATAAAGAAACTGCAAAAATTACAGTTTTTCTTGCAGATGAAAATGGAAATCCTGTTAGTGGTCATGATGTTAGGCTTATCTCAAGTTCAAATAATGACTCTGTTGTTCCCTTCTTTGGTACAAATATTTCCGGACAAAACGGCGAAGTGGTTTTTGAAGCTTCCGGTAAAGAAAACGGTCTAGTCACTTATATTGCTTATGATTTGACGTCGAACACTGTGCTCGACGCAAAATCAAAAGTCGTATATTTCGACAACGGGAATTATCTTTTTGAAGATATCGGAAATTCTTCCGGCCCTGTTTCGAAGCTAAAATTTGATAATGTGCCAAGCAGTGTGACTGTCGGTGACAGCGTGACTTTCAATTTGACCGCTATCGATGCACAAAATCAAACTGTTACAACTTATACTGGAACTATAAAGTTTTCGATAAACGGTTCGAATGCGTTTTACGCATCACTTCCTAATGATTACACTTTCTCCGCAAACGATGTCGGCGCACACGCTTTCTCGCTTGCATCTGCATTCAAGCAGGCAGGCACTTACAATGTCGAAGCGAGAGATATAAACACTCCTTCTGTTTACGGCGAATATACATTTATTGTTTTGCCGAAGAGCGGAACTTCCGGATCGACTCAAGTTGTCGGCACAACTTCTTCAATAACTCTTTCAAATCCTGTTGCGGGGACTTACAGCAATCCGATACAGGTAATTAGCGGAAATGCAAAATCCGGAGCGAAGTTAAAAATATTTGATAATAATTTTGAAATTGGTTCTGCGAATGCCGATACTTTTGGCGCGTTTACTTATACAACAAATAAACTTGCCGACGGTGAACACGTTATTTATGTGGCCTCTGTCGATGATATCGGAACTGTTTTGGACCAAAGTGCGACTGTTACTTTCAATATAGACACCGAGGCGCCGGAGGTTTCAAAAATTACAGTTACGCCTTCCACTTCTGTACTTCCAAACACGAAAATAACAATAAACCTTACTTCAAAAGAAACGCTTTCAAAAGCCACACTTTCTTTCAATGGAAATCTTTACGACATGACAGATAGCGGAAAAGGATATTATGAAATTTCTTTGACTGTTCCTGCTGATAATGGTGACTATCCACTACTGTTTATCGTTTTGGATCAACTCGGAAATGAATCTGTAATTGATCAAAAAACCAGCGTGAAAGTCTCTTTGGCGGGAACCGGAGATTTTGAAAATTTGCCACAAGCTGAAACAGGTCTTATTGGTGATGTTTTGAATGTTAATGCCACTACTTATGACAGAAAAGTTACTTTGAATTGGGAAAAACCTGTGATTGGCGCTGATTTAATTAAAAATTATCGTGTTTATTACGGACTTTCTCCAAGTCAGCTTACTGAGGCTATCGATACATTTACAAATTCTACAACTTGGTACGTTTCAAATTTAAAAAATGGCACTCAATATTATTTTTCAGTAATTGGCGTTGATGCAAAAGGAAATACCAGCGCGCATTTTAGTAATATAGTTTCCGCTGTTCCAAATTCTGCGGTTTCAAATGTCGTTTCTCCTGACGTTAAACTTGGTCTTGCTGGTGGCGAAGCCATCGCAGAGATGCAAAAAGACGCTTCACAGGCCGGTCCGGAGATTATTTGGATGGTTGTGATGTCTTCAATCGGAGGTGCTTTTTACGTCAAATCTTCGAAGTTGTTTAAATAAACTTTTTCAGGTAGTATTTTGTCCGTGATTATATATTACATTTCACAATTTGTGCTGGTCTTGGGGAATTTGATGACGTATGCAATTATCGGACGAATACTTTTTTCGTGGTTTTCCATGGGAAATAACGGAAGACCTACAAATAGATTTGCGATGATTTTGAATGATATTACCGATCCCGTGATGAATCTTGCAAAAAAAATTCCGCATACAGTCGGCATGCTTGATCTTTCGCCTATGATTGCACTTATAGGGGTTGATTTGGTTGTAAGGCTTGTTATATTTTTGTTAGGTAAAATTTACATATGAAAATTCAAGATACAAAAAATGGGTTGGTTGAGTTTGAACCGATTAAAAAAGGCGTGATCGGGATGTATGTGTGCGGACCGACTGTTTATGATTTGGGGCATTTAGGGCATGGCAGAAGCGCTGTGTGCTTTGATGTTATGCGAAGGTATTTCATTTACAAAGGGTATGAAGTTAAATTTGTTTCGAATTATACGGACATCGATGACAAGATGATAAATCGCGCGAAAGAAGAAGGAATCTCTGTTTCGCAGTTGGCAAATAGAATTATTCCGGAATACATAAAAGATTATACTGCGCTTGGCGTAATGGAGTCGGATGTTTCACCGAAAGCTACAGAGAGTATCGAAGAAATGGTGAAAATCATCGAGGAGCTTGAGAAAAAAGGACACACTTATGTTTTGGATGATGGCGTTTATTTTGATGTAAAATCGTATAAAGAATACGGCGAATTTAGCGGGCAGAAACTTGAAGATTTGAAAGTTGGTGCCCGCGTTGACATAAAAGAAGGCAAAAAAAATCCTTATGATTTTGTGCTTTGGAAATTCAAAAAGGAAGGCGAGCCCGTATGGGCGAGCCCTTGGGGCGAAGGTCGTCCCGGTTGGCATATTGAATGTAGCGCAATGAGTGCAAAATTTTTGGGAGAAAAATTTGATATCCACGGAGGCGGACTTGATTTGGTTTTTCCTCATCATGAATGCGAAGTCGCGCAATCACTTTGCGCATTTGGTTTGAAATCTTTTGCGAAATATTGGATGCACAACGGTTTTATAAATATCGACAATGAAAAAATGAGCAAGAGTTTGGGGAATTTTTTCACACTACGAAATGTTTTTGAAAAATATGATCCAAAAGTTGTCAGGTTTATGTTTTTGCAAACACATTACCGAAATCCTATTAATTTCAGTTTTGATTTATTAGATCAGGCGAAAGCGGGACTTGAAAGGATAAGAGGTTTTGTTAGAGGGCTGAAAGTTGGATATGATGATTTGCCAAAAGACATACATGAAATAGGCGTTGTTAAACTTGCAATCGATTCCAAACATGAGAAAAAAGGATTTGAAGAGTATATGGACAACGATTTTGATTTGTCCGGTGCGCTTGGTGTGGTGTTTGATCTTGTGAAGACTGTGAATGGTTTAAGAGATGCAAAAAAGCTTACTAAAAATGATGTTAATGAAGCCGAAAAGTTTTTAAAAAGTGTCGATAAGGTGTTGAACATAATTTTTGAAGAGGAAAAAGATGTCGATGATGAAGTTAAAACTTTAATAAAACAGCGTGAAGAAGCTCGAAAATCAAAGGACTTTGCAATGTCTGACAAAATCCGTGACGAATTAAAAGCAAAAGGTATTGAGCTTGAGGACACGCCAAGTGGTACTGTTTGGAAAAGGGTTTAATAAACCCAATTTTCCGCTCTAATTCGGTGCAGTGTCATGCGTTCCGACGGCGAAGGAGAAAGGTCTTTTTCTGCGAGTCCGCATCCAATTTCATCTCTTGTTCCAAAAAAATCAATTTTGAATTGAAGCGCTTCTGCTCGGTTGTATTGTTCTGTCAGTTTATGAAGTCTTTTTCTTAGATATTTTATAAGTTCTTGTCTTTTAATAAGTTTTATTGCATTAATTCTTTTTCTTATTTTTGGGAAAAACGGAGTTTCGCGATATTTATCTTCTATGCGCTTTAAATCTCGTAATACCTTTAAATGCGCAGGATTTGCATCAATGTATTTTAAGTCTGAAAGAGCTAAATTTATACTTCCACCTGATTTCGCAACAATTCCCAATAATCTTATTCTCAATATCCTTGCACTTCTGTCTATCGCTTGATTTCCCGTAGAAGAATTTTCATTAAAACTAATACCTTGAAGTCCCAAAATCGCTCGTGCTTTTTTTAATGTTGTCACGCTACCTTCGTCTACCTGTCTAATTAAGTCGTTTATTGCATCAATAACCTCCATAACGCTTAGAGATTTTTGTCTGGTTCCTTCTTCCATTGCTCCACAGATTTTTTCATCCGGTCCAACAAGCCTCATGACAATTTTGTGTTAAAACCTTCTTCATATTCATCTTCCTGCATTCGTATTTGATTTAGAAGCATTCTTTCAGAGGCAGACGGGTTTAAATCCTCTATTTTTAGTCCGCATCCTTCTTCATATTCTGTCGGGAAAAAAGACTCTTTAAATTGTATTGCCGTGTACCAATCATATTGTTTACTTAAATCCGCGAGTTTTCTTTTGAATGAAAGTATAAGTTGATGTCTTTTTATTGCTCTTATTGCGCCTATTCTTTTTTTTAATTCTTTGAAGTATGGAGCGTTTCTATGTTGTCTTTCAAATGCGTCGATAGTTATTAAAACTCTTGGATATATTGGTCTGCTTTCGATTCTTCGTAAATCGCTTCTAGCCTGTTTAAGCATTGGATCCGTGTCGTCTTTTTCTTCGAATAATGTTGCTAAGTCTCTAAGGTATTCGTTATTCATTTTTTTAAGTTCCGTTTCAGGTTCCTCGAATTTTATGCCTTTGAGCCCAAGCATGGCCATGGCTTTTTTTAGAGTTCTTATTGTTCCGGCTTGCACTTCTTGCACTACTCTAATTATTTCTCTGCGTTTATCGTATTCTCCCAATATGCTTGATTGGCGTCTTTGACATGGTTCTTGATCTTGTCCTTCTCCATCGTTTTCCGGTTGTGATGTTACGAGTCTAAGCATTTATTAAATTTTTGTATGTAAAAAAAGAGACTCTATATTACACTTTTTTGTGGTTTTAGCAAGTCTATAGACCTTGTGAGGCGGATTATTTCAAAATCTCGTATATATTATAAATATTTCCTGCGCCCATTGTTACGATTATGTCGTAGTTTGCGTGGTTTTTTAGAATAAATTTTGCGGTTTTTGGAAGGCCTCCTCCGTCAGAAGCTTTTTGTTTTTTGCAGGCTTTGTTTATTTCGTCGGCAAGAATTTTTGCAGAGATTTTCGCTATATCTTCAGCTTTATCACGAACTTTATAAATGTCGGGGATAATTACTTCGTCGACATCATGAAATGAATTTGCGAAACCTTTTAATAGCTCTATCGTGCGGTTGTGTTGATGTGGTTGGAACACACACAAAATTTTTGCATGAGGATTTTCTTCGCGAATTGCGGCAAGTGTCATCGTGATTTCTGTTGGATGGTGGCCGTAATCGTCGATAATTCTTGTTTTTCCGATTTTCTTTTTTTCTTCAAGTCTGCGCCAAGTTCCTTTGAAATTTTTTATTGATGATTCGATTTTTTCTTTTGGAATATCAAGTAAATCCCCTACTATTGCCGCCATTGATGCGTTTAATTTGTTGAAACTTCCTACGACTTTTGGTTCGATTTTTATTTTAAGTTTTTTAATTTCGCTTAATTTTATTACTTTGTTTTTTGTCTTTTTTATAGCATCAACTGAATTTTTGTCGTTGTCATTTATTACGATTATGCCACCGTCTTTTACCTTTTCCGACATCTGCGTAAACGCGTTTTTGTAATCTTTTAAATCTTTATAATAATCCAAATGATCGGCTTCGATATTTGTAATCACCAAAATATCCGGATGAATATTCAAGAAAGATCTTTTGTATTCGCAGGCTTCCACAACCAAATATTTCGATTTTCCCACTCTGAAATTTTGATTTTTAAATTCACGAATTTTCGTGCCGATAACAACAGTCGGATCAAGTTTTGCGTCATTTAGGAGGAGTGCTATCATGGCTGTTGTTGTGGATTTTCCGTGCGCGCCGGAAACTGCGATCGTGAAGTATTCTTTTGAAAGTTCTCCCAATGCTTGCGGATATGTCATTGTTTTTATGCCGAGTTTTTCGGCTTGCACAAGCTCTGTGTTGTCTTTTGAAATTGCCGGAGAATAAACTACGAGATCTATTTTTTTTGTAATATTTTTTGCGTCGTGACCTACTTTTACTTTTATTCCGCTATTTTTTAACGCGTCTGTAATTTCAGTTTTTTCCATGTCAGATCCGCTCACGACCGCACCTTTTTTCTTCATGATGTGCGCAATCGCGGATGTGCCTATTCCTCCTATTCCTATAAAATGTACGTGGTTTGTTTTGGGCATTTGAGTAAATGTTTTAATTATGATAGAGTTTTTTCGCCTAAAAATGCAATATGTCTTCACGTTTTTCCAACACATCCAGCTTTACAAGAATAATTATAATCGTCGAATTTTTGCTTGTCTCCTACTTGATTTATTCTCTTACGAAAAATGTTTACAACAGTTATAAGATTGATACGTATATCGAGACTTTTCGTGCTGAGAATGAAAGAATTGCGCAAGAAAACGCTCAAAAAAATGATGATTATCTTTATTTTACTTCTGAAGAATACATCGATAAAATCGCAAAACAAAGCCTTGGACTTGTAAATCCCGGCGAAGAAGTTATTGTTCTTTCGGAAGATGTTTTGAGTAAAAATGATGAGGTTTTGGACGGTGGAACCGGTGAATTCGCGAAAGACATCGGGCTTTCGAATGCGCAAAAATGGTGGAAATTTTTTTTTGGGAATTAATTGTTTAATTTGACTTTGGTTATGAATTGCCGTATTTTTTCATGGCTAATTTGTTCTTTAATGGCGCGGGGTAGAGCAGTGGCAGCTCGTCGGGCTCATAACCCGGAGGTCGGGAGTTCGAATCTCCCCCCCGCAACCAAAATTGCTTTTTCGTTTAATTCAAACCTGTCAGGGTAGCTCAGCTGGTTAGAGCGTCGGATTCATAACCCGGAGGTCGGGAGTTCAAGTCTCCCCCTTGACACCACAATTTTATTTTCTTGTGTTTTTGCCCTCAATTAGGTATAAATACCTCCTTTTTGTATTTTTGTTATGCCAAATGTAAAAACACCTGATGGTGTTGATTTAGAGGAGGGAGTAGAAGGTTTGGTTGAGAAACCGGTCGTGGCGGAAAACGGATCTGACGAGCCTGAATGTTTGGATTTATTGAGTGGTTTCTGCATGGAAAGGCTTTTTGATGATTCAAAAAAGGCTTCTTACAGCGTTCAGAGTGAGGATTTTGAGATGGGCGTGCGAAAAAAATCTGATTGGAGGGGAGAAAGTGTTGATCACATCCCTGAGGTTTTACGAGGACTTCCTGAGACTAAGAAAATGTTTGATTTTATAATTACTCCTTCAACTGATCGTACTCAGATAAAACAAAGACAGGCTTTGATCACTTCTTTGCTGGAACTTGACGGACTTGATGAAGCTATTAAGCTTAAAAATTGCTGTTATGCTGTTTATTCAGGAATTTTTGAGCATTTATTCGCGACTATTAAAGTTGATTTTTATCAAACCCAAACCGCTTTATTTGCCTACAGACACGGGAATAAAAGTATTGCTTCAGATATTGTGGAAAAAGGAATAGAGTTGGTCCAGAAAGGCAGGGAGTCTCTTTCTTCACTGGCTGCGTTGTTTTCCGAATCCGGCAATCCCCTACTTTTGACTATAGCAAAAGAAATGGAAGCGTTTGGTAAATCTTTGGAATGTTTGACCAGGGATTTTTTTCTAAAAGAAGATTTTTCTAAGGTTGAGTCTGTTTCTACAAGAATCGGACGTGCTTTCAATGATTTTAATGAGAAAGTCGGTGTCTTTTTTGAGTTTGCAAATATTTCAAAAACTGATGGCTATACGTCTGCAGGCCTTGATGTAAGTCTTCCGAGAACATATAAGCAAGGTTGGAATTTTGTAAGAAGAAAAGAATCTACGGATTTTAAACAAGTTCTGAATGATTCTCCGGATGAACATGAAGTCACGGTTTATTCCGGAAGCAATATGTCGGGAAAATCTTTCAGCGGACTCAAGAAAGAATTTTTTATGCAATGCTTGGCTCAAAGTTTTGGATATGTGCCATGTGAGGCCGGCTCTAATTTTCCTGTTATGCATGATTCTTTTCATTATCTGGATAGGGCTTCGACAGATCATTTTAGAGATTTGAGCGCTTTTGGAAGCGAAACTGATAATTGGGAAAAACTTACGTTATCTTTGGGAAATAAACCTTTTGTTTGTGTTGACGAGGGGTGGTCAACAACTTCGGCGCAGGATCAATACAAGCTACTTCGTGCAGGTGCGGTTTTGTATTTGCCTTCAAAAGGCGCGAGAGTCTTCTTGGCATCTCATAATGAAAAATTTTTACAAAAACATATTTCTCAGCCAAATCTTGGAATTTACCATTTTGAAACAGATATTGATGAAGCCACCGGAACACCGATTTATCACTATAAGCTTGCGCACGGACTTAGAGATTCAAATGCTTTGGCTGTTGCCAAGGGGCGGGGGCTTGATTTAAGCATTATTGAAAATGCTCAAAAATATTTGGATGGGCAAGATGTACGTATGGGTGAAACTGCAAAGCCAAATTTTAGAGATGTTGTGCCTTACACCGAGGAAGAGCGCCAAAAGCTAAAAAATCCTGAACATAGAGGAAGGATTCCCTACGCAAAAAAAGAAAGTCTTTTGACTGTATTCAGTTCCGATAGATCTTTTAGATTAGGTCTAGACCTCCCAATGGAGGATAGCGATATTCGGTTTAGTGGATGGAGTCCTCATAATGTTGAATTAAGGAAGAACGCTATCAATGATATGGTTATTAGAGGGGATGCTTTAACTTCGCAAGAAGTTTTGGAAAGACAACGGACTTTTGAATTACTTGCCGGAAATGACAGGTTTGAAGAAATGCTTGATATAGAGCAAAAATTGCTTTTTATTATTAAATTTCTGCCTATCGCTGATTTTGCAAATTTTTTGAGATTTAATTTGGCTATGAATCCTTTGGACGTCGGCCGTCGTAATGCTTATGATTTGAATGCCATTTATGCTTATTTGGAGATGAACAAAAAATTGATGGGAGATAGTTTTCCTATGGAGCAACAGCTTCAAGATATAAAAAAATGGAAATCACGAGTTGATAGATACAAGGTTGTTATTGACAATCGCAATGTTGAAGAAATTTTGGAGATGAAAGACAAAGAGCAAAATGAAGTGATTTCGGATCCTAAAATTGTTAATCTTTTCGAAAAATTCTCCAAAGATGATGAGCCTACCCCTGAGGTGTGGTGCGGAATTGTTACAAAAAGAAGAATAGGACTCTATCTTTGTTTTTTGCATGAAAATAATTGTCGTAAGACAATTTATAACAAAAGTTATGACGTATTGGATAAACTGGTTGGCGGTTATCGCCGATACGAAAATCTCTCTCGTGACAAAGAACATATTAATAGATATAGTCAGGATTTTTTTAATCTTGCCTCCAGATTTGAAGATGGATTTGACGAACAGAATAAGGGCAAAATTAATAGAAATCGTATTAAAGCTCTAATTGAAAAAATCAAGATATTTCTCAATTCAAAAGAATGTGATAAGGAAGAAAGAATCGAACTTTATTCATCTTTGGATCCGTTGGAATATTTTTTCAATCTTTTGGAGAGGATTCAAAAAGATGTCATACTATCTAATGAAGAAATGGTGGAAGAACTTGAGGCCGGAATAACTCCGAATGGAATAGATGATGGATTTAATGGTGCCGTTGATGTTTGCAAAAAATCCGATAAATTTTTACCTCCGCTTAAAATATGGGAATGTGATTTGAATAAAGTAAAGGATGAAATAGGCGTGATTGTCAGATATTGGAAAGAAATCAAAAGGGGTGAGGAGCTTAACTCTTATAATCAATGGGGTGGGACTTTATCTTTTATTCTTCTGATAGAAATGTTTGTCGACGGAAGAGATTATCCTGCCGAATTTCTGGCGATACTCAGAAGCTATGATTCTATTGACACTCACGAGATGGCTGACAATCTTGAATATTATTTTGAAGAATATGTCACCAACCCCTCGAGGGGTGTCAGGCATAAATGTGCAAATGTCGGTTCTGGAACAAGTTTAATATCAAGAGTTAGGAATATTGTGGGGGAGAAAACTAGAATTGGTGAAAGAGATAAAACAGTGCTTGAAAAAGAAGTGTATTTTTCGAGAGACAGAGATGTCCAACATAGTGTCAATTCCTGTATCGCTTCCGCTATGGGACTTTTTTATATTGGACATATGATAAAGGGGCAAGGTATGAGCCCTGTTTCATTTAATGCAACCGGAGAAATTCATTTGCCTGAAGCGTGGAGTTTGTTTGTAAAAAAAGACAAACAGGTCAGAAATGATGTTTCTTTTAGGCAAGGAAAAAAATCAAAACTTCTTGGAAGTTCAAATATGTCCGGAAAAACTCATTGGGAAAAGGGTGCAATGTCCGCCCTTTTGTGGGCTTTGGCTACAGGATATGCGCCTTGTGCTGAGGGCGCTACGATGCCTTTATTGGACAACATTATGTATTTCGACAGGGTCACTTCAAGAAGTGATCAATCTTTGAGTTCTTATGGAGAAGAAATAATGAGAGTAAAACAAATGATGGAAAAAGCTGTTGCCGGAAAAGTTAATCTTGTGATGCTGGATGAATTCGGGTCTTCCACTTCGCCAAAATATCAAGATGCTTTGTATTACGCAATGGTCGTGGAAATGCTTAAGAGAGGGCAATACGCGGCTTTCGCTTCACATTGTCATGATGTAACTGACAAGCTCGCGGAATCTTTCCCTGAGCTGTTAGATGTTGTTCATTTTGGTCATACGACAAAACGAGATGAAGGTGGAGCTATAAACGTTACTTTTGACCATAAAATGAGCCCTAAAAGAGAAGACTCCGAAGCTATCGATGTGGCTGAAATGTTGAGACTTAATCCTGAAATTATTAAATTTGCCAGATTGATTTAGGCGGCCGGTGGAGTCGGTTGAGTTGGCTCTGGTGGAGTTGGCTCCGGTGGCGTTTGTGGGCTTGCCGGTACGGCCGCACCTAGCATTTGAGCCATTGCGTTGCCTTCAGGAGGCGCTGAGAGGTTTGGTTGAGTCGGCATTTTGCTTACATCAACAGGAGGTGCCGATAAATCTATTCCTATTCTTGTCTCAATCTCTTCTTCTACGAATTCTTTTTTTCTTCCGTGTTTTAGTCTTGAAAGTTCCCAAATTGCTTTTCCGACTTTTTCATTTTTGTTTGTAGTATCCCAAATTGTTGCGACTGAAAATGGACGCGAAGTTGTATTATTTATATTTAATTTACAATACATTTTGTAATTCGAAATTCCGATAACATCTTGTTCTGTAAGTAGCGGCGCGTATTCTTTTGCCAAATATTCAGCGTCTTCGGCACCTACTTTGAAAGAACAAAGTGTACCGACGTTACCAAAAACCGCATCTCTGATTTGTGTTGATGTTACACCGAATTTGCTTGTTACAAGCTGATTTATATACTGATGCGCCATTATCAGATTCAAATGATATTTTCGCGCCTCAGAAAGGATTGAACAGAAACTGTCTGTCGCGAAATTTTGGAACTCATCAACATAGAGGAAGAAATCTTTACGTTTTTCTTCAGGCATATCTGCCCTGCTCATAGCCGCCATTTGGATTCTTGCAACGATTACAAGTCCGAGAAGTTGAGTGTTCAAATCTCCGATTTTACCTTTTGAAAGTTTTACGAAAAGTATCTTTCCTTGATCCATAATTTCTCTAAAATTGAATGAGGAATTTTTTTGTCCGATTGTATTTCTCATGATTGAATTTGTGATGAACGGACCGAATTTCGCGCTGAAATAAGGGATCATTTCCTGTCTTTCCCTGTCTCCAGTCGCGGCGTATTCATGTTCCCAGAAAGATTTTACGACCGGATTTTTTACCTTTTTGACTTTGTATTTCAAGAAGGCGTCATCTGTGAATATTCTAGGAATATCAATAAGTGTCGCACCTTCGTCTTGGTCTTCCATAAGAGTCAAACACGCATTTCTAAAATAATGCTGAATACGCGGTCCGAAGATTTCATCACCGAAAAGTTTGATAAATATTTCAGTTGCCTGAGAGGATGCAAGATCCATTTCCGCTGAATTTTTTGCTTCCAAAATATTTAGACCCATTGGTCTTTCGGTGTCGCCCGGATCAAAAATTATCACGTCTTTTGCTCTTTCTTTAGGCACATAATCCATCAAGTCGTCGATCAAATCTCCGTGCGGATCAATCACGCAAACTCCTTCTCCGTTGATAATATCCTGCCTTGCCATATATGACAAAAGCGCAGATTTACCTGATCCGGATTTACCTATGATGTAATGATGACGAGATCTGTCGTTTCTTTGGAATCTTATTTCTTTTTTGCTTCCTCTGTAAATATTATGACCAAGTACAATTCCTTCGGTCGGCATATCTACTGGTGCAGGTAAAACCTTGTAATCAAGCCATCTTATTGCAGGAGTGTAGTTGTATCTTGAATTTGGAAAATGAAAAACTGACGAAAGTTCGTCTTCCGCAAGTATGTTTAGATTTTCTCCGAAAAACAAGAATTTTGTGTAAAGAAGTCTATGTCTAAAATTAAATAAAAACAGTTTGTCGTTCATTCCATCAAGAAAAAACAATCTGCTTGTGTCGAACCAGTTTGAGCCAGGATCCTTGAACATACTCAAACTCACGATTATATTATTGCTGATTTCTTCAGCGCGCGCTTCTGTTTTTGCTGTTGAAAGAAGCCTGATAACCGCGTCATATCCTGATTGTCCTGATTTTTCTCCTATTCTTTTTGCAATTTCTTCTTTGCTTTGCAACATACGAACGTATCCTCCTCCCGCATCTTTTGTTTCATCTTTGTCCATTTTTTCGTACCCGAGGAAAATGCCTTTAAATACATTTAAAATCGGGCCGATGATTGGGATTTTCCACCCTCCTGAATCTTTTCCTTTGAAATATTTTTCTCCATATTCTTCCGCTTTTTTATTCCATTTGTCGTTGCGAGGTCTTATTACCATCTGAATTGCCGCCGTTTCATCTTCCGCAAGTTTTGAAAAAATATTTGTCATGTCGTTTAACGGATCATTTTCCAAAACTTTAAATGTTTTAATCGGGAACCAATATCCTTGATGTTGATATGCGTAATATCCTTTTATTTTTTGGTCAGGCAGGATTTCTTCATATTTTTGTGTAATTTCCAATTCTGCGTCAGGGTAATATGCCGTGATTTGTTTCTCCAAAATATCCTGATAATACCTAGGAGTTGTAACGTAAAAATTTACGACTTTTTGTTTTGCGACAAGCTCAAATGAAAATATATTATTCTTAAAAATCTTTGTCTTAATTATGTTCATCAAGTTCAATTCGCTTGTTTCGTGCAAATTTCTGAAAAACTGTGACATTATCGAGACCTTTTCGCGAAAATCTTTTTCTGTGGCTTTTTCCTTGTCCTTCGGCGAATCTTCCCTTGGAAGAGTGATTTTTAGGTAAACAATGTTCTTTGAATCCAAATATCTATATAAAAACCTCATCAACCAAATTAACAGTTTTATGCCTAAATAAAGCCCAATTACCCACAAAACTATCGCAATAGGATGCGCTTTTATGAATTCCCATACACTTAAGAAAAATTCCTGCATACTTTTATATTTGTTTTAATCTCAATATTATACCAAAAAAATGGCTTAAAGACAAGGGGGAAAGGTGTTTATCCCTTATTTTGCAATTACAATACAGCTGTAGCTGTTGGCATGCTTAAAATTGCTACTGCAACTCCTACCGCAAGCCAAAGAATTGTTGCGACAAGAAAAATCACAGCTTCTTTTTTCTTTTTTTCGACATAAAGCGTTATTGGTCTCGCAAGGACAAGTCCGCCCGTTATCGTAGCGGAAACTACGAAAAGGGTGAGCATTACGAGAGGGCCGATAAATGGATGCCTATCCGGAAACGTGAATGTGAAAATCCATGATAACAATGCTATATAAGCCATAACCCCGATTGCGTGAAAAAGGCTGTAAAGTGCGATTTTAGCTTTAGACATATTTATAATTGTTTAAGAATTATTTCGCTTAAATCTGCGATTTTTACTCTCTCTTGTTTCATTGAATCACGCTCGCGGATTGTTACTGTTTGATCGTTAATTGTGTCGTAATCGACTGTGATGCAGAATGGTGTGCCGATTTCGTCCTGTCTTCTGTAGCGTTTGCCGATTGCGCCAGAATCGTCATATTCGACGTCGAATTTCTTTTTTAATGTGTCGAATATTTCTTTTGCGATACTTGTAAGCTCATCTTTTTTCATTAATGGGAAAATCGCCGCTTTGACAGGTGCGATTTTTGGATTAAATCGCATTACCGTGCGTTTCTCGCCGTCAACTTCGTCTTCATCATAAGCGTCGATTAGAGTTATAAGCAAAGTTCTATCCGCTCCAAATGAAGGTTCAATAACATGTGGCATGTATTTTTCGTTCGTGAATGGATCAAGATAACTCAAATCTTTTCCTGAAAATTTCGAATGTTGAGTCAAATCATAATCTCCACGATAAGCTACTCCCATGAGTTCACCCCAGCCGAACGGGAATTTATATTCAATATCAAAAGTCATTGAAGAATAATGAGAAAGCTCGTCTTTTTCGTGTTCTCTAAATCTCAAATTTTCTTTGTTCACTCCTAAAGCCAAATACCATTCCCAGCAAGATTTTTTCCATTCATCAAAAATTTTCTTTATTTCTTTTTTGTCGTTTGGGGAAACAAAATACTCGATTTCCATTTGTTCAAATTCGCGTGTGCGATACGTGAAATTTCCCGGCGTGATTTCATTTCTAAATGATTTTCCGATTTGCGCTATTCCAAAAGGAATTTTTTGTCTGCATGTTTGAACTATGTTTTTGAAATTCGTAAAAATTCCCTGCGCCGTTTCGGGCCTTAAATAAAGCGCAGTAGCCGTTTCTTCGATTACTCCTTGGTGAGTTTTAAACATCAAATTAAAAGATCTCGGTTCTGTAAAATCAGTTTTTCCGCATTTTGGACATTTTAATTTGTGTTCCGCGATTATTTCTCCAATTTGTTTTAGTGTTTTTCCTGCGGCCATTTCAATACCAAGACTTTCTTCAATCAATTTATCTCCGCGGATTCTTTCTTTACAATTTTTACAATCCATCAACGGATCTGAAAATGAAGTCACGTGTCCTGATGCTTCCCAAACTTTTGGGTTCATCAAAATCGCCGAATCAAGTCCTATTACGTCATCTCTTTCTCTGACAAAAGTATTCCACCAGAAATTTTTGATGTTTTGTTTTAGCTGTGCGCCATATGGGCCGTAATCCCAAGTGTTTGCAAGCCCTCCATATATGTCTGAGCCAGGGAATACAAATCCCCTTCTTTTACACAATGACACGATGTCATCTAATTTTTTATCCATTATTTTGTTTATTAAAGTCCTGATATAGTTTACAAAGCTGTCGTTAAATTTACAACAACACTTTTTTATTAAAAAAATGGCTTACTTAAGACCATTTTATTTTTCGTTGCTCTAAAAAGTTTTAATAAAAATTTTATGTGGCATAGTTTTAATGCTTATTAACCAACTCGCATATGGACACACTTGATTTTAAAAGTTTCAGTCTAGACATGCTTTCCAGAAAACTTTTTGTTTCCGGAAAATATATTTATTTGAGGAATAAAGAATTTTCTTTGTTGGAATATTTTATAAGAAATATGGGGAAAGTTTTGACGAGAACAATAATTCTTGAAGATGTTTGGGACAGAAATATTCTTTGTCCGACAAATACTGTCGATGTTCATGTAAGTTCTTTGAGGAAAAAAATAAAATTATGTGAAGACGCGAATTTCATCAGAACCGTGCCATGCGTTGGATATATTTTTGAAAATAATTATTAAACAACAACCTATTTTCGCAAATAGTACAACACCTTTTCTTTGCGTAGATTGCAAAGTGTTTTTATAATTCATCTAAAGTTTTATCTTTACCTAACCCTCCTCCTCTATGGTTAATGGCAATAATGCAAACGTTGTTCAGACGATTCTTGAACTACCGGATCTTATGAATAACATGCTTCTTTTGTTGTCAGATAAAGAAAAAGTCGTTGTTACAAAACGCTTTAGTCTTAACGGAAACGGCAAACATACTTTGGAAGATATCGGACAGGAATTTGCTGTCACAAGAGAGCGTGTTCGACAAATCGAAAAAAGTGCTCTAGCAAAAATGAGACGAAATGTTTTTAATTCCACTCTCCGATATATTCATGAATTTGCAGACGAATGCGTACGCAGTCATGGAGGGATTATGAAAGAAGACAAACTTGTTGAATCTATTGTAGATATTATGCCTGCGAATTTCACTGTCGATAAAAACAGTGTTCATCTTGCATTAAATTTGCATGAAAAACTTGAGTGCGTCGGAAATACAATTAATTTTCACCCTTACGTAAGGGATAAATCGATTTCGGATTATTCTTTGAAATATGCTTCTGGACAACTTGTAAATCAAATGTATCGATATGGAAACGTTAAAAGTATCGAAAAAGTTCACACTGATTTAAAAGACACTTTTGATGGAATAAATTTTGATTTAACGAAAATCAAATCTTTGATTGATATCGATAAAAGGCTTACTCTCCTTGATAATGAGCTTATTGGTCTTCTTGAATGGAGACATGTGAATCCAAGAACTCTCCGCGATAAAATTATGTACATTTTGAGAAGCGAAAAAAAACCTATGCATTTTACTGATATCGCCGACAGAATTTCATCTGCAAAGTTTGACGGCAGAAATGTAAATATGCAAGCGGTTCACAATGAACTTATCAGACATGAACAATTTGTTTTAATTGGAAGAGGAATTTATGCGCTTAGAGAATGGGGATTTGAAAGCGGCACTGTTGCTGATGTTGTTGAGGAAATTCTTAAAGATAAAAAAGAATTGTCTCAGGATGAAATCATCGAGCAAGTTTTGAAACAAAGACAAGTAAAGAAAATCACTATTATGTTGGCGCTTAAAAATAGTGAAAAATTCGAGAGAGTTGGAAGAAAAGTTTATAAACTACGTAAGTAGATTTTATATCGCAGTGAAATTTTCTTTATTAGTGTCGTAATCCGCTTTTTCTGAAAGTTGGTTTTTGGTTATCAAATCGACTGTTTCGTCCCGAGACGTTTCGAAGAATTTTGATTTTGCTGAGCTGAGAGTTTTTTTAACCGCCTCGTTATTTGGAGATGTCTGAAGTATTTCTTCAGCAACGCGAATTGCTTCTGCATACTTATTCAACTTCATCAATGTTGATAAATAATTTTCGCCTTTGTAAACGAATTCACCTTTATTTTCAAACTGTGTTTCACTTTGTTTTATCTTTGTTATTTCCTCCAATTCTTTTATTCTCGGATTTTTTTCGTCTATTTTTTTCAATTCCTCGATGAGATGATAAATGACATCAAATTTATCTGAATCTATTAAATCTTTTTTATCTTTTATTTTTTTCTCGATAAGTTTGTCTCGGAATTCCATGACTATTTTTTTTGCAACTTCATTCCCCGGACTATTTGTTTCAAGAAAATATAATTCATCAATCATTCTTTCCGGAGATGCTTCAAATATTTTTGTAAGTCTTGCTCTTTGATTTTTTTCAAATCCTTTTTCCAATGCTTCGATTTGATTTTTGTATTTTTCCTGAGCGGAAATAATAAGATTGTTTAATTTGCTGTTGTTTTGTGAAACTTGCAAAAGAGGCTGAAGCTTTTTCAAAACCGCTTCGTATTTTTCTTCTTTAAATAAAGGTTTTACTTCTTCAATTGCTCTTTCCAAAATCTTATCATTTTCTTCTTCCACGGCTTTCTCTATGCGATTTTTCAATTTCGTAAATGTCGGCTCCCCCGGAATTTTATCGAGAACTTTTATGCACATTTCATGGGCCTGCTTGAATTTTTTTTCTGAAAGCAGACTTGTAATGTTTTGCTCTATTTGGTCAAAATATGGTGAATCTGACACTTTGTTTTTTTATTTGTACTGCTTATTATACCATATTTTGCGCCATTTTCGCTAGCTCGCTTTTTAATTCTGCTAATTTTTCCTTTTCTCTCGCGATAAGTTCTTTTGGAGCATTTTTCACAAAGCCTTCGTTTGAAAGTTTCGCAGAAATTGAATTTATTATATTTTCTTTTTTCGCCATCTCTTCTTTTATTCTTTTTGTTTCTTTTTCTGTGTCTATCATGTCTTTTAATGGCAAATACACCTCCATTGAGCCATGTGTGATTAATTTTGCTCCTTCAATTTTTTTGCCTTTTTCTTCAATTTGTAAATTTTCAAGTCTTGCCATTCTTATTATTACTTCTCTTTTTTCTTCAAAAAGTTTTATTTGTTTGCCCGCATAAATAATTGCATTTATTTTTTTTGCAGGTTCAACTTTTAGTTCAGATCTCAAACTTCTTATTTTTGAAATTATTTCACGAACTTCTTCCAAATCTTTTGCTTCTTTTTTAAAGATAGTTTTTTTGTCTTCCTTAGGCCATTCTTCCGATATCAACATATTTTTTTCTTCCATCAATTCCCAAAGTTTTTCAGTAACAAACGGAATAAACGGATGAAGAAGTTTTAGTGTTGTTTTTAAAACGTGCAGTAAAACTACAGGATTTTTGTGATCTCCTTTTGAAATTTCGAGATACCAATCGCAATATTTATTCCAAAGAAAATCATAAATTCTCATTCCGGCCTCGGAAAAATTATATTTTTCCATGTCGATATTTGTGGCTTTAACTAGAGAATTTAACTCTGTCAAAATCCATTTGTCTGCTGTGGATTTTGCCATACTTGGGTTAAATTTCTTTTTAAAATCTTCTTCTGAAACATTCATCAATGCAAAACGAGAAGCATTCCAAATTTTATTTATGAAATTTCTGTAGCCTTCGATTTTGTCTTCTGAAAGGCACATATCGTTACCCGGAGTTCCTCCGATAACAAGACTTAACCTCACAGGATCTGTACCGTATTTTGCAATCATTTCCAAAGGATCAATTCCATTTCCTGCGGATTTGCTCATTTTCTTGCCGTTTTTATCGCGAATAAGTCCGTGCAAATATACTGTTTTAAATGGAATTTCTCCCAAAGTATATGTCGTCATTATTATCATTCTTGCGACCCAGAAAAATAAAATATCGTAACCTGTTTCAAGAACCGATGTCGGGTGAAAATATTTAAAATCCTCGGTTTTGTCCGGCCATCCAAGTGTCGAAAAAGTCCATAGGCCTGAGGAAAACCAAGTGTCTAAAGTATCCGGATCGTGTACGTAATGGTTTTTATTGTCAGGTTTTTCAATTGAACAAATTGCTTCTTTATCATTCAATAAATATCTATTTTTTTCAGGATTTTTTTCGTATTCTTTTTTTGATTTCTCATCCATTTTGTACCAAACTGGTATCTTATGTCCGAACCAAATTTGCCTAGAAATACACCAGTCGTGAAGATTCTCCATCCAATTAAAATATGTCTTATTGAATTTCTCCGGAATTATTTCTATTTCTCCTTTTTTCACTACTTCTATAGATTTTTCTTTGATTGATTTTTTCTTTGCGCCATCTTTGATTACAGGCTTGTCTACGTTCACAAACCATTGTTTGGAAATTAACGGTTCGATTGTGTATCCGCATCTGTAGCAAATAGAAAGATTGTGAGTGTAGTCTTCGATTTTTTCTATAATTCCCATTTCTTTCATATCTTCAACTATCGCTCTTCTGCATTCTTTTGTTGTCATTCCTGCGTATTTTCCGCAGTTATCTTTCATGCGACCTTTCTCGTCGATAATTTCTTTTATCGGATTTATTCCTGCTTTTTTAAATGCTGATTTATTTCTTTGCGCCATTTCGAAATCCGCGAAACTATGCGCCGGTGTGACTTTTACCGCTCCTGAGCCAAATTCCATATCTACACTTTCATCTCCAATTACAACAACTTCAAAATCTCCGAGCACTCCTTTGATCATGTATTTTTTACCGATCATGTCTTTATATCTTTTGTCTTTTGGATTTACCGCGACCGCGCTATCTCCAAGTTTTGTTTCCGGTCTTGTTGTCGCCAAAGTAAATGGTCCATACTTGATCCAATATAATTTTTCTCCGGATTCTTTGTAATCAACTTCGTCGTCCGCGAGTGTCGATTCACATCTAGGACACCAATTTACGATTCTTGAACCTCTGTAGATGAGGTCGTCTTTGTACATCTTTACGAAGACCTGTTGTACCGCTTCCGTAAGCCCTTTATCGAGGGTGTATCTTTCTCGTGTCCAGTCGCAACTTGATCCCATTTTTCTGATTTGATTGCGAATGTTTACTTGAGAATTTTTTACAAATTTATCCACTTCTTTCAAAAATTCTTCGCGCCCCAAATCATATTTTGTAATTTTTTTCTGCGCCAAAAGTTGCTCAACTTTATTTTGAGTGGCGATTGACGCGTGATCTGTTCCCGGAATCCAAAGTGTCGGCGTGCCCTGCATTCTATTATATCGAATCATGATGTCTTCAAGTGCGAGCATTACCGCGTGGCCTAAATGAAGCACTCCAGTCGCGTTTGGCGGTGGCATTGATATCACAAAAGGCTTTTTCTTTTTATCGATTTTTGGTTTGAAAGCGCCCGAAGATTCCCATTTTTCATAGATTTTATCTTCGTACTTTTTGGCTTCGTAGGCTTTTTCGATCTCTATCATAAAAATTTAGTAAGGCACAACAAAGAGTTTAATCACTCATGATTTTTATGACAATAGAAGATTTGAGATTTAGCTTAAATTAGTGCTGATATTTTTCGCTTGGGATCGCGGCACTCCGTCCAGCTTTTACTGCTGCACTGATATCTTCTATAGGTTTATTCCTATTTTTTTTGGCAGCTTTTCTCTCTATACGAGCTAATTCTGTTTCCAAGCCCTTTTTTCTTGCCCCATATGCCACCATCATTGAGCTATGAGTTGGCATTAAAGCTATTTTGTATAAAAATGCGTAAAGCCTTTCAAGCAAGGCATTTAAGTCTGCGTCTTCTTTTAAAGTCCTTCCCAATTCTGGAATTTTCCCTGTCATCATCGTTTCAGCTATTAAACCCATTTCAATTTCATTTACTCGACGTGAAAAACATCTTACAACTTCAGCTTTTAATTCTTCGTCCCATCCTGCAATCATTTCTGGAGTTAAATCTTTCGGTGCCCGATCTGATATGTCAGCGATGACCTGTTGAGCTTCTGTGGAGAGGCCCATTTCTTGAGCTATTTTTTGCATACCTTCGCTAAATCCATTTTCAGGATTAATAGCATCTAAACTCGCTTCTGGTCCTCCTTTTGATGTTGCCATATTGTTGTTGATTATTTATAATTTTCGGCTACTCTTTATTTAACTACAAATTCCCCCGTTTGTCAACCTCTAAATTGACATTTGTGTTTCATTGAGCTATAATGACAAGAGTGATTTAACTTTTAAAACGTGTCTGATACCTCACAAAAAAGACCAGCCGAATCGTTCGTAACTCCTGATGGAAAGTCTCCTGAGAAATCTTCACAAAAAGAATCTCGCGAGGTGAAGGAGGCCACAAGAGCCGGTAAAGAAGCGCTTGGAACTATAGAATCTGTCGAGTCGGTAGAATCGACAGGCGAAGTTTCTGAAGCTAATTCTTCAAGAAAAGAGGGTGGAAGCCAAGGGATGATTTCCGGTGGGAATCAAGGTATGATTTCCGGAATGACTTATGCTCAAGTCAGGGCCGCTTTGCTAAAGAATATCCCGACGGAGCCTGAAATTAGGAAACAAATAGAAGTTGAAATAAAAAAAGAAATCAAATATTTGCACACAAAAGCCATGAAAATGGTCAAAAAAAGAGAAAATTTCTTTGAACTTAATAACGTATTGAAGAAAATCAGAGAACTTAAAGGTATTTTGGCTATGCTCGCGAAAGCGGGTTATGAGGCAATGAAAACTCTTTGGTTGCGTTTTGTACACGGCATAATGTAGGTTTTATGGATTTCTCCACCGAACAAAAAAAGATTATCGATGAGATAAAGAAGCTTAAGAGAGCCAAAAATGCTGTTATTTTAGTACACAATTATCAAAGACCTGAAATTTATGAAATTGCAGACTTTTTGGGAGATTCTTTACAGCTCTGCATGGAGGCAAAAAAAACAAATGCTGATATTATTGTGTTTTGCGGAGTGAATTTTATGGCGCAGAGTGCATATATTTTGAATCCCGGGAAAAAAGTGCTAGTCCCCTTCTATGACGCAGGTTGCGCCATGGCGGATATGCTAAAACCTTCAGATCTAATTGAATTAAAAAAGAAACATCCGAAAGCGAAAGTTGTAACCTACATAAATTCATCTGCTGAGATAAAAGCGCTTTCCGATGCGGTTTGTACTTCTTCGAGTGCTGTTTCTGTAGTCAAAGGTCTTGATGGAAGTGAAATTATTTTTGTTCCGGATAAAAATTTGGCAAACTATGTCGCGAAAAACGTCCCTGGAAAGAAAATTATTGCTTTTGACGGACATTGTCCAATTCATGATTTTTTAACTAAAGAAGCGCTTTATGAAGCCAAAAAAGAGTATGGAAATGCAAAAATAATCGCTCATCCGGAATCCAGAAATGAAATTTTGGAAATTGCGGATCATATTACAAGCACTTCGGGGATGATTGATTGTGCTAAGAAAGATCCTGCGAAAGACTTTCTTGTGCTTACGGAATGCGGAATGGTTGAACGATTAAAAAAAGAAATTCCGAATAAGAATTTCCACGGAGTATGCAATTTGTGTTTCGACATGAAGAAAAATACGCTAGAATCAATTCTTAAGTGTCTTAAAGATGAAAAATTCATGGTTACCGTGCCGAAAGATGTAACTGAACAGGCACTTAAAGCGTTTAATAAAATGTTTGAACTCACAAAAAATGGATAGAAAAACCATCAGAGAATACACACATAAAGTCGGAAATTTCCTTGCTCTTGAAAATAATGCTTACAAGCAATGGGTTTTCAGATATACGTTTTTAGAGCTTGAGAAAGACCTTTCTGGACGTGGAGACATAACTACAAATATTCTTTTTAAAGATTTGTTGAAGGCTAAAGCGAAAATTGTCGCAAAAAGCGACATGATTTTGGCGGGAATTGATGAGATTAAATATTTTCTTGTAGATGCAGATCCAAATTTCAGACCGAGCCTTAAAGGAAATTTTGAAATTGATTTTAAATTTAAAGACGGAGATTTTGTAAAAAAAGGCGATGTGATTTTGGAGATGAAGGCTTATTCTCATGATATTTTGGCTGTTGAGAGAACTGTTTTGAATTTATTAATGAGGATGAGCGGTGTTGCGACTTTCACTAAAAAAGTTGTTGATTCCATTAAAAATTACGACGTTTTGTTATGTCCTACGCGAAAAACTTTGTGGGGGCTTATTGATAAAAAAGCGGTTTTGGTCGGCGGCGGAGGGACTCACAGAATAAATTTAGCTGATGCGGTGATTATAAAAGACACTCATCTTGATATGGTCGGGCGTGATTTTGATACTGTTTTTGAAAGACTTAAAAATGCCGACGTTGATAGCAGATTTATTGAGATAGAAGTAGAAAACAAGGAAGAAGCGATAAAATGTGCGGAGGGTTTTGCGAAATTTTTAGATATAGAAGGCGCGCCTAAAACGATTGGCGTTATTATGTTTGATAATATGAGCCCTGCGGATATTTTAGATGCAATTTCTGCTTTAAAAGAGGCCAGATTATACGAGAATCTGCTTTTCGAAGCTTCCGGCGGAATAAATGAAGATAATGTGATTGAATATGCCAAAACAGGCGTCGATATAATCTCCATGGGATGCCTTACAAACGGCGTAAAGAGCGCCGATATGAGTTTGAAGATTGGATAGTGAAAAGCGATTTAGCCTTCAAGACATATAAACGTGTCTCTCCTGCTATACCAGGCATCCGATTCAAGTTTTGCTCTTATTTCTGCGTCCTCAGCCGAAGTCCTTTTGTTCTTTTTTCCCTGATCTGCCGTTTCTTGTCCTCCTTCACCGTTTTCTGGAAGAAGTGGTTTTACTTCAGGAGGCTCTATTCTGATTATCTCTCCATATGCTTTCATATAGAAGTTCTTTAAATAATCGCGACATTGTCGCGTGGTGGGCGGAGAGGGACTCGAACCCTCATGACTTGCGCCACTAGCTCCTAAGGCTAGCGTGTCTACCAGTTCCACCATCCGCCCATGGCTTTATTTTTTTCACCTGTTATTGTAGGCGCTACTATTCTACTTATAGCCCTTTAAATTGCAACATGAAAAATTAAGCGTAAATTTCTTTGACTTATTTTTTGCCATGGTGTACGCTTGTCCCTTTTCATGCGAATGTCTTTATGAAACAATATTGCACTTTTATCAACTTTCTTGCTTGACAATTGAATTAAGAGCGAATATTCTCTCTTCCGTACTAAAGAATTCACACAAAATTAAAAATAAACTTAGTAATTATGACTAATACTAATGAAGCTCAAAAAGTAAATCTTTCTGAAGTAGTAGAAGAAATGTTTATGGTTCTGACTCAAAAGGAAAAAGACGTTGTAGTACAGCGTTTCAGCCTTGATAACAAGCCAAGAAGAACTCTTGAAAGTATTGGTCAATCTTTTTCTGTTACAAGAGAAAGAATAAGACAGATTGAAAAAATAGCACTTGGAAAACTTCGAAGAACTGTTCAGACTACGAGACTTAACCTTATAAATGAAGTTGCCGATCAAATGCTTAAAGAAAGTGGCGGAGTTATGATTGAAACAAAACTTATCGCTAAAATCTTGAATGCAATCGGTTCAAAAGAGAATCTTGACGCAAATATCATACGACTTGCTCTAAACATCAATCTTCATGTTGAAGAAGCTGAAAAAACAAATATTTATGATCCGTTCTGGAGATTTAAAGAAATTGATCTTTTGACTGTTACTTCTATCGCTGAAGCTGGAGTAAAAGTTCTTAAAAAGAAAAATGATTTACTTCCTGAATCAAAACTTGTTGTTCAAATAAGACAATTTTTGGAAAGCAAAGTTGAGACATTCAGTGACCCTATGCTTGCTTCATGTCTTGAAGTGGACAAGAGAATCAAAGTTACTCCGGAAGGTTTTGGGCTTATGTCTTGGAGACATATCAATCCAAGAAGCATCAGAGACAAGGCTTATATTGTTCTAAAAAGAGCAAAAGCTCCATTACATTTCGTTGAAATCGCAAATAGAATTTCTGAAGCCGGGTTTGATAAAAAAGTTGTTACTACACAAGCTGTTCACAACGAACTTATCAGATATGACCAATTTGTTCTTGTCGGACGTGGTCTTTATGCTCTTAAAGAATTTGGATATGAAAAAGGAACTGTTGCAGACATCATCGAAGGCTTGTTAGCAAAGAAAAGCCCAATGACTAAACAGGAAATCATAGAGGGTGTTCTTGCACAAAGACATGTTAAAAAAGGAACAATTTCTCTAAATTTACAGAAAAATTCTCAATTCGTCAGGGTTGGTAGAGCTGTTTACACATTAGACGATAACAGAAAAGGTAAAAAGTAAATTTTAAATCCTTTCTTTATTTCGGATTATTATTTAGAATTGCTTTGTTCTTTTAATATTTTTTCATATGTCAGATTGTATTTTTTGTAAAATTTCTTCAGGAGAACTTGGCACGGAATTTTTGTATGAAGATGAGGATTTAGTGATTTTTAAAGATAGAAATCCGAAGGCTCAAACCCATTTACTTGCTGTTCCGAAAAAACATATCGATTCAATTGCGGACATGGAAGACTCACACACTCATTTGATTGGAAAACTTTTTCTTGCATGCAAAAAAATTGCAGACAAGCTTAAGCTTAAGGGCTATAACCTGCACGTTAATGTCGGGAAAGAAGGCGGACAGGAAGTTTTTCATATACATGTACACCTACTTTCTAAGTTTTAATAATGTCTTTTGTAAATTTACATTGTCATTCGCATTACAGTTTGCTTGACGGGTTTGGAAGTCCAAAAGATATTGTTATGCGTGCAAAAGAACTTGGATATCCGGCGGCGGCGCTTACAGATCATGGAGTAACTTATGGCTTGATTGAGCTTTATAATGCCTGCATGGCAAATGGAATAAAGCCTGTTTTGGGATGTGAAATGTACGTTGCGTTACGAACCAGATTTGATAAAGAAGCGAAAGTTGACGTAAGACCTTATCATCTGACATTGCTTGCAAAAAATAACGTAGGTTATAAAAATCTACTTAAACTTGTCACGCAGGCTCATTTGGAAGGATTTTATTATAAGCCAAGAATTGATCTTGGGCTTCTTAAGGCGCATAGCGAAGGGCTTATTGCGTTAAGCGGATGCATTACAGGTCAATTGCCTCGCGCAATTTTATCCGGAAATGAAGAAGATATTCATACCGTTGTTAAAACCTATATAGATATTTTCGGGAAAGAAAATTATTTCTTTGAGATTCAAGATCATCCTTTGATGGAAGACCAAAATGTTGTTAATCAAAAAATAAAAAAATTGTCGGAGGAATATGGAATTCCAATGGTCGCGACAAATGATTCTCATTATCCAAGGCCTGAGGATAGCGAAGTTCACGACATCATGCTTTGTATTCAAACTCAGACAAATGTAAACGACGAAAATAGAATGAGATATATCGGTGACTTTTCGATACCGGACGTAAAAGAATTTGAAAAAGCCATGGCTGATTTTCCGGGGGCTATTGAAAATACGGTAAAAATTGCTGAAATGTGTGATGTAAAATTGGATTTTGGAAAAAATCTAATCCCCTCTTTTGAAACTCCGCAAAACGAAAAACCCGATGATTATTTGAAACAACTTTGCCTTGAAGGACTTAAAAATAGATTTATGCCAAACGAAGTTCCTGCAAGTTATTTTGAACGTTTGGAATATGAGCTTAAGACTGTTCATAGCATGGGATTCGATACGTATTTTTTGATTGTTTCTGATTTCGTGAGATACGCAAAAAGTCAGGAAATTGTTGTCGGACCCGGAAGAGGTTCCGCCGCCGGTTCTATCATCGCGTGGTCTTTAAATATTACAGATGTCGATCCTATCGCATACGGACTTTTCTTTGAAAGGTTCCTTAATCCTGAAAGAGTAAGTATGCCCGATATTGATATCGATTTTGCCGATACTCGAAGAAATGAAGTGCTCGATTATGTTATTAAAAAATATGGAAGGGATAATGTCGCTCAAATCACAACGTTTGGCACTTTGGCTCCAAAAGCCGCGATTCGCGATGTTGGAAGGGCGCTTGGATTTCCTTACGCGGAAGTTGATAAAATCGCGAAAACTGTGCCTGCGCCGGTTCTTGGGAAATATGAGCCACTTGAAGAATATGTAAAAGACAATCCGGATTTTAAAAAAATGTATGACAGCGACCCAAGAGCGAAAAAACTTATAGATTACGCGATGAAACTTGAGGGAACGGTAAGACAAGTCGGAACTCACGCTTGTGCCGTCGTTATTTCAGAAAAACCTTTGACGGAATATACGGCTTTGCAAAATAGCGCGTCGGATGATAATGAAATTGTCACACAATATTCAGCGAAACCGATTGAGGCTTTGGGATTATTAAAAATGGATTTCCTCGGTCTTCGAAATTTAACTGTCATTGAAACAACGTGCAAAATTGTTGCGAGAACCAGAGAGGAAAAAGTCGAAATTTCAAAAATTCCTCTTGATGACCCACTTGTTTTTAAACTTCTTCAAAATGGAGATACTACAGGCATCTTTCAGCTTGAGTCAGCGGGAATGAGAAGATATTTAAAACAGCTTAAGCCAACGATTTTTGACGATATAGTCGCGATGGGCGCGCTTTACAGACCCGGTCCGATGGAATGGATTCCTAATTATATAAAAGGAAAACACGATCCCGATAAAGTGAAATATTTGCATCCGTCTTTCAAATCTATTCTTGAAAATACTTATGGAGTCGCGGTTTATCAGGAACAAATTTTGCAACTTGCGCGAGATTTTGCGGGGTTCTCACTTGGAGAGGCCGATATTTTGAGAAAGGCCGTGGGAAAAAAGATTGCATCACTTCTAGCTGAACAAAGAGAAAAATTTGTGAAAGGTGCGGTGAATAACGGGCACGATGAAAAATTTGCAAGAAAAGTTTTTGAAGATGTTATTGAACCTTTTGCCGGATATGGATTTAATAAGGCTCACGCGGTTTGTTATGGACTTATCGCATATCAAACGGCTTATTTGAAAGCTAAATACCCTATCGAGTTTATGACTGCATTGCTTTGCAGTGATTCCGGAAATACGGAAAAAGTTGTGATGGAAATAAAAGAATGTAACGAAATGGGAATTGATGTTTTGGCTCCTTCAATAAATGAATCTTTTGCGGACTTCACCGTAATTGGTAATGACAAAATACGTTTTGGGCTTGTTGCGATAAAAGGGCTTGGAGAAGGGCCGGTGAGAGAAATCATTAATGCACGCGAGAAAGGTGGTGTTTTCAAATCTTTAGAAGATTTCCTTGAAAGAGTTCCGGTTAAAATTTTAAACAAAAAAGTTTTACAAGCTTTGGCGCTTAGTGGAGCTTTGGATGAATTTGGCGAGAGAAAACAGCTTGCAGAAAATTATGATGAATTTTCAAAATATGCAAAAGGCGCGCAAGCACTCGAAGACAACGGACAGGTAAATTTGTTCGCAGGCTTGACTTCGGAACAATCTGTCCCCTCTTTCACAATGAAAAAAGTTTTGCCCGCGACGTTGATGGAAAAATTAAAAGGGGAAAAAGATTTTCTTGGAATGTATGTTTCAGGACATCCATTAAAAGGTTTCCGAAAATATATTGCGAAAAAAGCCAATCTTATTGCAAATTTGACTAAGAAAAATGTTGGTAAAAAAGTTATTGTAATCGGACTTGTTTGCGACATGAAAAAAATTCTTACGAGAGCCGGATCGTATATGGCGACTTTCGCTATTGAGGATCCTACTGCGAGAATTCGCGCTGTGGCTTTTTCAAAATTTCTCACTCAATTTGGAAATATGTTTACCGAAGACGGACTTTATTCCATCAGCGGAAAACTTGATTTCAGGCAAGGTCAGTATCAAATAATGTGTGATGATTTGAAAGTTTTGTCTTACGACGGCATGGTTCGAAACGCAAAAGAATCCGGAGCTTATGACGACAAAGATAAGTCTGTAACATTTATAAGATTTTTAGATGATATCTTGGCCGAGAAGGAAGAACTTGAAAGTTCAGAGACTCCTGAAATAGCGGAAATTTCTCATACTGAAGAAGTTACGGAAGAAAATTATGTTATAGAAATTGAGGACAGTGTTCCTCCTGAAAAAATGAAAAAACTTAAAGAATTTTTAGAACAAAATAAAGGAGAAACGCCTGTCACTCTTTTTGTTAAAAATAAAAAAATAAAACTTCCTTTCGGCATTAATTTGTCCGAGAATTTCGAAAAAAGTGTCTCGGAGATTTTATCCGATTGAAAAATAATCTTAACTTCTCTAAGATAAGGGAGATTTTAATTTAATTATATGTATAGAACTCATACCTGCGGGGAACTGACTGACAAAAATGATGGAGATAAGATAATTTTAGCCGGCTGGGTAAACAGGAGACGCGATCACGGCGGCGTTATTTTCATAGATTTGCGCGACAGATATGGCGTAACTCAAATTGTTTCTGATCCTGTCGGACACAAAGACGCACATGATGTTCTTAATGATGTGAGACCTGAATTTGTGCTTCAAATAAACGGAATTGTAAGGAAAAGACCTGAAGGAAACGACAATCTAAATATGAATACCGGAAAAATAGAAATTGTAGTCACGAAAGTGGAAATACTTAATTCTTCAAAAACACCTCCTTTTGAAATAGATCAAGAAACTGACGTTAATGAGGAATTGCGACTTACTTATAGATATTTGGATCTTCGCAGAGACAGGCTGAAAAATAATATAATTCTTCGACACAAAGTCGTAAAACATATTCGTGATTATTTTGAAAAAGAAAATTTTGTGGAAATTGAAACTCCTATTTTAATTAAAGGAACGCCTGAGGGAAGCCGCGAATACCTTGTGCCTTCAAGACTTTATAATGGAAATTTTTATGTATTACCACAGTCACCTCAACAATTGAAACAGTTGCTTATGGTGGCGGGGTTCGATAGATATTTTCAAATTGCGAGATGTTTCAGGGACGAGGATCAACGCGGAGACAGACAGCCTGAATTCACTCAAATGGACGTGGAAATGTCTTTCATTGATGAAAACGACATCATGTCTTTAAATGAGAAATTGATGATTGAATTGGTTACAAAATTTGTGCCGAATAAAAAGATTTTGAAAAAACCCTTTCCTGTTTTGACTTACGATGAAGCAATGAACAAATATGGCGTGGATAAGCCGGATATCAGATTTGAGCTTCCTCTTTCAGACGTCACTGATCTTGTTAAAAACTCTGAATTTGGAGTGTTTAAAGATGCTGTAAAAAATAGTGGAATTGTTAAAGCGTTGAAAGTCACAGGTGGCGCAAAATTTACCAGAAAAGAAATTGATGAATTTACAGAAACTGCAAAAATATATGGAGCAAAAGGCCTTTCTTATATTTTGATTGATAAAGAACCAAAATCTTCAATCGTTAAATTTTTCAAGAAAGAAGAGCTTGATGAAATTTTTGAAAGATGTGAGGCAAAAGACGGAGACGCCGTATTTTTTGCAGCAGATAAATTTAAAACCGCTTGCGAAGCGCTTGGACATGTAAGAATTTCTGTTGCTCAAAAAATGAAACTTATCGACGAAAATATTTTTGCATTTTTGTGGGTAAAAGATTTTCCTATGTTTGAATATGATGAGGAAAACAAGACCTTGGCGGCAGTCCATCATCCATTTACGTCTCCTAAAGATCCGGAAGATTTTGAAAAAAATCCAAAAGAGTCCTTGGCGAAAGCTTATGATATTGTTTTAAACGGCACTGAAATTGGCGGCGGATCAATCAGAATTCATGACAGAAAAGTTCAAAAAAAGATTTTCGATATTTTACAAATTGAAGATGAAGATAGCGAAAGAAGATTTGGACATATGCTTAGAGCTTTTGAATATGGAGCGCCTCCTCATGGCGGAATTGCTTGGGGAATTGATCGTTTGATTATGATTTTTGCCAATGAGCCTAATATTCGTGAGGTTATCGCCTTCCCTAAGGATCAAAAGGCAAAAGATTTAATGCTTGGAGCTCCTTCAGAGATGCCAAAAAAGCAAATCGAAGAACTAGGCATTAAGATTATAGAAAATAAAAAAGACTAAATTGCGATTTTTTGGCTTTTGTGCTAAAATATATCGATAAATTAAATCTAGAAAATGAATTTTTGGTTACTTATATCAATTGTTGTCGTTGTTTTGATCGGGATTACCGTGTTAATCCTGAAGTATCTTCAATTTAGAGCAAATATTGAAAGAACTTTTAATATGGTTTTTCTTGAGATTAAAATCCCGAGAAAAGAGTCGAAAGAAGATAAAGAAGTTGAAGGTGAACAATTTTCGATGCAAAAAGATTTCAAGGAAATATGCGGAGGCATAATGTCTCAATTTTATACAACTTTGCATAGTATTTATAACGAACGTTTGGACAGATTTGTCTCAGGGCAAGATTTTCTTTCGCTTGAATTTGCCGTTTTGGATTCAATTGTGCATTTTTTCGTTGTTTGTCCGAGAGATTTACAGCCTCTTATCGAAAAACAGCTTACTGCGTTTTTTCCGGACGCTTATATTGAACAAGTTGAAGATTATAATATCTTTAAGCCTAAAAGCCGTGTTGTTTCGACATATATTGTGCCTACGAAAGAATTCTATTTCCCGATAAAGGCTTATTCAAGAATGAATGCTGATCCTTTAAACGGAATTATAAATTCTCTTTCAAAAATTGATTCCAATGAAGGTGCCGCAATCCAAATTATGGTTAGGCCGGTTGATAATGATTGGCAAGAAAAAGGCCGAGGAAAAGCCAGTGAAATTTTTCAAAATAAGAAAAAACATAATGCGCAGTGGTACAATCCTTTGACTTGGCTTGTCGCGATTTTTGATTTACTTGTGAAAGGCGAAGCAGGAAAAGAATCTCATGATACTCAGGAAAAAACGACTCCTATGACAGATGAAGAAGTAAAGGCAATGGAGGAAAAGAATTCGAAACCGGGATTTGAAACTATTATCAGGCTTGTTTCTTCAGCCGAGACGAAAGAAGCTGCTAAAACAAATCTTGTTTCAATGAAGAGTGCTTTTTCTCAGTATGGATCATCCAACGGAAACAGCTTTGAAGGCACGCATTGGCATGATAATAAAACTCTTGTAACGAATTTTATTTTTAGAAATTTTAAGCGTGGATTTCAGCAATGGCTTTCTCACAAGAAAATGATGTTGTCTTGCGATGAACTTGCAAGTATTTTTCATATTCCAAACATAAGATTCAATAAATATCCTTCGATTGCGTGGCAAAATTATAAGATTGCTCCCCTTCCTCCAAATATTCCGCAAGAAGGTTTACTTATCGGATACAATGTTTATCGCGGAGAAAAGAAAAAAGTTTGTATTAAAAATGAGGATAGGTTTAGACATTTTTATGTCATTGGACAAACAGGTACAGGTAAATCTTCCGTTTTGCAGGTAATGATAAGGCAAGATCTTAAGGACGGTAAAGGTATTTGCGTAATTGATCCACATGGATCTCTTATTGAAGACATTTTGCCATTTATCCCTAGAGAAAGGGCTGATGACGTAATTTATTTTGATCCTTCCGACATGGAGCGTCCGCTTGGACTTAATATTCTTGAGGCCGACACATGGGAAGAGAAAGAGCTTGTCGCGCTTGATGCAATGAACATCATGATTAAACTTTTTGATGAAGAAGTGTTTGGTCCGCGTATTCAGGATTATTTCAGAAACGGTTGTTTGACTCTTATGTCAGACCCAAATGGTGCTTCTTTGACTGAAATGGTTAGACTTTTCACAGATGATGATTTTGCAAAAGTAAAACGACAATATGTAACAAATCCGATTGTTGCTTCTTTCTGGGATCATCAAATGGCAAAGACAGGAGCAAGAGAAAAACAAGAAATGATTCCGTATTTTGCTGCTAAGTTCGGGCAATTTGTCACAAATACAATGATGAGAAATATCATCGGACAAACAAAATCCGCTTTTGATTTTTCTAAGGCAATGAATGAGAACAAAATTTTGCTTATGAATCTTTCGAAAGGTAGCGTCGGAGAAATAAATTCAAAATTGCTTGGTTTGATTGTCGTACAAAAAATACAGATGGCGGCTTTGAAGAGACAAAAAATGGCGAAGGAAGATAGAAAAGATTTCTTCCTTTACATCGATGAGTTCCAAAATTATGTCACGGATAGTATTGAAACAATCCTTTCGGAAGCCAGAAAATATCGCCTTGGGCTTACTATGGCGCATCAGTATCTTGCTCAGCTTGAGGAAGGCGGTGCCGCAAACAAGAAAAAAGCTAATTTAAAGGATGCTGTTTTTGGTAACGTTGGGACTATCATGTCTTACAAGATTGGCGCACAGGATGCCGAGTTTATGGCCAAAGAAATGGCTCCGGTATTTAGCGACAGAGATCTTATAAATATAGATAAATATAAAGCCGTAATGAAACTTTCAGTCGATACTCAGCCTTCACGTCCGTTCAGTATTACTCCTGTAAATCCTTACACCGAGGAAGGAGATAAAGAGGCGGCAGAGGCTTATAAACAACTTTCAAGACTCAAGTACGGAAGGGATCGGGAATTTGTGGATAGGGAAATATTACGCAGAATTGGCGTAGTGTAGCTAAAGTTTCCACTTTTTGCGACGTTTTAATTAAAAAAGACTTTCTGGTTTTGACAAGTCTAAGTTCCTGAGTGGGGGGCTTTTTTGTGGTATAATATTGAGATTTCAAAACAAAAATCAAAAACAAAAATAATGAAAAACAGAAAAACAAAAATAAATATAGAAATAGTTCCTGTCGTAGTTTTGACTCTTCTTTCACTTTTTGCTTTAAGTCCCCTATCATCTTTTGGTGGAGACTTGGCGGAAGCTGAGGGATTTCAAACTTCGGCTGACGGGATTAGTTATCCTTACACTCAAACATTCACAACTTCTGCGTATTATTCTCCGTTACCATGTCAGCAAAAATATGCGACAGGTAGTTATGAGGCGGATATAAGATTAAATGGACATGGAGTTCACGGAGCTGATGGTACAGACGTTTATCCCGGAATGGTTGCGGCTCCAAAGTCTTACCCTTTTGGAACAAAACTTTACATTCCAGGAATTGGAATAGTTGCCGTGCACGACAGAGGTGGAGCGATTGTGGATTCGAATGGAGATCCAAACAGACACGACAGACTTGATATTTGGATGGGATATGGAGACGTAGGGCTTAAAAGAGCATTGGCTTGGGGAAAAAGAAATGTAGATATCACCGTTTACGGTATAAATAATGAATTGTCCGAACAAATTTCTTTGGTCGGGTACAGCGAAGAAGAAAAAATTGCAAAATGTGGATCAACCGTAACTACTGAAGTTCCGGATGTCACTTTGACTACAACTTCTTTTGTTGAAAAACCAAAAGTTGAAATACAAATTCCTTCTGACGGGACGATGCCTGTGAATCTTTCCTCAGGAGCAACCGGCAATACCGTTAAAGCGTTGCAAAATGAGCTTAAGAAGCTTAATTACTATAAAGTTGAGCCTACAGGAGTTTATGATGAATTGACTGCGCACGCCCTATTTAAATTCCAACAGGCGCAAGGAATTGTTTCAGCGGAAACTGAAACAGGCTCAGGAGTTTTCGGACCTACTACAAGATCAAGAATGAATGAAATTATCTCTCTTCGAAGCTATACAAAACTTGCAATTGAAACAAAAAAAGGAACAAATTCCAATCCTGCAAAGATTCCGGAAGAAGCAAGGCAGGCTTATCTTACAAACACGCTTGCGTTTGGATCCAAAGGAAATGAGGTAAAGAAATTACAAGAATTCTTGAAGAAATCCGGATTTTTCAAAAGCCTAGTTGTTACAGATTATTACGGAGAAATCACGAAAGAAGCCGTTGCTCAATTTCAGATTGCGAACAAAATCATCTCTGATAAATCAGATAAAGGTGCAGGTGTTGTCGGACCTGAAACGCTAAAGAAAATCAACGAACTTTCTTAAAATTTCCAGTCGTAAAACTTTGCGATGAATTCACCGTTTAGGCTTGAGCTTGAATCTGTTGCAGTAACTTTTCCGCAAACATAGTCAGAGCCAAAGTAAGTGATTTCAACTTTCGCGTTGTCATCAAATACAGCGCCGGCAAGTTTTTCTGTATATACGTTTAGCCAATCCAATTTATTATTTTCCGCGTCTTTTCTATAATTCCAAACTCCTGCTTTTAGTGGAGATTTGTCTTTATTCTTAAGATCAAAAGATACTCTTACGTCTTTTCCTGCTATTGTGTGCGCTGAATAATTTTTAGGATCGAAATCGTTGTAATTCATGAAATAAAATGTTCCTGATTCAGGACCCCATGAAAGAAACCATGAATTAGATGGTACAAAAGCCACTGTTCCGGCTTCCTCAGATTTTACAACCAAAGTGTTTTTTGTAGGGCAACCTTCCGGAGCGTTTGCAATTTCTTCAACTACCGCCGCTTCATCACCTGCAGGCGCTGGTGTTCCTTCTTCCTGTGTTTTGCTACATGCAGACAAAAGCAAAGTTGTTGACAATGCCAATACTAGAAGTTTTTGAATTTTCATGCGAAAATTGGTTAAGTTTTTATTTAGGTAAGCGTAATTTGAAAATTTAAAATTGTACAGATATTTTGGTTGACAGATTGCGTTCAAGATTTTTCATCTTATCTTCAGTTTCGAGAACTTCTTTGGAAATGTTTGGATATTTTTTTCTGCTTTCGTCGATGCGAGTTTGAAGTGAAACAATTTTATTTTCGTAAACTCTTTTGTCGGCATAATATAAAATTTTTTCTTCCAAAGTTTTCAAATTATCTATTTGCGAAAAGTCGTGTTTTTCGACAAGATTTGCCATTTCTTTTTCATTTATTTTTCGTAAATAATCAGCCATTTTTTGCGCATGACATTTCCCGTCGGTTTTAAAAACATCGTGGATTAAAGCTGATTTTATTATAATATTTTTTCTGATTTTTATTTTTTTCTCTTTAATTCTGTCTGCCAAAACAGCGCATACCTCAGCCACTTTTTGCATGTGTAAAATTATATTCTGGGGAACTGAAAATTTTTCGTATATTTTTTTTATTTCAGCTTTTTTCATTTATTTGTGTTCTGTTATTTTTATTTTTCTTGAATTCTCGTCTGTGTATGAAATTTCCACGTCTATTCTTTTTTTCGGCAAAATATTTTTCATCTTATCAGCCCATTCAACAACAATTATATTATTTTTATTTTGCATAATTTCATTTAATTCAAGGGCCAAAAGTTCGTCGATTTGTTCAAGTCTGTATAAATCGATGTGATAAATATTTTTCCCGTTTTTTTTGTGATGTCTGATGTATGTGTATGTCGGACTTTTGATTGAGATGTTTTCTATGCCTAAACTCTCGGCCAATCCCTTCGTAAATATCGTTTTTCCGGTTCCAAGATCCCCAAAAAGACAAACGACTCCCCCGTTTTTGATTTCATTTGAAATTGATGCCGCAATTTCCTTGGTTTGCGCTTCGCTATTTGTAATATAGGTCTTATTCATTGATTTTTGGTTCGGAATTTGATATAATTTTATAATTTAATAAAACAAAAACAAACACAAAATGAAAAAAGATAGAAGTTACTACTTTCAGCATCCCCTTTTTACATTACTTTTGGTAGGTGTTTTTGCCTCTTCTCTGTACGTAGGAGGGATGTATTCAAATCTAATTTATACGAGCGTAGTTGGCTATCCTGAGCATGCGCCTTTTGACGGAACAGTTTATCCGATCAAAAAAATTCCTGATTGGACACATATAACATCCGATAAATATAAATCTGCTTATGACGCTTTTAGCGAAGGAGAGCTAACTGATGTTCCAAAATATGAACCTGAAAAACTTTTGATAAAAACAGACACTTTGAAATGGGGAAATGCCACTGACGACAAAGTGAGAAACGCAAAAATCACTTATAGCGTACCTTACATGGGAAACTATCTTTTGGACGGAAAAGAAAATGCAGGATCGCATTTGGCGATTGACATTAAAGTTCCGCAAGGGACTCCGGTTTATTCTGTTATGAATGGGACTGTTATCAAAGCCTCAAATCAATCATCAGGTTTTGGACATCACGTTGTAATTCAACACAACAATGTTCCAAGCCTTGAAGATGCAAATCAAAAAATCACACTTTATTCTTCTTACAGCCATTTGAGCGAAGTTCAAGTTTCTGTCGGAGATGTTATTACAAAAGGACAACAAATCGCGTTAAGTGGAAAAACAGGAACAGCGACAACGCCTCATGTCCATTTTCAAATGGACAACAGCGAATCGCCTTGGCATCCATTTTGGCCTTTTACAAACAAGGAAATGAGCGATGCCGGACTTGATTTCTTTGGTGCGATAAATGCCGGACTTGGAAAAGAAAGTGCATTGTCTACGACTGTAAATCCTTTGAAATATGTAAATGTTTACATAGATCCTAATGCGATTTATTCAAATGCAGGGACGACTTCTTCTTCAGCTGTGACACCAGATGTTACGCCCGCAACAACTGCTGTTGACGGTGCCGCCACTGCAACAAGCGCTGTTCCAACTTCTGAAGAACCTGTTGTAGAAACTTCTACGCCTGTTGTCGCTGTTGAAACTCCAGCGGTATCAGAAACTCCTGTTGTTGAAGAAAAAGTTTTGACTTTTGAATTTGAAATTAATGACACTTATACGGAAAATCAAAATGCACAATTCACAATTTTGCTTAGAGATCAAAATGGAAATGCTTTCAAAGACGGATTTCTTGGTGAAGCCGTAGTTTCCTCAGTTAGAGGAAATTTCATAGCAACTTCACCTATTTTCTCAAGTCTCCAATTTAACAATAACGGAGAATTTGTGAATTCAATGAAAAATATGAAAGCCGGAAATGACAAATTAAAATTGGATTTTGACGGAAAAACTTATTATTCAAAAGAATTTACAATTGTTGAAAACATGACCGGAGATTTATTTTCCGATGTCCCTGCGGGTTCAAAATACTATGAAGCCGTAAATTATTTGGCTAAAACAAAAGTAATTGCAGGATACGGCGACGGGACTTTCAAGCCTGATAATGTTGTAAACAGAGTTGAGGCTTTGAAATTTATTCTTGAAGCTATAAACAAAAAATTGGACAGCGGACACCTTCCTTTCAAAGACACTTCTTCGAAAGAATGGTATGCGAAATACTTGTATACTGCATATAAAGCCGGTGTCGTGAGCGGATATGAAGACAAAACTTTCAGACCGACAAGCACTGTAAATAAAGCTGAATTTTACAAGATTTTATTTGCGGGAATGGAGGTAGATGTCAGAGACAGCGTCGGCGTGAGCCCTTATTCTGACGTAAAAGTCGGCGATTGGTTCGCTCCTTATATCTCTTATGCAAAAAATCTTGGCGTCATCGAAGACGGAATCAAAAAACTAAATCCGTCCGGAGGAATGACTCGCGGCGAAGTCGCTTATGCGATGTACAAGCTGATGTTGACGATGAAGTAAAAAAGCTTTCACTGTAGTCTTATTTAACCAACGCTTGACAAAGTGTGTGTGTGTGGTACTATACGTTTAGTATTATTATTTTATAAATAATTTCTGTATGAATATTTTAAGAAAAACAGGTGAGGCTCTTGGTTTTACTAAGGGACCTGAAGCTAAGCCGGTTGTTGACTCTAAAGAGGTTGCTGGTATTAGGGATAATGCAGGGAGAAGTGCCTTGTATCTTTCTCAGAAGGCAGAATTTGATGCTTTGTTTGGCGATAAATCCAAAATGCAGGTTGTTGAATCATTAACCAATAAACGTCGTGCTAAAGGTGAGGATTATGGTACTTATGGCGATATTATGGTTGGTGATGGTGTAACTGTCGATGGGAAAAAATGCTTGGTTGCTTATAACATAAGCGATAAATATCCTCGCCCACGTGGACCTAATCGTAACGCAAAAACCTATTTTATTATTAAAGTCGAGGTTCAGGATTAATATTTTTAGTAGGACTTGAATCTGTCGCAATTAAAAAGCACCTTGTTGCTACAAAGTGCTTTTTTTCATAGCCATTAGAATAATTGGTTTATTTTAGCCTTAAGATTGGAGCCAAATCCAGAACCATTGTGTCTTTTTTCGTTGTTAGTTCATTAAAATTCTTTTTCTTGTAGAATTCTTTTGCGGATTCATCTATTGCGTCTACCACGATGAGTCTGCATGGAAGAAACGCCTTCCATTGAATAGCAATTGACATTACAAACCTTATCGCCATGCTTCCGTAACCTCTGTTTTGATATTTTTTATCTATAATTAATTGTCCTATTTTTATTGCTGGGCGTTCATAAAGACCTTTTGCCTTTGTCGTTTTTAAATATTTCTTCCCCACACTACATATTGATATAGCGATGTATCCTAAAAAAACATTGTCCGTATTTTTCATTACAAATATCTTTGCTATAAATTCTTTTGAACATTGTGAAGCTTTTTTGTTGAAGAAATTTATTATGTCTTTGTGGTTTTCTTCATATTCAAAAGTTGTCGGAATCTTCATTCCGTCTTTAAATGGGAAGAAATTTACTTGAAAATCATTTGAATCGTTCATTTAGCATAGCTCTGACTACGCCATCAAGAGCCTTTGATCCCTCCCACAATTCCCTTTCTTGTTTTGTGAGTTTTTTCCTCTTGTCATTTCTTTTCAGCATTTTCTCAAACCGAACATAGTCCTTCTCTGATAAAAGTATCGGTTCTGTTGGAGATTTCATTGCCATAAGAATTGGATTATTCGTTATTTTTATACCATGCTTTCGGGCATGAATTAAGGCTTTTGTATTTACATGTTTGGCAAATATTTTGATGTAAACGTGAGGAATTTAGCATGTCGACATTAAGAAAATATTAAATTTTTATAAAAAATTTCTAAAATCTTTTTAATACCGATTTTTGTTCAGTAAGACTATATTTATATCCACTTGACAAAGTGTGTGTGTGTGGTACTATATGATTGTTAATATTATCTTATAAACGATTTATATATGGATATTTCAAGAAAAGCTCCTGATGCCGTCGGTCCATCGGAAAAACATGCTGAGGCTGTTAACCCAGTTGGTGATGAAAAAGTCGCTAATGTTAGGGGTGATACAGGGTCAAATGCTCTATCTGCTTTGGATACAACTAGACCCACTGTAGTGTCTAATGAAAGACTTACTGAGCTTTTTGGCGATAAATACGATCCTAGATACCCGCATGGTTTTGTTAGATTGTTACATAATCTTCATTATGCCAAAGGCGCTGATTACGGAACTGATGGAGAAGTTATGGTTGGTGAAGGTGTGACTGTTGATGGAAAAAAATGCTTGGTTGCGTACAGGGTGTCTGGTAGAAATCCTCGTCTGCGTGAACCTAGCAGGAGTGGGCACTATACTTTTTTTACAGTCGAAGTTCAGGATTAATATTTTAAATTAAATTTTTAATTATTTTTTTCTATGTCTACTAATGGTGTTCCTCAAGAAGACGAAAGAGAGCCTAGGTTTGGTGAAAATTTCAATCCTGATGATAGAAACAGGCTTGATGTTCTTCATAAAGGAGAACCTTTGCCTCAGGCTGTGAATACAGCTCGCGAGGTTCGCGGACAACTTAAATCTACAGTCGACAGAACAAATGTGGAAACCCAAGGGTGGCCAAAGTGCCCTTCTGATGTTCATAGCGTGGAGGATTTATTTACTCGTGCAAAAGACACGGTTGCAGGCAGATGGAATTCTTCAGCGAAAGCTGTTATTGACCTGAAAGCCGCACAGTGGCTTAAAGAAATTCCTAAAACAAGAAAAAATGCCGAACTTAGAAAAACTTTGGCTGATTCTGATCTTTTAGAAAAATGTTTGGGAATGCAAGACTTGAGCGCCTTTGAAAATATAAGAGAGATTAATCCTGAGGCTTGGCGTACGCTTGTTTTGGCCTCTTCAGAGAGACAATTGGCTTCTGTTGAGCTATCAAGACGCTGGGTAAAAGAATTGCCGGAAGAAAGTTTGGCAAGGCTTGGAGTTGCACGAGATGAACTTCAGTTATTTTTGGACAGTGCAAGTCTTACGGGAAAATTTTTGGATCAGGCTTATACAAAACAAATAGAATTGGCGGATGCACCGGGTGGATCAGTCGAGACTGAGCTTGGCGCTGAACCGGGAGCTAAATATATTTACGATATTCAGCCAAATCCTGAAAGTGATAAAAGAGAAGACAAGCCTTTCAAGGATGTTTTCAAATTTGAATTTTCAAAACTTGTTCATAATTTTGAAGAATTGGCTAAAAGATCAGAGAAATTATTGGCGGAAGGCAAAATCCCGGAAACTTATCGCAATTTTCCGGCTTATTTGAGACAAATGGCACAGGTTTACGGATCTGAAAATGTAAATCCTGCAGAACTTGACACAATGTGGCAAGATCTTCAGGCAAGTGCTGTGAAATTGGCAAAAGAAGGATGTCCTATTATGCTTATTCCACAAAGTTGTCCAATGGCTTCAGGTGATGCCGGTAAAGTGGACGTGGAAATAAGACTTGGATTCCAGACCCCTGAAACCGCCGAATTAAGCAAAATTATTGATAAATCAAAACCTATCGGTCAAGGAATTCTTGATGAACACAAGGATGCCCTTGCGAAACCGTACGAATTTCCTCCTGTAATCGTGAATATCCAGCCTTTTGCGTTTGGACCGAATTTACATTTTTACACAGAAGGACAATCTGAAAGGGAGGTAATTATGCTTCATGCAAATGTTAGCGCCGAATCTGCGGCCAAGACCAGAATTCCTTTGCTTGGAAAACTATCAAATCAAGCAGGAGAAATAGATGATGAAACTTTCAAGAAATCTTCTGCAGTAGATACAGCTTTCCATGAAATGGGTCATGCAATCTTCGCAGTTGAAGACGCTGATGTAAAGGAAAGATTGGGGCAGGGAGCTGTTGATTCAGCCGTTTTGGATGAATTAAAAGCTGAAACCGCAGGTATTGAGCTATTATTGCGCGGTCTTTCAAAGGATAATTCAGAGGCTAATAAAAAATTCCTTAAGAAACAACTTTTGGTAAAACTTGCTACCGTTGCCGAATATGTTGAGCAAAACTCAAATAAACGAGGCAGTGAAGGAGAACGTTATTATTTCGCCGGTGTCGGTGTTCTAAAAGCTCTTTTTGACGCAGGAGTTTTGGTCGATAGAGACGGTAAATATGACATAACTGATGCGGAAGCCGGATTTAGGGCTATTGCTGATGTTGGAATGGACATTGTTAATAAATTTTATTTAGATGCAACCGAACAGCAATTTGTTAACACTGCTGGACCTAGCAGACTTGCTAGTACTTGGACAGATGCAAGTGGTGAGCTCCATGTAGTTGTAGCTGAACCCACCCCTGTTTATGTTAACAAAAGCGTGAAAGCTTTCGTTGCTGACTTAAGAAAGCAGGAAAATGATCCAAGAGTTGCAGAGTTTATTGAAAGAGCGAAGGCTTAAGGCTTATAAAATGGTATCCGCGGCAGGATTTGAACCTGCGGCCTTTGCCTTAGAAGGGCATTGCTCTATCCAGCTGAGCTACGCGGACATGTAGAGATTACTTTGGATTTTTACACTGTTTAAGCCAAATTTTCAATAGGAATTATAATTTGAACAGAAAAATTTCTATAATTATGCCTATGAGATTGTTTAGTACGTGCAAAATTATGGCCGGATAAAGAGATTTTGCCTTTATCGTGATGGCACTTGCGATTAGTCCAAACACAAAAATAGGGAGAATTTTGCTAAAGTTTGAGAACAAAGTTGCCATCAATAATGCGTAAATTACAGCAGACAAAATCACCACAATTTTGCTGTGAATATTTGTTTTTTCTATGAGGTAGTTTAATAAAAGTCCTCTAAAAATTATTTCTTCAATCAGCGGAATTATAAACGCGATTACAAAAGCTATTATTGCAATATTGTAGTTTGACGCGAGATTTAAAATATTTTTGTCGACAAAAGGCAATATCCTCTCCCCTATTTGCCATCCGTAAATTTTGAGTCCGCCAAAAACTATCAGCATACTCGCTATGAAATTTATGCCCATGTATAGCAAATATCCACCAAGCGATAATTTCGCTATTTCAAGCCCTTTTATTTTTCCTGATGCAAAAATGTTCTTCATGTTCTAGAATAGTAACGAAATCATTTTATATTCTTTATGGATTTAAGGAAAGAAGAACGCCTAATGAAGGTTTACCATCACCATCCGACACCTTTTGTGTTTAAAATGGTAAAAACGATTATCGGATTTTTGCCGTTTTTCTTTTTGTTATATATGGCCAAAGACTCGTTCTCAATGAAAGGATTTGTGATAGCGCACCTCGTTCTTTTTGCTCTTTTTGCAATTGTTTGTGCTTATACTTCAATAATATATTGGTCTGACACTCTTGTTGTCACGAATGAAAGAATAATTTATATCAATTGGACTGGGCTTGCCACGCGCAAGGAATCCGAGGCTTTTTTGAGTGATATTGAGGAAATACAAACTCAGGAAAAAGGTTTTATTTCAAAATTTTGGATATTCGATTATGGTAGATTTAGACTCGAAACAGCTGCAAGTTCGGTTAGTATAGATTATAATGAAGCTCCTGATCCGGAAGGAATTCGAAAATTTATATATCACATCAAGCCACAATAATGATTGAACGAGAAGAAGAAAATTTGATGACAGGTAAAAAAGTCGAAGCGTCAGACTTTGTACAGTTTGAAAATGTGCTTAGACCAAAGACTTTTAATGAATATATCGGACAAACAGCTTCAAAAGAAAATTTGAAAATTGCGATTGAGGCGGCAAAAAAACGCGGAGACGGACTTGATCATATTTTGATTCATGGGGCTCCTGGACTTGGAAAAACGACACTTTCACAAATTATTGCAAATGAATTTGGTGCGAATATTCGTATAACTTCAGGGCCTGCTTTGGAAAAACAAGGAGATGTTGCGTCTATTGTTTCGAATCTTGAACCTAATGACATTTTGTTTATTGATGAAATCCACAGACTTAAGCCTGTTGTTGAGGAAGTTTTGTATTCCGCGATGGAAGATTTTGGAATTGATATCGTGCTTGGGAAAGGTCCTTCCGCAAGGACAATGAGAATTGCTCTGCCTCATTTTACTCTTATTGGAGCCACGACTAAGATTAGCATGTTGTCCGCGCCGCTTCGCGGAAGATTTGGGAATGTATTAAAACTTCAATTTTATACGACCGACGAAATCAAAGAAATTCTTTTGAGGTCTGCGAAAATTCTAAAATGCAAAATTGATGATCCTGCCGCGACTCTTCTTGCTAAGTCTTCAAGACAAATTCCGAGAATTGCGAATCGTTTATTAAAGAGAGTTAGAGATTATGCAGATGTGAAAAACAAATCCGTTATAGATTTTGGTGCAACGAGAGAAGCGCTTGATGCAATGGGAATCGACGAATTGGGCTTGGACAGCGTGGATCGAGAAATTCTTTCTGTCATTATTGAAAAATTCAAAGGCGGACCTGTGGGATTAAATACAATTTCCGCGGCAACTTCAGAAGAAGAAGACACAATTGAAGATATTTACGAACCGTTTTTGATAAAAATGGGATTTTTGGAAAGGACTGCAAGAGGAAGAATTGCAACGGACAACGCTTATGAGCATTTAGGTTTAAAATTACAGAGAAATCTTATATAATCAGTTCGTTTAAAAATTAAAAAGATAAATATGTTTAATAAAAAGATTTTTATTTTTTCCGTGGTTTTGATGTCTTCTATTTTCTTTTCCGGATGCGGTGTCGGCGGATTTTTCAAAGATGATGCCGATATCACTACAAAAGTCGGAGTTTTGAAGGACAAGCCTTCCGACGCAACTTATGACGGGACTCATATACTTGTGGACGAAAAAGACAATATTACTCCTTTGAGAAGCCTTATTCTTAATCTTGGAAGCAACGAATATCTTGAAAATAAAGTTCAAGTTATGGGCTTTATGAACACAAAAGATGATGTTTTTGAAGTTTCAGGCGTATCTGTGATGGAGGTTCTTTCAAAAGATAAAACCGACAAAGACTTGGTTTCATATAAAAACACCGATCTTGGTTTTGAAATAAATTATCCAAACGACTGGGCTCTTGAAGATCTTGGAGACAGCGTTGTTTTGACTGCTCCAACTTTAAAAAATGAAACTGTCGGGAAACCCGACGTCGTAACAATTCTTCAAACACCTTTTGTTTTTGATCCTACTGCGCCAAACAAAGATTCTATAGATGACGCTTTGTTTGCGTATGCTGATAAAAATTTGCCTAAAATGGCTGACCCTTCTTCATATTTGAACAAGGTCGGAGAGGATTTGTTGGATGCGCTAAAAATTTCCAGAAACAACAATGAAGATGTTTATTTGTATAGAAACGGGCTTATTTATCAGATTTCTTTTGTTGCGGGAAATCCTACCGTTTCCGAACATAAAAATGCATATAACGAAATTCTTTCAAGCTTTAAATTTACAGGATTTACTTCAGAGATTTCCGATTCCGGAGACAATAGTGAAGAACCTTCTGTTTCAGAGGAAACGCTTCCGGTTTCAGATTTGAAGTTTTCAGTTTTCGAAAGTCTTCCTTTTAAATTTAAGGGTGAATATCCTGCAAAATGGTATTACTCCGGAGAAAAGGCTTCTATGCAAGGATCTTCGTATCATTACTCCTTCACGGAGACTTCTGACGGCAAAGAACTTATAGGACTTGATATTGTTTCAGGAGACTTGCCTTCCGGCAAAAATCTCAAATTTGGCGCGTTTGAATGTGTCGAAATTGATAAAGGAGATCAAATTGCCATATATGTAAAGGTCGACAACCACACCTTTCTTCTAAGCGGAAACAAACAATATCGCGATATTATCTTGCTAATGTCAAGTAAGATTTCTAGCACTCAAGGTGTTTAAGTGCTAATATTGTATGGTACAAGGATTTTCTCTTACGTAAAGCATAAATCGCTCTTATAGGGTGAAAGTATCAGCGTTTTATGGTAGAATTTATTGATAAATTAATCAAAAATAAAAATGACAGAATTCAATCAATTTGAAAAATTCACAAAAGAGGCAAAAAGGGCTCTCGTTGTTGCACAGGAAAAAGCTAAGGATGCAAATTTAAATTATGTTGGAACGGAACATGTCCTTATGGGAATTTTGGCTCAAGAAAATTCTCTTGGTGCCTCCGTACTGTTAAATTTCGGTGTTTCTTTGGACAATGTAAACCTTGTTCTTAAGACTGTAGGAAGAAACAGCACTTCTAATGTTGCGAGCGCAGGTCAGGCCACAGGTCTTTCAGGCTTTGCAAAGGAAGTTATAGAGGGCGCGGTGAAGCTTGCTCATGACAACGGACATTCTTTTGTCGGAACAGAACATCTACTTCTTTCGCTTGTTTCACAAGACAACACTGCGGCTACTGTTATATTGGAAAATATGAAGGTGTCCCCTGCTGATGTAAAAGCCCAAATTCTTGAAATTTTTGACAGAGCAAAAAATTACGATCCTAAAAACGGATCAATGGATGAAAGTTCGAGCGGAGTTCATATGCCTCCAAAAAATGGCAATGCGATGAATCCTATTGAATTTTTCCTTGCGGGACTTCAGGGCATGATGAACGGACAAATGAAAGACGAGACGCCTAATTATAAAAAGAAAAAAACAGTGGCGGCTCAAAACGGCAAAAAAACAAATACACCGGCGCTTGATTATTTCACAACTGATCTTGTGGATGAGGCTAAAAAAGGAAAATTGGATCCTATTGTTGGACGTAAAAAAGAAATTGAACGCGTGATCAGCATTCTTTCGAGAAAGACAAAAAATAATCCGGTACTTATCGGAGAATCCGGAGTCGGTAAAACTGCGGTTTGCGAAGGACTTGCTCAAGCGATTGCGGCTGAAAAAGTGCCTGACAATATGCTAGATAAGAGGATTTTGTCACTTTCAATGGCATCGATTGTCGCAGGGACAAAATACAGAGGAGAATTTGAAGAAAGAATAAAACAAATTATCGAGGAAGTTATGAGTCAGGACAATGTGATTTTGTTTATTGACGAACTTCACACGGTTATGGGAGCCGGAAGCGCGGAAGGAAGTTTGGACGCGGCGAATATTCTAAAACCGGCTTTATCTCGCGGAAAAGTTCAGGTTATTGGAGCGACTACCACCGCGGAATTCAGAAAACATATTGAAAAAGATGCGGCCCTTGAAAGAAGGTTTCAGTCCGTTATGGTTGAGGAAACTTCTCCTTCAGAAACTTTGGAAATTTTACATGGAATTCGAGAATCTTTTGAAGAACATCACAATTTACTTATTACAGATGACGCTTTGTCTGCCGCAGTCACTCTTTCAAAACGATACTTGAATGATAAATTTTTGCCTGACAAAGCTATTGATTTGGTCGACGAAGCATCCGCTAAAAAGCGCATAAATAAGACTTCAAACAACGATAAAGTTAAAAAATTACAAAGCAAACTTAATGCTATAATAAAGAAAAAAGAAGACTGTGTTTCAAAACAAAGTTACGAAGATGCGGCAACTCTTCGAAATGAGGAATTGGACGTTTTGAAAAAAATTGAAGAACAAAAATTCATAAAAACTCCAAGAGCAAAACGTGAAAAAGTCACTGCGGATAATATCGCAGAAGTTGTTTCGACTATGACCGGAGTGCCAGTAACAAGGCTTCTAAAAGATGATATTTCAAAATTAAAATCTTTGGAAGAATCCATCAGAACAAGGATTATCGGGCAAGAGGAAGCCGTTAGCGCGGTCTGTAATTCAATTCGAAGATCACGCGCGGGTTTCGCTGATGAAAGAAGACCTATTGGTTCATTTATATTTATGGGGCCTACTGGTGTCGGAAAAACCGAGCTTGTAAAAGCCATCGCCGAGGAAGTTTTCAGCGACAAAAACGCTCTTATAAAAATCGACATGAGTGAATTTATGGAAAGACACAACACTTCGCGACTTGTCGGTGCGACTGCTGGATATGTCGGATACGAAGACGGCGGACAGCTTACTGAAGCCGTTAGACGAAAACCTTACAGCGTCATACTTTTTGATGAGATCGAAAAAGCTCATCCTGATGTATTTAATTTGTTGCTTCAAATTCTTGAAGATGGTGAACTTACAGACGCAAAGGGACGAAAAGTCGATTTCAAAAATACTATTATCGTGATGACTTCAAATATCGGAGCGAAAAAACTTACGGATAAAGCGGCACCAATCGGATTTGCCGCGCAAGGTCCTGATATTGCGAAAGCTGAAAAAGGATTTGAAGCAATGAAATCCGAGACTTTGAAAGAGCTTAAAGATCATTTCAAGCCGGAATTCTTGAATAGAATAGATAAGATTGTTGTGTTCCATGCGCTTACAAATGCGAATATCAAAGAAATCGTTCAGTTAAATTTGAATAAATTGATGGATCGTATCAAGCCAAAAAATCTTACACTTGAGGTGACACCTTCAGCTTTAGATGTATTGGCGGAAGTCGGTTATGATCCTAAATACGGCGCACGTCCTGTTAGGCGCGCTATTCAGGAACTTGTCGAAGATCCTTTGACAGAAAAATTCCTTGACGGCCAATTCAAAGAAAACGACAGAGTCAAAATTGTCAAAAAAGGTGCGAAGGGCGTGGAGTTGGTAAAGGTGTAATTTTTGACATATAAAGCAAGTAGGTTTAAACTTTTGGTGTCTTTGAGTTTTACTCATAAAACTTGAAGGGAAATAATACCATAGAGAATAGCCTGCATCGAAAGATGTGGGCTATTTTAAACTCCCAAACTTGATTAAATCGTTTTTATTTAAAATTCTAAAAGTACTCGCACCTTTTTGCAGAGCGATAGAAAATCTACGATCAAACATAATACTTTCAATCTTTTTGCCTTTTCTGCGAACAAGTTCAAAAGCCGGAGTTAAGTCACTATCTGAGCTTATAACTAAAGCTGTATCATAGCGATCTTCATATGCTCCCTCCAAGAGATCCAAGCCTATTCTGACATCTACGCCTTTTTCTCTATATGTATCGCCAATCTTTTGAATGTGCCCAAGCACGCTATAAATTTCCTCATCTTTTAATTTTTGAAGAAGTTTTTGCTGAGAATTATACAATTGAATACTTTTAGGATTATCGGGATATTGCTTCACTTTACCTACATAATAACGAATCCCCTCTTTTTTTCTTCCGGCGCCAATCAGATCATTACAAAATTTGGATAATTTAAAAGATTGATAATGAAATCCGTAGTCGTTCACTATTCTTTGATAAAAATTTCCGCCATCGATATAAACATAAATTCTTTCTTCCATGTGCCTATAATAGAAAAACCCGGAGTATCAGTCAATGACACAGCCGGGGAAGTTATGACCCTTTTTCAAGGGCAACAAAATATTAACACAAGAAATGAAACAAGTCAACAATCTGTCAAGTTTTATTGTAAGACGTAAAAGACCTGCTGTGTGGGTTTGCATGTATGTGAAAATTAGAAATCCTAATATAGAATTTTTAATGATTTATGGTTGCATTAAGTTGTAGACATGTTATAATGCGTTTAGTGTAATTAAAAACTAAATATATGGATAGAAATAGAACTGAAGAGCACGGTACTCTAGATTTAAAAAATGGAGGTGAGGTAGCGAAGTCGATTGTTACAACAACGATGATTGCGTTGAGACGTTTGCTTGATGAGAACCCCGTAGCAGTCTATGAACTTGTAATGAAATGTAGAGATCCCAAACATGAATTATTTGGCGATACCGGTGAAGTTTTAAAGAGGTACGCTTTGATTCAAGGGAGTGGTGAAGTGTATTCAACCGTAAAAGATGTTGTGTTATCTTCGGTTGATGAAGTGAATATGAAGTTGGTTTCCCCATTGCTTGATGCGCGGAAGAGCACAGTGGAAAGAGTTGAAGGAGTGGTTGGTGAAGAAGGTCAGAATGAAGCGGATGAAAAAATGTTGCTTGTAGGCGGGTTAAAGGAGGGGGAATTTTTTATGTATCCTAGAGATGTTATAAGAAGAAATGAAGGACAGGCTTATTTTTCTAGACGTGATCATGTTGATCCAAAAACAGGGAGAGCTATTATTCCGGTTTACGATGCTGGGCATGGTTTTCGTATCGTGGGGGAAGTTGTAAGTGAGCTGAGTCCCGAAGAAATGGAGGAAATGAGGGCTATAAATTCTGGTTTGTCCGGTCTAAAAGCTACATACAGGCATTTACAGATTGACATCACGCATCCCGGTGCACTCATAAAGAGGGATTCTAATGCTCTTAGCCTATCAATAGCCTTAAAAAGACTGAATTCCTTGATTGAGATGGGGGAAGGAGAAAACGAATTGTATGGAATCGGGCGTGTCAACAGGGAAATTGTCCCTAATATGGGAGAGATGAATAGGTTGGCAATTTTGATCCAAAAACTTTTGGAAAAACTTGGTACCCCTGCCAGAAAAGAACAATAAAACTTTGGCAAAAAGCTCCCTTAAATGACGGGGGCTTTTTTTATAATTTTCCCTTTGACAAACGCACAAAACCTTCTTATAATCCCCGTTGCTTTTGTTAGTAAATGGATTTTTACGGCATGGACCACCTTTATGCGCAAAAGCTTATAAATATTAAAAGGTCCTGCTAAACGCAATTTATGGCGAATAAATACACCAAAAGTGCACTTATGGATGAGCTGATTGCCTCTAGTGGCGTGCTTAATCCACCGGTTCCAGGTACATTTGTAGATGGAATTGTTGTGAGCGTAGTAAAGAATAAAGTGCTTGTCGATTTGGACGGCACATCAACCGGTATTATTTCCGGACAAGAGGCTAATGACAGCCTTAATACATTAAAAACGCTTCAACCGGGCGATAGCATTTATGCTTATGTTTTGGAAGAAGAAAACGAGGATGGGCTTATTGTCCTATCACTTCGAAAAGCGAGCCAAGAAAAAACTTGGAAGAAATTTGTTGATGCTTACGAAAGCGACAAATCTATTCAAGTTATGGCGAACGAAGCAAACAAAGGAGGACTTCTACTTAATATCGATGGAATCAAAGGGTTTATCCCGGTTTCACAACTTGCTCCATTGCACTATCCTAGAGTCGACGGTGCTGACAGCAACGAAATTCTTGCAAGACTTGGAAAGCTTGTCGGAATTCCTCTTACTGTACGTATCATTAATCTTGATCGTGAAGGAGGAAAATTAATTCTATCTGAAAAAGCGGCAGAAGAAGAGACACGTGGAGTAGCACTCGACAAACTTGATGTCGGACAAAAAGTTAAAGGAAGAATCAGCGGTATCGTTAAATTCGGTATCTTCGTTACATTTGGAGGTCTTGAAGGACTTGTGCATATTTCAGAAATCGCTTGGGGACACGTCAAAGACCCTCGTGATTATGGAAGGCTTGGTGAAGACACAGAAGTTATGGTCATCGGAAAAGACAAAGACAAGATCAGCCTTTCTATGAAGAGACTAACTCCTGATCCTTGGGTTGAGGCTACAAAGAAATATGAAGTTGGAACTGTTGTGGAAGGTGAAATCAACAGAATCACTCCATTTGGAGCATTCATGAAACTTGAAAATGATATCAACGGACTTATACACGTTAGCGAAGTTACAGCTGATGAAAATCCTGATATTACTCAATATTTGAAGGTTGGAGAAAAAGTGAAAGCTAAGGTCATTGCTATTGATCCTGAAGACCACAGAGTTGGACTTTCAATCAAGGCGATGAGCGAAAAAGAGGAGAAGAAAGAAGAAAAGAAAAAGAAAGCAAAGAAAGAAGAAAGTGAAGAGAAAGTTGAGGAAGTTGCTGAGGAGGAGGCGAAGTAGTAAAATAAATTGATTTTATTCTAAAATTTTGATACTATTGTTTTGATCTTTAGGATCAATGATTCTAGAGCTTGGAGTTCTCCGCAAGGAGGGCTCTTTTGCTTTTTGATTTAAAATTTCTCGATTCCAACAAATAAAATTCCTAATTTTCTGTATATCAAAAATTATCAATCCTTGCTCTGTTAAATCGTTCAACTCTTTTGCAACTCGTCTGGCTGTGGCAAAAAGAATAACTTTTTTATTATCAGAAATAAGTTTTTTTAGTGGATCATGAAAATCACTATCACCACTCCATAATACACATGTATCAAACTTATTCTTTTCCGAATCTAAAAGCATATCTACTCCTATTTCAACATCGAAATTACATTTCCTATCTTCTATGGAAAATTCTCCAAGTTTATTCATGTCCTGAAAACGCTTATTTAGATATTCTACTATTCCTGGGCTATATTTACGCAATAGACATCGGCGCACAAATTGTTCAAGTAATGATTTTTCCTCCATTGAAGCTATTCCCCTCACGTCAATCGAGAAATTCATTATTTTTACAGGCTTTGTTCTAAGGCTATATGAACGATTTTGGATGTTTTTTATTTCTTCTTCCGATTTTGCGTCTCCTTCTAAAGTTCCACTATAAAAATTGACCTCTTGGATGTTATCGAAAGAATCTAAAAATTGTTTCAATCTTACCAGATCAATATGCCATTTCAATTTTTCCGACCATGGTCTGACGTTTGCATAATCTATATAAACACAAGTTTTTCCTTTTAATAAAGTTTGCAACTCGCCTATCACCCTCGGAGTAATCACTGCAATATTAGCTATTTTGTCAGTTTTTGCCTTAAACATGGCGATGTTTTATTTTATTTCTTCGAATTTCGTTGTGCTTTTTATTATAACTCGAGGCAATTTAAAAGCGACAAAATAAAGTTTAAGAATTTTTAATAATTTTAGAACTCAAACGCAATGTCTTTGTGGGCAAAAGTACCGCCACCGTAACGACCAGCCTTTGAAATAAGGCCAACAGCATTTACCCCTTCAATCCACCTTTTAGGCGTCATAACAAAAGAATTAAAGCCAGCTTGAGATTTAAACCCGTCGAATTCGACGGGTTTAAAATTTGGATTATTGATTTTTTCCCAAAGTCCCAAAAATTCAAGAGTATTTTTATTTCTAAGCCAGTTTTTTACTATATCATCTGATCTTTCCTCATCCTTATAGTGAGCTATATCGGTCAACGAGAGATAATCGTCATCTCTTTGCTGAAAAATTACGATTTCAGTCCCCTTCACATTTATTTTTTGCATATAAAAAAGTTAAATAATGCACACACGTTAGCAGGTCGACATTAAATTTTTGTTAAATTTTCTTAAAATTTTTATAAACTTGGGTTTGAAATCACTAGCCTCTTTTTTTATGTCTCTTTACATTATTTTTTAATTGTTTACACTCTTTGTAGATTAATAAATGCTGAAATATGGATTTTAATTCCGAGCAACAAAAAGCGATAGATCACACAAAAGGACCACTTTTGATAATTGCGGGAGCGGGAACAGGAAAAACGAGAGTGATTACTTCGAGTATTTTGCATTTGATAAATTCGGGGGTGTACAAGGCGAGTGAGATTTTGGCGCTGACTTTTACGGAGAAAGCAACTCATGAAATGATTGAACGTATCGATACCGAAATGCCTTTTGGTTATGAGGAAATTTGCGTAAAAACTTTTCATTCTTTTTCCGAGCAGATTTTGCGCGAATCAGGGCTTGAGATAGGCCTCGACACTTCTTATAAAATTCTTACAAAAGAGGAACAATGGTTTTTCTTCAAGAAAAATTTGTACGCTTTTGAATTGGATTATTATCGACCACTTGGAAATCCAAATAAATTTATTTCGGATTTATTGACGCATTTCAGCAAATTGAAAGATGAATTAATTACTCCGGAAAAATATATTGAGTGGGCTGGTGCGCTAGAAGATGAGGAAGTTCGCAAAAAAAATCTTGAGGTCGCGAATGCTTATAAAAAATATCAGGAGTTACTTATTGAAAATAATTATTTGGATTTCGGTGATTTGACGACATATGCGATAAAGCTCTTTGAGACGCGAAAAAGTGTCTTAGCCGAATACAGAAATCGTTTCAAATATATTTTTGTTGATGAATTTCAAGATACAAATTATGCACAATTTAAACTCGTGCGAATGCTTGCAGAAGAACATAAAAATATAACGGTTGTCGGAGACGATGATCAAAGTATTTATAAATGGCGCGGTGCGAGTTTGAGTAATATTTTGCAATTTGAAAAATATTTTCCGGAAACAGAAAAAGTTGTTTTGGTGGAAAATTATAGAAGCACGCAAAACATTCTTGATAGCGCTTATGCCCTTATACAAAACAATAATCCCGATAGGCTTGAGGTAAAATCAAACATTGTAAAACGTCTTCATTCAAACAGTATTCATGATGAAAAAGTGCATGTACATCATTTTCAATATTATTTAAATGAGGCGGAGTTTATCGCGGAGAAAATAAATTCTTTGCAGAAAGAGGAAGGACTTCCCTACTCTTCTTTTGCGATTTTGGTGCGAACAAACAGACTTACAAATTCTTTTATTGATGCTTTGAAATCTGCAGGAATCCCCTATCACGTAAACGATCCGAAGGGACTTTTACATTTGCCAGAAATAAAAGATTTGGTCGCGGTAGTAAAATTTCTTTCAAATCCTTACGACGATGTTTCATTACTTCGAATTCTTAAACTTGATGTTTTTGGCATACCAATGAGCGAAATTTTATCTATCATAAATAATCCTGTAAAAAAACATTTGGTAACTGCATTAAAAAAACTTGCAGAAGAAGACAATGAAGTTTTGCCTGGGATGGAAAGTAATTTCAAAAAAATATATGAAATTTTTGCGCATCTTATTGAATTTTCAAAGAAAAATAGTGTCGGGCTTACGATAAATGAATTTTTGATGAAATCAGGACATCTCGAATATTTACTTCACAATGATAAATTTGAGGAAGTTTACAATGTGAATGAATTCGCGAAAAATGTTTCCGCTTTTGAAAAAGATAATGAAAATAATTTTGTCGCGGATTTTTGTTCGTACATTGAACTTTTGGAAGAATCGGAATTTCCGATGGCATACAAAGAAGATGAAGTTTCGCGCGAGGCTGTGCAGATTTTGACAACACACGGAAGCAAAGGACTTGAATTTGATTATGTTTTTCTTGGAAGTTTGGTAAACACAAGATTTCCGGGAACAAATCGCCGGGATACTTTCACAGTTCCGGAAGAACTTACAACCGAGATTTACTCTGAGGGAGACGTTCATATGCAGGAAGAGCGCAGACTTATGTATGTAGCAATGACACGCGCGAGAAAGGGCCTCCACATAAGTTACAGCGACAAGTACGAAGGCAACAGGGTTTGGAAAAAATCAGTCTTTATAGACGAAATTTTGGACTGCAGTGGCGTTGAGCAAATTGAAAATAAAACTGTCGCCGATCCTATCGAAAGTTTGAAAAAATTAAACAAAAAAACCACGAAGATTTTTGATTTGCCAAAATTTGACAAAAAAAGAGTCAGTTATTCTCAATTGGGTTCGTTTGAAATGTGTCCGCTAAAATATAATTATTCTTATTTGTTGAAAGTGCCGGTTCCTTCTTCACATGTTACGAATTTTGGTAGCAGTGTGCATGAAACGCTAAAAGATTTTTATCAAAAACTAATCAAAGAAAAAGATTTGCCGTTTTCCGTGATGGAAGAATTATATTTGAAGAATTGGAATCCTGAGGGATACGACAGCGTCGCACATGAGAATATTAAAAAGAAAAAAGGTCTTGAGATGCTGAAAAAATATTACGATACGAACTGCAATCCTTGGACTGTTCCGGAATTTCTTGAGAGATCTTTTAATCTAAAAATCGGCGAATATACGCTAAGTGGCCGTATTGATAGAATCGATAAATTGCCTGATGGCACTTATGAAGTTGTGGATTACAAAACAGGATCAATCCATAGCGATTTGAATTTAAAAAAAGATCTTCAGCTTTCGATTTATGCGCTTGCCTGCAGAGATTTATTCAAAATTAATGTTTCAAAACTTTCACTTTATTTCCTTGATGCGAATGAAAAAATTTCGACCGAAAGAAGCGACGATCAAATAAATACAACCGCTGAAGAAATAACAGAAAGAATTGAAGAAATGAAGGCTTCGAATTTCGAGCCTACACCAAACGAGAAACTATGTAGCTTCTGCGAATACAGGATGATTTGTCCAGCGGTTTAAGAGCGTCAAAGACTAAGCTGCTTTTTTGACCCTTAGCTCGGCACGGAATGAAGTACGAGCACTAAGATAGTCCGCAAGGCGACGGGAGGAACCACAGAGGAGACTGAGGTGGGAAGCACAGTACGCATCGCCCCTTTCTCTCCAAGTTTTATCTGTTTTAAGCCATGCACCGCCCTTTACGTCTATTGCGTTATCAAGTTGCTCATAAAATTTCAGATCAGCCAAATAATTACGAGCCTCGTCTTCTTTAACTCCCATTATGTTAGCAATAATACTTACTGCATTTCCGATAGGCCTATAACCTTTGCTTTCAGCTAATTTCTGCCCTTCTAAGTCAAATGTAATATTTCTGTGGTCTGGAGAAACTTCCTCATAATTACTCCATGCAGATACAAAAATAAATTCACCATTTTCTTCACCAACTACATTCATTTTATGACCTTTTGCATTAAAGGCTCCAAGTTTTCTTAAGCTTTCAGGATCTTTTTGTAGTGATTTTTCAACGTCAATCCACTCTACTCCGGGATGCAGATGAGGAAGAGAATCAAAATCTGCTTTGATTTGTTGTAGATATGTTTGTTCCGGGGTAAGTTCTGTTGCTGTCTGAGCTCTTAATTGAATTGTTTTCGTGTCATTTTCTACAACTGGATCAACTTCAGGTTCATCGGTGGCTTGTTCCTCAACTGCTTCGAGCACATCTTCTGTAAGATTTTGCCCTTCGCCTTGATCTGTCATACAAATTATTTTATATGCTAAGAGAGTATTATCCTGCAATTTACCCCTCTTGTCAAGGTTAAGGTTTTTATCCGTAGATGAATGGTTTAAAGACTGTAATTTACGACAACTTCGTTGTTGTTTTCGTTACTTTCTTTGATCTGGTTGTCGGTGTCGAGTTTTATTACAACTGTGCCTTTTGAGCCGTAGTTGTAGATGGCTCGTGGAATTGGATATGTGAAGGAGAAGCTATCCCCTTTTGCCATTTCAGTGTAAGAATCTGAGTTTGTGAAAACTTCTGTGTCGTTTATGTATAATGTGTATTTGAATGGTGTTTTTCCTGAAAGAAGTCCTTCTCCAGAATTTTCGATTGTTACGACTGCTTTGATGTCTTCATTTGCGTTTTTAGGAGACATGACTTCAAGTTTTGCGTTTAAATCAGGCAAAAGTGTCACTGTTGTTGTGTCCACCGCCGGAGTTTGATTATTGAAAATTTGTCCTTTGAATAAAGCGGAATTATTTGCTGAAAACACGTATACTCCGCCAACGACGGCTCCTACCAATAAAACTGAGACTAAAGCTTTTGTTCTTACTTCCATAGAGAAAAGGTTTTTAAAATTTATCTATCCTAAATTTAATCCGTAACCTGTGGTTTGTCTATAAGAAATGGTTCAACTTTTCCGCCTTCCGCTCCTTCTGTTATTCTGTAAATATCTTTGTCCATTTTTTTAAATTCTTTGTATGAACTGTTGTACATATTTACCGTTGTGCCAAGGCTGGTTCCCATTTTTTGGACGAATGCTTCGTAACTGTTTAAGTGCCGACCTAAGTCTTCTATATTCTTTTTAATTTCACCCATTGATTCCTGCATTTTCACATTTTTCATTCCCTCAAGAACGGTCTGTAAATAGGCAAAAAATGATATCGGTGAAACTATTATTACTTTTTTCTTGAATGCGTATTCGATGAGGTCATTTGCATTGATATCAAGTGTTCCGACCTTGTAAATCAATAAATTATAATAAATTCCTTCAGCAGGAATAAACATGAATGCGAAATCCATTGTGTTTTCTTTTGGACGAATATATTTTGCAGTTTCGTCGATTCTGTTTTTGACATCCATTTTGAAGTCTTTTTCCAATTGTTCTCTCTTGGTTTCGTCTTTTTCTTCCATTATTTTATTATATTTTTCTAGCGAAAATTTCGCATCAATAGGAATAACTTTGTCTTGCATAAAAACTGCCGCATCAACTATTTCTCCATTTGAAAATTTGTATTGGATTTTGTATTGATTTGGTTGAAAGACCTGTGAAAGCAAACTTTCAAGAAAATATTCCCCCAAAATTCCCCTTTGTTTTGGATTTTTCAAAATATTTTCCAAGCTTTGCATTTGTTCTGAGAAACCCAAAACTTGTTTGTTTGTCTCGTCCAATTTTACAAGTTTTTCTGTGACGCTTTTTATCAAAACGGCACTTTCCGAGAATTGTTTTTGTAAAGTTGTTGAAGAATGTTCGAGACCTTTTGCTATTCGATCATTTATATTGTCCAGTCTTTCCTGCGTTTCTTTTCTGCTTTGAGTACCCACGTCACGAATTTCTTTGCGCAAAGAATCTATGTATTGCAGAAGCATTTTATCATCCGTATTTTCTTTTGGCGCGGTGATTTTTGTATAGCTAAGAAAACCTAAAAACCCTAATATGCCCAGACCTATAATGAGAATTGCAACTTCCATACTTTTAGTATAAACTGCTTACGATTTTTACAGCTTAAGAAACTTATGTCAACAAAACTAAGCGATCTCGCAGAAAAATTGGGCATTACAGGAAAAGAACTTCGTGAAAAATTGGAGGAGCTGGGGTCAGGCGTTTCCCCTAAGGCTAGAGTAATTGACGATGAAATTGCCGAACTCGTGATTGAAGAACTTCAAAAAAATAATGATGTTGCGAAAGTGGGAAAAGATGTAAAAAAAGATGAGGAAGTTCATGCAGAAAATGAAGATTTGCTTGAGCTGAACGATTCTCCGCGCGATGTTGCGGAGCTTTATGATGAAATTATTGCTGAAGAAAGAGAAAGAGAAATTGTAAAAAGCCAAAGAAAGAAAATGGCCGGTAAAGATGCCGGAAGAAAAACACAAACTTTTGATAAGACACATCCTGTAGCCGTTGCAAAGGATTTTGTTGAGATTTCAGATTTTATTACAGTAAAAGAATTTGCAGAAAAAACCGGAATAAAAATCGCGAAAATTATCGGAGAATTGATGAAAAATGGAATACGCGCGAATATCAATCAGGAAATTGATTTTGAAACAGCGCAGATTATTGCTGATGACAGCGGAATAAAACTTAAGAGAATTCGAACTGCGGCGACCGCGGAAGAGCTTATTGCGGGGAATGTTTCCAGTCTTCTTAAAGAAGATGATGCGAGCGTTCTTAAAACAAGACCTCCGGTTGTTGTTGTGATGGGACACGTTGATCATGGTAAGACAAAACTTTTGGATGCGATTAGATCTACTGACGTTGTTTCGGGTGAATCTGGCGGAATTACTCAGCATATTGGAGCTTATCAAGTTGTTAAAAAAGGAAAACTTATTACTTTTCTTGATACTCCGGGACATGAAGCTTTTACAGCCATGAGGGCAAGAGGCGCGAAAGTGACAGATATCGCAGTGCTTGTAGTTGCGGCTGACGAAGGAGTAAAACCTCAAACTATTGAAGCAATAAATCACGCGAAAGAGGCCGGCGTGCCTATTATCGTGGCGATGAATAAAATGGATAAACCTGATGTTAATCCGGACAGAGTAAAAGGTGAACTTGCAGAATATGGTCTTCAACCTGAAGATTGGGGCGGAAATACTATTATTGTTAAAGTTTCAGCTTTGGCAAAAACAGGAATTGATGATTTGTTGGATATGATTTTGCTTACAGCTGAAATGTTGGATCTTAAAGCAAATTATGATCGTGAAGCGATTGGGACTGTTATAGAAGCCCATTTGGATCACAGCCTTGGGCCTGTCGCGACTGTTCTTATTAATACGGGAACACTCAGACTTATGGACAATGTTGTCATTGGAAAGGCTCATGGAAGAATCAAACTTATGCTTGACCATAATGGAAAACATCTAAGATTTGCTAATCCTTCAACGCCTGTTCAAATCGCAGGGCTTTCCTCAACGCCTGTGAGTGGAGATATTTTGCAGGTTGTGAAAGATGAAAAAGTCGCCAAGCAAAAAGCCGAGGAAATCAATTTAATCACAAAAAAACATGATGAGGAAAAAGGCTCTTCTATTGGACAAATTCTTTCTAAAATTAAATCTGATAAAATTTTGAAGATTGTTCTTAAGGCTGATACAAAAGGTTCACTTGAGGCTATCAAGCAATCTTTGGCCAAGATAAAAAATGATGACGTTGCTATCAAAGTTATTCACAGCGGTGTCGGAACAATCACAGAATCAGATGTTACAATGGCGGCGGCGAGCAAAGGAATTGTTGTCGGGTTCCATGCCGATTTTGATGCACCTTATGTTGAAAGGACTGCAGAGAGAGAAGGTGTTGAGGTAAGAAAATATACAATTATTTATAATTTGCTTGAGGAAATTACGAAGCTTTTGAGCGGACTTCTTGAGCCTGAAATATTGGAAGTTATTATTGGACGGGCAGAAGTGAAAATGATCTTCCTTACCAAGAAAAAAGAAATGGTTATCGGATGTAGAGTCACCAGTGGAAAGCTTGAGAATAAGGCAAAATTGCGTGTTATTCGCGGTGTTACAAAAGAAGACACTGACAATATTGTCGGAACCGGAGTTCTTGAATCTTTGCGTAAAGTCGATGAAGTTGTGCATGAAATTGGAGCCGGAAATGAGTGTGGAATTAAGTTTTCCGGAGACGTGGCTTTGCAAGTCGGCGATATTCTTGAGGCCTTCAAGCAAGAAAAGAAAATACGAACAGTTTAAATTTTGGCGATAGTAAAAATTTAATAATGGCAAAAGCAGAACAAATAAAACTCAAAACTCATAAAGACGACAGGGGAAATCTTACTGTTGTTGAATTTAAAGATTATTTCGATTGGGAGGCAAAGCGTATTTATTATCTTACTGATGTCACTTTGCCGAGAGGCGGACATGCTGTTAAACATGAAAAAAAAATGTACATATGTCAAAAAGGTACAGTAAAAGCGCGACTTCATGATGGTGCTACGTGGATTGAGTTTTCTTTGCAAGGGCCGGATGATGCGATTTTGATGAATGAAATGTGTTTCAGAGATTTTTATGATTTTTCGCCCGATGCTGTACTTATGGCTGTTTCTTCAGTAAATTATGTACCGGAAGATTATATTTATGATTTGGAGGAATTTAAAAAATACGTAAATGACTAAAATATTAATTACAGGAGGGGCCGGTTTTATCGGAAGCAACTTCGTACATTACAGATTTGAAAATTATCCTGAAGATCAAATTTATGTCTTGGATAAGCTGACTTATGCGGGGAATTTGGATAATCTTTCGGATATTATCGAGAATCCACGTGTTCATTTTGTACAAGGAGATATCGTCGATAAAGCTTTTATTGATGCACTTTTTGAAAAAGAAAAATTTGATATTGTTGTAAATTTTGCCGCGGAAACTCATGTAGATAGAAGTATCACAGGTCCAAGTATTTTCGTTCTTACAAATATTGTCGGAACGCATAATGTGCTTGATGCCTCTCGCTTGAATGGAGTGAAAAGATACCATCAAGTTTCAACTGATGAGGTTTACGGAGACCTTGGAACGGATTCAAAAGATTATTTTACGGAGAAAACTTCTATCAAGCCAAATTGTCCTTATGCGGCGTCAAAAGCTTCTGCGGACTTGCTTGTGCGAAGTTATTTTGAGACTTATCAAATGCCTGTGACGATCAGCAGATGCAGTAATAATTACGGACCTTATCAATTTCCGGAAAAGTTAGTCCCCTATTTCTTCAGGCTGATAGCGGAAAACAAGCCTGTGCCTGTTTATGGAGACGGGAAAAATGTTAGAGATTGGCTTTATGTGATAGATCACTGCCGCGCGATTGATATGATTTTGGCTAAAGGAAGGGTCGGTGAGGTTTACAATATTGGTGGAAATAATGAAAAAACAAACCTTGAAATTACTAAATTTTTACTTCAATTTTTGGGAAAGGACGAAGGTCTGATAACTTATGTAAATGATAGACTCGCGCATGATCGTCGTTATGCTATTGATTCTACAAAACTGCAGAATGAGCTCGGATGGAAGCCGTCCGTGAATTTTGCTGAAGGCATCGCGAAGACTTTTGAATGGTACAAAGCGCACGAGCAGTGGGCGGAGAAATTGATGGATAAATTGGAAGAAAGAAAACATGGGGTCGTGAGCAAAACGCCGCTGAAAGCGACGAGGTAGGAAGGGATTCCGCGCATTGTTTTAAAAACTTGTTAAATTCTTTCTTTCCCACCTGCGAACTAAACGGAGGATCTCCTCTTGACTTGTTACGCCTTCATTTGCAAGTACTTGCTCAGCTTTTTGGATTTCTTCAGGAGTAATTCCGCAATCTGGCAGTTGTCCCAAGCCTGCACTACTTAAAGTATTAAGTGCACCATTTACTATCCGCATTTCTTGCAATGGTTTTCGTGGTGGAACTGGTTCTCCTCTTGGGATAGTTTCTTCGCTTGGAACCTGTTCTCTGCCTTCGTTAGGAGCCATATTATGTAGAGTTATTAATTACGGATGGAGGTAACAATATCTCTATCATCTGTTTATTGCAATATTTTTAGTTGGAGACAAAGGCTAAATTGAGGTTTAGTCCCCCACCCTCTGGCGTATTTCGCGATAAGCTATATCTGCGCTATACCAGTCACTGTAGCCGTTAGGGACGTCTATAGTATGTGCAAGTTCATGGTGTTCTCTGCAGAGTGGCGCGAGGTAGTTCGGATCATGGCTTGGTACGGCGGAGAATCTTTGTATGTGGTGAATTTGCTGTGAAAGTTTTTGGCAATTTTTTATGGAACATTTTGTGCCGTGTTGCGCGTAAAGAATTCTTTTTATGGAGATGGGGATGTGTCGCGAAGGGCTTGCAGGAGAGGCTTTCCGTGAATCGACTGAAGTTTTGTTATCCTGTTTTTCCGTTTCTTTTTCTGAGATTTCTCGACTGATTTCCTCTTTTTTTTGTGCGATTTCTTCTTCGCGTTTTTGTAGAAATTCAAGTAATAGGTCATTGATATCGATGCCCTTTTCTTGAAGTTCGAGAAGTTTTTGTTGCACTTCCGAAGATAAATCCAAAGTCTGCCCGGGCAGACTTTTTGTGTCAAAAAAGCTCTCCTGTAAGCCATTTTGATTTTTATTTTCCTCGGCAAACTTTTCATCTCGCACCAAAGTTTCGACCGCACTTTTTGATAAAATTTGCACCTGTGTCGCCAAAAATATTTCATTTTCAGGTTTGGCAATCGAGACAATTCTGGAAAGTTTATTTACGCTTACTTTCCCTTCTGTTAAAAGTGTTTTTAATTTTGGCATTTCTTCAAATCTTTTTTCCAAATTCAAAACTAATCTGACTTGTTCTTCACTCATTCCTGCAAGTTTCTTTGAAAATTCAAAAATCGAAATAAAGCCTTTCTTCTCATATAATTTGCGCTTGAAAACTTCCGGCAAAAGTCCTGCAAATCTTTGTCGCCAGATTCTTGCGCGTTCACCGTATTGTTTGCAAAGATCGTAGAGGCTTTCGTCGCTTAGTAGAGCCGTTTTTGACGATGTGATATTTTGATTTATATTGTTCATAGGATTATTTTTTTAAAGATGTTTTGTGCCCGAATATTAGCAGGCACAAGCCAAAATTTCAACTTTTTCGAGTAGCGAATTCTTAAAATGCGTGTTGCAGTAAAACTCGATATTTTGGCTGACAGAAGCGGTAAAACGACGTTGCGTTTTTCAAAAATTGTTGTGGAAAATTGCACAACAAGCATGACATTTCGTCGTCTTGGCACGTGTGATATTTTGGTTTGCAGAAGCGACAAACGAACGTTGCGTTTGCAAAAAAATATCTCGCAATGTGTATGTTGTGGATAATTGAATTGTTGTGTAATCAAATTGTTTTTGTCATTTCTTGACTCACTTTCTGAATTTGGTGTAAGAATAAAGTATTAAAATTTTAATTTTAAAAATATGGCTAAAGCGGAATCAAGAATTGATCATACGAGTGGCGAAGGCGCTGAATCAGGAATAGATGGACGTAAAAATATTGATGCCAGAGTGCAAAAAATGACAGCCGGATTAAGACGTGCCTGCAAAATAGCTGCTTTGGGAGTTATTGTTTTGGCTCTTGCCGGTTGTGAAAAAGATGAAGTTGCTGATAATTCAGATGATGGTAACTTTGTCGCCGGAACTACAGAACCTAAATTTCCAAAACCCGAAGTGGCTCCAAAACCTGAGGTAGCGGTTGTTCCGAAAGTCGAGCCGCAAGAAGCGTCAATGGATCCTACACCGTTGGTTCAGCCTGAAGATGGCATTAGTAATTTCGATAAAAGAGCAAATGATCTTATGGATAAATTTGATGCATTATCTCCAGATCAAAAACGACAAGTAATTGATCTTGTTGTTGCGGGAGAAAATTTACCTGATTTGTTGCTAAATATTGATCCACCTCAAAACGAAGATCCTGAATGCAGAAAAAGCAGTATGTATTAGACGGTGTTGATGAAACAACTTAATCTCTTATCATTGTGCCGCTTTTGTTTTTGCTTTTATGTGTTCTGTCAAAGCACGAATAGCTTGTTCTCTTTCGGCGACTTGTTCGTCGGATTCAAACATTTCTTTTGCCTTATAGGATTGAGAAATGACATTCCATTTTAATATTAAACGCCAATATTCATTCAATAAAATTCTGAATATGGTTTTTTTCGATTCATCATCCTGTTTAGTTTCATATCCGTCTATAAAAACTTTAAATCTTTCAAGAAAATTGTAAATCAACGGAGACAAACATGTCCAAGCTTCCTGTTCGGGTGCCAACACTGTTAAAGGCTTTGCGCCGAAATTTTTACAATATTTAAAATTAAAACTCATATAATGCCCTCTCATCCTTGAATTCGTTGAATGAAGATCTGACAGGTCTGGCAATTTGCCTAATGACAGTCCTTCTATGTAGTTACCGTAATCGATATAAGAACTTTGTAAAAACGCACCCACTTGTAAAGCTCTTGTCTCCTGTATTTCTTTCCTTGCCGCTTCGTCTAACATAATTATTGTTTTTAGGAGGCTGAATATACACCTAAACAACTTCAATTTCCAAATTTCTATTCTTAGTGATATATTTTACCGGAAGTAAAATTTACAATTCAGAAAATGAAATACAGCAAACTTTTCGGACGAACGAGGCATACACCTCCATGTGATGCGGATAGTGTAAATGCAAAACTGCTTACGCAGGCGGGTTTTATTGAAAAATTGGCGGCTGGAATTTATAATTTTTTGCCGTTAGGACATAGAGTTCTTACTAAAGTCTGCAATATCATTCGTGAAGAAATGAACGCTGTGGAAGGCCAAGAAATTCTTATGCCGGCACTTCATCCTGTCGAAATTTGGGAAATTACAGGAAGAAGAAAAACTATGGATGAAATCTTGTACAAAACTGTTGCAAGCGGAGAAAAAGAATTCGTTTTCGGGCCTAGCCATGAGGAAGTTGTAACTCCCCTAGCCGCAAAATATATTCAATCTTACAAAGATTTACCGCTTAGTGTTTATCAAATTCAAACAAAATTTCGTGACGAGCCGAGGGCTAAATCCGGGCTTCTTCGCGGAAGAGAATTTGGAATGAAAGACCTTTATAGCTTTCATGCAGATGAAGCGGATTTGGATAAATATTATGAAATAATGAAGGGCGCTTATTTGAGAGTGTTCGAGAGATGTGGGCTTACAGCATACGTTATCGAGGCTTCAGGTGGAATATTCTCAGATAAATTTTCGCATGAATTTTCTGTAGAAACTCCTGCCGGAGAAGACATAATTATTATTTGTAAAAAATGTGGAATTGCACAAAATATTGAAGTTGCGAAAGATCACAAGGATGGAGTGATGCATGGAAAAACGCTTGAAGACTTGAAAAAAGGCATTCCATGTCCAAAATGTAAAGAAAATCTTTCAGAAATAAAAGCTGTTGAGGCCGGAAATATTTTCAAACTTGGAACGAAATTTTCAAAAGCTTTTGGTTTAAATTTTGCGAATAATGAAGGAAAATTAAATCCTGTCGTTATGGGATGTTATGGAATCGGAACGACTCGTTTGGTCGGCACAATCGTAGAGGCAAAACACGATGAAAAAGGCATGATCTGGCCAAAAAGCGTTGCTCCATATTTGGTAAATTTGATTTCTTTAGGAAATGATGAGAATGTCATTAAAGAGGCTGAAGATTTATATAAAAAACTTTCAGATGAAGGAATTGAAGTTTTGTTTGATGATCGCGATGAAACTGCCGGCGTAAAATTGAAAGATTCAGATTTGATTGGAATTCCTTTAAGAATTGTAATAAGCAAAAGAACACTTGAATCAAAAGGGGTTGAATGGAAAGAAAGAACAAATTCCGAAAGTGAAATTGTAGCTATTTCAAGCCTTATAGCAAAGATTAAAGAATTTCAAAAATAATTTTTATGAGAATTCTTTTGTTCGGAAAATCCGGTATGCTTGGGTCGTGTCTTTATGAAAATCTTTCTGAAATGGGGCACAAAGTTTTTGGCTTTAATAGTAGCGATTGCGACATTACAAACAAAAGAAAAATGAAAGTGATTTTCGATGAACTTAGACCGGATTTTGTTGTAAACGCCGCCGCATATACGTCTGTTGATGATGCTGAAAAAAATCCAAAATTGGCAATGGATATAAACGGAAACGCAGTTGGAAAAATTGCCGGTTTATGTGAAATTTATAAAGCTGTTTTAATTCATTTCAGCACAGATTATGTTTTTGACGGACATAAAAAAACGTGGAAAGAATCAGACAAACCTTGTCCTATTAATGTTTACGGTGAATCAAAATTGCTTGGAGAAAAATTAATTCCCGAAAACATGAGAAAGTTTTATGTAATCAGAACTTCTTGGCTTTTTGGAGAAAACGGGAAAAATTTTGTCGACACTATGGCCGTGCTTGGAAAAGAAAAAAAAGAAGTTAAAGTCGTGAATGATCAATTTGGCGCACCGACTTACACGAAAGATCTTGCAAAAAAAGTTATTGAATTTTTTGTAAAGAAAAAACCTGTTTTGGAGTATGGAATTTACCATATTACAAACAGCGGAACGACAAATTGGAGTGATTTGGCGGCAAATATTTTCAAAACGCTTTACCTCGAGACAAAAGTTAAAGAAATCACTGCTGAAAAGCTGAATCGCCCTGCAAAGAGACCGAAATATTCTACATTGAAAAGTACAAAATTTAATTTTGAAATGAGGCCTTGGAAAAAGGCGGTCAAAGATTATCTTCGAAAATATTTCATCATTGCGCCGTATTAGAACTAGATGTTGCTATTTTTGTCGTTTTGTTGTTTAATTCAGTAGTCTTAACTTAAGATTATGAAAGGGATTATACTCGCAGGAGGTACCGGAAGCAGGCTTTATCCGCTTACCAGAGTCACAAATAAGCATTTATTGCCGGTTTATAACAAACCGATGATTTTTTATCCGCTTTATGCGATGAAAAGTGCCGGAATAACGAATGTGCTTATAGTCTCAGGAAAAGGCCATAGTGGCAGTTTTCTTGAACTTCTAGGTTCAGGTGCCAATGTTGGCATGAAAATCTCGTACGAGGTTCAGGAAGAGGCTGGAGGCATTGCTCAAGCCTTAAGTCTTGCTGAGAATTTTGCAAATAACGAAAAAGTGGTTGTAATCCTTGGAGATAATATTTTTGAAGATGATCTTTTGGAGGCCGTGGAGGAATTTAAAAGTGTTCCAAGAGGTGCAAGAGTTTTCCTAAAAGAGGTTAAAAATCCACAGGCTTATGGAGTTGCAGATATCGAAGGGAAAAACATTAAAAACATCGTAGAAAAGCCAAAAAATCCACCTTCAAATCTTGCCGTTACCGGATGTTATATGTACGATCCGCAGGTTTTTGACGTAATCAAAGGCTTAAAACCTTCAAACAGAAATGAACTTGAAATCACTGATGTAAATAATTTTTACATTGAACAAGGCACTCTAAAATATTCAATTTTGAATGGATTTTGGGGAGATTGCGGTGAGTCCTTTGACGGGCTTATGGATGCCGGAAAACTTGTTCAAAAAAGTCGTTTGGCTCAAGTGGATGAGCACCTTTGCATGAACAAAGGCGAAAATATTCAAGAAAAAGCCAAGGATTTAGACAGAGATCATAAATCAATCAAAGATCTTTTTTCAGCGGAAGCTTCGACAAATAAAGTGAAATAAATTCTTCTATTTTTTCTGGTTGATTATTTTTTGATGTTTTTATTTTTTTGTCGTAAAGATTTTTTAAATTTTCAAAGGTTACATCTGTCATTTCCAAAATATTTTCTTTGCTTCCCATATATTCCATTAAATTTGCGACTTTATCCGCATAATTTATGGCTATGAATGGCGTATTTGTAAGCATTGCTGTTATTACCGAGTGAAGACGCATGCATAGTGCGAAATTTACATTTTCAAAAAGTTTAATTACTTCTTCTGTTGTTTTTGGGGAGATAATTTCCAAGGTATCGTCCCCCACCGAATTTTTTATTTCGTTATGTAAAATTTCATCGTTGTCTGTTTTTCCCGTTTGAAAATTCACGAATTTTACATTCATTTTTTGCTCTTTTTTCAGCCATTCAACAAATCTCGCAATTTGAATTTTAAAATTTTCCGAAAGATTTTTCATCTGCCTTAAAGCTATAATTACATCTTTTGATTCCACAGTTTCGGCGTCAATCCCGTGCAAAGATAATTGTTTGTCAGGTTGCCAATTTGCTCTTACAAAAGCCAAGTCCGGCACCAATATTATTTTTCTTGTGACGCCTATTCCTTTCAAATTTTCTTTTGATTTTTCATCTCGAACACTTATCAAATCAGCTTTATTGAAAATATTTTTAACAAGTTTTTGGATATATTTATTTTTTATTTTTCCGACACTTTGTCCGAGCATCAAAACGGGTTTTTTGTAGTGATATGCCCCAATCGCTTGCGCCCACCAAATAATATTCGCATATTGGCTTAAGCTTCCGAAAAGTCCGCCTCCGCCAAGGACAAAATAATCACAATTTTTTACTTTTTCTTTAGCAGTTTTATTGCCTCTAAAAATCCATTTTATAAAACTTTTTATTCCGGCAGGGAATTTTTCGTCGCCTTTTAATACATGGATTTCTGCACAATTATCCGCTTTTTTTAAGCTTTCTATCATTCCTTCAAGAATCATTTCATCTCCAAGGTTTTTTGCTCCGTAATTTCCTGTGACAACGTATTTCATGGCTTTACAATTAGATTCCAATTATAACTCATTCTGTGGATCTCGCAAGGACCGTACCTGCCAATTAGCGTTCTGTGTTCACGAGTTCCGTAACCGACATGTTTTTCAAAATTATAAATTGGAAATTCTTTTGCGTATTTTTCCATCAATTTGTCGCGCATCACTTTTGCAAGTACAGAAGCCGCCGCGATGCATTTCACTTTCGTATCCCCTTTTATTATTGTTTTATATGGAATGTCCAAAATCTGCTTGTCTCTGCCATCTATGAGCACCATATCCGGTGTTTTTTCCAAATGATCAATGCACATTTTGTTCGCCAACCTTATTGCGTTTGCAATGTTTATTTCATCTATCGTTTTATGCGAAACAATTGCGATGGCATAATCCAAAGCATTTTTCATTATTATTGGAAAAAGCGCTTCTCTTTGAGCTTTTGTGAGCTGTTTTGAATCTTTTAATCCCGGAATTTTTGCATTGTTTTTCAAAATTACCGCCGCCGAAACAACAGGTCCGGCAAGCGGGCCTCTTCCTACCTCATCTATCCCTGCGATAAAAGAAAAGCCCTCAGATCGAAGGCTTTTTTCTATTGATATAAATCGTGACATCTTTTGATGTTTATGCTTGTTCTTCTGTGGAAACTTCTTCAACTGCATCTGGACCTTGTTCTTTAGCCTTTTGTGCTTCTTCTTTGGCTTTTTGAACAGCTAATTCCTCCACCGCTTTTTCGAATTCTTTGTCGCTAACCAATGTTTCTTTAAGTCTTGCTGATTTTCCTGTTCTCTTTCTCATGTAATACAATTTTGCTCTTCGTACTTTTGATTTCTTTTTAACTTCGATTTTTTCAACATTTGGTGAATATACAGGAATTACTTTTTCAACTCCTACACCTTCAACAATTTTTCTAACAGTAATTGTTTTGTTTACTCCAAAACCGCTTCCAACAGCTATTACAAGCCCTTCAAAGGCCTGTATACGCTCTTTGTCTCCTTCTTTTATTTTCTGATAGACTTTTACTGTGTCTCCAGCTTGTATTTCAGGGATTTTTTTGCCTGTCATACCGATATTTTTTAGTTCCTCTGCGATGTTCATGATATTTGAATTAAAAGCGTAGAAAATATATAGAAGGTTTGGGCTTAAATCAAGAGAATTTTAGACTTTATTGATCGGCGTTTGATTATTCTCGTCGTTAAGCAGGTCCAATATAAATTTATCGTTACAATTTATCCTGTATTTGTAGTCATTTTCGCTCATAAGAGCAAATTTTACAGGATGTTTTGTGCGAACTTCATTATTTAGATAATTTGTAAGTGTATTTTTGTCCAAATCCCCAACCACCAGCATATCTACTGATTTTGTCGGCATATCGATAAATTGTCCGGAAAGTACTAAAAGCTTAACATCTCCGATTTTTTCAATATCTTTTGCAATCGTATTTTCGGAAGAAAGAGCTTTGATTATTATGTTTCTTAAATCTTCATATAAAATAAATTCTTTGTTCACGACATAATACTTCTTTCGATTTTTCGTTTTAGTCTTGAGAAGTCCGGCACGTTTAAGGTTGTCCAATTCACGACGAATGGAATTTATTTGTTCATTAAGCTTCCTTGTTAACTCCCTGATAAAATATTCCTCTTCAGGATTCATCAGAAAGACGGTTAGAAGCTTAATACGCGTGTTTGACGTAAAAAGTCTTTTTAACATTTTGCCCTAGTTTTATGCCCTTTTCGACTGGAGTGTATAATTTTTTTAAACAACTTGCAACATTTTTTTATACAAACAGCCTGTTTTTGTCAACAAAGAATTTATAGGACTTTGTCAAATAGCTTACGAATCGCAAGTCTATTTGTGATTTGGGCGCGTAATTCTCCTTTTTCAAAATCTTCCGTGATTTTTGCCGCTTCTTTTTCAGGGTAGAAAGATTTTATTTTTTCAAATTCAGCTAAAATTTCTTCTTCTGAAGGAGCCGCATTTTCTTCTTTGATTAATTGTTGTAGTGCAAGCCTCATTTTTACGCGTTTTTCGGCTTCTGGCAGGTATTTTTCTCTTAGTTCCTCAATCTTGATTTTTGCTTTTTCCAAGTATTTTTCGAACTCTATTCCTTTTGAGCCCATGTCGTCTGCGATATCGTGAAGCATAAAATCAATTTCTTCCTCTATTAACGCTGTAGGAATTTCAACTTTTGTTTTCTTTAAAAGCTCCTCAAGATACTCGTTTTCAACTTTTTGTTTTGCCTCTTTTTCTTTTCTGTCTTTTACGTTTTTTTCAATTTCTTTTTTGAATTCTTCAACTGATCCTTTTTTGCCTGTCATCTTTTCAATAAATTCTTCGTTTACCTCGGGCTCAATTGCATTTTCAAGTCTTTTTGCCTCGACTTTGAAATGCACTTTTTTGCCTTGAAAATCTTTTTTTGGATAATCTTTTGGAAATTTCAGATCAAATTCTTTTTTGTCGCCTTTTTTAAGTCCGACAAGTTCTTCTTCAAACCCTGGAATTAAGGAATTTTCTCCCAAAATCACAGGATGACTTGAGCTCTTTGTGTTTTCGAGCGATTTTCCTTCTTCGTCAAAACCCTCAAAATCAACTTCCATTCTATCCCCTTTTTTGGCTTCTGCATCTGTGTCTTTGTATGTCGTTGAATATTTCTTTAAATCGGTCATAACTTCTTCAAGATCTTTTTCTGTGACTTTCACTTCTTCTCTTTTTACTTTGATTGATTTGTAATCTTTGATCTCAACTTCCGGCAAAACCGCAACAACCGCCACGTAAGAAAAAGGGTTTTCGCTTTTTATTTCAATTTTTGGACGAGCGACAACCTGTACTTTTTCTTTGATGACAGCATCGGCGTATGACCTTTGGATAGCCATTTCTTGCGCATGGGCCATTATGTATTTTTTGTCCAAATTTGCCTCAAGTACATCTTGCGGTATGTGTCCCGGTCGAAACCCTTTTACATTCACTTCTTTTGAAAGTTCTTCAGAGGCTTTTTTATAATATTTTTCGATATCTTCTTCCGAAACAGTAATTTCTATTTCAACTTCTGACTTTGGTAATTTTTTAATTTTGTAGTCCATTGTGATTTTTTTAAATTTACGTGGATATATTCTACCATTGTTTTTCGTATTGTAAAACTGAAGATTTTTTGGTATACTTATTTGATATTCAAAAAAACAAAAACAAATGGAAAACGCAAAAAACTTTATTCTACGCCTAAAATTCCCTTTTAATCTTGTAAAAGAGAATAGGGTGCTGATGGCAAATCCAGGCGATGCACCTGCGGAAAAAGCAGGTATTACTTCTGCACCTGAGCCTGTTCCTGAGAAGAAACTCAGAAAGCCTGATGAAATCCAAAAAGATTTGGATGACATTGATGCAAAAGAAAAAAATTTGGCCGAGCTTAAGGCGGCGCCTAAAGAAACCGATAAAGAGAAACTACGATTACAAGATGAAGCTATTGCGACTTTGGAAAAGGAAGTTCAAGAATTACAGAAGAAAAAAATCGATTTAAAAAGCGAAAAACTTGAGAGTGATGCTCAATTTGAAAAAGATAAACAGGCTGAACAAAAAAAGACAAAAGAAGACATGGAAGCCTTGAAATCAGACCTTGATGCCGGTCAAAAGAAATTTTTTGAAGGACTTGTAGGAGGGCTTGGGAATACAAACTTAGCGGTTTTGCGAGATAAACATTCAATCAACGCTGAAACTTGGGATATTACTTCAAAATCCGGACTTGATGTTGTAAAAGATCATTGGGCAAAATTGGAAATTTATAACAAAGAAAATCCTGATCCTTTTTTCAAAAATATTTTTGAACAACTTGAAAAACTTTCGGATCCGAAGGAATTCGGTGAAATAAAACCGGAAGACGGAAACAGCTATTCATCTGTTGATGAAAAGAAAAAAATATATTTAGCTCCGGAGGCAAACAAAAACAAGATTGCAAATCCCGGAATTCAAAAGGCTGTGAGCTTCTTTATGGCAATTAAAGAGCGCATGAAAGTACAGGATATGTTCGAACAGCAAACTACTGAAATGCAGCAAGAAAAAGGGCAAGATAAAATTGCCGCTACCGGTATAAAATTTGTGACTGATAATGTAAAAAAATTCCAAGATGCCATAAGACAAAAAGATTGGGGTACAGCCCTTGTCTATGTCGTTGGTGTTTATGTCGCATACAAAGGCGCTATGAAAATATGGGAAAAAACTCCTGAGTTTGCAAAAACTGGAATTTATGCGGCGTCATTCTTGTATGTTGCAAATATGTTTGCAAAAAATGCAGGATATGATCCTCTTAAAGCGCTTGGATTTAAGGGAACCGACGCTGAAGTAAGAGGAAGTCCTCTTGAGAAATTCTACAATTTAAATGTTGCCGGATCTGAAAAAATGGATGGCGCAGTCTTAAGAGACCTTGCTTATACAAATGTTTTAGATTTGAACTCTTTATTTAATGAGACAAATGAGAAAGGCATCGATTTTATAGATCCAAATGCGCTTATTCCAAGTCCTTTCGGAGATCAATTTAGAGGAATGTCCCCTTCTGTTCTTCATAAAACAGGAGCACTTACTTCTAAAGAACAAGAATATAAACGAGTCGGACAACAAATATATCTTATAGCGAAAGTTGTAAGAGATTCTTATGATATGCACATTAAGCCAAAAAATAACGGACTTACTCTTGAAGAAGCTCTAAATAAAACTCCTTCTCTTAAGGACGCGACATTGATGAAATTCGCGATGGCATTTGAATCTGTTGCCGGAAGAGAGAGAGGAATTCTTTCAGGCGGAAAGCTTGGAGAAGCACTTGGTTTAAACTTTGCTTCTTATAGAATGAGAAAGAGATTTGAAGAAGTATTCAAAGATAAAGGCATGGGATTTGATGCGACACATACACCTATTGCTCCGGGGGTTTATAAGGCTCAAGTAATGGATTTCCCTGTTGTGATAAGAGAAGACAGCACAACTAAAAAATATACAGTTTTTTCTCTTTATGATTATGAAAAGGCAAAAGGAAGTCCTGATGCTTTGACTCAAGCTTTGACTGAAATTCCTTTTGAAGGGAATGCAAACGATCAAGCTGATAAATTGAAACAATCTATAATAGGTAAATTTAAAGATGTTGTTGTTGAGGTAAACAAATCCGCTTCAAAAGATTTGAAATTGGGAGACATTACATATAAGGATGGAAAATTTGTTACAGATTTAAAAGTTATGCCAAATTCTTTACTTGGCACAGCTAAGACAATGAAGGTGTTTTTGAAAGTTTCAAAAGATGGTTCGACTGTAGAGGTATATGAGGAAAACGGTGAACTTCTTCTTAATCTTGATAGTAGCGGAGATACAAAAAAACTTTATGGAAATCTTGTAATGGCTGGACTTGGTCAGCAGGCTGACATGAGTCCTTTCTTCTTCTTATATAAGGCGAAGAAACTTGAATTTAAAGGCCAAAATAATGATCCTGAAAAATCATTTACAGTCATTGCCGGAGATAATAAGGTCGAAATTAGATTTAAACTTGATGCAAAAACAGGTAAATACGTTCTTGCAAAGGGTGAAGAAAAGAAAATATTCAGCGAAAGCAATTATCCATTCTTGAGGGAAATTGCAGAGAATGCTGTAAAAGAAAATAAAGATTTAAAGGAAGCTACTGAGAAATTTACTAAAATTTTGTACGGAGTACCTGAAGAATACATGGTAAATTTGTTTCAGAATGTTCCAAATTGGTGGAAAGGAGCCACTTCTCATAAGTGGTGGAGGGGATTTTCTTTGGATCAATTTACGGGATCTATTCCAAAAAATTACACAAAAGCGATGGTCGATGCACAAGCTGAATTTTTGATTTCAGGCATGACGGCCGAAATTGCCAAAGGCGGAACTCTTGATAAGGCTTCGAAGGCTGTGGACAACAAAGGAGCTATAAATGATATGGTTGCCAAACTCGAAGAAATAAGTAAAAAACTATCTAATATTGAGCATGTTAAAAAGACTAAAGGAGAAGCTTTTGCCGCTGAGGAATTCAGGCAAGAAATTTTGTCCGGAGTTTCAAATATTGCGATCAAGAGTAAAACTTATGGGCTTTGGTATGAGCAGTTCTCAACTCAGATTTTCATGGAATATGGAAAGGATGATTTGTTCAAAGAAAGAACTGACCGAGCAGGTAAGATTTTGAGCGTGTATGCTTCTTATACACACGACTTGGACAATCCTAAATTGGACAAAGATCAAAATGGGAATATGCGTAGAGTTGACGATCCTCTTTATAAAAAACATGCGGCTTACGCGAACTATGTTGCGGAGGGTATGTTTGCAAAAATGAATGAAGGTGAATTACCTCAAGAAGTCCCTGTACAAAGCAGTTATTGGGAAATAATGACATGGACTGAATTTGGAAAGAAATATGATGCAGATCCTTCTAAATATGAAACATCTTTCGAGCACGTTGCAGAGAAAGAAGCACTTAAGATGAGCAGTGATTATATTGAGTTTGATGCTTGGTTGAATAATCCAAATAGCAAACTTCCTGTTTCTATGCTTTTCAGAACAAGGAAAGCGCCACTTGTGTTTACAGTTAGAAAAGGGAATAACGCAGACCGCATTAAGCTTGATAAGTTAAAAAGCTTGATTGGTGACGGCAAAAACGTAGAGAAAATGGCTTTACCTGAGACTTTCAAATTTTTCCATTCACGAATGCAAGAATCATTGCGTGAATTAAAAGATGGAGGTTATGGAGAACCTACAGCCAAATTTGATGAACTTATTGATACTAATTATGCTACGAGATACAAAGTTGAAATCGTAGATGTTCCTCCTGATTCAAAGCAAATCACTATTAGGGTAAACGAAGACAAAAAAAGTTACCTATATGAAGAAGTTGAGAAGCTTGAGGCAAAAATGATAACTGCCGGCAGATCTCTAACAAAATCAGAACAAGAGAAAATGATTAACGAAAGAATCTCTGAAATTGTTGAGACTACTATTTTGAACGAGAATATTATCGATACATACTTCAAAAAAGGCAAATTGACGGACAGTGTCAGAAATCTTTATTTCAAATTTAAAGGTTGGTTATTTAATTAATAAATATGATGCAAGATTTTTATAAAATTCAGTTCAAAGAGAAAAGATTGATATATGATGATAAACTTGAGGAAGGATGGGCAGTACCTATTGCCAGAGGTGCCGGCGATATAATGACTTCGGCCGCAGAATTGATCGGACTTGCCACTTCAACGACAAAAGATGCTGTTGGATTTCTTAAAGCCGGAAAAGAAGGTTTGAGTAAATTCATGAAAAATATCCTCACAAAAGCTAAAGATAAGATGGTTGGGAAACCTCTTGAATTAGCTGAATTTAGAGAATTCAAGAATACGCGTCTTTTCCTACCTCAAAAAACGAATTGTGACAATCCTAAAGGTGTAAATGAAATTAATGATCATGCTTCCAAGATTGCCGCTTTGATTATCAGAAAAAACAGGCTTGAAAATTTTTACAGGCCCGCAGTGGATAATTTCAGTCAAATAGAGATAAAATTGAATGAGATAAATGCTAAAAAATTTAAAACTGAAGAAGAAATTTTCAAAGTAAATGGGGAGATTACTGGATTGGATAATTATCTAAAAGAGGCAGCCTTTGAAAAAGATGATCCTCGAAGAATAGAAACGGAATCTAGATTGGTGGGATTAAGATCTCGTTTGCATATTTTGCAAGAATCTATTTCTAAAGTCATTAAATGGGAAATCCCTAATCTTACGAAAGACATAGTTGCAGGTTACAAACAAAGATTGCAATTCACTCCCCCTCAAGACGAGACTTTGGTTAATTTGGAAGCTTTATACCGCCATATCGAAATATATACTATTGAGTATTCAAATACTTTAGAGCGTTATAACGAGGAAATTGAAAAACACGAATATTACATGGCTAAAACTTATGAAGGATTATCTGAAGAAGACAGAATTTTAGTTTCTTATGGTACAACGGAGATTAATGTCAGAATGAGCAATATCCTCAAAAGAGAGAATAAAAATAATTATGACGTGCCTGTTTCAAAACTTGAGCCTTTGACTCACTTGCAATCAAAACCTAGGAATCCTTCACCTAATGGCAATACGAATAATCTCGGAGATATTCTTAATGTAACTTTATAAATTAATTTTATGGCAAGACCTGAACAATTGAAATTATCGGAAAGCGTAGTATCCGGCTCGAATATTGATAAAAATATTTCTGTCTTGGGAGATAAACTTAATAAATTACAAGCAGATTCTGAAAGGAATTTTGAGAAAAATTTTAAAGATATTTTAAAATCCACTACTGCTCTTTTCGAAAATAATCCTAATAAATGGCAAAAGGAACAAGTAAAATCCGTTCATGCTTTTGTTACCAATTTGGGCGTACTTATCGCTCAAAAATATGGCACATCTGTTGCTTCGGCTTATGTTAAAGATTTTTTAAAAAAACTTTTTGACCGCGTTGATCAGAAAGAATTTACCAGTGAAGATGACCGTGTTTTTATAACTACTTTGACGCAAGAAAAAGAAAATTACAGATTTGCTCATTATATAGAGGCAAGTTGGCTTGGCGAAGACGGATTCAGAAAAATGAATGCAATAAACGCTCTGATTTCTAAATGGGGAAAAACTATTTCTTCAAAGAAAAACAGTCAGGACCCTCTAAAGAATTTTGATTATATTTTTTCAAATTTAAGAGATAAATGGCTTGATGAATATGTAGCGCAAGTTCTCGATAGTGCTCCTGAAAGTAAAAAAGTTGCTGATGCAGATAAAAAAATCAAAGCAAATTTCGTAATTAATTTTTATGAAAGTGTTAGAGGAAACAGTGAAATAGGCGATGCTGAAAAGAGAAAAGTCCTTGAATTAAGCGAATCAATTTCAAATCAAATTCCAGGTGTTTTGGATCAACAAAGATATTTTGCCGCTGAAAAAACAGGTGAAAAATTGGAAGGCAAGAAAAGAAAAGGTTCTAAAGTTGCTAGAAATGAGGCTCTCGATGAAAGATTGGAAAATCTTTCTGAAATTGCAAAAACCCAAATTGGAAAACTTTCTCTTCTTTCTAAAATTGCAGAGCTTTCCATGCCTTCAGAAAAACTAAATGCCGCAAAAGCAAGTTTAGCTGATGTTCAAGCTGTTTTGTTAAATTATTATAAAACTGATGCTAAAGGAAAAACTCCTTTTGATTTGGAAAATGCTTTGATAGAAGAATCTAAAAGTAATAGTGCACTTGCAAGTCTTTTCTCAGAATCTATCAAATTTATCGGTAAATATATTGAGAAGGAAAAAGAGATTCCTTATTTGGATGAACTCTCAATTATGCTTCACAACAAATCTGCGATGTCCACGAATCGTCTAAGACAAGCCGGATTTGCAATCTCCGTTCTTCAAAGAGAAGAAGGAAATTTTGTTGAGTCAAGGGTTACAATGTCAAGATTAATAGAGACTCATCTTTTGAAAGCAAAAGATAAATTGACCGACGAAGAAAAAACATCATGCAGGCAAAAAGCCGAAAATGATACGGCAAAACAACTTAGAGGATATCTCGCGTCCGCAAAACAACAAGAACTTTTTGTTGAAAGTTTTAAAAGAGATTTTTTAAATGAAAATAGAAGAATGCCTACCGATGAGGAGACTTTAGTTGCCAACAGGGCTAATGTAGCATTTCTCTTTAATACAGTATTTGCGATAAATTATGATTCTCATCTTGTTTCCGCCTCTTTGTCCAGCAAATACATGACGAGAGATATTCTTTCAAATATGACTCCTTTTGACAAAGAAGTTTATAAGAAATTTTACGAATCTGTTGCCCCTGATGGAGGACTAAGCGATGAAAACAACAGGACTTATAACAATATAGCAAATTTCGTAGGTGAGCTTGCACTCCTTTATGCATCCGGAGGTATGGCCGTTTTTGTAGGAGGAAAAGCTTTGAGTCTTATTGGAGGAATATCTAAGGCTACAAAGCTTGCTCAACTTTTGAATAAAATGCCTAAAGCTCTTCAATATGTAAGACGCTTTACTGTGTTTTCGACAGAAGTTGCAGTTGAAGCATACACTTTTTCCGAAGTGCATACTGTCTTGGGAAATGAAGTTTTTGATCGTGAAGGGAAGACTTTAACAGAATTATTTTTGGAAGGAAAAACTGAAGAAGCCGGACTTAAATTGGCTGCTGAAATGCCAATGTTCGCCTTTTTCAAATTTGGACACATTGTTTGCAGATATTTTAATATGACAGATGCCGGAAAAGCATTGTTTAATTATGCTCTTAAAAATCCTAAATATAAAAATTTGGTTAGTGAGGTCTTTGCCGCAGTTGGAAGTAAATCCCCTGCTAATGCTCTTGCTCGACTAAAAAATATTTTAGGAAGAGAAGGCCTACCTAATGAGATAAAAACGGTTGTCCAAGAAAGTGTCAGGCATTTTGACGGACTTGCATCTAAATACAGCGAGCTTATAAAAAATACCGCTTTGGATTCCACATCAAAGAAAGTTGCGGTGTGGCTTTTGAGAGATCTTCAGTTTGATGCTTTAGCGATGTTCTTTGGAGAAAAAGCCAGAAGTTCTATAGCTGACGGAGCAGAACAAGCTCAAGTTGATGCGAATCTTATTGATCAAGTTATTCACGCTTATATCTCAGCCGGAGCGATGGGCGGAGGATTGAGGCTTGGTGGAAAACTTATTGGACGCTTGACTTTGTCAATGAAAGACATATCCTATATTACTTCTACAGTGCCTGCAAAAATCAGATCCAGAGTTAGCGAGGCATTGAGAAATACTACCATGGCAAAAGAAGGATTAGAATTAGGAAATCAAGAACCTGTTCGGAATGTTAGCGATGTTATGTCCGGAAGAACTACTCTCGATAGATTTAGAGGAACTCCAAGATGGAAACAAGTTTTGCTTGAAATGGGAGTTGCTATTTCCGCTGTACTTAGCGGAGGTAAGGCCGATATTAAACCGGTTGAGGAAATTGAAATTGTTGCCGAAAAATTACCGGGATTGAAGGAACTTTCTCCTGATTCTAAAAATGTTGTAATTACCGCTGAAGGTGGAGGAAAAGTCGGAGAAGCAAGTCCTGAGGTTTTACAAAAAATAGCTTCAACTTCTCAGAAAGATCTTGTTGCTGATGCGCGTGCTGAACTTGAACAAAGAGGAGGAAGAAAAGAGGATATTGCATTATTGGATGCTGTTGCAAAAGTTCCTGAGGCTTTAGGCGTATTCAGTCCATTCATAAAATTTGTCCCTTATTTTACTGATGCCGGAAATCTTGCTTGGTATACTGCCGTAGACGCAGAGGGACTCGGTAAATTCACGGAAAATCCAAAAAACAGAGATGCTCTAAATGAGATGGCTAAAAAGGCGGGACTTGAAAACCAAGTTCTGCAAGCTAGCTTTGTTGGTTCTTATATATTTGGGGTGCTCCCAACTATTTGGTTAATTCTTGGAGCTGCGTCCCTTCTTCCGATTGTTGGAATAGTGTTTAAACCTATTTTTTCTGGATATACCAAGTTTCTAAAAGCTGCATTTGGATTTACGGTTAAGCAAGTTGCTCCACTCGCAGGAAAAGCAGGAAAATTTATCCTAGCGAGCGAGGGTGCCAAAGAAAAAATTACTGAATTTGCACCATTGGATACGATATTGAACGGCATTGGAGAATTGAAAAGAGTGCTTGCTCAGAGTGAATTGGATGAATTGGATGCGATGTATAAAAATATGCAAAAAGAGGCCGTTAAAGTCAAATATGGTGATCAAGCCAAGGCTAAAAATTTAATCAGCGGGGTAATTCAAAGGCATGCTATTGATATTTTAGCTAAAAAATTCCCTTTGCTGATTGCCGCTAAAAATGCACAAATTGCTAATCCAGCCACTCCCGAAGCTGATAAAATAACGCTAAGAAATGAGGTTAAAGCTCTAAACGCAAATGTTGAAGCGGTAGAAATTCAAAAGTGGGTTAACGCAAAAGATATTTTGGAAAATAGAACTAATGTTGTCGGCCTTGATTTTTCAAGGATTAGCGCATTGGTTCAAGAAAAACTTAATGCCACGAATCTTACTCCGACGGAAAAAGCTCAAGTCTCAGATTATATACAACAATTACTCGAGGCTTTCAAAAATGGTGATCCTAGGGCTGTAGAAGCGGTTTGGTTGATATTGTTTAAACCTCTTTATGACAACAGCAGAATTGGGATTGGAGCGACTGTTCCAGACAGAATAACGGCTCCTGCAGAGTTTGAAATATATCAAGCAAAGAGGAGATTCCGTGCATTGTATGAAAGCATTCAAGCTAGATATGATGCCCCTCCTGCTGATGGCGGGAATAAGTTTATCAAAGCGGTGGATTATTTACCAAATAAAATCCCTAATCCTACTGCCAGAAGAATTGCCAGTGGAGCACTTAGACTGGCACTTGTTCTCGGCGGATTAGTGCTTGCTGATGCTATACTTGAACCTATAGTTGATACTGTAGGCGGGGCTATTCTTGAGGGAATAAAACCCGATTTTTGGAAAGAAGGCGAAAAAGCTTTTAAAGATGCTTTTAGATCTGGGGAACGAAGAGGAGGAAGTGACAGTGACAGCGATAGCGGAAGCCATCCAAAAAAGAAAAAAAACAAAAGAAGGGGGGGAAGACATAGTGCTCCTGCTGAAGTTCCTAAGATTGAACAGCGTTAAAATATTTACAATATGTTCGGATCAGAAGACATAGCAAAAATAGGAGAAAAAGCGAAGGGATTCTTTGGGAATTCAAAAGATTTGTTGGCAAAATTTATTCCATCTTTGACGGAAGCTTTCGGCGAAGCTTGGAAGGCAAAATGGGGGGAAAAATGGAAAGTATTTTCCGGCAAATTCAAAGAAGAATGGGGCAGACTTGGGAAAGAAAAAGAAGAAATATCTCAAGGAGCTCAAGCCGCCGCAACAAAAACTACTGAGCAAACCATGGCGAGCGCAACCACCGCCGTAAAACTCGACGAAACAAAAGTCGAAAAAGGATCAGCAGATTCATATAAAGAAGCTCTTGCAACAGGAGTCGCGTCATTAGCATCTTTGAGTCAAAAACAACAAGTTTTTGCCAATAAAGGTCTTGATAAGCTTTCGAAAGCCGTAAAGGAAGGCAAAACAGATGTTTTGGATTTTGATGAATTCAAGGCCGTCGCTGCAACTGCTATTTCTACATTAAAAGCTTTAAAAATTAAATATCCGGATAAAGACAAACTAAAAACCGCACTTGAACAAATCTCAAAGGCGTCCGAAAGTTCAAAGTATCCGATTGCAAAACTTTTACAAACTTCAGTTTTAAAAGTGCTAAAGCCCGATATAACGGTTTTGGATATTTTGAATCCTTTGAATTCCTCTTACTTGGATTTCTTTAAAAAATTTGGAATAAGCGGAGTTTCCGAATTGTCTGAATTGAAAGACACAATGTCTCTTCTCAAAGAAAAAGAAATTACCGCGGATGATAAAGCAAAAGTCGTCGCCGCTTATAAAAAATATATTATTCCAAATACAACCAAAAGCGATGTCGTAAGAGTCGTTGATTTCGTGCAAAAACTTGTTTTGGAAAAACCTGCAAGTTTAACAATCGATCAATTAGCGGAATTAGTTTCTCTTGTTGATGTAAAAGATCTTGATCGAATGATCGCAATACTTACCGGAAAAATCGGAGAGGCGAAAGCCTAAAAATGTCATTCCCCCACTCTATGAAAATCGCAGACAAAAAAAATAAAATTCTAGAATTCCTAAAAACTTCTACAATCGACCAGCACACAAAAACAATGGTCGAAACACTTTTGCCTGTAATGAAAGAAGCTCAAGTAGATGACCTTTTTGACACATTCGCTGAAGAAAAATCCGCACTAGAAAAAAACAGTCAAAAAAGACAAAGAGTTGAATTGAAATATAAAATAATGGCGGAAAAATTAGCGCAAATTGAGATAAACAAGTTTAAAAAATAAAATTCTCTTGCATTTTTCTGAAACCGACGTATACTTTACCTGCTTGAGTTGCTTCGGCAATTCATTTGATAGGTTAGGATATTAAGGCTTTTCTAGGGCGTTGGTACTCCTAAGTCTGTTAAGAAGCTCTTCCCCAAGTGGGAGGAGTTTTTCTTTTGTGTTCAAATTTGTGTTTAAACGTTTTCCTTGAACCCAAGATAATAAGCGGCGTTTTGTCCGTCTACTTTTGTCGGAAGTTCTATGGATTTAATCCCTATCGGAGTATTGCCTGAACCTCTTATTATTTGACGAAGCTCATTAAAAGTTCGTGCAAAAGGTTTTGTTTCTTTTCTCTCATCAACCCCTATTGATTTTGCAAGTTGCTGTGGCAACATCGCCTGTCCTCTGAGAGTACTTATAACCATCTGTAACAATATTGCCTGTTTTAAATCAGGCATTTTTGAATTTGATTTTCTTGTTATACTTCCTTTCGCCAAATTACAAGCCTCTCGTACCAGTTGTTCCTTCATCCCACTTGGAATCTGCCGGTCTTCGGTTAATGGTATTGCTCCGTAAGAATCTTTTGTTTCAGGAAATGGATATGGCAAAGCATTGCGCATTTCCATAACCTGCGACAAAAGATTTTGATCAACAGGTTTTGCCGAATTTATTCTCAATTTGGTTTCGTGCCCAGAAAGCGCTTCTTGAGGCCATAAAAAGTCCTCAGAGAAATAATAATCATGCCATTTTGTCGGCTTTGTTGCTCCATTCGATCCGACGTTTGTCTCAAAATAATATCCTTTTTGATCACGTTTCATGACAACACCATGCTCTGAAAATTCTCTATTTATTTCATCCATTAGCTCATTTAATGAAACTGTTATCGTCGCTTTGTTGGTTCTTGGATTTAATTTTTTAATCAACGCACCGATTATCGACGAAGAAATTCTAAAATTAAAAGCTGAATACGCCGCTATTGTCCTTGTCAATAAACCTTTATCGCTGTCAGCCAAAATCAGATGTGGAGTTTTATTCAATAAAATTTTTCTAAAAAAACTGTAATTAAAATGAATATTGTAAGGTTGAGGATACAAAGATGATTCTTGAGATTCCAAATGATAATTGTAATTCCCAACCGCCGGGACATATGGCTTTTTCGATAACCCAATGTGAAGTCTGTCTGTACCGTATAAATTTATTCCAAGCGGAGAGTGATTTTCGCAAAGTTCGTTTAATTTTCTTACGGTTATTATGAAAGCGTGCATTTTTTCCGGAGTGATAAGCTCGTCTTCATCAGCCTTTTCAACTTTTTTTGGATTTAGATTTTTCATAATTTCTGCGATTGTGCATCCCTTGTGTTTGAGAATATAAAATAATATTTCTCTTACCGGTAAATGCCTGTTATCACAGTCTAGATGCCGCAAAGAATCTTCGATTCTGATCCGAATATTTTCTTTTATATCGTCTGTCATTTCTCTTTCATAAGTTGAAAAATCGTCGTCATAATCATCCAAATCTTTTGAAAGAACCGCTTGAATTACGCCGTTTTTATCTATAAGTTCGAATCCCATTTCTCTGAATTTTTCTCCAAGATCAATTTGGGCGTAAGCGATTGATTGCTCCAAATTCGCCGGTTTTATTTCACGTTTTAAGATTTTGGATGCTCTACCTCTTACATATTCTTTTGTAACAGCTTTCCCCAATTCTGCAGCTTCTGCAAGAGCTCCAAAAATTTCTCTCAATATATGTGATTTTCTTGAGGTTCTCATTTCCGCTTCTTCCAAAACAACGGCTAACATATCCCATTCTTCATCTGTAAGTTTGCGAATTGGTTCGACGAAACCGTCCTCTTTTGTTATTTCCGGAATATCGGCATTCCTTGCGGTAAAGTAATATGCATTTCTGAAAGTTGGATCTGTTTTGCTTGATTTTTTAGTAAATGTTAACACTGAATTTACACTAATCGTAGTTTGACCTATGTTCGTCAGCATCTTTTGAATTTCCTGACTTTGATTCGGAATTTCTTCAGGCGGTACCTCAAGCAAAACACAAGCCCCTTCCTTTGTTAACGCTTGGCCTAAATCATTCGTATCCAACATCAATTGTAATGCACTTTTCTGAAATTCCGTGATTGGTTTTTGTCTTTTTGATTTACTTTTTAAGTCTATAAGATTTGCTATTCTTCGTCTTACTTCATTTCTTTCCGATTGTATTTTTTGATAAATATCCGGTGGTAAATTCACAAAATGCATACCTTCCACGACATGACGTGTTTTTTCTTCGGGACAAAGGCGTTCTACCGCATTTTGTATTATTGTTTTACCTGTTATTGCTGTTTGTATGCCCGTTGCCCTTCCTACAAAATCTTCCATAAATATAATTTAAGGTTGTATTTTATACACCATTTCCTGAAAAATGTCAAAGCTGAAATATTTTTCTATTCGACAAAAAACCTACCGAACCTTGCAGGCTCGCCAGCTTTTTTTTGGGGTGAGTTAATGAACGACGTTCGAAGAATACTGGTACAGTTAAATTACGGTAACATCATTTAGTAGAATCAAAAAGCTTTTTAACACTCAAAACTAATTCATCTTGATTGCAACTATATTCTTCAATTTGTCCGTATTCTTTATAGTAAGAAACATTAAATCCTTCTTCGATGTCATTAAACCAAACAATTTTTTTGCCACAAATTGCAACAACCCAAAAACCACATCCTTCTTTCCCGTATTTTTCTTCTGCCCATTTCTCAGGTAAAATTTTTATAAGTTGCCAAAAATCTCGTAAAATCCCTTTTAATTCAGGCTCTGCATTACGAATTTCGCTATTAAGACTCTCTAAAGATATTGGTTGCCAATTTGACATGCATAATTTAATAAATTGACTAAATTGTACTACATAAATCTTTCTCGAACAATCGAATGGAGGTTTGAGGAATAGAACTGAGTCATGAAAACGCCTTCCGCAAGCCAAAAACATACTAACGGAACGATGTTCGAACTATGGGGTGAGTTATGGGGTTCGAACCCATGACCCTTAGGACCACAACCTAATGCTCTAACCAACTGAGCTAAACTCACCATGATAATTGCGCTTTTTCTTGAAAAGCTAGGGAATTGTAGCAGAAAAGGTGAAAAAGTGAAGTGTTTTTATGATTCTTCTTCTAATATCGCTTCGGGAAGCTCTTTGCCATATTTTGCAATATATACGTTAGAAGGTCTTACTCCTTCCGTGCCCGTGTTGTCCTGAGCGACGTGAAGAACCCATTTGTCCTCGGATTTGTCTTCTTTGCCTTGCCTGTAGGCTTGATTTACGTCTATCAATTTCACATATGGTTTTAATATGTCAGGAATTTCCGGAGGTGTGCGTGTTCCCTCTTTTGTTTCGATATTTTCCGTGTTAGGTGCTCCTCTCAAGAAAGCATCATTTGTTCCTTCGTATTCGAATGCGCCTACGGCCATTTCGGCATCCATTGTATTTTGGAAAAAGTGAGTTCCCCATGAATATTGAGTACCGCCATTCGGAAAAATTTCCATATATCCGGCCGCTCTTGAAAACTCCGCGAAATTAACATTAATTCCTGAACTAAGATCTTTTGACCCCCATCTTTTAGGAGCAACTATAAGATAGTCCCCTTTTCCCAACATTTGGTTTACTGCGTTTACATAAGCATGTACCCCCGCATGTTGAGTTGAGTTGCTAAAAATCTTCGGATCAATGTATAAAATATATGGGATATTTTTGTATGAAGTCGCATTCGTGCCTTTCATGCTTGAAAGGAGGATTCTGTCTTTACTGACAGTTCCCGGCATTCTTGACGGATGAAGATTTTTCGGAATGTTTTGAGGGCGGCATTGAACCAATTTTACGACCCATTTCCATTTCTTTTCCTCTGTGTCGTAGCGGGATTGTATAGTGAATTCACAATCAACGTTATATCCGAGTTGATGTTTCAATTTTTGAATCATATATTCTATCTTCAATGGAATGTTTGTTGACTGAACCAATTCCTTGCAAGTCAATAACGGGAAACCTCCATCAACGCGGTCCATGTCGAGTTCAATCCCATATCTCTCTACTCTCTGAGATAAACTTCCTTTTTGAATCAATGTCCTTGGCGAAATTTTTATTTTCTTTTGGTTTTTTGTGTCAATAACCACCATTTCTGATTGAGTTTTATCCGTTTCGCTCCTTGATGTTTTGGGATTTGCCAACATTACAAATCTTCCACCTTCGTCTACCGCCTGCTCCCCAAGTCCGGCAACTATTGTCATTGCACCTCTCTTTGGGTTGAAACCTATTGATTGAGTGGCGTAAGACATGGCAACCCCCGCAAAATCAGGATAAAAATAATCGTTATGGTGGTCTCCATTTAAGTCCTGACCCAATATTCCCATTTCTTCATCGTTGATCAGTAAATCGTGTTCTTTTCTGTATTCCATTACTTCTCTTCTAAACACTGTTGCATATATTTGCAAAATTGCATCTTTGAATTTTTCAAAATCTTCTTTTTCTTTATCGCTTGAGTTTGCCAATTCCACGCTGTCATATTTTCCCGCAAATGAAGCCCCTATTCTGTCTTCAAGCTCGCTGGATGATCTTGCGATGATTGGTTTTCCATGAAGTTTTTTGAATAAAATCCAAAGTTGACGTTCCAAATGACCCGGAAATTTTGCTTTAAGCATATTTTCCTCTACTTTTGCGTGTAATTCATCGGGGACTTCTTTTCCATCTATATTAAGTCTCTTAATCATTGCTGAATCCGCAACTCCTGGATTTGAATCTATTACCTGTTCAAAGATATTAGATCCTATAAAATGCGATCTGTTTTCCTTTAATTCTATTTCTTTATCCATTTCTGCAAAAAATTCTTTGGTCTTTCCTTCGTAACCGTGATCTTTGGCAAACTGATCGTCAAATTCCGGAGTTTTGTTCTCAAGAGCGGCATAAGCCAAAAGTACGCCTGTCGCTTTTCCTCCGATTCTTCCGTCTGCCAAGCTGTCCGGCATTTGGTCTAATACTGCTTCTATATATCTGGAAGTGAAAAATTTGCTGGCTTTTTGAATGAGTTTTGGGCTTGAAGTAATAAGTCTTCTTATCAAAAATTCAAGCGCGGAACCTCTTGCAAGTGAAACCAAAGTTTCAGTTTCTGCATCAGGATGCTTCTCTTCAGCCAATCTTACTATGTCTAAAAGTTCATCTGTTGGAACTCTATCCGTAATTGCTCTTATGTTTTTTTTGGCTTCCAAATCTATATATTTTCTCGCGCCTTTGTGTTCCGGATCCGGTTTCTTGAAACGAGCCCTTATCATTCCAAGTCTGCCGTTAATTTTCTCGCCGCTTAAGGTGGCAAGTGCTTTCAAAGCAATAAATGTCCTTATTACTCTCATTCTTTCGGCAAATTGCTCTCCATTTTCCAGCACTATTTTGTTAGCATCAGCTCCATATTCAACATTTTGTTGCGCGATAGCCGCCTCTCTTGAAGACTCTTCTATGGCTTTTGGCCCACCCTTAAGCTCTAAATCATAAACAAGATGTCTTATTGCCGCTATTACTTCCCATACTTCATGAGGTTCTTTTACATTTTCTGTTGAAAATTCACGAAGTATACGAAGTGCTCCTCGTGATCTTGGGCCTTCGGCTTCCAGCTTCGATTCTATCTGTTTCAAATCTGTTTCCGATATGTACCCCGGGGTGTCTGACACATATACCGGCGTGTCTTTTGGCTTCATACAATTTTATTTGTGGGGTTCTTTTTACCACATTGTATGGGGAAAAGTAAACTTTATTCTAATTTTATCACTTAAGTCTTTTTTCTATGTTTTCCGCCAATGTTTTTTGATTTGTGTACATAAATTCCAAGTCTTTTCCTTGAAGAATAAAGAATTGTACTTCTTTTGTTCCTGGATTTTGGCGTATTTCCACCATAAAATTTTGTACAGGCATCTTATTTGTTCCTTCCATCTTAATTACTTCTGTCGAAATTCCCCTTTCGTAATTTAGTTTATAGGCGATTTCTTTAAGTTCTTTGATGGCAGTTTCAAGGTCTTTCGGGGCTTGATTCGACATTTGTTCAAATGATTTTGGTTTTTCAGGAGCCTTGGCTGTGCTAGGATTGTTTTCGGGCTGTTGTTTTTGACCAAATGTTTTTCTTTCTTCTTTAGTTAACAATGTCGAATATTTTTTATAAATGGCTTTGTTATCTTCCATTAGATCTAAAAATCTTTTTCTGTCCAATTTTTCAATAACAAAGGCAATCAATTCTTTTTGCCATTTAATGTTTTCATTTCCGGAAATTAGTATATTAATAATGACATTGTCTCTAAGTTTGTTTATGATTTCTCCTTTATTTTCAATTATTTCATTCGCTATTACTTCCTGTATTTTCTCGGGGATTTCTTGCGAAAATAGACATTCGACCCTGTAATCAAGTCTTTGTCTGAAAAAATTTATGGTATTTTTTGCTTTTTCAAAATCTTTCTCCACAAAATGCTTTAACATGATGCCAAGCGTTTTGTGGCTTGTTGCTGATAAAATACTAATATGAATCAATCCTTCTGAAATTGTTTTGTATAATTTTTCAAAATTTTCATCTTTTTGCTTACCGCTTTCTTCAGCGAACGCTATCAGTTCTTCCCATTTTTTTGTGCTAATTATACCTCTCATATTCGCATTTTCGAGATATTCATTAAATTCTTTTTGTCTCGGATTTATTTTTTCAGGTGTTGGTGCTGGTGTTGGTGCTGGTGTTGGTGCTGGTGTTGGTGTTGGTTTTGGTGTTGGTTTTGGTGTTGGTGTTACAGGTGTTACATCTGAAGGTAATCCTGCAGGTGTTACCTCACCAGGCAATCCAACTGCTGGTTTTGGTGCTGGTGCCGGTGTTGGAGCCGGAGCCGGAGCTGGTGTTACAGATGGTTTTGTTGATTTTTTTTCTTTTTCTTGTTTTATCGGCTTGATAAGCTTGTCCATGTTTTTTCTTAATTCTTCCGGAGTTTTTGCTCTAATTTCAAGCGTTAATTCATTACCTAAACCATCAATAACAAATATTGGTTTTCCATCTTCTATAGTCGCCCGTACTACATAACTTCTGTTGTCTTTTGTTGTTAAGACAAAAGAATATCCATCTGCATTTTTCTTTAATTTTTCGACTTTTTCTCCAGAGCTTAGTAGTCTAATTCTTTCCTTTCCTAGCGCGACCGTTGCTTTTGTTATGCTTGCCATTTCAGCATTAGTTTGCTTTTCTTCATCCTTAGGCTTTGGTGCTGGTTTTGGTGCTGGTTTTGGTGCTGGTTTTGGTGCTTGTTTTTGCTCCGGTTTTGGCTCCGGTGTTGGTGCTGGTCTTGATTTTGTGTCTGTGTCTTGTAATTTTCCTTCTTTTAGAAGAGCTTTATCCAATGCGGAGAAACGACTTTCGCGTTTGTTTGTTTCTGACGAACGCAATTCAAAAAGGACTTTTGAATTATTTGCTTCGGATGGTACTTCATTCTGTGCACGGTCCAATGCAATAAGCATATTCAAAACACCGTGTGATCCATAAATAAGTTTTTTCCCAAAACGATCATCCAAATCTTTTTTAAATTGCACAGCGTCAAATTTTCCTGCGCTTTGCATACCTTGTTTTGCAGATAAGCGATCGAGCGCATCTATTACAGATAATGTTTCGGTTGCACTTGAATCGTATCCAGGGAAATTATTGTAAATTCTGCATCCGGCAAGAAGAGCATTATATTTTTTTGCGAGTTGTGACCAAATTTTCCAATTATCCTCGTCCCTTGGAATTTCGGAGTTATAGGCAAGAACACTTGCTCCTCCTACAGCTCTATATTCTATGTTTGGATCAAGTTTTGGAATTGCATTCCTTTCCGATTCTTTCATTTCTGCTTTACCAACCTCATATCCCGTTTTCAAATGAAGTCTTTTGAATTTCATTGATTCGATTTTTTTGCCTGCGTCAACAAGACATGATGCCGCCCCTTTCATAATATCTTTTGTATCAGGAGGCGTTTTTTGCTGTTTGTCAGGTGATTTTTGTTGAGTTTCTGGAGGGGTTGGTCTCTCAGTTGAATATTTTGGAGCCTCATTTGGATTTGCCATATTTTTTTGTTTTTATTTTATTACAGTTGTATTATACCACTTTTTTAATATTTCTGCAACCGCCTTGAAGTGTAATTTTTATTGAAATTTACTAGAATGTTTTTGATATTAACAAACTTTTATGGAGAATAAATTTATGATTGATTTGGGGGTGAAATATGGGCTTGATTCTGCCAAAATTTCTAAAGTTGCGGCAATGATATATCAAGCTGGAGTTGATAATTTTAATAGTGATGAAGCAAAAGCCATTGCGGAATACATGTGTGAAAGTGGAATAATCAATAAGCCCGCCGAGGAAATAATGAACGAGCTTAAACTAAAAGGTCTTTCGAGAGATTAAGCTTTTTTCCCTTCTAGAAATGCTCTTGAACGAAGATTTTCTTCAGTTTTTGTGAATATTCCTTCTAGAATAAACTGCGAAAATTCTTGCAAACGCTCGAAGTTGTTTTCGATTTTCATCCTTTCAAAATAATCACGTAGAACAAAGGTACAAAGCTGGGTGAGAATTTTTTTTATAGTTTTCTTTGGAGGGTCTTCGTTTTCAGATTCTTCTATGTCATAGCAGTGTTTTATCAGTTTTTGTGGATATTCTTCAGCTTGGAACATCATTCCTTTCATCCATGCGTCCACTGCGATTTTGGCTTTTAGAGGCATAGATGCATCGTTTTCTCCAAAAAATGTAAGAGCTTGTGTCTGAGAAGACTCTTGTTTTAAGAAATTTCCGATAAAAGGCTTAAGCTCATCATTTTCGAGCATTATCATTGCTAAAATAAATCCAGCCGGAAGATTTTGTTCAAGCGCACGGCTTATAAGTAGAGTTAATTCGTTTTTTTGGCTGTTTTTTACAAAAGCCATGAGGATTTTTAAAAGATCATCTTCCTTTTGTTTTTGCTTCTGTTCTTCTTTTTTTATAGCGGCAATTTGAGCCCATGCTTCTTGCATGCGCTCTTTGAATGCTTCAAAAGCCGCCTCTGACATCGGCTCACCTCCTTCAAGTCCAAAAAAATTTTCTAAGGCCATTTCTTTTTTTTAGCTGAAAGCTATTGTACGTTTACAAACTTATCTTTGTAAATTCTTCCGTCGAATTTTTTTAAAGCTTTTTCAGTGAAGTTAACTTGTCCTGCTATTAAAGCGAAAATTGTATGGTCTTTTCCCATATCTGTTCCTTTACCAGGAAAGTATTGTGTGCCTCTTTGGCGTACAATTATTGATCCGGCTTTTACTGTTTCTCCTCCAAATGCTTTCACCCCTAGGCGCTGGGCCTGCGAGTCTCGGCCGTTTTTGGTGGAACCTGCTGCTTTTTTATGTGACATATCTTTTTCTTAAATTGCCCGATGATTTTAATGGGTTTTATGTGGGAATGCAAGCGAATTTACAAAGAAAGTTAGGGAATACTCCTTAGGACTTAGGCTTCTTTTGATTGTCATCCATATTTGTCCTAAATTGAACGCAATGCGTCCTAAGAAGTATTCCCCAACTTTCCTATGAATCAACGGTTGTATTCTCACACGTTTTATGGTAAAATGTACGGATAAACAAATACAAAAATAAATGAAGTCAGTATTTAAGAAATTAGCGATTTTGGCCTTAGTATCAGCTCTTTTCGTTCCGAACAGTGTTTTTGCGGATGAAAATGAAGAGTTTTTGTCAAAATTAAAAGACCGATATAATTCTGAAAAAACCGACTATTATCAGCTTTTGAACAGCATTTCAGATCAAAGAAACAAGATAAAAGCTCTTTCTGAAGAGAAAATGACTTTGTCTGGACAACTTGATAATATCGATAAACAAAGCTTTCTCACTCAAAACAGGCTTATGGAAACCATAAACTCTGTTAGCGAAACGGAAAATTCAATCGTCAGACTTTCATCACAAATTGAAGTCAAAAAAGTGGCTATGAATGCGCAAAAAGACCTGCTTAAAGATTATATGAAAATAATGTATACGGAAGAGTCTTCATATTTTTCAATTGGCGAAAACGGGCAAGTTGATGCGTTAAAATTGCTTTTGTCAGACGGAAGTATCGGCAACAAAATGAGACAATTAAACTATTTAAATCTTCTTAATGAGGCCGGCCAACAAATGGTTGATAAGCTTTCTTCTCTTGGAGAAGAGCTAAAATCACAAGAACAAAATCTTCAAACTGAACGTGAGGAACTGGCTAAACTTCAGGAAACTCTTGCAAATGAGAAAAAACAGCTTGAATATGAGAAAATTGCGAAAGAAAATTTATTGAAACTTACTCTCGGACAAGAGAAATTGTATTCAAAATTGCTTGAACAAAGCCAAAAAGAACAATATACGATGGTGCAGGACGTGAAAGATTTGAGTAATGCATTAGAACTTGTTAAACGAAAAATCGCAGAGGATGGAGAAAACTTCAATCCAAACGCATACATGAATCTTTTGGATGAAAAAACTCGTTCTTTGTATGAATTTCTTTCAACCGCTCCGACGCTTAATCCTGAAGGGCTTTCTTGGCCTGTGCTTCCGGAAAAAGGCATTAGTGCGTATTATCATGATTCGGCTTATGCAACCACTTTTGGTGTCGCGCATCAAGCTGTCGATATTCCTGTATATCAGGGCTCCCCTGTTCATGCGCCGGCTGACGGAGTGGTTTATAAAACAAAAGACAATGGATATGGTTACAGTTACGTGATTTTGGCACATGCAAACGGCTATAGCACTGTTTATGGCCACGTAAGTGAGATCTTGGTAGAAGAAGGAGATCAAATCGTACAGGGACAAATCCTAGGTCTTAGCGGAGGAATGCCGGGAACTAAAGGTGCTGGATATATGACTACAGGGCCTCATTTACATTTTGAATTACTTAAAGACGGAAGCCATATCGATCCTTTGAATTACCTTCCTTTGAATGTGTTTGCGGTGGAAGATTTGAAGCTTCTTCCGGAGAAATATTTGAGAAGAATCGAACTTTAGGATACAATTTAGTTTGTGAAAAACAATATTTCAGAGATTATAAATATTCTTGAAAAGACTTATCCCGATGCGAAAATCGAGCTTAATTTCGGAGATACTTTTCAATTGCTGGTTGCAGTGATTTTATCTGCGCAATGCACTGATGTTCGAGTAAATCAGGTTACTCCTGCGCTTTTTGAAAAATTGCCGGACGTGAAGGCATTTGCAAAAGCTACACTTGAAGAAATTGAGAAATATATTTATTCAACCGGATTTTATAAAGCAAAAGCGCGCAGTATAAAAGGCGCGGCTGAGAAAATTTTGAAAAATTTTAAAGGAAAAGTTCCAAGTAAAATGGATGATTTACTCACTCTTCCCGGAGTTGCAAGAAAAACTGCGAATGTTGTGCTTTCGAGTGGTTTTGGTGTCAATGAAGGTGTCGTGGTCGACACGCACGTCGCTAGGATAAGCGGAAAACTTGGACTTGTCGCGAAAAAATTGGCATTACAAAAAAACGCGGTAAAAATAGAACAAGAGCTCATGAAAATTGTTCCGAAATCGAAATGGGGAAAATTTTCTCATATGATTGTGTGGCATGGAAGACGTGTTTGTTTTGCGAGAAAGCCAAATTGCAAGGGGTGTCCGCTAAACAAGATTTGTCCGAGCAGTGAAGTTTAATTTGCAAGTAAACGAAATTTCATTTAATATCTTGCGCGTTACATTGGGGCGTGGCCAAGTGGTAAGGCAGCGGGTTTTGGTCCCGCCATTCGTGGGTTCGAATCCTACCGCCCCAACCATTGAAAAACAGCTCTGCAGAAGGCAGAGATGATTTTCAATATGCGGGAGGGAAGATTCGAAGTTTATGCCCCGAAGGGGTAAATCCTACCGCCCCAACCAAGTAGCTTAAATAGGGCTAAACATTTTTGCCTTACTATTTTCAAATTAGTTATTTTTTGGTATATATACACCCTTATAAAAATTGTGGAGTTCCATATTAATAATTTATGGTTGAGACTGTGACTGATAAAATCAGTGTATATAATGCTATGAGGGTAACCTCCAGCCTTTTTGAAACTAGCGATGGTAATGATGTGATAATGGATTTTAAAAATAGGCTGAACGGGAAGTTAAAAGCAGTTGTGGATAATAATCCATCAATCAATGATTCTCCTTCTCCCCTATTAACTTTGGCTCAAAGCGTACAGGATAATTTTGTTGTCGATCTTAGCGTAACTGGCGAAGAATATATCCCTAAAACAGGCCCTGTAATTATAGCCGGCAATCATCAGTTTTCTTTTGTGGATGTTTTTACATTTGTTAATAGATTCATAAAAACAGTGGAGGACAGGCCATGGCGTGTTGTGGCAAATATCAGAATGTTTACAAAATTATTTCCAAATTGGGAAAATGATGAGCGGATGCTCCGGCATTTTATCCCTGTGAGGCGATCGGATTTGGCAGACAGTAAATCCAGAGCTACAAACGGAGATGAAGTTGTGTCAACCGCAGTTCAGTTCTTGTTATGCGAGAATGACCCTGTTTTATTTTTATGTCCGGAAGGTCCTGCAGGAAATTATCTTAACAATATTGCCAGACCCCACATGGGATTGGCCAAAATATCCAGAGCGTCAAATGCGCAGATTGTTCCTGTGACCGTTCTTGGTTCGGTGGATAAAGATCGTTTACAGTTTTCTTTGCGTGTGCGTGTAAATCCACCATTTCATCCATCTGTTAATGATGAAGATACTCTTAAGGAATGGTCTCACAGGCTTGCCGAAGGCGGTGAAAAATTTGTAGATAGTTTTGAAGCTGGATTGGATAGAGCTGTTGCTAATATACAAGGACTTTTAGAGACAAAATCTTCTATTTTAATTGATATCGAGGGTAAAGTCGGTGCTGGTAAGACGACATTTGCATGTAGATTACAAGAAAGATTAAACATGGCCGGAGTATCTTGTACTATCGTTAAAAAAGATAAATATAGACAGAATGCCACTACCACTCCTGCAAATAGAACCCATGATGTGACAGCAATGGAAGCGGACATAGAAAAAGCAATGCCCACTGCATCAGTCGTGATAGTGGAAGGTTTAATCCCCCTCGGTGTCGCTACACATTCTAAAAAAACTGATTATAAAATTTTTGTAGAATCACCACAAATTGAGCGTATTTCAAGAAGAATTGTAAGGAATGAAGCTTTGGGAAAAAGAACCATTGTTGAATCTCTGCAAGAGATTGTTGATTTTGCCACTAAAGATGTTGGGGATTTGGACAATTATGAAAGGAAAAGGCCGGACTTTGATACAGATTTGATTGTCTATAATGATTTTAGACAGCCTTGTTCTCCGAATGTATTTATTCAGAATAATGAATTGGTGTTTATGGTTGATGGGGTTATTAAAGGAAAGATTAAATTGGATGATGAAGGACAGATTACAAAAGCTTTGAAAAAGATGAACCTGTTGTAGTTGCATAACTAAAATAATTTAAGAAAATTTTATAAATATTTAACGAAATTTTAATGTCGTGGTAGTATTGTCGTGGCTGTTATTAATTAACCTCTTTATTTATGGACAGCCAGAGCGTCACAAATGAAATGTTGTATGAATACCTCAAAGCTTTTAAGCTTGAGGTGAATCAACGTTTTGATAAAGTTGAGCAACGTCTAACAGCAGTTGAGCAACGTCTAACAGCAGTTGAGCAACGTCTAACAGCAGTTGAGCAACGCCTAACAGCAGTTGAGCAACGTCTAACAGCAGTTGAGCAACGTCTTGATTTAATCGAACAGCGTTTAGACCAGATGGACAGGCGTTTTGATTACATGGAAAAACGCATTGATAAAATCGAAGACAAACAGTTTAGAGATGGAGAGATACTATTGGATGTATGGAAAAGCAGGGATAAAGTGTCTATCGGATTTTCGAAAGGTTTTGTTCTTATAAATGCCTTTATTTCCGCTATTGTTTCCGGGGTTGTATCGTTTGCAATGAGTAAATAAACACTTAGAGTCTTTTCATTTTTACGCCACAACCGGTTTGAAAATTCTTGTTATCGGAGTTTTGTTGAAATCTATTGGATTTTTATGCATACCCCAATTTGTACCATAACTTCCGCTGGCAAGTTGTGCGATTTTATTCCCTTCATCAATCCAGCCTATAAAAATCGCGCTGTGGTTTCCTTGGCTATCCACGGCTTCTCTGCGCTCAGGTTTTTCTTTAAGTTTACCTTCTTTATAAAGTTGCATTTTTTCTTCGTATTTCGCGTCGTAGTTTTTTTGTAAATTATAAAAAATATGATCGCCCGGAGCTAATGACGAATATTCCCCTTCTCCGGCATGAGCGTCTCCACAATTTTGTCCGCGGTATTTGTTAAGTGTTGAAAACACTTCCTTCCTTTTTACTCCAGCTTTCGCATAAATTTTTGAAACCCAATCAAAGCAACACGTAGCTCCGGATAGTCCTTTATTGTATGTGTCGTTTGCCACTTCCATTGCTGTTGAAAAAGCTCTTTTGCTTGCGGTTCCAAGATTTTCGAGAGTTGAATTTAATTGTTCTTGAGTCCTCGCCAATGTTTGCTGTGTCTTTTGTTGAGTTTCTTCAGTTGTTTTTCCTTTTTCCGCTTTCAATCTTTCCATTTCTTGATTGAAAGAAGTCAAAAATAGCTTCGCCTTGTCAACAAAACTGCCGTCCTTATTTTCTTTCGCGACTTCGTATGCTTTTTGCAAACTTGGCATTATGTTCGCGAAAAAACCTTCATGCATTTGCTTTGCAATAGAGTCTAAGCCCAAAGATTTTGTTATTGATTCAAACATCTGTTATAGTTTTATCTGTATATTATATCATTTTTTACGCTTATGTGGAAGGAATTTTTGGCTTTTATAAGGGAATATAAGATAATGGGGCTCGCTCTCGCATTTATAATGGGTACTGCCAGCACTGATCTTGTAAAATCTCTTGTTAACAATATCGTCATGCCGTTTGTTTCTCCGCTTGTGAAAGGTGGATGGAAGGAAGCCGTTTTATCAATCGGACCTATCTCTATTCCGTGGGGAAGTTTTCTTGCGGATTTGCTAAATTTTGTAATTTTAGCTTTCGTTGTGTTCATTATTGCAAAAAAACTTTTCAAAGAAGCAAAGGTGGAGAAGAAATAAATTAGATGTGAGAATATTTCTTTATTGCCTTTTCTCCCTTTAAAAACAGGCTTTTTTGTGGTATAATATTTAGATAAAATAATATGCAAAAATGTCTTTAAATGAACTGTTAACGAAAACACTTGGGATTGAGTCTATCGAGAAAGCTCTTGGATTTGAATCATTCAAGAACATTGTTCCGAGCTTAAAAAAAGCTTATGAAGTTGCGTTTGTAAATAACGATAAAAGTTTTCCGGAAAAAATCAGTATGTTTTTGACTTCATTGCAGGATGAAATGAAAAGACTTGACGCCGAAAAAAACGGGATTACCGCGGATGCTCAAGGAAATGTTGAGCAAACTTTGGGAATAAATATTCCAGCCGAAGGAAATGTCGTTGATCAAATGAAAATGCAACTAAATGGGTCGCAAAAAAATATGGCTTATCTTATTGAAAATATTTTTACGACAAAGCTGAAGGCCTTTGATAAAGATTTGTCGGACGGAGCAATTCGAAACATTGTCGCCGCGGCGCTTATAAATGCATATTCAGAATCTCGATTTAATCCTAAGGCAAACGGAGATGGTGGAGCATCAAGAGGACTTTTTCAAATACAACCTTGGGGGGGAAGTATTGGATATAGAGAAAATCCTGAAAATAATATTAATTTAATTTTGGATAAAGAGGTTTTAAAAAGCAGAGGAGAAATCCTTATAGCAAGAGCAAAAGAAGGCGCGGATGTGTCTGAACTTACTGCACTTTTTTCAAAATATATTGAAAGACCTGGAAATGAAAAAGGAGAAATGACTAAACGTGCGGCTTTGGCAAAGCAAGTATTTAAAGGCGGTGTCGCTCCTCAACCAAGTGCGTCCACGGAGGTCGCAACAGGCGAAAATATAAATTTTTCTATTGATCTTGGTGGGATTAAAAAAGGATTTTGTGATCTGCAGTCAGGACAAAAAACTTGGTTTTTTGGAAGCAGTACCGTTGTCGGTATGCCAAAAAGCATGGGTGGTCGTTTAGGAGTTACGGCATTATCTCCAAGAGAATTTTTACAAAACCTTGAAAATAATTGGTGGGACAAAATTCAAACTGCCGGAATAAGACTTCCGCAACAAATTATAATAACAGGAATGGCGCAAAACAGCGTTAATAATGATGCGTCCGTAAAAAAAACTCTTGAAGATTATGAAAAAATTAAAAGGTTTCTTTCTAGCAAAGGAGTAAGTGTTGTTAAATTTATTACAGTTCAACCGTCCGACAAAAACGGCCAATATGTCGCGAAATTCAACGATGAATTAAAGAGAAAATATGGAAGTGATTGTATCGATACAACTTCTGAAACAACTACCGCCGGTGGCACAAAAATAAAGAATGAATTTCACGGCGATGGAATTCATTTGAACGAAAAAGGGAAAAAAGCGTGGAATGATGTTGTGTCTGCGGCGCTGAATGAAGGGCAGGAAACGGCTTAAGAATCTTCTATATATTCTTCCGAATCAATCATTTTTATTTCTGGCATGCCGGTTTCTTCTTGATCAATTCTTCCGGAAAGACGTTCTTTTAACATTGCCATTTGACGGATTTCTTTTTGACGGCTGATACAGCGAAAATGGAATTTTGCATTTGGAACATTACAGAAAATTTTTACGGAATCAGACGCCGACAAAAATATTTTTATATCTCCAAAACCGAAAATACTTGGCATAAGCCCTTCTTCTATTTTTTCTATATTTTGAATTTGCGCCATGTATATCGCATCTACAGTGTCTTTCAAGAAAACCGTTTTTTTGTGATCTATAACTCGCCTATCGGTTATTATTCCTATGTTTGTAAAATAATTAATTAATTTTATGAAAAATTTATGTATATAAAAATTTCCAATAATAAAAAATGTCAAAAATAATAATTTTAATTCCATGCTTTCTCTAATTACCAATTTTATTTTTTCAATGTCCATTATAGCCAAAACTCCAAGTCCAAAAAAAATCGAAAAATAAATCATATCTTTCAAAAGTTCTATCCAATGATGCCTAAAAAAGCACACAAATTCTTCGCCTTCCTGCTGGCCTTTGAAAAACCTGTCTTTATTTATTTGTGTGTTCATAAAGTGATGATGAACCAAATCGCGAAAATCGTGACAGACAAAATGAAAGTTGTATAAGCCGCTATTACGTATTCCCTTGTTATAAATCCAAATAGTTTGGTGTAGCTTGATTCCGGCAAGTGATTTTTTTTGTTGTATTGAAGAGTTTTGTGTATCACAAAAGAACAGAATAGGACTGAGCCCAAAACTGTTACAGCCATTAATGTACTGAAGATAGACATAGGCGAAATAGTTAAACTCTCTCCTATGACTCAAAGCCCAAGTTCAATGTACGTCTTAATGGGGTTATTGTCAACGTTTTGTCGATGCCTATCGTGCAACTTTCGCAGGAGTAAGCTCTTCGCTGGTGGCAGGAACAACTTCTTCCGATACCGTTGCTGTCGTGTCGGGTAATGGAATCGATGGTTCTTTTAATTCCTGTGTTTCCTCGTCTATAAGTTTAATCAAACCTTGATATTCATTGCTTGATTTTGCCCCGATAAGAACGCTTAATCCGATGATTACAGCTATAACCGCAATTACTCCGATGATTACTATTTTTTTGTTTTCCATAATCATCTGAAGGAAAGCATTTTGTGGCTCTTCTGCAGTGGCTACTGGAGTTACTGGTGTTGTTGGTGCAGGTGTTGTCGCTACAGGAGCTTGTGCCTCTGCAGGTTTTGTTTGCGCCTCAGGTGCAGGTGTTGTAGCTAATGGCACTTCTGCTATTGGTTGTGCTGGATTTTGTGGATTTAATTCGTCCATATGTTTTATTTAAATTTTCTACTGATAGTGTACCCCAAAATAGGGAAAATCAAATATATAATTGTTTCAGGACCTGTACCGGCTGTTTCACCGCTTGTTGCGTTTTGCTGAGCCATTATTGCTTCGTTGTTTGAGGATTTAGGGAGAGTTTGAGTTGTTACCGCTTGTGTCGGCTGGCTTGGGATTACTGAAACGCTGTCCGAAGTCTTTGCGTTTATATTTTCAAAATCTTGTGTTACGACTGTTCCGTATTTCAATGTTACATCTCCTGTTTTTGTGTCTGTCGTTTCGCCTGTTGCAGGATCTTTTGCAAAAATTTTGTATGAATATTCCCCTGCTGAAAGCGTTTTTTTGTCTTGGTCATTACCTTCCCAAAACACTTCATATTCTTTGTTCCCCATTGCGTCTTTGTTGTTTGCAGGTGAGGAAACTATATTTCCGTCTTTGTCGTAAATTTTTATATCCACTTTTGCGTCAGCTGAGGTTTCTATTGTGAATGTTGTGCTGTTTACGAGTGGATTGAATTCTTTTAATGAAATTGTCGCTTTTTTTAGTGTGATTGCGGAAATTGTTTTTACAGGAGGAATAACGGTTTGTACTGTGGTTGAGCCTAAAGATGGAGGTGCCTCTGTGTCAGGGATTTCTGTCGCCTGAATTGTAGTTGTTGGTTGCTGAACTGTTGTTGCTGTAATAATCGTTGTCGTGTCTGTAGTGGCTGTTGTAGAGCCTGTTGTCGTTGCTGTGTTGACCTGCGGTTGCTGAGCTGGTTGTTGAGCAGGTTGTTGTGCTGTTTGTTGTGTTGTTTGGTCTGTAACTCCGATAAATCCCGTCAATTTGCTTCCCATGTTGTAGTTCGTGAAAAGCACTATTCCTACAACAAAAAGTCCTGCCGCGGAAAGAAAAAACATCTTATATTTCTTGAGCGTTTTTTCGAGGATGCTTTCTATTGGCACTTCATTTGTTGGATTTTCAGGCATTTTTTGTTTTTATTTATTATGATATTATACATGTTTTTTTGCGTTTTGGCAAGAAATTGCCCTAAAAAACAGGATATTTCTGCATATTTTATAAATTTTTAATAAAAATTTAATGTCGGTTTGATAGATTGCTTGGGGAAACCTATTTTTTACGAAAATATTATGAAGAATTATGAAAAAAATTGTGCTTATATCGATGGTGCAAATCTACATAAAGGGATTTATTCGCTTGGATGGAAGTTGGATTATTTGAGATTTAGAATCTGGCTCAAGGAAAAATACTTTGTTGATCGTGCGTATATTTTTATTGGATTTATTGCGGAATATAAAAATCTTTATAATTTTCTAGAAAAAGTTGGCTTTATTCTTGTGTTCAAAGAAGCAGTTCAATGTAATGATGGCACAACTAAGGGTAATTGCGATGCAGACCTTGTTCTGTGTGCAGTTAAGGGGTTTTACGAAAATGCCTACGAGAAAGCTATAATCATCTCAAGTGACGGCGATTATGCAAGCCTTGTAAAATTTCTTTTATCGAAAGAAAAATTGAAAATTTTATTGTCTCCATACAAAAGATGTTCAATCCTTTTGAAAAAAACAAATGCTCCGATTGCTTATTTATCTAACAAAAAAGATGATATCTGCTATAACTGCCAAAAATAAAGAAGCCCCCGATATGGACAAAACCATATAAGGGTCTTCTTCGTAGTATTACGTGTGTATTTTATCAAAGCGATAATGGCCTGTCAATTTTCTGGCGAAAAAGAATTTTATAAAAATTTTATTTCCTCTTTCTCATCGCATATCCTCCTACTAGACTTGGGATAAGCAAGTATAGAAGCTCAGGACCGGTTTTTGTGATACCACCGTCTTTAGGTACTGGAGTGTATTTCTTTTTTATTGGGTCTACCGGCGTTGGTTTAGGATCTGGAGTTGGATCAACGTCTGTGTCTGAGTCTGTATCTGTGTCAACGTCAGAATCTGTATCTATCTCTTCTCCTTTGTTGTCAGGAGTTGGATCCGCAGGATCTACTGGATCCACGGGGTCTGCAGGATCTGGATCTGTAGTTCCTGTGCCTCCTAATGATGGCGGCGTGTCAATGCCTCCTAGTGATGGTGGTGCCTCATCTGCGGCGAACGCTACAGCCTGTCCCAACATCATAGTGGCAATGAGCGAGAATATTAGTATTAATTTTTTCATTTTTGTTTTTGTTTATGTGATGTTGTTTATTTAAACAGGTTGAATATGTTGTCGAATAGTCCATCGAGGATTGGACTGAAAAGTGAACCATATGCCTTGACAGTGCTATAATAGCTATGGAAGATGGTCGTATCTCCTTCTATAGTATCTCTTACCAGCCAGAAATCCCCATTGCCATGATCATAACATTCTGTGTCTGTTTTTCCACCTGAAACCATAACTTTTAGTGGCTCATCAAATACATCATTTAAACTTTTTTCCGGAGTCAGCTGGCCAATAACATTTGTAACTCCTGACACATAAAACTTAACTTTTTTATAAGCATTATATGGTAGAAAACCTCCTTCGTTGATAACTTGAAATTCATAATTTTCTTGGCATACAAGTATGTTTGGTTTAGCTACAATTTTCAATTTTGGTCGATCTATTGTTTCTGTAGCATAGCCATTAGCAAATATACTGGCTTCACCGTCAACAATCTCTTTAGCGTCAGCCATCTCATAGAAATTCATGTCTATGTCATATTTACCCCATGTCTTTTCTTTTTCACCGCCTGGTGCCCCCAATTCTGAACGAATTGCAAGTCCTGGCCAAGGAACTTTTACTTTCACTAAGATGCTTTCTCCATTTTCATAAATCGATACATTCTTATTTTTCACTTCTGGTTCGGTATCATCTACTAGACTAAAGTTAGGTCCTTGTAGTATTTCGAAATTTATATTTGAACTTGTTGTTGTATTACCAGCGTTTGCTCCCCAATATGGCTTGTAAGCAAACTGAAAATAGAAGTTATTGTCTGCGGGGAGGTTTGTCCCAATCATTTTCTTTGCCTCGTCAGTTAGATGGATTTTGTATATAAAAGTTTTATCGCCAGTGTTCAAATCTTGGTCAACGAATCCTGGACCAGTCACAGGACAATCCCAATCAGTAACATTATTATATGTCTCGCATAAATCGCCGAGGTTTGGTTCCGTCACGTGATCTCCGTTCTGCAACACCTCTAGTTTCTCCCAAACAAGTCCTTTTTTGAATGCAGCAAGGATTTGGTCGTGTGAGGTAACTTCCGCTACTGCTTCTGTTTTGAAGGTTACTGTTTTTGGAGCTGAAGAATATTGGCCATCGTATGCTGTTACTGTAAATGCATATGATTTTCCTGGAGCTAACCAGCTTTTCTGCAATGTTACAAGTGGACATACCCATTCATAGCCTCTATCTTTCTGTACTACATGGTTGCTATCTGCTAATATAACGAAACATGCTCCATCCGTCGGTGTTACTTTTGATTCTGCGTCTGTTCTTCCCCATTCCGGAGTTAATGCCCATACAACTTTTGATGTTGTGGTATCTGTAAGAGTCCATGTGAAACTAACTTTAGACTCTTTATATTGGTCGTATGTATGTTGAGTTTGTTTTTCGTCAGAATAATCCCAGTATATCATTAGATTCTTGTCTGAGCTTACTGTTGATCCTTCTACGGGATTTGTGAATTTTGTTACAACCGGAGCTACATTTTTTACTGTATCTCCTCTTACTGAATCATCTCCTCTTGTTGTATCGTCTCCTCTGTCGATTTCATCCCCTCTGTCTGAATCATCAAATGGGTTTCCAGATGATGTCGCTACTTTTGTTTTGAATGTTACTTTTGCAGGTGTTGAATATAGAGCTCCATCAAATGCTGTGACTTCCATTGTATATTCTTTTCCTGAAGCCATTCTTGTTGCAGGTAATGTCATGTATTCACATCCCCAATCAAGTCCGCTTGCTAAAGCCTTTCCATCTTCTCCGAATAATTGTTTGAAACAAGTTCCGTCATCTGTTGTTCCAACTCCTGTTTCTCCAGCTTTTGATCCCCATGCAGATGTCAATTCCCATCCTCCTGTAGGTGATGTGAATTTCCATGTGTAGCTCAATGTCGACGTTGTTTTTGCGGCTTCTTTATATTGAAGTTTTTTCGCATCTACAACTGTCCAACTTATTTTTAAAGGTTTAGTGTAATCTACTTCTCCTGTTATCGCCGCCATTGTAACTACTGGCGCTATGTTTGTTGTCGCTCCTTCAGGTTTTCCTGTTACTGAGTCTTTACCTTCAGGTGACGCTACAAATCCCGCACTGTATAGCATTTCTACTTCAACCGTGTAGGTTGTTCCATTTGCTAATCCTGTAATTTGTATTTCCTCGTGATATCCTTTTGTTGCGTTGTAAATCAAAGTAACATTTGTACCTTGTGGGGTAACATTTGCCTTGGTAGCTACTAATACTTCTGTTGTTTTGTTGTCGTATTTCACTCTATATCCTATAAATTTTGACAGATCAACAGCATTGGTCTTTCCCTTTGCATTCAACATAATATTAACTTTTTCATTTCCCCATTTTGGAGTAAGTTTTAATACGTCGTCCACTACCACTGTCACCGCACCTATTTTTGGTACTGTTACAGTAGCTGTTGCGGCTGTGTCGCTGTCTTTGGTTGCAAGTACGGTTGCATATACCGCGTAAACTTTTATGTTAAATTTTAAATCTGTTGCAATTTGTGTTATAGGTAGGGTTCCTGACAAAATGTCTTTTGCAACTAATGTCCCACATTTGATTGCCGCTCCTGTAGTTACAGTATTTTGGCAAACGTTTGCTTCATTATAAATTTCATATCTGTATCCTGTTAGTATTGCGCTTGCAGGGGCTGTCCAAGAAATTTTGATTTGTTTTCCTGTTGCATCGTATGTCGCCGTTGCACTTGTTGGTGCAGGCCATGACATTGGGTTATCGTCTTGGACCGGTGGTAATACTGCAGGGGCCGCGTTGAACTTCAACCAGATTACTGCGTTTGTAAGTTCACTGTCTTTTACATCTGAAAGATCAAGTGCTTTATCAAAAGCACCGGCGCTATTCAACACCCATCCTGATGTAACATTATATTTTGCTTTCAATGTTTTTATATCTTCTCTTTTCAATGAAACCATATTCCATCCCTTTTTAAGGTTTAGAATATTTATTCCTTCAACTTCTTTTGTTGGAGGTGCAAGATATGTTTCAAATTCTGTAGCATTTGTAATAACGATAAATGCTTCTCCTTTTATTAATTGTGTTGTTGGAACTACACTTGATGCTGTTTTCCAGTTTTGAACTGTTTGTTCCGTTGTGTAAAATAATTTCGTTGTTGGATCATATTTTGCAAGTGCAATCGCCATTCCTTCTTGTGGAACAATATATTTCTCAAGCGCATCTTTCAGCGTGATTGCTCTGTCCGCAACAAGGTAAGCAACACTGTCTACAGTTTTCACTTTTGAAACAGTTGTCGCGTCAGTAGGTTTTTTGTAATTATCTTTATCGGTTTTTTCATACTGCGTGAAACCTGTCCCTTTGTGGGAAATGTATCCTTGTCCTCCCGCCTGTGATGGCAATGATGGAGGATTCACGTCTGAAAATCCGAAATAATAGACTCCTCCGGCGATGGCTGTTAAAAGCACTACTCCGACAAGAGCAAAAAATCCTAACTTCTTATTAGGTGCCGCCTGATTCATCTCAGGTGTTATTGCATTTTGCATATCCATGTTTGTTTATTTTAATAAATATTTTAGTTTTCCTCCGCACTATTCGGTTAAGAATAACTTGGATTGTTTATATTATACTATATTTTCCTGAAAAACACAAGTGCGACATTTCCCATGATTTATTTCCTTAGTCCTTTTACTACGAAATATCCTGCAACCAAACTTGGAACAACCAAAAGAGCCGTTTCTGGACCTGTTTTTGGAAGGCTGGTTGTCTTTTTTGTTGTGGTTTTTTGTACTTCTGCTGTTGTTGGCTCTGTGTATTGTGTCGTTACCGGTTGTTGGACTGTCGTTTCTAGTGTTTCGCCTGCATTGTCTGTTTCATCAACAGTTGTGTCTTCCACTACGGGTTCTTCTGTCGCTGTATCGGATGTGCCACCTATAATATCATCAGCTCCAAAAGGAGAAGATACTCCCGGAGGGGCATCCTCGGCATAAACCGTTGCGCCTGCGATGACTGCAACCATTGCAGAGAAAACTAATATTTGTAGTGTCTTCAAAACTTGTTCTTTTTTCATAGGATTTTTTTAAAATTATTGTTTTGGTAGGACTTTGATTTCAGTATCGAACGAGCTCACAGTATTGTCAACATCCGTAATTTGTAGCTCAACTTTGTAAGTTCCTTCTTTTGTGAAAGTGTGCGTAGGCTTAACATCTGTAGATGAAGCCCCGTCTCCGAAGTCCCAATAATAATTTGCTGTTGTTCCAGTAGAACATGCAGGGTCAAAAATTACGTCCAAAGGAGCTTGCCCCTCTTTAAAATTTGTAGTGAAACATGCTGACAACGGAGTCTCTCTCACGGTAATTGTGATTTCTTCAGAGTCGGAAGAATTGTCCGACCCGACAACTGTCACTTTTGCTGTGTATGTACCGATTGATGCATACTTATGTGTAATAGATGCAGTCGATAATTTTGGCGCTGTTCCGTCACCGAATTCCCATTTATAACTTGTGATTTTTCCGCTTTGATATGTAGATCCGCTCGCGTCAAACGCTACAATAAGTGGAGCTGTTCCTTCAACTTTATCAGCTTTTAAATCGGCTTGAATTCCTTGTTCAAGAACTCTCACCGCGATTGTTGCTTGTGAAGTATTGTTATCCGCGTCTTCAACTTCCAATGTTACAGTAAATGTCCCTGCTTCAGTGAATGTATGTGTAATGTTTTTTCCAAAACCTTCATATTTTGCATCACCATTAAAATCCCATTTGTAATCAACTATATTTTGATCGCTGTCCGCGCTTTCTCCTCCATTAAATACTACGGCAAACGGAACTTTTCCGGAAATAGCCAAGTCCCCTTCTTTTATAGTAGGGTCGCTGGAAATTACAGCTTTTGGCGTACCTTTTGGAGATCCGATATTTATGATTTTTTTCACTTCTCCTTCGCTTCCCGCTTTGTCGGTTACAGTAAGCATAATTTCAAAAGCTCCTTCTTTTTTGAATGTGTGAGAAATTGTTTTTCCTGTTTCTGTCTTTGTTCCGTCACCAAAATCCCATTCATATTTTTCAATTGTGCTGTTTTTTGAAACCGATTGGTCAGCCTTGAAAATATATGAAGTGTCTTTTACAAATTCCGTTGGCTCATTTAACACGCTTATTACGGCTTCCAAATCGGATTCTCCGGCCATTATTTCTTTTACAATAACCGCGCTGTCCCCTGTTGAAGATGTTATTTTTAATGAAACTTTGTATATTCCCGCTTTTTCAAAAGTGTGTTTTATAGTTTCTCCTGTCTCATCAATTTTACCGTCGCCATCAAAATCCCATTCGAATTTTCTGATTGTTCCGTCAGGATTTACAGAATCAGAACCATCAAAACTTACTTCCAAAGGAATTGGTCCGTTGTCTTTGTCCGCTTTGATTATTGCGCTTAATGCCTGCTTGTCTATTACTACTGTGATTGCATATGTGTCTTTTGATTCTTCGCTCGTTGTTTTGTTTCGTTTTGTTATCGCCAAAACCACGTCGAACCTTCCTTTCTTTTCGTATGTGTGTGTTACCACTTGGCTTGTTCCTGTTTTGTTATCGCCGAAATCCCAATCGTAAGAAATTACCTGAAAAATCGCTCTATCGATCGGCGCGTGCGATGCGTCGAATTTTATTTCAACCGGAGCGGTTAGATTTAATGTTTGCGCCGGCGTTGTCACGATAGGATTTTGCAAATATTTTGTTACGAGCGATCTGTTCATTTCAATAAATATTAATGCCGTAACCCATACAATCATTAATAAAAATAAAGCGACTCCACGAATAATCAATTTCTTTAATGCCACTTTGCGACCGATGGTGTCTTCTTTCTGAACTTTGTTCATCGCCATGAAACTTCTCATTACAAATACAACCACCGCAAGTGCCGCCAACATAAAAATTATGTGTATAGTCGTGCTAAGAATGTTTGTGAAAGAAAGACTGTTTAGATTTAATGTTTGAGCGATGAGATTATTTCCATCCTCATCAACTTTCGAAATCATAAAAAGGCTTACTGCCGCAATCACTCCGCCAACAATTCCGGCAACCATAAGCAATTTTTTTATTGCCTTTCTCCTTGCTTCCGGATCTAACGGCGGTTTTGCCGAAGGGTTTACATTGTTTTTTACTTGTCCGATTGTTTGTTTTTCCGGCTCAACTTTTTCTTGAGATTGCACTGGCGTGTTTTCCGGTGCATTAGCATAAGAATTTACTTTTATATCATTAGTATTCTCGTTTTGATTATCCATAAAAATTTTTTATTTAAATTTTATTTCTTTTGTCACTGTGTTTATATTTCCATATATATCAGTGACTGTTAATTTAACTACTGTTGTTCCCCATACTTTCTCGAAATTTGTCTTCCATGTGCCCGGCAACTGTGTCTTAAAATCGTTGTCGTCCGTCTTTATTCCATTTCCGTCAGTATCAAAATAAATATTTTTATCTATTGAATAGCTTGCGATGTTTCCTTGTGAATTTGAGAAATTAAATGTGACAGATCCAATATCCCCTGTTAAATAAATTATTCCCTCGGCTGATTCTTTTGGAGTTGTTTCCAAAACCGCTTTGATACTTGTTCCAACTTGAGTTCCGGTCGTTCCCGTTCCTGCAACATTTGGCAAAGAACCCGACAATGAATTCACTATGTTTATGACTCCGTCGGAGTTTCCTTGATTGTCTTTTACTGTTAATTTTACGCTGTATTTTCCGGCTTTTGTATAAATATGAACCGGCTCTTTGTCGCTTGAATCTGCGTCATTATCTCTGTAGCCATCGCCATCAGAATCAACCATAGTATCGAAATCCCAAATATTTTTTTCTATAGTTGCACCTCTTGTTGAGTCAGCGGTTGAGTTGTTTTTAAAATGTATTCCGTCATCCATTGTAGAAAATCCGAATGCCGCTTTTGGCGGATTTGCCATTGGAATTTTCATTGTGTTTAAAACAAAATCAGACGCTCCGTTGCTGTCGGTGACCGTTAATTTTACTGTGTATGTTCCTTGTTCCGTGTAAAGTCTTTCCGGATCTTTTGCCGCTGAATCGACATCGTTGTCTTTTTTACCGTCTCCGTCAGAATCGGCAGTTGTAAGAAACGAGGTTGTGTCAAAATCCCATGAATACCTTATTATAGTTGCTCCCGTTGCGGTGTCTGAAGTTGAGTTGTTTGTGAATTTAACTTTTTTGCCATCGCTTCCGTCAACAACATTATATTTGAATGCGGCTTTTGGCGGTGCGGAAAGGCTATCCACATAAACCTTGAAAGCTGTTGAAACGCCTTCTCCACTTTTATCGTCGATTACTTTTAGTCTTACGTCGTAACCATTTAAATTTTTATTTGAATACGTGTGTTCCGCGACGGCTTCTTTTGTTGGAGGGTTGTTGAAGAATCCATCTCCTTCAAAATCCCATATATAAGACACAATTTGTCCATCTATGTCCGTTGATGCGCTTGTGAACACCACTTTGTCGCCTGTGAAAACTTTTGTCGCATTTACTTTGAATTTTGCGACAGGAGCTTCATTAGGTCCGTTTTTTACTTTTAATTTTGGCGTTTGCTCTTCAGTCAAAACATCTCTGCTTGAAGATTTTGCGTTGTCATTATCTGTGATTTCCACTCCAAATCCATATTCCACTTCATTGCCTTCTTTACCGTTTGTACCAATTGTTATTTTTGTTTCCGGTGTTTGTGTAATTTGCATTCCAAGTGGTTCGTCAGGATCATCAACATCAAAATACCACCATCTAAATTGAGATATGTCTCCATCTCTGTCTTCCGCTCCGTATACCTTTAAATCAACTTTCACCGGAGTAACTAAATCCGTGTTTGAAGAATCCGGAACCGCTTCCAATGACGAAAGTGTAGGAGCTTTGTTTGCGATTTTCATTTTTATTTCATCTCTTGCTTCCTTTTCTACAACGTCTTTGTCATATATTTTTAATTGTACTGTAAAATATCCAGGATCTTGCGGACTCAACTCCTTATATATATGAGTGACTGATTTGTTTGAACTCTTAAAGGTGTCTCCGAAGTCCCAATTATATTTCAAGTTTCTTCCTGTTCCGTCTGTATTTTTTGATTCGCTGGCGTCAAAGGTTATGACGTCTCCTTTCGATGCTTTTATTTCATCGGATAAATCCGTAATTTCAATTCCATTTACAAATACTGTCATTTTTGCGACCGGCAGATCCCCTCCTCCAATAAATATTTTCTTTGTCACTGAATTGTCATTGTCGTTTTCGTCGTAGACCGTTGCTTTTACGTCATATTTCCCGGCTTTTGCGTATGTGTGTGAAATTACTTTTGATTGTTTTATTTCGCCGTTGCTTGAGTCTCCGTCTCCAAATTTTATTTCGTATGCAATTGCATTTTCACTTGCGAGAAGGAAATTCATAGTCGCTTTCCCTTCGGCATTTACGACAGCCGTAGTTTGTTGAGAACTTCCCCATGCAACATCCAATACATTTTGCACTGAGATTGTTTTTGTTATTTCCGTGTATTCTTCTTTTAGACCTGATCCCAATGTACTTGAATCCGAAACTCTTAATGTCACTTTGTAATCATCGATTTTTCTGAATTTTATTATAGGATTTTTATCATTAAGAGTGCTTCCGTTCAAAAGCATCCATGCTTCTCCGCTTTTCGAATCCGGCGCGATACTCCACTTATATGTAATGAATGGATTTTGTCCGTCTGGATCAAAACTCTTTGAAGCATTGAAATTCACCGTGGAAGGCTGTGCCGTATCGGGAATTAAATATTCATAAATCGCCTTTGGAGCTTGAGATTCGACTGTCAATGAATATGGTTCCGCTTGAACCGTCTCCAACTCGCTTGTTACTTTTAAGCCTACTTTATATTTTCCAGGCTCTGTAAATTTATGAGCAAAAGAACTATTGTTCCTGTTTTCTCCCAAATCTATTTCTTTTATTTCTCCAGATGTTTTTGTTATCACCCATTCATATGATTTTATTTTTCCGGAAGAAGCTGAAGAAAGTGTTCCGTCTATTATTATAGGTCTGTTTATAAATACGTTTTCATTTGGAGAAACTTGAATTCGCGCCGCGACATTTCTCACATCAAGGACAAAATATTTGCTGTCCAATTCTCCAAGTTTGCTCATTACGTCGAGCCTGATAACGTTTTTACCTTCGGAATCGAAAACAACTGTTTGTTGTCCGGTTTGATCGTTGTCTATAGTATTGTCACTCGTGCCGGAGACTTTTCCCGTTCCAAAACTCCATTTAAAATTTTCAACATTTTCAGTTTTCGAAGCGTCGAATATTATTCCTTTTTTCGCTTCATTTAGCGTAATGCTAACTGTGTCTTTGTCGTTTTTCAAAATTCCATTTTCATAATAAGACATCACAGGAATTTTTTTGCCCTGAATTGTAACCTGCAAATCTATTTTTGTTGTCGGTGGATTTACTTTAATGACCAAACTGCTCATTCCAGGGACATATTTTGTAGGGTCGTTGGATTTTATTGTTACATTTGCAGAGTATGTACCCGGATATTTAAATGTACATTGTCTATATGCCGGCCCAAAAATTTCTTTTTCAATTGGCGCTGTACAAACAACCGCGTCTGAAACATCGACTGACATTCCTGTTAAAGTCTTTGATCCTCCAAGATTTGTCCAGTCTATATTTTTATCTATAATACTTCCTCCGGCAGGATCCAACGAATCAAGAACGTTGAAAGTCACGACAAGAGGTGCATTTCCTGAAACTGTATTTGCGCTCAAATGCGCTTCCACGCTTTTAACGGACTGAAGCCCGTCTGAAAATGCTATTTGCGCTTTTAGAATTTTTATAAGTAATTGTGTAGCTTCGCTGATTTCAGCTGTTGATGAATTTGTTACGCTCCAATTTTTTATTTTATACATGAATGATCCCGTAGAATATGTGTTTGGATTTGCAGGATTATATCCGTAGTCATTCATCATTTGATTGAAAGATTCCGCAACGCTCGAACCCGCATCTTTTGTAGCGTCAAAGCCTCCGAAAATTTGTTTCATCGCGTAAAGCTCAGGCATATAATCATTTTTCAATCTATCCAAATAATCAGTTTTCACCGCCTCAAAAAGCCGTAAAAGATCGCTGTCAGGAGAATTTATTTCTTTTTTTATTTCACTCCATTGCGAATAAAGACCTTGAGGGTAAGTAACGCACGAAGGACGTGCTGGGTCAGGATATGTACAATACACATTTATCTCCCCTTTTTCGTAAACCGTGCCCGTGTTAACATCATAAAGAGCAAGCCTTTCAGGCATTATTTTCACAGAATCTATTTGCCTTTCGAGTTTGTTTATTATTGTATTTGCTTCAACGTATGCCGCTGAAAATTGCGGAACTCTTCCTCTTATATTTGAAACTTTCTGTTTCTCGCTTGATAAGAAATTTAGGATATCTTGCCTTGCTACAAGATTTTTTGAATAATTTAATGAATCTTTGTTAGAATCATTTACTATTCCTTTTATTTCTTCAGCACTTTGTGCGAAAAGAATAAAGTTTGAATAAATTTCTTTCGCTACACTTTGAACTTGAACAGCTGATGCATTAAAACTGTTTCCATAATTGACTCCCACGACTTTTCCGGTGTCAGTGCTCGTACCACCGCCAAGTCCCTTTATTACCGTGTTTACGATTGCGTATGATCCTACAATTATAATAAGTCCAATAACGGCGTACATTATCGCCTTTTTGGCTTTTCCCGTGTTTTCTTCCGCGCCACCTGCAGTCAAATAAAGAACACCGGCATAGATTATTATAAGAATGGCTACAAGCCCCAAGAATCCAAGCGCAAAATTCACAATTTTCAAAATAAATTCACGCACGTCGGTTGATGCGGTAAGCGCTTTATTTAGACCTTTTTCTTCAAGCTCAAGGCTTTCTCCGGGTTTAAAATCGGATAAGTCTGTTCCTTGTTCATCTGTTGTGAAAAGTTTACCGGCTGCGTCTTGTAAATTTTCAAACCAAGTCTGCGCTGACACAGATAGAATATTCGCTGAAAAAAGTGTCGTGAAAATTCCTAAGATTAACGCGATTTTTGTTATTTTATTTATTCTGTTTTTCATAGTGGTGAGGCACTTTATCTGATTATATTTTTTTTAAATATTTATAGCAACCGATTTGTTTGTTTTTATTTTGTTTCTTCGATCACCGTTGTCGTTGGTGTTGTCTCCCCTGTTTCGTAATACGGCTCAAATTTTATAAGCGTATTTACAATGGCAAAGGCTCCGAATGCGAGAACGAGAGCAATTATTGATGACGTAAATATTTTTTTGACTTTTGTCCCTGCTTCTTCGCTCCCTGCTGAAGTGACATACAAATATCCGGCATAGAAGAGAACAAGGAACGCAATTATCGAAATAAATAAGACTGCATAATTCACTATTTTCACTATGATATATTTTGCGATTTCTGTGTCAGGAAGCACCTGTCCGCCTTCCGGAAAAACAACTCCACGAATCACGACTTCTGAAAGCATGATTACAACAAGTCCGACTACCGCATAGGCGACATGTTTTTTTGCTTTTGTAAGATCTTCTTCACTTCCTCCGCTTGTTATAACTGTAAATCCGCGAATTATTATTATCAAAACTGCAACTATTCCAAGGAACGCCTCAACTACTCCGAGAATTCCTCTAACCTGAGCCACTGATTGCTCGGCAAACATTTCTGTTACTGCTATGCTTTCGAACGCTTCACCTTGCTCTCCAAAAAACATTTTTGTTACGACTATTCCCGCAAGTTGAACAACGATAAGTCCGGCTATCGTATACACAAGTGTGTTTTTTGCCTTGCTTGCGTCTTCTTCATTTGTGGTTGAAATAAGCCTTATCGCCGCTACAACAATGACGATCATTGCTATTCCGCTAAGCGCTAATTTTGCCATATCAATTGCAAAATATATCGGACTTGTGATAGTTCCAACTCCCGGTTGTGCGTAGTCCGCAGGAGCATCAGGATGTTGTCCTGAAGCATTAAAATCTTCAAGCTTAGTTTGGCTCCCTATTTTTTGTATTTCATCAAGCGGATTTAAGGCCAATGCATTTGGCATAAAGCTTCCGAATGTTGAAAATGTGTATATTGCAAGCCCAAGATTTATGAGCAGGAATGAAACTAAAAATGATTTTATAAATTTTTTCATATATTTTTATTCGGTTACCATGGCTCCAAGACTGGCTATTTGACTTGATAAAACAGTGCTCACTATTGCAAAAGCACCATAAATAATAACAATTCCGACAATTGTCGCAACGAGAATATTTTTTGCTTTTTTCATTTTCTCTTCCTCACCAGCCGAACTTAAGTACATAAATGCCGCGACTATAAGCATTATAAAAGCCGCAGGGCCAATGAAATACATTATAAAATTTATTATTCCTGTTATTTGTTCTATTCCGGTTTTTACGCTTATCATCGGATGAACTCCCGTTACGCCGGAATATGCCGTTTTATCGATATTGTAGAAAACTTTGTTTATAAAAACATCACCAATGTAAATCAAAAGCAGGCCTGAAATGCTGTAAATCAAGCCACTTTTTGCTTTTTTTGTTTTTTCTTCATCTCCCCCCACGGTCATAAAAGAAATGCCTGAACGCACAACCATAATCACGGCATAAGTTCCAATTACGTATTTTATGAATGTCATAAAAATTTCGACTTGTTTGTCAAAAATTTTCACACGATTTAAAATTTCTTGAGGGCTTCCCAACAATGTTCCTTGAGACATGTCAAAGATTTTCGCCAAATCTTGCGACATGCTTATAATCACGAATGAAATCAATGTGTAAATAAATCCTTTTTTCACTTTTCCCAAACTCTCTTCATTTCCTGAAGACATCACAAGTTGATATCCGAGAAAAATCAACATCGCAAATCCAACCACCCCAACAAGCACTTTCACGTAAGACAATGCGCCCATGACAAGGTCGACCACGATCTCCTGTCCCGACTTGTCGGACGGTTGTGGAATATTAGAACTTTCAAAAGCCTTTTTTGTCCCTTCTGTTATTGGAAGAAGCGAGTCTGCCTGCGCTAAACCTGCATGCGTGAAAAACGAAAATGTTCCAAGTGCAACAACCATAAGTCCGAGCACAATAGTCAGCTCAAGAAGTTGTTTTTTGAAATTTTGTTTTGACATAGGCGGCTTTTGTTTTTATTTTTCTATATATTTTAGCACAAAATGACTTTGGGCTCAAGGGGAAAGAAAAATTCCTTGCATTTTGTGGGGATGGATGGTAATTTGTGCAGGTGAGCCGAAAGGCTTTTTGGATTTATCTAAAATATTATGTTCAATAAGTTAAAAAATTACATCAAAGGAGCACTTGAAGAGCTACCAAAAGTAGTATGGCCTACAAAAAATCAGGCTATAAAAATTACTATCATAGTTCTTATATTCTGCCTTGTTTCAGCCGTTTTTATTGCATTGGTCGATTACGGTTTTACGGAAGGATATACATACCTGCTTAAAGTCGCAGGATCATTTAAAGCACAATAAATAATTAAACGATGGGACGACAAGCCGAAAACACAGGACGACATTGGTATGTAATTCATACTTATTCTGGATATGAAGATGCTGTGCGCGAGGCTTTATTGCAACGTATTGAATCCCTTGGGATGCAAGATATGATTTTTGACGTTGTTGTTCCTAAAGAAACTCAAATTGTTATCAAAAAAGGAGAGCCTGTCACAGAGGAAAAACGTATTTTCCCCGGATATGTTCTTGTTGATATGATTGTTACTGATGATAGCTGGTATGTTGTTCGAAATACTCCAAATGTCACTGGATTTGTCGGTGCCGGCACTATTCCGGTTCCTGTTTCTCCCGATGAATGGAAGGTTATCAAGAGGCATATGGGTCAATCAGAGCCAAAATTCAAAATTGACTTCGGTGTTTCAGACCATGTTGTTGTTTTGGATGGACCGTTTGCGAATTACGACGGAATTATCAGCAATATTGATGAAGAAAAAGGAAAAGTTAAAGTTCTTATCACGATTTTCGGACGAGAGACTCCAATGGAACTTGATTTCACACAGATAAAGAAGAAATAAGGGGGATAACAGAATTGCAGAAGTGTTCTTTCGGGCTTAGGCTTCTTTAATTTGTAAATGTTTTGTGTGAAATATCTCTTTAGAGCGCATTGCGTTTGTTTTTTACAAACATTGAAAATTCACTAAAGAAGCCTAAGCTCTAAAGAGATATTTCACACAAAACGCTTGAGATTAAATAAACGCAATGCACCCGAAAGAACACTTCTGCAATTCTGTTGTCATTTTTCTTGATTTTCTGTGGAAAATCTCTTATTCTAGTTAAAAGGAATTTCCTCATTTCTAAGTTATGCGAAAATTTACAGTTTTTACTGTCATTCTCACTTTGATTATAGTGGTTGTTGCGGCGCAAGTTGTTGCAAACAAGTATTGGCCTAATCTTGATTTGGCCTTCTTGACGGGAGAAAACAGCAGTTCCGACAAGGCCGAAAATCCCCTTCCAAGAGCTTTGAATTTGGCGGCAAATGTTTTGGGTGCTGATGCGCAAGAAAATGCTCCTGCCGACACGCAAAATCCGACTAGTCAAACGACTTCTCAACTTGGACTTAATCCTTCAACTTTACCTCCTACCGAATTTGGAGACGGCATTGATCAACCAACCGGCTCAAGCGATATTAGCGGCTTAGATACTGTTGATTTGCCTGTTGCTGACGATATCATTGCTGGAGATTCTGGTGACTTTGAAAGCAGTAGTTTTAAGCCCGCTATTTTGAATGTTTATCTTAATCAAGATCAATTAAAAAGTGCGGGTTTTACCAATGCCACGCTTGAAACGGAAGCTTTTGACGGATTTTTATACAAAACAATTTATTTACAGGATTTAAAAGATCTTAAAATTTTCAAGAATGTTGTTAAGTCTGCTGACGCAATGCTTGTAAAAGTTTACATCATCGATGTCGGCCCGATGAACACAACAAAAGATGTTTACGACACGCTAAAGACTCGTGGCTCGGAAGGGCTTGACATAGAGATAAACGAGACTAATTCTTTTGGAGATAATTCTTTTTTCATGAATGATTCCCGTCGCCAAAATGTCGCGTTTTTGACAGTCAGATTTGGCAATTTAATTTACGGTTTTTCTTATCCGAAAGAATATCATCCTCAAGTCCAAAACCTCATCAAACTTCTTGATATGGAGTTTTGATTGACTTTTCCATAAAAAACCTTAGAATAGGCCTACATTTACGCACTCGCTTCAACTAATTTTTAAAGAAAGACCAAAATGGCAAAATCATTATTAGCAGTAATCAAGCTCCAAATCGCGGCTGGAAAAGCGACTCCGGCACCACCGGTTGGAACGGCTCTAGGTCCGCATGGAGTAAACATTCAACAATTTTGTACTGAATTCAACAATCAAACAAGAGAGCTTGGAGATACAATTATTCCGGCTGAATTGAGCGTATTTGATGACAGAAGTTTCACATTCATTTTAAAAAGCCCTCCTGCGGCTATTCTTATCAAAAAAGCTGTAAAGCTTGCGAAAGGATCAGCTATGTCTCACAAAGACAAAGTTGGCACAATAACACGTGCTCAGCTTGAAGAAATTGCGAAGACAAAGATGGCAGATTTGAATGCAAATGACCTTGATGCAGCGGTAAAAATCATCGCTGGAACTGCAAGGAGCATGGGCGTAACAGTCCAAGGTTAAAAATATATTTATTTCGTGGGAGGGCCGATGCGCAAAAGCGAGCGACCCGATATCACCACTTAACAATAAAAATCATGAAAAAACACGGTAAAAAATATCTCGAAGCTAAAAAGCTTATCGAGAATAAAGTTTACACAATGGATGAAGCGGTTTCTTTGTTGAAAAAAACTTCTGTAACAAAATTCGACGGAAGTTGCGAAATTCACATGAAACTTGGTCTTGATCCTACACAAGCAGACCAAAATTTGCGTACAACTGTTGTTCTTCCTGAAGGAACAGGTAATGAAGTTACTGTTGTTGCTTTCGTTGGTGAGGAAAAAGTAAAAGAGGCAATGGCGGCCGGCGCTCTTATGGCAGGAACAAGCGATCTTATTCAAAAAATTGAAGGCGGATGGACTGATTTTGATGTTGCAGTCGCGACTCCTGATCAAATGAAAGAGCTTGCGAAAGTGGCTAAAATTCTTGGACAAAAGAGACTTATGCCAAATCCAAAAAGCGGAACTGTTTCTCCTGACGTTACAAAAATGATTTCCGATATTAAAAAAGGTAAAGTTGAACTTCGTGTCGACAAAGAAGCAAACTTACACAATATTTTTGGAAAAGCTTCTTTTGATGAGGCAAAATTGAAAAACAATCTTAAGGCTATTCTTAAGGCTGTTCTTGATTCAAAGCCTGCAAGCGTCAAAGGAACTTACGTCGAAACAATGACAATCGCAGGAACAATGGGGCCTGGAATTCCATTGGATGTAAATCCCGCATTGGCTGAGAGCAGATAAAAATTTAATTATATGTCGCATCCACTAGATCTTAAAAGATTGTCTTTTGGCAACGAAATTTCTCCTGATGTTGGTGAAGAATGGGAAAATTCACTTATTGAAGGTGGAGAGCTTTCTGAACCCGGGTTTGTGTCTTTGGGGAAATTCCATACAAAATTACCACATGGAAGTCATAGAAGGGTTGTTGCGTCAATGATTCATGATAAAATTTATGATAGAAAAATTTTGGAAATGCCGGCTTCAAATGGAGCAGGTGGAATAAAACCAAGCGAATTATTGGCAAAACAAAGCCTTCGGGAATTTTGGGGAGCTATAGACAAAACCATTCATAGACTTAGGCTTATGGATTCTTACCTTAGAATTGCAAAGGAATTGGATGTTATCGATATCGAAAAAGCAAAAATGCTACTCGGCGTGGAAGACATCTGTCGCGAAGAAATAGAGGAAAGATCAAAAGCAGTAGTAGATAGAATAAATCGCGTTGTGGGTTTGCCTACTTATTGGGCGCTTCGAATAAAGGGATATCAAAAATCGGATCTTGTTGACTAGGACTGCGCGGCTTTTTCTATTTCCAATGACTCTTTTAAGGAAGTTAATCCCACTTCAAGCTGTGAATCGGTTGGTTCTTTTGTTGTGATTTTTTGGAGAGCTAAGCCTGGGGCGACGAAAATATTTACCCATTTGCTTTCGCGATATTTTGCGCTGAATTTTAGGAATTCATAAGCAAGGCCTGCAATAAGCGGAAGTGCCGCAAGTCGTAATCCAAGATTTTGCCAGAAAATTTCTTGTTTTGGGACAAATGTGTAAACCAAAATACTCAAAACAAAAACTATTAAAATAAAACTTGTTCCGCAACGCGGATGAAATCTTGATTGTGGTTTTGCGTTGTGTACGTTTAGGTCGAGATGTTTTTCATAAGTGAAAATACTTTTGTGTTCCGCGCTATGATATTCGAAAATTCTTCTGAAACTCGGGACAAGTGAAAGGATGTAAATATACGCAAGAAAAATTGAAAGTTTTATTACTCCATCTATCAAATTGAAAATTATAAAATTGTCATGGATGTATGCGAATTGTCCGTCCAAAATTGTGGTTATCCAAAGTGGGACAAACTTGAACATAAAGACACTTACGGCCAATGCGAGTACTATTGAAAAAACAAACATTCCAGTCTCGAAAATTTTCATTGAAAGAGATTTTTTTTCTTCTTTTTTTGATTCTTCGTTTGCTTTTATTTCCTCTTCTTCTTCGATAGATTCATTCGCGGAAAAATTTATTGCAGTCATTCCGATGCTCATCATTTCAATAAGTCCTACAATCCCCCGCACTATCGGAATATTTAAAAATTTATATTTTTGAATTATTGATTTATGATTTTTTGCGGAAATTTTTATGGAGTTGTCTTTTTTTCTGACTGCGACAACAACCGAATTCGGCGAGCGCATCATTACGCCCTCAATCACCGCCTGTCCGCCTACTGCAAAATCTATATCTTCTTTTGTTGTGAGTACAAAATTTGTTATGAAATAGAAAATTTTCTTTAACTCGTGTGAAATTTTCATCGTCTTTTTTTGTTAACTTTTATTCTTTCATTTACTTCTGTGCGATGTATAATTTACAGGACAAAATGCTATAAATAAAGACTTTAGGTTATGAAAGTTCGAATCAAACGCATAGACAAAACTTTGCCACTACCGATTTACGAAACAGACGGATCGGTTGGTTTTGATATTCTTGCGCGTGAAGATGTTTTGGTTGCACCTAAAGAAATGGCTATGGTGCCTTCAAATTTGATTGTCGAAGTTCCGGAAAAATATATGCTTGTTGTTGCGTCGAGAAGTTCAACACCTTCAAAAAAAGGAATCAGTCCCCCACACGGTTTTGGAATTATTGATCATGATTATTGCGGGGAAAAAGACGAAATAAAAGTTTTGGTTTATAATTTTAAAGAAACTCCCGTAGAAATAAAACGCGGAGAAAAAATCGCACAAGGAGTTTTCGTGAGAATCGACAAATTTGAATGGCAAGAAAGCGATGAAATTTTCAAAGAAAGCCGCGGTGGTTTTGGAAGTACTGGAGGCTACGGGCAATGATTAATGGCCGACCAACGGCTGAACAAATTATTTGTACTATGAAAGGAAAATTAATTACAATTTACGGAATCAATAACATCGGCAAAAGCACTCATGCAAAACTTTTGGTTGAGCGTTTGGAAAAGGAAGGCAAAAAAGTTTTTTATGTAAAATATCCAATTTATGATTTGTCCCCTACCGGACCTTTTTTGAATGATGTTCTTCGCGGCGGATCGCAAAAAATTGCCGAAGACGAGCTTCAACTTTGGTTTGTTTTAAATCGTTATCAATACGAACCTAAATTAAAAAAACTTTTAGAGGAAGGATATATTGTCGTCGCGGAAGATTATATCGGCACCGGAATCGCTTGGGGAACAGCAAAAGGGCTTGATACAGCGTGGCTCGAGGACATGAATAAATTTTTACTTAAAGAAGATTTCGCTGTAATGCTTGAAGGAAAACGAGATAAAAAATCGAAAGAAAAAAAACATGTTCATGAAACAAATGATGTGTTGATTGAAAAATGTCAGAAAGTTCTTGGCATACTTGCGGAAAAATACGGCTGGAAAAAACTTCAGGTGCAAAAAGAAATCAAAGACACGGCGGAGATGCTGTGGAAGGTTGTGGAAGGGTGGTTGGGGTATTCATCTCGATTTTAAACGTTTATACCTATTTAAAACTTGCCACCAGTTTTTCTAATAATAAATCAAATTTTGTATAACCTGATTTTGCATTGAAATGGCCTGCGTTTGGTACGAAATTTAGTGCCACATTTAAATTTTTTGCCAGTTGTTCGCCATTTTCAAGGGAAACATAAGGGTCGTCGTCGGAGTGGAAAACTTCAAAATGAGAAGCTTTTGTTCGTATGACTTCCCAATCGAATAAAAATCCGCTAAAACTGCTGTCTCGATCATAATTCAAAATAGGACGAACTCCAATGGGCGTCCCAACAAAAATAGCGGCTTTGACCGGATGTTTTAATTTTTCCAATACGCGAAGAGTAAAAACGCCACCCAAACTATGACCAATTAGAATAGTGTCTTCGTTAATATATTGCTCATAATCCTTAAGAACATCAAACCACTCAGCTATTTTTGCTGGGATTGTCGGTGGCGAAGGAAATTGTGGCACCAAAACATTATAGCCCTTTTTCTCTAATTCCTGTTTTAGCCAAGGAAACCAATTCTCTTCTGGATGACCTTCTGTGCCGTGTATTATAAATATATTTTTCATTAGGAAGTGTTGAACTTGGTCATATAACGTTTGCGCGTAACAGTCCGCCGTTTAAAGTTAAAACATCATTAAGAAAAACGAAAAAATAAATCCGCCCACGAATAAACTAACCAAATTCATAATTGTACTTAAAACAAATGATTTCCTTAGCGATATAATCTTTTTATTGAGATGGTAGATGAAATATGCTTCGAAAACTACTGCAAATATTTCAGAAAGAACAAACATCAAGAAAACCAAAGACGTAATTTTAATTGATGGAAACAAAAACCAAACAATAGGTAATGAAATTACATTAGCTATTAAGACATAAAGAAGAATCCTTTTGGAAATTTTAGTTATCGATAAATAAATCAACGCAACCAATAATTCAAGAATTAAGGTTATTATTAATGCTTTTATGAATGAGGGAACTCTCCCTCTTGATGTTATTGGTGTTGTTTCTTCAATGATTAGGCTTGAGTCAGTTACTTTTACATTGAATTCAGCATTAAATGCTTCAGTGTGAATTATTTGGCTTTCTCTTGTCTTATCTGAAAAATTTAGAACTAATTTTTGATATGGAGAGTATCCATATGCCAAAGAACTGCAAGAATTATTTTCGCAAGTAAATCTTTGTGGTCCATATTCACCAAGTGCTTTAATTTCTTCACAATTCTTATCTTCGCATTGATATTGTTCTCCACCAAGTAAAGTAATTTGATTTTGTGTTTCATACTGAATATTAAACTTCATAGTAGGTTTTGGAGCCGTGTCAGCTGAAACAGGCGTAGGGGAAATTAGAAGAGTTATAAACAAGAAAATGTAAAGTGTGAATTTATTTTTCATATTAATGTTTTTGAGGATTAGTATGTATCGTTTTTTTATCATTTCGCACAACTGGTTCTTGTACGAACTTCTGATAGAAGTATATTCGAATATTGCGATTTTGTCATCAGTTCCAAGATTTTAGAACACTTAGACCAAAGGTTTTATTGACGATTGGCTTCAGTAAAGTTATTATGAAATAGCTTTGGAGACAATATCTCTGAAGCCATTTATTTTTTATTCAAAAATTATGCAACTTTTAGACGGGCGAAAGGTTGCGAAGGAAATGCTACTTAAGCTAAAAGATGAAGTTAGCGGACTTGAAATTCATCATATTTTGCCGAAGCTCGCCGTAATTCTTGTAGGGAAAAATCCTGCATCTCTTTCATATATAAAGCAAAAACAGCTTGCTTGCGCGGAGACCGGCATTGCATGGGAACAATTTGATTTTGAAGAAGATGTTACAACTGCGCAATTAATTCAGAAAATTGAGGAGTTAAATTTGGACGAAATGGTTCATGGAATTTTAGTTCAACTACCTGTTCCAAAACATATTTTTGTTCCCGACGTTATTCGCGCCATTAATCCAAAAAAAGACGTAGACGGATTTACGGCTTACAACCTTGGGAAAATGTTCCTGAGTACCGACTTCGAAGACTTGGTTCCATGCACTCCACTTGGAATTATTAAAATGATTGAACATTATAAAATTCCCGTTGAAGGAAAAGAAGTCGTTGTCGTCGGCCACAGTAATATCGTAGGAAAGCCACTTGCAACTATGTTTTTAAATAGAGATGCGACGGTGACCGTGTGCCACATTCATACAAAAGATTTGGCGGCTCACACAAGAAATGCCGATATTTTGTGCGTCGGTGTCGGCAAAAGAAATTTGATTACCGCTGACATGGTAAAGGACGGCGTAATTGTTTTTGATATAGGATTTAACAGAATGGAGAATGGAAAAATTACGGGAGACGTAGACTTCGAAAATGTTTCAAAAAAAGCAAGTTATATCACTCCTGTTCCGGGCGGAGCCGGACCTATGACTGTTGCCTGTCTTATGCTAAATACTGTTCACGCGGCGAAACGTCTAAACAATATTCCTTAATCAAAAAAAATATGTGCGGAGTACTTGGAGTTTTTGGACACGATTATATCGCTCAAGATGTATACGACGGACTTGTCACTTTGCAACATCGCGGACAAGACGCGACCGGAATGATTACTTATGACGGAAAATTTCACGTAAGAAAAGATTCAGGTCTTGTGAAAGATGTTTTCCATACGAGACACATGAAAAAACTCACAGGGTATGCAGGTATCGGACACACAAGATATTCAACGATTGGTGCCGGCTCAAAAGAGGACGCACAGCCATTTTTGGGGCCCTCTCCTTATGGAGTAATGCTCGCGCACAATGGAAATGTTTTCAATGCATTTGAATTAAAAAAAGAATTATTTGAAAAGGATCAAAGACACGTTAATTCAGATTGCGATGCTGAAGTTATTTTAAATCTTTTTACAAAATCTTTATCAAAACAAAATCCGGAAAACGGGATTACTCCGAGTAATATTTGGAAAGCTGTCGAAAGTGTTTATAAAAGGGCAAAAGGTTCTTATAGCGTTGTTGCGTATATTGCAAAACAAGGAATGGTCGGGTTCAGGGATCCGCATGGAATTCGTCCGCTTCTTTTCGGAAAGAGAGATAATGGCATGACTATTGATTATATTTTCGCTTCAGAATCTGTGACTCTTGATATTTTGGGATTTGAAATTGTCAAAGATGTTGAGGCGGGCGAAGCGATTTTTATTGAAGAAAAAGACAGAAAAATCCACTGCAAAAAAATTGCTGATGAAGAATTTACGCCTTGTATTTTTGAATATGTTTATTTCGCCAGACCTGATTCAATTTTAAATAATATTTCAGTTTATCAGGCAAGAAATAATATGGGAGTAAAAATTGCTAAGAAAATAAAAGCGGCAAAACTCGATATCGATATTGTTGTTCCTATTCCTGATTCTTCAAGAACTGCGGCGTTTGCGGTCGCGGATGAGCTTGAACTTAAATACGCGGAAGGGCTTGTGAAAAACAGATATATCGGTCGAACATTCATTATGCCGGGGCAAAAAATTCGAAAAAAATCTATTAAATATAAATTGAATGCGATGCCCTTGGTCTTAAAAGGCAAAAATGTGCTTTTGGTTGATGACAGTATTGTGCGAGGAAATACTTCAAAACAAATTATTCAAATGGTGAGAGAGGCCGGCGCGAAGAAAGTTTATTTTGCGTCTTATTATCCTCCTGTTATAAATCCGTGTCTTTATGGAGTCGACATGCCTTCGAGGAAAGAGCTTATTGCGGCAAGCCACACCACGGAAGAAATTCGTAAATTTCTTGGAGCGGATGAATTGATTTATTCTGATGTTAATGACGTTTTGACTTCATGTCTAAAAGAAAATCCTAAAATCAAAAATATGTGCATGGCCTGTATTAATGGAAAATATCCGACCGGAGATGTGAGCGAAGAAGTGCTTGAGAATCAGGAATATTCAAGATCTTGCGAACGCGACGGAACAGGCGATGACGGATTTTTGAAAGAAGAACTTGAGGATCAATTAAATCTTACAATATAAATTTTGTGGCATGAAAAAAATTCTGCTACTGGGAAACGGTGCGAGGGAACACAGCATTGCTGAAACTTTTTTGCGAAGTCCTCAAAAACCCGAAATTTTTGTTGTGGGAAAAACTAAAAATCCCGGACTTGCAAAAATTGCGACTGATTATTTATTGGCCGATGTATGCGATAAAGAAGCTATAAGAGAATTTGCAAATAAAGTGAAACCGGATTTTGCATTTGTCGGACCGGAGGCTCCTATTGCTTATGGAATTACTGATATGTTGCTTGAAATAGGGATCAAAAGCGCAAGCCCACTGCAGACTGTCGGACGCCTTGAATCTTCAAAATCTTTTACAAGAAATTTGCTTGAAAAATATGCAATTGATGGCAATCCAAAATTTAAAGTGTTTTTTGCTGAAGATGGAATGATGGAATTTTTGCAGTCACTTGAGGGAAATTTTGTTGTGAAGGCTGACGGACTAAAAGGCGGGAAAGGAGTGAAAGTTTCAGGAGACCATTTGGCTGATACAGCTGAGGGTTTTTCTTATGCGAAGGAATGTTTATTGGAATGTGGAAAAGTCGTAATTGAGGAAAAACTTATCGGACAGGAATTTAGTTTGATGAGTTTTTGCGACGGAGAAAATACGAAAGATATGCCGGCGGTGCAAGATCACAAACGCGCTTTTGAAGGCGATAAAGGCCCAAACACAGGCGGAATGGGAACTTATTCATGCGAAAATCACAGTCTTCCGTTTTTGACGGAAAGTGATTTGATAAAGGCTTCCGACATCACAAGACTTGTCGCGAAAGCTTTGAAACAAGAAACTCAAAGTCATTTCAAAGGAGTGATGTATGGAGGATTTATTGCAGTGAAAGATGGGGTGAGATTGATTGAATACAATGCTCGTTTTGGTGATCCTGAAGCGATGAATGTATTGCCGCTTTTGAAGAGTGATTTCGTGGAAATTTGCGAAAGTATAATTATCGGGGATTTAAATAATGTAAAAATTGAATTCGAAAATAAGGCAACTGTTTGCAAATATGCGGTGCCAAATGGATATCCGGATACGGCCGTAAAAGGAGAAAAAATCGAGGTCGGCAAAATGCCTGACGGGGTTAAAGTTTATTTTGGATCTGTTGATGAAAAAGAGGACGGCCTTTATTTGGCTGGCTCAAGGGCTGTCGCGGTTGTCGGCATCGGAGATGATTTGGCTTCTGCAGAGAAGTTGGCCGAGGAAGGCGTTAATTTGATAAAAGGGCCTGTGTTTCACAGGAAGGATATCGGAACTGTGGAGTTGATTGAGAAGAGAGTGGAGATGATGAAGGAGATTCGAGGGATAAGATGAAGTTGTTGGCAGAGAAGAAGATACGTTGGAAATTACTGGAAAATGGACGGGCATTAAAAGACTTGCATAGGGTTTACTACGATTTACGTAATTAACTTTTGCTTTGTAATTCAACGTATACGTTAATAAAAATTTGCCCCGTTTTGGGCTTAAGGACGGCAGGAGTGCTAGCTTGTGAACAATTTAGTTATTCAAGATAGCAAAAGAGTCAATTGCCATTTTTTTATCTTGTCCATGTTTCGCCTTCGCGACATTTGCGAAAAGGAAGGGGCCACTGTCTTTGGCGAAAATATTCGCGTACTTCTGCGATAACTTCCTGCGGGTCACGATTGCGTTTCAGCACCTCAATTATTTTTGACACGACTATGTCTGCTACACCAGAATAAGCTGTCTCCAAGGCTATCCCTCCAGCTAATTCCGGCCCATCGTTCCTGCGTGGATATTTTTGTTCTTGATGTGCTTGTGGTACAAGAAAAGTGGGAATGTGCTGTGAAGCTCTAGAAACCATATTGATTTCCCCGAAAGTATGAAAAGGCACCCCCTCCTGATATGACATGCCCCCCACCCCACCAGACATGTATGTTTCAATTACCGCCGCATCAAATAATCCGCCTTCTACAGCTTCCGCAAAAAAGCTTGCATATCGTTCATCAGGGAAACCAGGTGAAATTGGGACATAAATTACGCGCGGATTTTCGATACCTTCTGGCATGCTTGAAAAGTTAAGAGCCTACGATAACAGATTATGTTGTGTCTGGCAATAGTATCATGTTTATGGTATAATTACGTAATTTGTAATTATAAGTTATGGCAGAAAGTGAAGATATTAAAGGTTTAGATGAACACTCAGAGATCGTAGCCCCAGCTGATGCTGTATCGTCAGACAAACAACCGACAGATCTAACTGCGGAGGATGACTTGAAGGCTGAACAGGCCAGCCGTATTAATGATTCGAAACAGGCAGACCAAATTAGAGAAAGTTTGGGGCTTGGTGGTGGAATTAATTTGAAAAATTTATTTAAATATTCAGATCCTGAAACTGGGTACAGAGTTGCAAATGTCGAAGTTAATGAATTGAATTCTGCTGAAACAGAAAGGCGTTACGAGACATTGTCTATTATTGAAAAAAACTCTGAAATTGATAAAACAGGATTTTTCCTTAGAACAAGCACTCTTATTAATATGGATATTGTTGATTCAAATGGACAAATTGTCGGACACTTCAAAAGAATTATCCATTTCACTAAAAATGGTATTTTTGTGGAACATGATGACGCTAAAATGGAGATTTCCGGCACAGGATTTGGCAGCCGTTTTGAAGAAGCAATGGAAGAGAAATATAGAAATAATGGCATCAAGGCAATCATTAGAGGATGTGGATTATCGGTCGGACGTTATGAAGGGGCGAAAAATGGTTTTGATTTTTTGAGCGAAGATCAACGCTTGAAATTTATAGATGCGTTTTGCAATTTCTTGAAAGAAAAAGGAAGAAAATCAGTTACTTTTAATGAAGAGAATTTTTCTGTGGAGGATCTTGCAAAAAAGATTAGAACTCCGCAAGATATTTTGGCTGTCGAGGCGAGTGAAGTTGAGGCTGGAATTGTTGAACGAGAATGGTCTGAAGAAAAAAGAGATTGGATGATTAAAGGCAAAAGAGTCGAGAAATTTCCTGCAGGAAAAGCATTTTTTCTTGATCAGGAAAGTCAGGCAAAAAAAAGCTTGGATAATGGATTTTATTCAGGAAAATGGATGGGTATTAAACGGCTTGTGTAATCCTATTCTTATTTTTTGAAAACTTTTTCCACTTTATTTACAGCGTTTTGTGTGAATTTCTTTGCGTTGTTGAAAGTCTTTTTTGCTTTATTTATCGTGCTTTTTGAGACATTCTTATTGATCAATTCTTTTGCTTCTTTTTTTGCCATGTTTGCATATTTTTTTACTCTTTCGTCTTCCATGCATTCGTTGCATGTTCCGCCGATGTCTTTTCCGACGCCTTCCAAAGTTTCTTTCACTGCGCTGAGTCCCGTGCCTCCTCTTTTAATCTCAGATTTAATTTTGTTGCGGGTTTCTTCACCTTTTTTTGGCGCAAATAAAATACCGACTGCCGTTCCTGCAAGTAGGCCTGCAATAAGTCCTTTTAATCCTTTGAACATAGTTGAATAAGGTTAATGAGTAAGTTTATTTTACAACAAAAGATGTTAATAGTACAAAAGATTTTTGAAAAATCTTTGAATGGCCGGCTTAAAATAGTCCCCTTAAGCTTAGACTTCTTTTACCTAAGACCAATGTTTAAATTAAGAGAACGTAATGCGCTTAAGGAAACTATTTTCAGCCGGCCATATTTATCATTCAAAAATCTTTTGTACTATTAACAATCACCCTTTCGTTGCAAAAAAAAACGCCCTTTTGAGGGGGCGCTTTTGCTCTCCAATATTCTTTCGATAGATAGTTTAGAATCCTGCTTGATACAATCTGTAAAGCATGTCGGCCATTTCTCCACGAGTCATTTTTGAGTCAGGGTAGAAATAATATTCGTTTTCCGTAAGATCATATTCTTTCGCAAACCATACATAACTCATATACCATTTTGTATTTTTCGTGTTTGGTGTGTCGTAATATGGCTGTCCGTAAGTGTTTGTAGGAACAACAACATTCGAAACCACTTCCGCTGTGTTCAATAACATTGCCAATGCTTCAACTCTTGAGATTGTTGAATTTGGTCTGAAGGATCCATCGTCGTAACCGTGGACTATTCCAAGATCCAAGGCTGTTTTCAAATATGATGTATACCAAGCGTATTTATCAACGTCATTAAATCCAAAGTTTTGACCTTTCGCGCTTGCGATTTGTAGGTTTTGTGATTCAAGGATTACTTTCAATGCTTCAGCACGAGTAAGCGATTTTTGAGGTTTAAATGAACCATCGTTGTATCCTGAGAATATTCCGCTATTGTATGCCCACTGGACGGCTTCACAATAAGCTTCGTCGTCTGTCATATCTTTGAATGAACCACAACTGTCGGCATATTTATATGTTGCAGAATCTGTGATCATGAATGATCCTAATTCAATGTCTTTACCTTTGTTGTTTGCGGCTATAATTTTGTATTGGTATAGGCCTTCTTCTAGAGCTTCGTCGTATTTATCAAGTCCGTCCCAGTTTACAGAATTTGTACCTTCAAGAAGCTCTTCGTCATCGATAATTGTGGCTAAAACAGAGTCTCCGTCACGAATTTCGATAGTGACGTCCGCGTCTTTATCAAGCCTGAATTTGATGTTTAAATCCCCTTCTGAAGGGTCATAAAGACCTTCGTCCGCGCTGTCTTTGTAGATGTTTGGTTTACCGCTTGTTTTTGAATCTTCTGAAATTTTGATTGTTCCCTCTTTTGAGGCTTTTCCTTCAGAATTTTCAGCGTAAATCTTGTATTTGTATGTACCGTCTTCTTTATTGTCAGCGTCTTCACCGTTCCATTTTATTGAGTATGTTCCTGCAGGTTTGTCGCTTTCGTCCTCGATTTTCACAACACCATTTCCCCTTTCGTCGTATATTATGACAGTCACGTCAGCCTCAGCTGTAAGCGTATAAACAATGTATGTAGATTCGTTTGCGTCTGAGTCAAAATCATCTTTTGTAATGAAAACGTCTTGTATACGAGGATCTTCGCTATCGTCGTTAACAGCACCTTCTTTTACTCTCAAAGTACCTGTTTCAGTGTCTCTTTCGCTTCCTGAAACGGCTTTCAAAATGTATGTGTAATCACCTTCGTCAACGATATCGCCCCATTCGTCCTCACCGTCCCATTTGACGCTGTGTTCGCCTTTTGAATATGAATCTTCGTCAATAAGGGTAACGACTTCGTCATCGTCCTCATCTTCGATTGTCAAAGTGACTTTTGCGCTTTCATTAAGCGTGAAAGTGATTTTTGCCTCTTGGTCGTCTGAAGGGTCGAAAGACTTGTTTTTAATAGATACATCAGTGATTTTTACGTCTGAATCTGTGTAATCCGTGAATATATCAGTGTAGGTTGTGTTGTCGTCTGTTCTAGGCTTGATACCGTCCGTTATTACTGTTGTTTTTACAGTAAGCCAATCAGCTGTGTAAGCTGATCCGTATGAGTTTGGAGAAATACCGTCTAAGGTAATTCCATAGAAATATTGACCGTCTGGAACCTTGTTTCCTTTTGTTCCGACTTCGTTTTGGTCGCCGTATTTGCCGTCCCAAATAACATATGAACATTGAGCCAATGTATTCATATTGTCAGCGATAATGGCAACTTTCTTTGAAGAAGTTGTGCCAACCGCTTGGTAAACGCCTACAGTAAGATAACCTTGTACATCAGTACAATAGTTAATATGGTAGGTTCCGTTTGTTTCTGTAACTGAAGAAGAATTTATCTTCGCTGGAAGGCCTCCTCCACCGGCAAGCGCTTTGTCAGCAACTACAAATGATAACCCTGCGAAAGCTCCAACAGTTTGTCCTAGCAACACAGCAAGTGTCACAAGTGACGTTGTAAATTTTTGCATAAATTTTGTCATATAAATTTGGGTAAGGAAATATTGGATAAGTAATAAAGCGTGTCACTATAACACCCCATCCTGTTTTTGTCAATAGTGATTTTTTGGCTAGTATATGCCAATGGAGCTTAAGCTAGTTTTGGTTGATGCCCTATCTCAGTGCTCTTGAACGCAATGCGCTCTAATGACATATTTCAGCCAAAAAATATAATATGCAAAATAGAAATTATTATATAATTTTCACCCCGGCTTCTTCAAGAATTTTTTTCAGTTTGTGCATTGGAAGACCGACGACGTTGAAATAATCACCTCGGATTTTTTTGATAAAAAGTCCGCCTATTCCTTGGATTGCGTAGCCCGCCGCTTTGTCTGTGCCTTCGCCGTGGCGTATATATGCGTCAATTTCTTTTGAGGTGATGCAATCCATTTCTATATATGTGATTTCCGTGTCTGTATATACTTTGTTTTTTGCCGTATCTATCACACAAACTGCTGATACCACTCTGTGAGTCGTGCCATTTAATAATTCTAAAATTCTTTTTGCGTCAGCCTTGTTTTTTGGCTTACCGATGATGTGTTTTTTGTATGCGACAACCGTGTCCACGCCGATTATTATTGCGTTTTTGTGTTTTTTTGCGATGTCCTGCGCTTTGCCGATCGCATTGTGTAGAGCTAAATGGATCGGACTTATGTGTTTTTCTTTTTCTTCAAAACAACTAGGATGAACTTCGAATTTTAGTCCAACCGCTTCAAGAAGCTCTTTTCTGCGAGGGCTTAATGATGCGAGAATTATTTTTTTACTTGTGTTTTTCATAAATTAGTATAAATTGTTGACTGCTCGGATTTATTGCCGTAGAATCGCACCGCCTATTATTATATTAAATTCAAAAAAATGCCAGTAATTGAGTCAGCAAAAAAGCAAATGCGTCAGAGTTTGAAGAAAAGAGAGCGCAATACTCCTGTACGCACAGAACTTAAATCAGTTTTCAAAAAAGCACTTCTACTTATAAAAGAGGCGAAATTTGAAGAAGCTGAAAAGTTCCTGACTAAGGCTTATTCTGTGATTGATACTGCGGCAAAAAAGAACCTTATTCACAGGAACAACGCCGCAAGAAAGAAATCAAGATTGGCTAAAACTTTGGCTACTGCAAAAGGAAAATAATTTTGATACTACGAAATTTTGACTATGGAAACATGGCCAAAATTTTTTGTTTTATTTTGAGAGTTTATTGTTTATAATGCGATTTGATTTAGGCGGTTTCCGCGTTCGTTAACATGTGGGTCTGTAGCTCAGCTGGTTAGAGCAGTCGGCTTAAAGATGGCATCGCTAAGGCGCGTTTGCGCTAAGCTTTGCGGTCAATGGGCTGCTTGAGAGGCAACTTTCAAGTATAACCTATCAAATTCGGTGAACCCTAAACTTGTGAAAGCAAGCATGGCAATACCGAGCCAAGCCTCTTTTGATTAAGGGGAAGGTGTAGAGACTAGACGGTAGGACTCCCTCGTGGAGGAAGGTATAGTCCGGATTACAAACCCGAAAGGGATCACGAAAGTGATAGTGATACGCATAACCGATTGGTCACAGGTTCAAGTCCTGTCAGACCCACCAAAAATTGAATTAAAAGAATTTGTTTTTCTTAGTATGGATAAAACTGTTTTCATCTATAGGCATGACGGACCTAGCACTTACGGCATTGTTAAAAAGGGTTTTGGATTAGAGCTTTGCAATGGATATAACGTACTTGTTGGGGCTAATGATTGCGGAAAATCTACAGTGTTGCAGCTTTTGTTTAGATATTTTTGCAACTCATCTGGTAGTGGGCTCAAGTCTGTTAATGTAAATAATATTGTTTTTATACCTTCCCATAGAATATCTATCGTAGAAACTGCTGAAATTGGAGCTAAATCTTTCGAAGAATATAATTCTTCTTTGGCCAGAATTTTGCATGAACGCCCCCTTCATACTGGTCGTCTTGTAGATGACGGGGGTAATGTAAGTGATTTGTGGGCATTACTTTTACATCATGGTGGAAATTTTGAAGAATCTAATGCTACTTTTAAAAAATTAGTAAGTGATCTTGATTTTCCAGTACATAAACTTGGACAGCATTTAGTATCACACACCGGTTCGGTTGAGACCACAAGACATGGCTCTGGCTTGCGTGCATTATTTCCTATTCTTGCGGCAGTTGCTTGCAAAAGGATTCAAGTTATAATTATTGATGAACCAGAGGAAAGCCTAGAACCATATTTGCAAAAAAAACTTAAGAAAGTTTTAATAGATTCAGGTAAATTAGTTATTGTTGCAACACATTCACATCTCTTCCTAAGCACGGATAAACAACACAGTATTTCTGTTTTAGAGGTTAATGATGATTTTTTGCAGGCTCATAAAGTAAACGATGAGCGAAAATTAATTGATATAACATATAGATTACTTGGAAATTCGTTGGAAGATCTTTTTTTCCCGAATAATTTTCTTATTGTAGAAGGAAGCTCTGATCAGATAATTGTGGAGAAAATTTCTGAGATGCTAAATATTGGTCCATATGATGTTAAAGTACTGTCAGCAAGAGGAATGAGCAATGTAGATTATTTATATACTGCTCTTAGCCAAACGCTAGTTCCTTTAATATCTGGTACTACACCCTACAAAGATAAAGTTGTAGTTTTAATTGATAATAAAAACGACATTAATGTTAAAGACTTTGAAGACCTTCAACAAATGTTTGGTGAGCGATTTTTTCATCTAGAACAAAAATCTCTTGAGGAATATTTACCTGAATATCTTTATATTAAGGCTGGTAGAAAAAAGGAGGAGGATTTGGCTTTTCTTTGTGATAAGGAAAAATCTTATATCGATAAAGAGAAGTTGAAAATGAAAATTTCTAAAGAGTTGGCTTGCAAAATTCAAAAAGGAGATTTGGAAAATTTGTCTGTAATAGTTAGAGCTTTGAATAAGGCTTCTGGTAAAAAATTAGAAGAGCCATCTTCTTCCAGTGATAGAATTTCTGCAGGAATTGATCCAGTAAAAAAGGAAATTATTATTGAAGAATTAATAGAAGAGGTGGAACAAAGCAAGCAAGATTAGACTTACGAATTCATCTCATACTCCGGATTGTGGAGTTCGGCGTGGCAGTTGTTGCAGACGAGGATGCATTTTTTTAGTTCGTTTTGAATGTAGGCGAATTTGCGATTTGATAGGGAGCGGACATCAAGTTTGAAATCTTTCTTTTTTGGATCTGTGTGATGAAATGATAGTGCGGACATGTTCTTTTTGTAGCCACATTTTGAACATTTGCCTCCGAACATTTCGACAATTTCTATCTTTCGTTCAATCCCCCTTTTCTTTTGTGCGGGATAACTTTGATGCACTTTATTTTTGCATGACATACTGCAATATAAAGTTTGTCTTCCTGTTAATTTCTTACCGCAAATTTTGCAGATTATGATGTTTTTCATAACTGCATTATAATAAAAGAATATTACTTTGAAAATATTTTTTATATGGTAGGCTGTAGTCATGAAGAGAGAATTAATTGTTGATAAAAAAATTTCTAAACTTGAACCCGAAATAGAGGAAGTTTTTTTCGTGGATAGCTCTATCAACAAGAAGGCTTTTAAGCTGACAAAATTATTAGAAAAGCAATATCAAGAATTTTCATTGAAGATTTAAAGCCGAAATTTCCCTCTTACATACAGCCATAATTGCTCCGGAAGTGATTTTGGATGTGGAATTAAGCGGACGCCGCTCGTGCTTATGATTTGTTCGCCGTCTTCGGAAAGATATGAGAGCAAGGCTTCATCATTCATTTTTTCGATTTCCGCGATTGTTAAATGAGGCTCAAGATTTATGCCTGCATCCATTATTTTTTTAAATGTTCCCAACGCCCATTCACTTGCCGTTTTTTCGTCATGTACAACGTTTTGTGCGTATTCTCTTAATAAATCTTCGGGCAATTTTTGGATACCGTATGCTTTTTTATGGTTCCTAAGTAAAACATTACGTTCAATAGCGTCTCTGCCCATTTGTGAATAATTTCTCGCGTGTCCGGCTTCGTGCAAAAATATGACCATTGCCCCATCTTCGGTCCAAATAGTTTTTGGGCTTAAAATCGCCATTGTTTTTGCGGAAGCGGAAAGCTGTAAATTCGGTACAAGCGACTCATCCATTTCCAAAATTTTCCATCCCGGCGGCAATAAATTATTTAACAAAATCCATACTTTATCTCGAACTACTGCAATTTCAAGATCAAGGATTCCGTCATATTCTGTCGGTCTGGCAGTTTTCCTGACGATCAAGTCAGGTCCTCTTTGCACTTCCTCGCGAGTTTCGAGTTTTGGAGCCATGAGATACTATTTACTTAAGTATATGAGTTTAATAATATAGCTCCGTTTTGTCAATCACTGCCCCAAGACATTTGACAAACACCTGCGAAGTATTATGATGTTCGCAATTTATTAATATTATTTTTATGGGATTTAAAATGAATGTTGCCGCGGTTGCCGCCGGACTTACTTTGTTTGCTGGAGAATGTAGAGATACTTCAGATACTACAGATAAACCTGCATCTACCGCTCCTGACGCCAAGACAAACGCTATAAGAGGAGCTACCGGTAATCTTGTTAGAGCCATGAATAGCACTCCAGGGAAAGCAATTGGAGTTTTCAATGTTTCCGATGATCAGTTGGGGGAACCGGAAAGAGAATGCGCAAAAACATGCACTCCTGATGCGGCTCCAATTCTTTAGGTCAAGCTATTTTAAATAACTTTTTATCGTTTTTACGCTTTTTGCGAGGAGGGATTTTTCCTTTGCGTTTAGCGGAATTTTGATGATTTTTTCGATTCCGTTTTCACCGACCACACAAGGAACGCTCAAGCAAACATCACTATGTCCATAATAATTTTTCAGCAAAACCGAAAGCGGTAAAACCTTGTGCTGATCCTCGAAAATCGCATCTGTGATTTCGCGAACCGCTGTCGCAATTGAATAACAAGTGTAGCCTTGATCATTTATAATTCTGTACGCGGCGTTGCACGTGTCCTCGTAACATTTTTCCGCATCCTTCTGCGAAAATCCTTCGAAGTCTTTTAATGGTTTTCCGAGTACATTTGCAGAGCTGTAAACCGGAAATGATGTGTCGCCGTGTTCCCCTAAAACATAAGCATCTATCGAATTTGGATGAAGTTTTATTTTCTTTGAAATGTGGAATTGAAGCCGTGAACTGTCCAATAAAGTACCAGATCCAAAAACCCTGTTTGCAGAAAATTTTGAAAGTTTTAATGCGTGATAAGTAAGCACATCAACGGGATTTGAAACTATTAACAATATTGCGTCAGGAGCCGCTTTTGCTATTTTCGGAATTATATTTTTGAAAATTTCTTTGTTTGCTTTTATTAAGTCGAGTCTTGTTTCGCCCTTTGCTTGGCGTTTTCCTGCCGTCACAACTATTAATTTTGAACCTGCGACTTTTGAAAAATCATCAGTGGCTGTTATTTGCATATTTGGAGTAAACGGCAATGCGTGCTCCAAATCCAACATTAATCCTTGTGCTCTTTTTTTGTCGATATCTATTATTGTCAAATCCGTAACCGTTCCTGAAAGTAAATATGCATAAGCCGTCGTCGCACCGACGCTTCCACAACCAATAATTGACACTTTGGAAGCATAAGTATTTTTATTTGTATGAGCCATGTTTTTTGAATGAGGATTGATATAGGAAAACTTCTTTGAATTTTATCATTATGTCCGCTTCAAGTACAGAATTTTACAAAAATTTTGCTATTACTTGAGTAAGTTCGTCCAAATTTGTTTTTTCGACTGCTGAGACAAAAACCGGATGGTGTTTTTTATATTTTTCTTTTATTTCTTGCAGAGGTTCTTTTGGAATTTTTAATTCTTTTGTTTTTTCTCTCTCAGCTTTTTCTTTTTCCTCCCAGCCAAGTTCTTTCGCGCTTGTTTTTCCGGCTTTAACCAGCCCTTTGTATTCATTTGCATCTAATTCTTTTGGTGTTTTTCTCATTGCCATATCCATCTTGTTGAATATATAAATTTTTGGAATATTTCCGACTCCGAGCTGACTTAAAATACTCTCAACCACTTCTATTTTTTTGTGTATGTGCGGATCAGTGACGTCAATTACATGCAAAATTATGTCGGATTCGACAGTCTCTGCGAGAGTTGATTTGAAGGCTTGGATAAGAGATGGCGGCAAATCCTGAATAAACCCGATTGTGTCTGAAATTAATATTTCTTGTCCGCGAATGTATTTTCCTTCTTCTTCGTTTTTTGGCTGAATGTAGAGCTTTCCGACTCTTGTGCTAAGTGTCGCAAAAAGCTGGTCTGCGACATATGCACCTTTGTTTGTCATCGCATTTAGAAGCGAGCTTTTTCCTGCATTTGTGTATCCGACAATCGCCGCAGTTTTTAAATTTTGGCGTTTTCTGTGGTCGCGATGAAGTTTTCTGATTTTTTCATATTGCTCCAACTTATCCAAAATATTTTGTTTTCTTTTTCGCAAATGTCGTTTCATTATTTCAATGTTTGATTCTCCCTGTCCTGAGCGCACACCGACTCTTCCTTCCTGCCTCATCAAATCAAGTCCCATTCCAAAAATTCTCGGTCCCATGTGTTCGATACTCGCCAATTCTATTTGTAATTTTGCTTCTGTTGTCTTTGCATGTTTGTCGAAAATTTTCAAAATTAAATCTATTCTATCCCAAACTTTCATGCCTGTTTTTTCAAGACGTTCTTCTATGGAATAGCTTTGTCTTGGCTTCAGGATGTTGTTTACAATAATAACATCTGCGTATTTTGCTTTGCCAAGCTCTATCACTTCATCAAGTTTTCCTTTGCCGATATACGTGTCGTAATCGGGCATTCCCCGCTTCTGCATTGTCTTTACGACAACAACTCCGCCGAATGTATTTGTAAGATTTTCCAATTCCTCCATGCGACTTTGCGCTTCTTGTGGAGTTGTGTCGGGAGTTATAATGTCTATTAAAATCGCTTTTAGTTTTTGGTCATTCATAATTTTTTAATTTCTCACGTATTGACTTTTTGTGAAAATGAGTTAAAATCTTTGCTCGTTATGATTATATTTTAAACTAAAATTTGAAATGGGTATAGGTAATAGAGGTAGAGGTTGGAATGGTTTGCCTAGTTCAAAAGAGGCGTTGTCTTCCTATGGTCAAGATTATTTGTCAAGCAATCTTCCTCCCACTACAACTTCTGAAATCGCGGAAAAAATTAAAATGCACCTTGTTGAGGCTTCTTCAGTAAAAGGCTCATGCCCAATAGCCAGCGATCGTTTGAGTTTTGTCACAGCACCTGCGGTCGTTCACATAACGAAAATTCCAGAAGGAAAAATTCCTTTGGTTGTTCAAATTTCTATCGGAGAGAGAACTAGATACGTATTGGGGCTTGGAGAAAATGGAAAAATTGAGCAAAGACTTGCCTTTTATAACAGACCTACATCTAAAGATCCGAAAAAACGTGAACTGCAAACTACTGTCAGTGTTGACGATGCTCTAATCATGTTAAATAATGTCGCCGGTGGATTTATGGCTGATCCTCCTCCTGCGCCTGCGCCTAAAAGGAAGAAAAGAAATCGAGCTAGAAAGGCATAGTTGAGAATGTTTCGTTTTGACGAATTTTTATTTGTGGTAAAATCGCGGCATGAAGAATTTTTCTTTTTATTTGCTCGTTTTTGTTTTGCTCGCGACACTTTTCAATCCGGTTTTTAATAAATATGATTACGGCGCAGGTTTTCCGATGGTTCTTTTGTTTGGAGTTTTGCTTTTGCCGATGGCAATTTATGAACTTCGAAAGAAACGGGAATGGAATTTATGGGAAGTTTTATTTTTGGGAATTTTCTGTGTTTTTGTGGTGTTGTCTTTTGTTTTTTCGGAAACAAAGAATTTTGGATTTAGCGAAGTTTTGGCTTATTTGAGCGCAGTTTTGCTATATCTTATTTATTCAAACATCAAAATTGGATTTAGTGAAAAGTTTTTGAAAGTCGTGATGTGGTTTTGTGTTTTTGCAGTTTTTCTCGGATATATCTTTTATTTTACAAGAGCTGAGGTGAGAATGTTTGGACCGTTCTTTAATTTACTTGATAATTCAAACGTTTGGCCAAACGCATTTGCGTTGTTTTTGCTTTTAGTGTGGCCGTTAGTAGCGATTGTGAACAAAAAAATTGATCTAAAGTTTGCAGTGTTGTGCGGATTTATTCTTTCAGGACTTTTACTCACTTTTTCGAGAGGAGCTTTGATTGCTTTTGCGGGGCAACTTGTGATTTTGTTTATTTATTATTTCAAAAGAATTGATTTCAAAAAAGTCGCTTATTGCCTGCTTGTAGGAGGCATTGCGGTCGGATTTTTTTACGGTGCGAATTATGTAAGATCATTGAAAAATGATGTAATAGACATAGAAAAACGGCTTGAATTCAACACAACTGACAGCGCTACTTCTGTTACAGAAAGAGCTGATTTCTGGAAAGGCTCAATAGAACTTATAAAGGAGAAGCCGGTTTTTGGCTGGGGACCGTTTAGTTTTAGAAATGCATATAACCCTATTCAAACAACTTTTCTGGCAAATGCGGATCATCCTCATAATATTTTCCTTAAAATCGGAGTTGAGAACGGACTTATCGCTTTGTTTTCATTTTTTGGATTTTTGGTGACGTTATTCGTTATTTTTGTACGCAGGGTTTTTGGCAAGGATCAGACAAAAATGAGTATTTCAAAAAAAGATATTGTGTTTGTGCTTTTTGTTTCAGTTCTCGGAGGATTCGCTCATAATTTAATCGATTACAATTTTAATTTTCTGCAAAATCTGATTTTGTTGTTTTTGTTTATGGCTTTTATTCGCAGTATGCTCATCAAAAAAGATGTATCACCTTCCGGTTTTTATAAATTATTTGTGATTTGTTTTGCAGTAATTATTTGTGCTGTTTCTTTGTATGAAGGTTCTCTTCTCGTTATTCAAAAAACTTACAATCCTGCTGTTTTGGAATATTCTCTTTTTCCAAGAAATTATTTTTTGACTTCCGGCGATAGTGCTCTTCAGAAAAGAGATTTCAAAAGTGCTATAACTTTTATTGATAAAGAAATAAATTTAAATCCTTTGGACGCGCAAGCGTATTATTTGAAAGGTGTTTTGTATTGCAACAGGAGAAATCCCGCATTTGATTTGGCTTTGTGTAGAGAAAATTTCAAGAAAGCAATAAAGGCAAATCCGATGAATGATTTTATTTATTATAGAGATTTTATTGAGACTTTGGATTTTAGAGGCGTTACGAGAGAAGATGCGGATATTGTGATTAAAACGGAAGAATTGCTTATGGGATATTTTGATATGGTTGATAAAAATGTGCATTTTACGGCTTACACCAATAATGTTGAAACTGCGGCAGAAATTGTGGATTGGCTTTTGCCTAACTTGAAAACCCCTTACAATTCCGTTTTCAAAACTCTTAGTGAGAATATGTTGGAGACTGCGAAAAGATTAAGAGAAGCAAAGAAGTATTAATCATTTTTCTATTCACATGTTTTTGTGGTATCATATTTTTGTTATTTATTTAAAACTTTCATCATGGAAAACACTAAAAAAACTGGGATTATAAGATCTGTTTATCTTTATCTTGTAACTGCAATTGCGATTGTTGTTTTGCTTATTTCCGTGATTGGATCTCTTAATATTGTCATTCGCGAATATGTTTTCGGTGTTCATGGAAGCTGGGATAATCTTTCTTATCCTATGGAGATAAAAGGCGGAGAATGCAGTGAAGATGCTTTGTTTTATTCATACGACAACAGTGGAAAGAAGTATCTTATAGACACTTCTTTGACGGCGGAACAGAAAAAAACAAAAACAGATGAATGTGTAAAAAAAGTTGAAGAGAGGAATAAATTACAAAATGATAATCAGATAAAACGTGATTTTGCTCAATATCTAGCGATGTTTTTGGTAGCATTTCCTTTGTACCTTTATCACTGGAGCATTATCAGAAAAGAAGCAAAAAAATAAATGAAAAAAACAGAGAAGTTTAAGGCCGCAATGTTCGATTTTGATGGAACTGTAACCGAAAAAGGAAGCATTTCTCCGTCCGATGAGATGGTTAATGTTCTTTATAAACTGGCGCAAAAAGTTCCTGTAGCTTTTTGTACCGGTCGTCAAAAAGATTCTTTTGAAGAACACGGACTTAAAATTATTCTTTCAAAAATAGAACCCGCAAGAAGACAAGAATTTTTGGAAAATCTTTATTTGATTGCTGAAAATGGATCGATTGGATATGTTTTTGATTCCGGAATAGATGAATATAAAGAATTTTATAAAGTACCTTGGCCCGAACAACTCGTTGAGCGAAAATGGCTTATGGATAAGCTTGCCGAGCTAACGCAAGGATTTGGAAAAGTTCATTATGATAAACATCAGGTTGTCGTTGTGATTGGTTCAAATCGTCACGACGAAGACAAAAAAGAAAACAATAAAATTGAGGATGTTTATGAAACTTCTGATAAAATTTATGATGTTACCATCAAGTTGTTAAAGGAAATTTCTCCGAATTACGCTGATTTTGTGAACATAGGAAATTCAGGAATCGGAGTCGTTATTATTCCAAAAAATGGAGATAAAGATTTTGGTATTTTTAAATTTGGCGAGCTTTTGAAAGAAACCCGAGGAATGAGTTTTGACGCTAAGTTTAGCGAAATATTGGTTGTCGGCGACAGGCCACAACTCGGAGGGAATGATCATGAATTTTTGAAAGGCACTTACGGAACCCCCTACAATGTCGGTGAAGATATCGTCGACGCGAAATTACCTTTGGATGTTTATGACAAAAACGGAAAAAAACTTCTTAATGCACCGGCGACTATTTTTTTAATTAAGGAATTGTTTAATTCTATTGACTAGAGTCACGCATATTGTGTAATATGCCCCCCTGTTTTATTAATTAACAATCAGGATATGTTCAAGAAATTTTTGTCTGGCCTATGTGCCATTTTTATGGTTGCAACTAGTGTGCAATCTGTTTTTGCCGGTGAAATTCCAGCTTCATTGGTCTCAACTCTCAACGTTAGCGTTGATAGTGGAGATCCTCAATATTTTGAGCCTAGCAAAGCTCAAATTCTAAAGATTAATGCTGGTTTTACAACAAGCGGTTTGCAAACAGAATTGGCTCATTCAAATGGAAAAGTTTCAATTTTTACAGTTGGACTTGTCCCTAAAGAACTTAAAGTTTTGAAAATTTGGGATTTGAAAGATTCAGTTAATCCAGCTGATTACACAACTCTTACAACAGAACTTGCGGCATTAACTTGGGATGGAAAATCAAATCCTGCTGTTGATACTACAAGCGTTTGTACGCTTGACACAGCATGTCCTGACGGATCTTATTCTGTTAATATAGAGGTTAAAGCTCCTGGAACAACCGATACTTTTACTGATTCCGGGCTTTACGCTTTTTATATTCGTCCAAAAGTTACAGCTCTTTCATTCACTTCTTTTACTGCTACACCTACATTGAATGGAGCAAGCTTTGACCCTTCTGCAAGCGGAAATAATGAAGATTTAACTATCGCTTATACTCTTGCTGTAGCCGCAGATGCAGTTCAAATTGAAATTTCAAATCAATATGACACTGTTATAAAGGCATTTACAGCCGGAACGACTGAACTAACTACAGGAAATTTTCAATGGGATGGACAATATGCAGGACACCTTGTTGAACCCGGAACATACACTGTCACTTTGACAGCTTCAAAAACCGGAATGACAAATCTTTCTGCACCAAAAGATGTTATTGTGGCTTATGGAAATACAAACAAACCAGGTTTTGATACTGTTACCGTATCCCCTGCTTCCTTTGATCCGGATTTCGAAGATGCAATTATTGGCTTCAGAAACACAAAAGATTCCGATCTTACTGTTGAAATTAGAACTACAACAGGAGTTATACAAACTTTCAGTGACTACGACAGAGATTCATTTAATGCAAACCAGACACACGCTGTTGCATGGAATGGGAAAAATAATTCAGGAAATTACGTTAGCCTTAGCACTTACAAAGTTGTAATTCTTGCTGAAAATCTATTTGGAGTAACGAAGGAAGAAAAAGATGTAATTGTAGACAATTCAAAGGGAAGTGCTTCTTCAAGTAATGCTCATATACAAGACATTTCTACAAGCCCTTCTTCAAAATTTGAACCTGCGACTGACGAAGAAATGGCAATTCAGTTTGATGCAGATATAGATCTTGATTCCCTTGTAATTACTGCAGTAGGACCATCAGACTCAATCGAACTTTATAATGAAACTTCAATTGATGCGGAGAATAATCTAGAAATTACTTGGGACGGAACTGACGATAACGGAGATTATGCGGATGCCGGATCATGGAGGATTACATTCAACTCAAAAGTCGGTTCTACTTCTCTTACAGCGGTGAAATCAATTGAAATCTCTTACGACAAACCTGAAATTTCAGATTTGTACCTTTCAAAAGACAAAATCGACAATGATCTTGGTGAAACAACAAACATTCTTTTCAGACTTGATGACGACGCAAAAGTTGACGTTATTGTCACGGAAGGAGGTACTGATGACGACACCCTTGAAGAAGATATGGAAGTTGTAAAAGACACTTGGTATGCAATTTCATGGGATGGTGGAAGTTATGATTATAGTGATTCAGTTGCAATAAAACTTGTTGCAAAGAATTTAGCCAATGAAGATATTTACGATACTGTAAAAGTTACTGCTGATCTTTCTGAAGACACAGACTCAAGCAGTAAATCAAATGTATATAATGACTATATCTCCCCTGTCGTTACAAGCGGTAGAGAAGAAATGGCTATTGGTTTTGAACTTGAAGACGCGGCTGACATAACTGTAACAATCCACAAAGGAAAGACTTCTTCAGGAACAGTTGTTGCGACACTTTTGAATAATGTCCAAGACGTGCAATCTGGATATCAAGAACTTTTATGGGACGGAAAAGATAAAAATGGAAATATTTTAGCTAAAGATTTCTATACTTATAAGATTGTTTCAAAAGCTAAGACAACTGAGACTGAATCAGGAATGTTCATAGTCGGAGTTGTTGGAGATATCAGCGGAAGCTCTTCATCAAGCGGTTCTTCATCTTCAAATGACGGAATAAGCTCAAATGTAACTATTATTACAGGAAATGAAGATGACACAGATGACACTACTCCTGTTACGCCTGTCACACCTGTTGCGGATTGCGGAGGATTTGATGATGTTAAAGGAGTAAATCAATATTGCGATGCCGTTGAATGGGTTTCTGAAAATGGAATATTCAATGGATATAGCGACGGTTCATTCAAACCTTATCAGACTATTAATAGAGTGGAACTTCTAAAAGTTGTAATCGAAGCTTTCGGAATTTCTCTAGAAAATGATGACGGAACAACACTTGGATTTAACGATGTAGAAAAAGGAGCTTGGTATATGAAATACATCAAGACTGCAAAGAATAAAGGTATTTTCTCAGGAGATAAAGGAAAAGGAACTGCAAGACCTGACGCTATTATAAATAGAGCAGAAGCGCTTAAACTTATATTTGAAGCGGCAAAAGCCAGCGGACTTACATTCTCAAGCAATGGATCAACCTATTCAGATGTACAAGCCGGAGCATGGTATGCGACATACGCTTCACTTGCTAATGAATTCGGATTATTTGATGGAACAAATTTGTATCCTGCAAACCTTATGTCTCGTGGAGAGGTTGCACAAGCCCTTTATAGACTTACGAAATAAAGTAAAAAGAATATAGAAGAATACACTTGACAAATTATTTATTATGAGTACAATTACTCCCTTGTCATCAAAAACAAGAATTAACAATATATATTTAACCCATATATCTATGTGGAAAAAGTTTCTAGCTTCTGCGGCAATATTTGCCATTGCAGGTGCTAACATGGTTGCTTTCGCAGCCGGTGCCGGAGTAAACAACATGACTGTTGTTTCACCAAGCACTTTCAACCCTTCAAACGGGGAAGTTGTTCAGGTTACTTACGATTTAGTAGGATCTGCTACAACTTACAATGTTTTAGCTTATGCCTACGATACGGCCGGATTGTTAGTCCCAAGCCTTTTAGTAGACAGCAAGAATACTGGTGTAGGTTTGATCGCAACAAAACCTAATACAGGTATTACTTATACTTGGTATGGAAAAGATGCCAACAATGTTGTTTATCCTGACGGAAACTACGTTGTGAAAATTGAATCTTATGACACTGCAGGTGTATTAGTAGATTCAGACACAAAAAATGTTACTATTAATAGTGACGTTGTTGTAGTTGCTGCAGCTCCTAAGGTTACTGACCTTACAGCTGAGCCTGTAACTTTCTCACCAGAAGGAAATGAAAATAGCGAAATTTCTTTCAACGTTGATAAAGATGCATATGTTAAAGTTCTAATTAAAAATGGTCCTACGACTGTTAAAACATTCAGCCAATACGATGGAACAAAATGGTATGCAAGCACAGAATCACATTCTATCCTTTGGGACGGAAAAAATTCTAATGGAAATGCTCTTGCAGACGGTGTTTACACAGTTTACGTTTCAGCTACAAATGATTCAGGTGTAAATACATACACACTTCCTATCACAGTTTTGACTGTTGCTGACGTTAGCAACGGTTCTATCAGCGATCTTACACTTGATCCTTCAAAAACATGGGATCCAGTAAAAGACGGTGAATTAGTAATCGATTTCGAACTTCTATCTGACGCTAAATACCTTTCAATCGAAGCTAAAAGCGGAAATAAAGTTATTGAAATCCTTGACGACCAAGGTTCTGACGACGGAGACTACAGCGAAATCTGGGATGGAACTGACGACGACGGAGACTATGTCTCTGCTGGAGTATGGACTATCACTGTTAGAGCTGACGGAAGCAAAGTTACACAATCTGTAACTGTTGAATACGCTCAACCTTCAATCAAAAATACTTTGATCACAAAGACATCTTTTGATCCTGCGCAGTACGAAGCTACAACACTTCTTTTCAAGGTCGATACTTCATCTGTAGTTACAGTTGAGGCTTACAAAGGTGCTAAAAAACAAGTTACACTTGTTGAAAACGAGACAATGAAGAAAAATAAATGGTACGCTGTATCATTCTTTGGATACGACGAGGAAGGAGACGAAGTTGATTACGGTAAAGATTGGAAATTCAAAATCACAGCTGAAAATCCTACAGAAGACAAAGTTCTAAGCACTACTTGGGTAGAATTCGACATCGAAGAGGACACAGCATCAAGCAAAGCATCTAATATTACTGCTGACTATGCAGGTCCTGCCGCTCTAGAAAAAGGATATGGAAGAACATTCGGATATACTCTTGAATCAGACGCAGAGGTTTACCTAGCAGTTTACGAAGGAACTACAGCAAGCGGAAAAGCAAAAGCTGAACTTCTAGACTACGTTGATCAAACTGCAGGATACAATGAAGTATTCTGGAATGGTCTTGATTCTGACGATAAACTTTTGAAAGACGGTCTTTATTCTTACAAACTTATCTCAAAAGCAACTTCTGGAAGCTCAAAAGATACTGAGACTGGAATCTTCGCAATCGGAAATACAGCATATTTCGGATCAGAAGAACCAACACCAGTTGATCCTGAACCAACACCAGTTGATCCAGTAGATCCAACTCCAATTGTTCCTGATACAGAAGCAAATTGTGGAGAATATTATTCTGACATGGTTGATAACTCTAGCGAACTTTGTGAAGCATTGACATGGGTTTCTGAAAACGAAATCTTTGGAGGATATGCTGATGGAAGCTTCAAACCTTACAAGAACATCAATAGAGCTGAAGTTCTTAAGGTTGTTCTAAATGCATTTAATGTTGATTTACTTCCTGCAGACGGATCAAAACTTGGATTCAAGGATGTTGATTCAAACGCATGGTATATGACATTTGCAAGAACTGCTCAATTCTACGGAATGCTTGAGGGATACAACAATGGTACAGAAGCAAGACTAGAAAACAATGTTACAAGAGTTGAATTACTAAAATTCGTACTTGAAGCTAGCAAACAATTCACAGGATATGAATGGGCAAACGGATACTACTACCCACCAGTAGATTACACAAAATGTGATCCTTACTATGGATGTGGATATGCTGATAATTCAGAAGCATCATGGTTCTATGAATACGCAAACGCTGCATTCAGCTACGAACTTTACAACACACAAACAGTTGATGGAAAAGTTTACCTACATCCTTCACAGGAAGTAGAAAGAGGAGAAGTCGCTTTGCTTCTTTACAGAATGCATAAAGCAGGACTTTCAGACTAATTAAGAGAGACCTTACAACGATATACGATTAGACATTTTTCATAGGAATGAGGGGGAAAGAGCCTTCCAGCAATGGGAGGCTTTTTCCTTTGCGTTTTCAGTTGACGAGGGGTAGAATTATTTCTTGGTAATAAACAAGCTAATCTAACCACAAAAATATGAACGATATGATGTTGAACCAACTCAAGAAGGTCGCGGCTTTTTTGCTTGCATCTTTTATGATGGTCTCCAGTTTGATATTCACTCCTATGGCAATGGCCGCGGACTCAGATTGGTATGATTCTGCATGGCTTTATCGTGCAACGGTTACTATCGACAATCCAACCACTTCTTCTGTGGCTAATTTGCCGATAAAAATTTCTTTTGACACACAGTCTATAATCTCGGCTGATCAGGCTAAATCGGATTGTAGTGATTTCCGTCTAACTGATAACGACGGAGTAACTGTATTGCCTTTATATATGGTTTCAGATTCTTGCAACACAACTTCAACAACTTTTTACGGAAAAATGCCTTCAATAAATGCCGACTCCGTGGCTAATGTATATTTGTATTATGGTAATGTAGACGCTGATTCTTCTTTTTCTTGGGATGAGGTTTTCTTGCCATATGAGGAACAGTTAATTTCCAGTGACACAACTCGACAACCACGTTATCAACATGGATCTGCATATTTCAATGATAAATATTGGTTAATCGGCGGGATTGAAGCTGTAGAAGGAGCAGGTACATATCACAATGTAAGCTCTGTTTTGAGCAGTAGAGATGGCAGGACTTGGACACAAGAAACTGCATCTGCCGGTTGGAGTGGACGTGTAAATATGGCTGTTTTCGTTTTTGATAACAAATTATGGATTGCTGGTGGTACCTTAGCCGGCAATGTAAAAAGAAATGATGTTTGGAATAGTGAAGATGGAATTACTTGGACACAAGTAACGAATAATGCCGGATGGAGCGCACGTTCAAATATGGCATATACTGTTTTTGATAATAAAATGTGGATTTTTGGAGGATCCGCTGGCACAGCCCTCAATGATGTGTGGAGTAGCGGTGATGGAATTATTTGGACTCAGGAAACTGCATCAGCCGATTGGAGTATCCGTTCTTTTTTCAATGCACTAACGTTTGGAGACAAAATGTACATCATGGCCGGTTATGGCGAAGGCACATACAAAAATGATGTTTGGAGCAGTACTAATGGAGTGAATTGGACACAGGAAACTGCATCAGCTCCGTGGGATACTCGTTATTTTGCAAGCGTAGTTGTGGCTATGGATAAAATGTGGATTGCCGGTGGAAAAAATACGGCAAGTTATAAAAATGATTTATGGTATAGCTCTGATGGTGCAAATTGGACACAAGCGGTTGGTACAAGTTGGAGTGCTCGTAATCGTCATACTCTAACAAGTAATGGAGATAATTTAATTTTAGATAATGGTTATGATTCCACAATTTTGTCAGATCACTGGCAATTAATGAGACCATTTATTGAAACTGAGCCTGTTATTTCAATTTCACAAAATTCTTTACCAAGAGTTGAATCATCAACTTACACAATAGGAACAGACACAATTAAAAATGTGGTTTTTGGAACATCAAAGACAGATTTTTTGGCCGCTTTAACAAAAGTTGAGGCCAACCAGACGTGGGATTCTGCAAATGTTGATGACCCTGTTTTAGATGGAAATACATTAAAAGTTACAGCACAAGACGGCGTAACAGAATTGGTTTATACAATAACTGTTAATCCGGATTCAATTGACCCGACAGGATCAATTTCAAATATTGCTGAAAATTCTTATTTGAAAGGTATTGTTACTATAAATGCAGATGCTAGCGATGTTGGCTCAGGTGTTGAGAAAGTCGCATTTTTCTATGAAAGCATGGGAACAAAAATTGGGGAAGATACCACCGCTCCATACTCAATTGACTGGGATACAAGTGAAGAGCTAGACGTTTTCCCTGATGGGACATACCCTTTGTTTGTGATAATTAGTGATAATGCCGGAAATTATTATAAGTCTGCCGATATTACTATAAATATTGATAATACAAATCCAAGTGTTGCAAAACTTGGAGATGGTTCTACTGATTTAATTTTATCTGTTGGAGAGACTGACCTTGTGTTTAATGAAATTTTATCAGACAGCTCAAAAACAGCAGTTGAAAAGGCTTTAACTGCCGGATCTGATAAGACATTAACTTATTCTTGGACAGGAGCTGTGTTGACAATTACTGCTACAGAAATTACGACTTTCGCCAATGACGTTGTTGTCAGCATTTCTGATTTTGCCGGCAATACTGCAGAGTTATTGTTGGTTGATTCCAGTTTAACATCAACGCAAACCACACCGGACGGATCAGGAAATGCTACAGTTAACAATACGACTCCGCAGGTTGTAATCACTAATCCTACACAATCAATTAATGTAACGGTTGATGGAGAAACAACTAATCCGACTGTTGATGTTGGATCGTTCGTTTCCGGAGGTGTTGGAACAATTCCTGCAATTACAATGACTTCCGACCTTGCGACCATAGTAATCCCCGCTTCTACAACTATAACCAGCGCTGATTCTACTTGGGATGGAATAATTGCCGCTCCAATTGCTACAACAGTCGCTATTCCTGAAGTTTCTGGAGAAACTAGAACGTTTGAAATGGGAATAGAAGTTGGATTCACAGGAAAATTATCGTTTGATAAGGGAGTAAGAATCTCTCTTATTGGTCAGGCCGGAAAAAGAGTTGGTTACAGCAGAACAGGAACAACATTTACTGAAATTACAAATGTTTGCGAAGCTAACACTCAAGCAACGGGTGATGCTTTGGCGGTAGATGGAGATTGCAAAATTGACGTCGGATCTAATTTAATTATTTGGACAAAACATTTCACAGCTTTCGCTTCGTTTAGTTCTGTCTTAAGCGGTGGCGGCAGTGGAGGCGGAGGTGGAGGTGGCGGTGGATATCTATCTTCAAAATCCAGCAAAACTTCTCAAAACGTCAATAATAATTCTGATGTTGAATTACAGTCGGCAAATGTAGCTGCACCATTCGGCGATGTACGCGGACACTGGGCTGAAACATTTATAGAAAATTTGAGACTTAAAGGCGTTATAAGCGGAAAAGCAAACGGAGAATTTGAACCCGATTCTCAAATAACAAGAGCTGAACTTGTGAAAATTGTTGTTGGTTTATATGGAATCACAATCCCCGAGATGGGCGATTCTGAAGAGCCAGCTAAGCCATTTGGTGATGTTGAAATCGGAGAATGGTTTGCTCCTTATATTTCTGCGGCAAAAACAGCCGGACTTATTGGCGGGTATAGCGACGGAACATTCAAACCAAATCAAAAGGTTTCCAGAGTTGAGGCTTTAAAAATATTGCTTGAAGCGTCAAATAAAGATTTGACCGCTGAGACAGCGACTTTCCCTGATACTGATTCCAACGCTTGGTACGCACAATATATTAATTATGCAAAACACATTGGATTAATAAATGGCTACGAGAACGGCACATTCGGCCCAAGCAGAGACATTACAAGAGCTGAATTCGCGAAATTAGCCTCTGTAATTTCAGAGTAAATATTCATTCTAAAATATAGATTATCGTAAAGAGCTCGCCCAAAGATTGTGGTGAGCTCTTAAAAATGCTATAATATATGGAAGTAAAAACAAAAAAATGCATTTGCTCTCAACAAAAAAAATAAAATTCTTGATTCTTTGTTTTTTGGCTTTGTTTCTTTTCCCTGCATGTAGCGAAAAAACAGAGACAACTGAAGAAATTGCCATGTTAAATTTCGAGTACGGATTAATGGATGTAGAACCATTGGGAAATAGCAATGGTCAATCCCCTTCTTTGGCTTACAACTTTGTGCCAAATTTATCTCAAACAAATATTTTGGATATTTTTAAAGATAAAAAAGAATTAGTTGTGAGACTTAAAAATGATAAAAATCCTTCTTCTTTGGATGACGTTTTTCTTTTAAAGCTTCGAACAAATACAGACTTAAAGGAAATTGCGGAAAAATACAAATCAATCGATATTGTTTCTTATGCCGAGCCGAATTTTACAATTGAATTAAGCGATTATGATGAAATAAAAGTGGCTGACACAAGCGAAGAAGATGAACCTGTTCCCAATTCAAATATCGTTGTCGCAGTCATAGATTCCGGAGTAGACATCAATCATAAAGATTTAAAAGATAGAATTGTCACGGGATATAATTTTGTTGATAGCAATGAAGATATCAGCGATGATTATGGACACGGCACGCATGTAGCCGGAATTGTTGCGAGCAATTCTTCCGCTAAAATAATGCCTATAAAATTTACCGATGGAAAAATAGGAAAAATGAGCGACTTGGCAAAAGCGATAAAATTTGCCGTAAATAATAATGCTGACATTATCAATTTGAGCCTTGGATTAAAGGAAAAATCATCTTTACTGTCAGAATCTATTGATTACGCATTTAAAAATGACATACCAGTCGTTGCCGCCGCCGGAAATTACAATTCCAGCAAAAAATATTATCCTGCGGCATATGGCAAAGTTATTGCTGTAACAGGACTTAAAAACGACGGGACTAAATTACCTCAAAGCAATTATGGAACTTGGGTCGATTATTCTGTTAAGGCTCAGGATATTTTGAGTACAACACCGGGTGACAATTATGGATATGCGACCGGAACGTCACAAGCCGCACCTTTTATTACTGCGAAAATAGCGTGGATTTTGGAAAACAAAAAAGACTCCAATATTAGATTTATTCTTTCTGAATTGGATAAAATCTCAACTTCTTTAAATACTGGCAAATTCGCTTTGTTGTTGGGGAAGTTCTTGGCTGAGTAAAAATTTGCATACCTCACTCCCTTTTGGTATATTTTGCGCATGGCAAAAAAAATAGTATATGTAGATGAACCGGTGTGTATAGGTTGCACTCTTTGCACGCAGGTTTGCCCAAAGGTCTTTGAGATGAACGATGACGGGAAGTCATTCGCAAAAACTCAGGACGACACAGAGGAAAACATTCAACAAGCTATCGATAGTTGTCCTGTTAATTGTATAAAATGGAAAGAAAATGAATGATCTTATCATAATCGGAGGTGGAATTAGCGGGCTTTCTGCCGCAATGTACGGCACCCGATTGGGACTTAAAACTCTTGTTTTTGCAGAGATGCCGGGTGGACTTATTACAACCACTCATCTTGTTGAAAATTGGCCGGGAATAAAAAGCATTTCAGGTCCTGATTTGGCCATGTCTTTGTATGATCATGCTATTGCTAGCGGGGCTGAAATAAAAACAGATAAAGTTATAAAAGTTGAGAAATCCATTGAAAATCCCGGTGAAGCTTGTCCTATTTTCACAGTAAAAACCGCTAGTGTAGACTATCAATGCAAATCAGTATTATTTTGCACAGGGACTCAACATAAAAAACTTGGCGTTAAGGGTGAAAAAGAATTTGAAAATAAAGGTGTTTCTTTTTGCGCGCTTTGTGATGGAGCTTTTTATAAAGGAAAGATCATTGCAATAGTCGGAGGCGGAGATGCCGCCGCAAAAGAGGCTTTATTTTTGACCGAACATGCATCGAAAGTTTATATAATCGTAAGAAAAGATATTCTTAGAGCCGAGCCTATAAATTCGAAAGCAATCGAGCAGAATTCAAAAATTGAAGTTTTGTATAATTCCGAAATTGAAGAAATTTTAGGGACAGACAAAGTTGAAAAAATAAGATTTAAGGCCGGTACAGGCAAATATTCAGGTAAAGAACTTGATCTTAGCGGTGTTTTCCTTGCGATTGGACACAGCGCACAAACAGACCTTGCGAAAGAGCTTGGAGTTGAATTAAATGAAAAAGGAGAAATAAAAATTAACAGAAAAAGTGAAACAGATTTGGCCGGAGTTTTTGCCGCAGGTGATTGCACTGACACAGAATTCAAACAAGCTATCACAGGATCCGCAGAAGCTGTAACAGCTGCTTATTATTCATATAGAGTTTGCAAAAACGAAAACGCGAATTTCTAATATTTCTCGAGAAATTTCAGCAACATATAAAATCCGCTTGCTGTAGCTCCTTTTGATTCGTATGGTTTTGGAATATCTGTAAATGCCGTTCCAGCAATATCGATATGACACCAGTCATGTTTATCAATAAATTTTTCAATAAATGCCGCTCCTTTTGAACTTCCGGCAGAACGTGAAGTATCTTTATCATCGTTTCTTATGTCTGCGACTTTGCTCTCCATCGCTTTTTTGTATTCAGGATGAAGAGGAAGCGGCCATCCAAGATCGTCAACTTCTTTGCCGGCCTGCAAAAGCTCTCTTCTTATTTTGCCATCGTTGCTTATAAGTCCTGAATATTTATGTCCTAATGCAACGTAAACCGCTCCGGTAAGTGTTGCAATTGTTATTATCTTTTTCGGATTGTATTTCAAAGAATATGTGACCGCGTCACCAAGAACCACGCGCCCTTCAGCATCAGTATTGTTTATTTCAACAGTTATGCCCGAAAGCATTGTAATAATATCTGATGGTTTATAAGCATTTCCTCCCAATGAATTTTCAGCAAGAGCCGCGACACCAACAACATTTTTTTGAATATTCAGTTTTTTCAAGACCTTAAATAAACCCAATACCACAGCCGCTCCCGCCATGTCTTGATGCATTTCGTCCATGTATTGGCCCGGCTTAATCCTAAGGCCACCTGTGTCAAAAACTATTCCCTTCCCCACTATTGCGATCGGTTTTTCTTTTTTATTTTTTGCTCCATTGTATTTTAATACCACGAGTTTCGGTTCTTTTTTTGAGGCTTGATTAACGGCCAAAATTCCGCCCGCCCCCATTTTCTTAAGTTCATCTTCACTAAATATTTCTATACCGTATCCGTTTTCTTTTGCGATTTTTTTTGCTTCATTCGCAAGATAAGGAACATCCACAATATTTGACGGATAATTAACGAGATCTTTTATAAAGTCCGCCGCTGACGCCATTATTTTCGCTTTTTCCAATGCTTTTTCTGCAATATTTTTTTCAACCGTTGTGAAAATTTTTATTTTTTCTATTTTGAAATCTTCTTTTTTTGTAAATTTTGTTTTTAGTTTATCCGTCTCATATTGAGAGAGAAATATTCCTTCCAAAATTTCATCTATAAAATTTTTCAATCCGACAGGAAAAAATATTTCAGCTTCTTTTGTTTTTACTGATTTTAAAGTTTTTCCTATTATCGCTCCGGATTCTTTTGCGGCTCTGTATTTAAAATTTTCTTTTTTACCAAGCCCTATCAAAAGAAGTTTTTCAGGAAGATTTTTGTCCTCAATATATGTGTAAATCTTATCTCCTTTCTTTCCTGTAAATTCTTTATTTGCCCTTACCTTAGCCAAAAATTCGAGCACCTTGTCCGGCAATCCTTTCACGGATTTCATTGCTTCATCTTCAAAAACAAGGACAACTAAAACATGTTTTCCTGTCGTAATTTTGTTCTCAAAATTTATTATCATTGTCAAAAATTTGTTAATTTCTTTGTTTCATCATAACAAATCTTTGGCTCTCTTTAAAAGACCTTTTGCGTTTTCGAAAGTAAGTTTTTTTAATGCTTCTTCGTACGGCAACCAATAATATTGCAGGTGTTCGTGTGATATTTTTACATCTTTTTCGTCAGTTTCTCCGAGAAAAAATATCACATGTTTGTTTGATGATTTATTTTTTTTATTGTATGTATATGAAATTTCTTCCTTGAATCCTTCCACAAATCTTACTTTTTTTATTCCCGTCTCTTCCTCAAGTTCTCGCAGAGCTGTAGCTCTTTCTGAGGAATCTTCATCCTCAACGTGCCCTTTTGGAAGATCAAAATGCCCTCCCGGATATTTTAAAATCAGAAAAAGATTTTCGTTTTTTTCTTTTCTAAAGATTACGAGTCCGCATGATTTTTCGTCAAATTTTTGCATTTATTTTATTGCCACTTAAGAACTTTTAGCGCATTTTTTGCAGCATCATTCTCAGCTTTTTGTTTGCTTGAACCTATCCCTTTTGCAATCAATTTTTCTCTTATATAGACTCCCATAATAAATTTTTTGTCGTGATCAGGACCGCTTTCTTCGACAAGTTCGTAATAAGGAGTGAATTCTTCTTTCTCCTGACATATCTCTTGAAATAAAGATTTTTCGTCTATATGAAGCCCTTTTTCCACGATCTCGTCCAGCCCTGTGAGGATAAATTTATTAATAAATTTTTCCGCTTTTGCATATCCGTGTTCCAAATAAATTGCTCCAATAAGTGATTCCAATGTATTGGCAAGAATATATTTTTTCTTTCTTCCTCCTGATTTTTCTTCACCATGACTTAAAAACAAATATTTTCCGAGGTTCAATTCTTCAGCAACTGATGCCAAATTTTTCCCTCTAACAAGCGCCGCGCGAAGAGCTGTCAATTCCCCTTCTTTGTTTTCCGGATTTTTTTCAAAAAGATACGTTGTCGCCGCAAGTTCCAAAACAGCATCGCCAAGAAACTCCAATCTTTCATTGTCTATGAGTCCTTCTTTTTTGTGTTCGTTGATAAAAGAACGATGGATAAAAGCGTTTTCAAGAAGCTTTTTATCTTTGAAGGTTATGCCGATTTTTTCTTCGATGTCTGAGAAGTTTTGCATGTTGAATTCATTATACTACTTAAAACACCGTTTATAAATTTTGGACTGTTGTCGTCTCCAAAATGTTTTGCAACTTCAATAGCTTCGTTTATTGCAACGATTGGTGGAACTTCTTTTGAATATAAAATTTCATACGCGCCTATTTCAAGAACGGCACGATCTATTTTTGCGATTTTATCAATCGGCCACTCCGGAGCAAATTTTTCTATCACTTCCAATAATTTTTTCTTATGTTTAACAACACCTTTTAATGTTTCTCGTGCAAAAATCTTATCTTTAATATTTGGTGCAAATTCGTCCAAAATCCGTTCGAGGAATTCCTCGGGATTTTCGCCCCGAAATTCATACGCAAACAGCGTCTGCATAACGCAAGTTCTGGCAAGATGCCTGAAACTGGACATATTTTTAAGCTTTTACTTTTGTGATCTTGTCGATTTGTTTCTTCTTGTCAATTACCTGTCTTCCTCTGTACATACCACAATCCGGACAAACCCTGTGAGAAGGGATTCTTCCTTTGCAGTTTGGACATGATACAAGAGCAGTAAGTCCGGAAAGCTTTTGCAATGTTTTCGTTTTAAAGCTTCCGTATCTTCGTGCTGACCTCGCCGCCGAGGTTTTCTTCTTTGGTACTGGTTTCTTTCCCATGATTATTTTTTATTAAAAAATTCTTTTAGCGCCTTAAGTGGCTTATTTCCTTCGAAATCAGCCTCAATCGGCTCGGAACATGTACATTTTGCCAGATTTTTATTTTTTCCGCAATATGGACATAGCCCTTTACAGCCAGATGAGCATACCGAAATTACCGGAAAATGCAATATTATTTCCTGTCTAAGCATTTCCGTAACGTCTATAGTCAGGTTTTTCTTGTTTATCAAGTAAACGTCGTTTTCGTCTTCAGCTTTTTCAGGTGGATTTAATTCGAATTGTCGTTCGGCTGAGGTGATTTTAATTTTCTGTGAAAATGCCTTCAAACATTTTGCACAATTTGTTTTCAAATTTAATTCCACATCTTTTGCAACCACATTTAGTCCTTCGTCTATTCTCATTATCTCTATTTTTCCTGTTACATTTCCTTTTTTTTCGACAAATTCAAGGTCGAGAGGAACATCAAAAGAATATATTTCACTGTTCCCTGTCGGGCTTTCAAGTAGATGTGATATTTTGAAAATTAGTTTGTCCATTTTTTTATCTTCTGTTTAAAGACATTAAAAGTCTTAATATGTAAATAAATAAATTGAAAATATCGAGATATAGTGCAAGCGCCGCGTCGATATATCTGTCCTCTGGATACATTTTGATTTTTTGGAAATCGTATGCTGTGAATCCTGCGAATAATAGGACTCCTATGCCGGAATAAATCATTTCGAATGTATTTCCCCATGGCAAGAATATTCCGACTATTCCTGTGATAATCATGCCGATAAGCCCCATAAATAGAAACATTCTCATTCCTGAAAGATCCATTTTTGTTGTGTAGCCGAGAATTGCGACCGCTGTGAATACAAATGCTGTGATTATTAGCGCTTTAGTAAGTATTGCAACCCCTGCAGTAGAGGCCGCTACTATTGCTATAAGCGGAGCAACCGTGATACCGGTGATGAATGCAAACAATGCGAAAAGGAAGCGATTTAGGGGTACTTTTGTACTCCAAACTCTTGAGGTAAAAACCAGAATAAGTTCTGCGGCAAAAAATGCGTACATTATCCATGGCATTGTGATGAAATATTCACGAAGAAAAATCGTCGCGACGAAAATCCCCAGAACCGAAGAAATAATTGCAAAAGTAAAAAACATCATAACTTTTCCGAAAAATGTTGGGGAAAGTTTTGCGCTTGAGTAAGCCTGATATGGTGATTTGTTCATGTTTCCAAACATAAGCTTGATTGGTTAGTTCTTTGAGCTAGGATTATAGCAAAAGAGCCTTCTACTGGTCAATGCCACCGAAGGCTCTTTCTGCGTATTGTCTATTATTTTTTACTTCGCCAAGTCTTTGATTTCGCTCAAATCAAGTGTTTGCAACTGCAATGTTTCGTATGCGTATTCGATGATTTTTGCAGTTTCGGCGCGGTTTATGCTGTCGCTCGGTCTATACGATCCTGTTGCAGAATCCCCGCTCACGATTTTGTAATCTTTCAATGTCTCAATGTAGTTGAAATATTGATTTGATGTATCTACATCATTGAAGCTTGAGCTTGAATGTTCTGCAGGAGTTTTCAATGTTGCTTCTACAATCAATTTTGCCATTTCTCCACGTGTGATTAATTTGTCAGGATCTAGCAATGTGATGCCCAATTCCTCGGCTTTTGCATAGTATCCCTTTGCCCAATGATTCTTCGCATTCGCATACGATGTATCGCCTTGAGATTGTCCATATCCAAATCTTTCCAATGTAATTTTTAGTGTTTCAGCAAATGTAATATTGTCAGAACCTGCGAATCTATCCCCTTCTTTTCCCTTCAAAAAGTCTGTCATTCCTTCGACCGGTTCATAATACCAATCACTATCGTCATAGTCTGAGAAAGAAGTTACTCCGTTTTCATATTTTGAATCTTTTGATTCTTTTTTAAGAGCTTCCAATTTTGAAACTAAATCTGTTAGAGAAAGTGAGCCATCACGAACTTCTCCAAGTAGTGAGACCAATTCTTTAGATGCATCACCGAAATAATTGTATCCCAAAATCAAGTCTTTGTAGTTTGCAATTTGTTTATTCGTTTTTAGGATTTCCTCATATAGATCTGATAAATCCGCCTTATCGTTTAAGAAATCGCTTTGCATATTTTCAGGGACTCTGTCCAAGATTTTCATTGTTTTTTCCGCTAACACAGGATCTCCTTCCAAAATCACTTTGATGATGTCAGGATTTGCCGCGAGAATTTTTTTGACAATTTCCACCTGTTTTTCATAACTCATATCTCCGGAAACTTCGTCAAATCCAATGTCGACATTCTTATCAAATCCCATGTCTTCGAATTTTGGTTTTGGTCTTCCGAATAAATCTTCGGCTTTCATCATCAATTCATTCAATCTGTCTTGTGCATCTTTTAGGGCTTCTGAATCTCCCGCTTTTTCTGCGGCTCTACCTTCCGCGATAATGCTTTCCGCCGTTTTAATCAATTCATCTGCTTTGACTTTCACTTCATCTGTAAGATTTTTGTATTCTTTTTCTTTCATCTGTTTGATTCCTTTTTCAACGTCTGTAAACATTTGCTCAGCCCATTTTCCTTCTTGATGAGCCTGAAAATCCTGCCAGAAATCGTCAATTGTCATTCTTAGATCATCGAGTTCCCATCTTATTGAATCTACTACGTCCATATCACTACCGTCTTTCATGGACGCAATCATGTCTTCCATTAAAGAATTTATTTTCTCTAGATTTTTTAGATATTCATCGATTTTTGCTTTTGTTTCTTTGTCCGCTGATTTTGCTTCCTCATTTAAAAATTTCTTATCTTTTTCATATCGTTTTTTGCTCATTTCTAGATCTTTTTGCATTCTTTCGCTTTCCGCCGCCATTCTGAATACATTTAGTGAATCCTGAACTTCCCAGATTTGGCTACGCAATGAGTCAACTTCGTCTTGAGAAGTTATATTTTTCAAACTTTCTTTAAGGGTAGCAAGTTTGTCGAGCATTGCTTGGAAATCCGCAGTGCTGTCAGATTTTTTCATCAATTGCTTGATTTCTCTTTCCATTCTTTCAATATCTCGAAAGTCAGCTTTTAGGGCTTTGTCCTTGCATTCCGTGTTTGTTCCGGAGAAGCAGTCGTTTCCGCCTTGTCCTCCACCACCGTTGTTATTCCAATTTTTGTCATCATTGTTGCCTCCATTGTTATTGTCAGGACTGTTGTCTTTCCAATAGCATTTTCCTGATGAATCACAACTTGTAGGGTCTGGACCCTGTGTATCAGTCGGTGAATCTTGTGGAGCTTGTGGATCCGGTTTTACACAGTTTCCACTTGAATCACAATTTCCGTCATCGACGAAGTTATCACCGGAATTACTGTCCATAAAATCGTTTTCTTTATCACCATCATCTTTATTTACAGTTGAATCTGTTGCTGAAGAATCACCTTCGGAAGTGAAATCTTCCCCCGAAGTTGAATCGTAACTTATTAAGGCTGAAGTTTTTACTTCATTGCCATTTACAAGAGAACACCCACTCAAAAAAATAACTGTCCCTAGAAACAGGCACGAGAACAAAAGCTTTTTCATATTTGTTTTGGTTAAATATTTGTTTTTGTTATGTATATAGTAACACGTTTTGCTATTTCAGTCAATTGCCTGTTTTGGAGCTTTTGATGTATCTTTTTGGCATGGAAAATTTGGTTTGGGTGGAAATATCGAAGAATGCGCTTCAATCAAACATAAATACTTTTAGAAATCTTGTTGGGAAAGATACAATTTTGTGTCCGTGCGTAAAGTCGAATGCTTATGGGCATGGGCTTATTGAAACTTCGAAAATTTTTCTTGAAAGTGGCGCGGATTGGCTTGCTGTGAATGCTTTGTATGAAGCTCGCTCTTTACGATCTGCTGGCGTTCTTGCGCCGATTTATGTGCTTGGATATATTGCACTTAGCGATCTTGAAGAGGTTTTAAATCTGGATTTAAGAATTGTTGTTTATAATAAAGAGACGGTTTCTCGGCTTGGCGAAATTGCGGAGAAATTAGACAAAAAAGCAAAAATTCATATAAAAATCGAGACTGGAAATAACAGGCAAGGCGTAGTGGCGGAAGAAATTGAAGATTTTGTGAAATATATTTTGAGTTTTAAAAATCTTGAGATTGAAGGTTTATCTACACATTTTGCAAATATAGAAGACACAAAAGACCATTCTTATGCGGAAATTCAATTAAAAAAGTTTAATGAAATTGTTGCGATGGTTGAAAATTTGGAAATAAAAATTCCTTTCAAACATTGTGCAAATTCCGCGGCGACTTTGCTTTTCCCGGAAACACATTTTGAGATGGTTCGACCGGGAATTTCAACATATGGAATGTGGCCTTCTGATGAGACTTTCTTGTCTTTTTCGAATGAGAGAAAAATGAATATTTCACTTGTCCCCGCCCTTTGCTGGAAGACAAAAATTGCGCAAATAAAAACCGTACCGAGTGGTGAATTTATCGGATATGGATGTTCATATAAGACCACCAGACAAACAAAAATCGCTATTTTGCCGGTCGGATATTACGACGGATATGATCGAGGAATAAATAACGCTCATGTACTCATTCATGGGAAAAGAGCTGCACTTCGAGGCAGAGTTTGCATGAATATAATAATGGTTGATGTGACTGATATCCCTGAGGCAAGCCTTGAAGATGAGGTTGTGTTGATTGGTCGCGATGGCGATGAAAATATTTCAGCGGAGCAGTTTTCAAAATGGGCGGACACAATAAATTACGAAGTTACGGCAAGAATTAATGACAGAATACCTAGAATTTATGTATAATGCGCGGTGTATTAATAACTAAATTATGGCAAAAAAAATAAAAGTTGGTGTCATATTTGGAGGACAAAGCGGAGAACATGAAGTTTCTCTTGTTTCTGCGGCCGGCGTTATTTCCGCTATGTCTCCCAAAAAATATGATGTTATCGAAATCGGAATAACACTTGATGGGCGATGGCTTACAGGAAAGGATTGTCTTAAATCTTTCACAAAACATAATTTCAAAAATCTTAAGGAAGTTACCCTTCCAACAAATCCTAAAAAAATTCCATTTGATATAGTCTTCCCTGTTTTGCATGGACCATATGGAGAAGACGGGACTATTCAGGGACTTTTTGATATTTTACATATCCCTTATGTCGGATGCGGAGTTTTGGCATCTTCGACCTCAATGGATAAACTTCAAACAAAGGCTTTGTGGGAAGCGGCAGGCCTAAAAGTCGTGCCATATGTCGGTTTTAATCGCAAGGCTTGGAAGAAAGAATCTTCAAAAATTATTGAAGAAATAAAAGAAAAATTGGGTTTTCCTTTGTTTGTTAAGCCTGCGAATATGGGTTCATCTGTTGGAATTTCAAAAGTAAAAGTTTTGGCAAATTTGAAAAAAGCTATCGACCTTGCATGCGAATTTGACAGTAGAATTCTTGTCGAAAAAGGGCTTAACGTAAGGGAAATCGAATGTGCAATCCTCGGAAATGATTCCCCTATTGCGTCACCTGTCGGCGAAGTAATTGTTGGTGGAGAATTTTATGATTTTTATGATAAATATGTAAACGGAGTTTCAAAAACTGAAATTCCAGCGAAGTTGAATAAAAAAATTGCACAAGAAATCCAAGAAGTAAGCGTGAAAGCCTATAAACTGCTTGATTGTAGTGGTCTTTCAAGAGTTGATTCATTTATTGATCTTGATTCCGGAGACATTTATTTGAATGAAATCAATACAATGCCCGGATTTACGAGCATCAGTATGTATCCAAAAATGATGGAGGCATACGGAATAAAGTATGCCGACTTGATTGATAAACTTATTGCTCTTGGGTTTGAAAGGTTTGCAGAAAAGCAAAAAAATAAAGTTACGTTTGATAGTGGGAGTGAGTGGTATCGGTAATAATGATTTTTTAACCTCAAAATTAAAACATGGAAAAATACTTTATTTATGGAATCACATTTCTATATAGTATTGGCGGAGTGGTTACATTTGCGGGATTTTTCCCAACGATGAGAGACTTATGGAAAGGAAAACCAAGTGCAAACGTCTATACGTATATTATTTGGACAGCAACAACATTCTTTACATCTCTATATGCAATATTTGTTGTTAAAGACTTGATTTTTAGCTTAGTAATAAACCTTCAATTGGCGGCATGCATGATTGTTTTGATTTTAAGAATGAGATTAAAGCTGAAAAAATAGATTTTAACTTTTTTTAATAAAAATTTAATCTTCGTCTGATACGCTACGCAAAATAATGTAGCGGAAAATGACAGAAATATACAAAACAAACTGCAAAAAGCTTGCAGGAACAGATTTCAAGGAGTTGCATCAAAAAACTTTAGACGTTTATAAAAGAATAAGGCATAGGAGTAAAAGAAGGACGTACATAAGATCGGCATATTTCAAAAAAGATAAAATATTCCTTGAGCTTTTTTGGCAACATCTTTTTGACAAGAAAAATTGGAGGGATAGAACCCGTCGGATTAAATATTTTTCTGCAGGCATAGACCTTATTCAAAATTCGAGATTTGAGCCAAAATCAAAAGAAAACCCAAATAAGGCTGGTGAAATTTTTCACCGTTTTACTGGTATGACAAAAGAGAAAGAGCTATTTTACGTACAGATCAAAGAAAACAAGAAAAACAGTCAAAAATTTTTGATATCAATTTTCCCAGATAAATAAAAAGAAAAAGGGCTTTCCGCTAAGGGTGGTATATAAACCACGGCCGAAAGCCTTTTCCGTTGGTATGTTAAACCAATGCCATGAAAAATTCAAGTTTTTTTTGCAAAGCATAATGACGAAAAAGAGATGGGCATATCTTTACAGGACGCATTGCGTTCTATACGTACAAAGATAAGACATTAAACAAAGAAGCCTAAGTCCTGTGGAGATATGCCCACCTCTTTTTCACGTTACCACCTTGCTTTTTGTCTGTTTTTTTCGTATATTTTGTGAGTTAAAAACCAATAAAAGCTATGTTCCGACTTTTTCGTGGAATAAAAAAGAAAACCAGTGATTCATATTTTTTGGCGCTTGATATAGGCACCGATTTTGTAAAAGCGCTTGTTTGTGAGGCAAACGGCAAGAAAGGACGAATTCTTGGAGTAGGGAAAAAACAGCAAAAACTCGGAGATATGAATAGCGGTGTGGTCACAGATATCGCTTCTGTAATCGCAAATTGCCATAGTGCTATAAGAGAAGCCGAAAATATGGCAAATGTTTCTACAAAGAAAATGATTCTTGGAATTTCCGGAGAACTTGTTAAGGGTGCGACAAATACAACTAGCTATATTCGTCGTGATGCAAACAGCAAAATCGATCTTTCAGAACTAAAAAATATTGTACACAAAGTTCAATGGAAAGCTTTTGACGCAGTACGAAGCCAACTTTCACATGAGACAGGATATAGCGAAATTGATGTAAAACTTGTAAATGCGGCGATTGTCGACGTCCGAATTGATGGATATAAAGTCACAAATCCGATTGGATTTCAGGGAAAAGAAGTCACTTTAAGTATTTTCAATGCGTTCGCTCCCCTAGTTCATTACGGAGCGCTTCAAACAATTGCATCTGAAATAGACAAAGAACTTCTTGCGATTGCGGCTGAGCCTTATGCTCTTACTCGTGCGCTTGGATATGAAGACGGAGGACAATTCAGCTCGATTTTTATTGATATAGGTGGCGGCACAACAAATGTTGCCATTGTCAGAAATGGCGCAGTAGAAGGCACAAAAATGTTTACTGTCGGCGGAAGAACTTTTACAAAGAGACTTTCTCAAAGTTTGAATATCGCGTACAAAGAAGCTGAAGACATAAAATTGGCTTACAGCAATGATAAACTTGAAAGACAATCAAATAAAATAGTTAGAGAAGCTATGAAAATTGATGCCGATGTTTGGCTTTCCGGCGTCGTTTTGACTCTTGAGGACTTTGCAGAGCTCGATTCTCTTCCTTCCAAAATACTTCTTTCAGGCGGCGGAGCTCATTTGCCTGAGATAAAAGAGGCTTTGGAAAGCCGTGAGTGGTATCAAGGGCTCCCTTTCACAAGAAAGCCGCAAATAAATTTCCTAAACACAAAACTCATCAGCAATTTGCTTGATGAGACAAAACTTCTAAAAGATCCTCAGGACGTTATGCCTATGGCTTTAGCGAATTTGGCGCTGGAGTTTATGAACGAAGAACAACTTCTTTCGAAAGTTCTCAAAAAAGTTGTTCGCCTGATGCAAATATAATTGCATAAAAAATAAATGAACGTAAAAAAAAACAAAAAGGATGACATTTCAGCTCTTCAGGATGAGGTAAAACATGACATTGACGAGAAAACCGAAGAAGTTGAAAAAGCTGAGATTATTTCGAAAAAGAAAGTTTTATATGCGGATATTGATGACGAAATAACGACTATTTACGACAAAATTCGTCCGCTGAAAATGAAAAATATTTATATTGTTGTTCCGCAGAGATCAATACTTTTTCAAAGTATTGTGAATTTAAAAATATTGAAAAGGAAAATGGAAGATGACGGAAAATCTCTATTTTTAATCACAAATGACAAGAATGGAATTTATATGGCGGCGCAAATCGGAATTCCCGTTTACAATAGAGAAGCCGAAGGCAAGCCTGTGCTTTTTTCGACTGAAGTCAGCGATGAAAAATTAAAAATAACTCCGCTGAAAGCGAGTGTGAATTCTCTCGAGGAAGAAGCTCCGACAAGAATGGCGGAAAAGAAAATTTCGATTAGTGAAATTTTGCAAAAATTTAAAGGATTCAAAAAAACTGTCGATGTTAAAAAAATAGAATCACAACCAAAAAAAGAAAAATCGAAAAGTAAATTTGTGATAGTCGCTCCAAACAGGCAAGCTCTTATAGGGCTTATTGTAGCCACTCTTTGTGTGTTGCTTGTTGTTGTATATATTGCGCTTCCGGGGGTCACAATTTATGTCACGCCGGCGGCGAGCGTTCTTGAAAAATCCGTAAATATAACTCTTGCGGATTCTCAAAAAAACGGCGCTGAACTTCAGGCAAAAGATCCGCATATGATTGCAAGTTATCCTATCGAAACAACTGTCACAAAAACAATTACTCATTATGCGACCGGCAAAAAAATATCTGAGAAAGGAGCTAATTCAAGCGGAAAAATCATGATTTACAATTTGTCCGGAAACACTTGGCCGCTTGTAGGACAAACAAGATTTCAAACAAAAGAAGGAATTGTTTTTAGAATCGCAAGTAGCGTGACTGTTCCTCCTGCGACGACTTCCGGTCCCGGAAAAATTGAGGCATTTGTTACCGCTGATCCGACAGATGCATATGGAAGTATTGTCGGAGCAAAGGGAAATATCGGGCCTACGAGATTTTTCTTGCCGGCACTTCGCGATGACAGCAAATCAAAAATTTACGCAGAAAATACCGCTCCAATGACAGGAGGTGTTACGGATTATTTGAGTTTTGTTTCCGATAAAGATTTGGATGCCGCTAAATCAAGAGCAAAAGATGAGGTCTTGAAAGATGCAGTACAGCAATTAAAAATTGCGATTCAAGAAAAAGCAAAACTCGCCGGCGGCGATACTTCAAAGTACACTTTGCTTGAAGGAGACTCAGCTATTGAGATCGGCGAAGTCAAAATAAGCGCCCCTACGGATATCATAAACAAAGATATGAATGAGTTTAACGTTACCGCGAGTGTCAGCATAAAAGGGCTTTATTATGACTCAAATGAGATGATGAATATTCTGGTGCAAGAACTTGAAATGAAAAAAAGTCCGCAAAAAAAACTTCTTCGCATAAATGAAGATTCTTCAACTTACAGAATTTTTGAACGTGACACTGCTTCCGGCAAAGTTAAACTTACCGCTAATATAAAAGGAATTGAGGAATTTTCGATTGATCCTACTACGGATAACGGTTCTAAATTTCTTGAAAAAATACGACAACATATTGTCGGAAAAAATATTGAAGAAGCGAAAAATTATATTCAAAATCTTACAGAAATAAACAAAGTCGAAATCGAAAGCTGGCCTGCGTGGGCACCAACGATTCCCGGCTTGGCGGAAAATATAGATTTCGAAGTAAGAGATGCGGTGAATGCTGAGTAAATACAGGCTTTTGATGGCTTGTTTTTATTAGACATTTATGCTATAATATCTTTAGTAAAAAATCTAAAACAAAAACAAAATGAATAACAGATATCTGAAAAGTGCTCTTATTTCCAGCTCTGTCGCTATTATGCTCGGGGTTTTATCTTTTGGCATAGGTGTCGCAATCGGCGCCCCTACTTACAATCCCACTGACAGTGAAAATGTCAGACCTACATTCAACGGGATTAATGTGACTGGGGCAATTGAGAATAAAGGTGGCATCTTGAATCTTGCTGACGTCGACGGTATTGATATCGGTGGACCTATTAGAAATGGAACTGCTGGCCCTGTAGTTATAAACGATGCTGAAGGTGTTCAAATTGCCGCTGGAGATCTTACCGTTCAGGCTGGTAATGTTTCTGTTACCGGAAGAGTAACGGCTACAGGAGGCTTCGGTTCTATTAAACAGTATACTTCAACAGCAACAATAGCTCCCGGACCTAATAAATCCGCTTTGCTTACTTCAAGCTGTAATGTTGGGCAAATGCTTTTAAGCTGTGGAATAAGTATTAGTGCAGATGGATATGTAAACACAATTTATCCATTAAGCTTCTCTTGTTCTGCAAATATTTACAATCAAGGTTTGGTAAACACAATGGTAAAAGTTTACGCAAGATGTCTTGATTATGCTAATTAAGATCTAGTCTATTTTGTAGCAAAGCTTTTGCATTCATCTTCCATAACTTTATTGCCTATTTGTATGCATAAAGATGGATTTTTTTCCTCCAATGCTTTGTTTGCAATAATGTTATATTTGCAAGTTGCTTTTTGATTTGCATCTTTGATCTGGTCACAAAGTTTTGGGTCCTGTTTTTCCTGTGCCGCTTGAGCTATTTTCTCTCTATCAGCATCCGCTTGTTTCGCATCCACGACCGGCTGAGTTTGGGTTTCACATGCTGTGCGATAGCGAGGTAGATCAATTTTTTTGCACAAGGCTAGGTCTCCGCTAATAACGGCTTGTGCTGTGATTGTTCCGGCGTTTGCAATGCTTGTACATTCAGCTTTCATTCCTTCATTTAAAATCTGTGCGCATAAGGTCACGTCATTTCCCATTACTCCTTGATCATAAAATTTTTGATCCAATGCGCTGTCCCCTGCTGTACTTAGAGTTTTTTCAGGCACAGCTGAATTACATCCGACAAATACGGACAGAACTAAAAATATTGGTATTAACTTTTTCATAGGATTTTGGTGAGGATTTAAATATTTTTTAGAGGCCTAATTGTTTTCTGATTGCTTCAGCCTTGTCCTGATCTTCGTTCTTCTTTTTGGCTTGTTCAACTTCCGTTTCCAAGTCCATCCATTCATTGTAGTGTTGCTGAGCCAATTTTTCCAATTGAGGAACATGTTTTTTTGACAGTGCCGCAAACTTTTCTTTTTCTTCTTCGAAAATGCTGATAAGCTCATCTATCTGCGATTGTTTTAGTTTTGGCACAGACTCGATAATTCTCTTTTTCTCATCTCTTGAAAGTGAAATTGAACCGGCCAAAAGTGTCAAAAAATATGTTTCATCAAAACTCATATCATGCGCTGGCAATTTTATTTTTAACGGTTGTGCGAATTTCGTTCCAAGTTGAAAGTTTGCAGGAGTGTTGTCCTCAGGCTCTTGTGGTGGCATTGCGCCGCCCATCATGCCCATATTCCCGTACATCGCAGGGTCCATTCCTCCTTGTGGAAAGCCCTGTGGAGGATACATTCCTTGTGGTGGAAAACCTTGTGGTGGCATTGCTTGTGGTGGTTGAGTTTGTCCTTGTCCTTGAGGATTTTGGCCTGCTGGTTGAGCACCTTGTCCTTGTATATTTTGTGGATCCATATAATTGGTTTTAAATTCTTAAAGATTATACCTTAATCACCTTTATTTGGCTAGACAACTTTAAAAATCCTGTATAGAATTCAGCTCGCTTTATTGAAAATTGTTTAGAATTCGGGCGGTTAGCTCAGTTGGTAGAGCGTCTCGTTGACGTCGAGAAGGTCAGAGGTTCGAATCCTCTACCGCCCACCATTGATATGTTTCGACTTAATTTTGTCGGACTCAATTAGGTTTTTGATGTATTTTGGTATTTTTACTTCCAGTTCGATGTCATTTCCTGTAATTAAAACCTTGTGGACTATGGCTTGGATAATGTCGTATTTTGCTTCGTAATCAGGGTTATCTAAGTGGGCTTTGTGTTGTTTAGCCATTTCTTTGATGGCGATAATTTTTTCTTTTTTAGCGTGTTCTGTCGTCAGTTGGTTGTTAATCCCTTCCAGCTGTTCCTGCAGAGTTTTTGTACTGTTATCAATGATGCCAAGTTCTTCTTCTAGCTCGGTTTCTGTATAAATTCTGTTTCTGAAGGCTTCTTTCACTCGTTGTCTTGCGTCCATGTTGCTTTGCACCACTCTCTCCGCATGTTCCTTTTCGGTTATCAAAGTTTGATAATATGTGTTTTTTCTTAATGCGTCTGTTATTTTTTTGAATTCCTTGTCTGGATATTTCAAGAATACTTCAATTTGATTCCAAAGGGCTTCTGTTATTTTTTGCTCTGAGATGTGACTTGCTTTACATCTTACAGCTCCCTTGCCTTGGTTGTTTTTGCTACATCTGTAGTTTTTTGTATTCTTTGTGGAGATGTATCCTGTATAAAAAGCTCCGCATTCACCGCATACTATTTTCCCTGAGAATAAATATTTATTTTTAGCGTGATTTGAGAGTAAAGCGTTTTTGTTAAGTTTAACCTGAGCCTTATAGAAGGTTTCTTCGTCCATAATCCCTGTATAAAAAAATTTTATCCAATCTTTTTCTGGTTTTTCATATTTATTCCCGTTTTTGTCCTTTCCGTTTCTATTCCAATACCATATTCCAATATATTTTTCATTTTGGAGTTTGTGTTTGACCATTGAGTGGTGCCAGTAACAACTTGGATTTTTTGTCCTTTTCCCGAGTTTCTTTGTGTCTGCCTTTGTTAATATTTTTCTTTCTGTCAGGAGTTTTGCAATTTTCTCTATTGAATAATCCATTTCAACAAACCATGTGAACATGGTTCTTATTATTTTTGCCTCTTCTTTGTCTATTACAACTTTCTGTTTAACTATTTTGTATCCGAATGGAACTCCCCCGCCTACGTATTTCCCCTCTTTTGCCGAATCTATCTTTCCTTCGCTTGTTCTTGTCATTATCAAGTCCCTTTCGAATTCCGCCAATGCGCCAAATATTCTAAAAATTAGCTTACCTACAGCCGTTGTGTCGAATGGTTCTGTTACAGACTTATAGTCAATGTCGTATTCCCCTAATTTATCCATGGTTTCGAGGAGCAGTCTCATCGACCTCGAAAGCCTGTCAATCTTCCACGAAATTAAAATATCGAATTTCTTTTGCTTTGCATCCTCCAGCATACGTTGAAATGCAGGCCTACTTTCAATTGTTCCTGAGACTCCCTCATCTCTGTAAATAAATTTATCTTCAAGAATCCAGCCCTTGTCTTTGAATCTCTCAACTTCATTTTTTATATGTCGAATCTGTGTGTCCAGGCCATAGCCCTCTTTTGCTTGTTCTGAGGTACTAACTCTTATGTAGGCGGCTATTATTTTTTTTACAGGTTTTTCATTGTCGGACATACATTTTCATTAAATTTCACCGCTGTATAACGATGTAATTATAATTTAAAACAGAAAGAATAAAAAGGATGAATCCTATATCCCTAACACCCTTGCTCACCGCCAGCGAGGTGGTTCTCGCGTGTTCTTGAGCAAAATAGGGGTTGAGATGTAGGTACTACTAAATCCCCGTGCAGAACTAAAGTGGCGAAGAAGCTTGTATTTTTTTGTTGATTTCACGTTTTACGTATTCGAATTAGTTCCAGAAGAAGAGACTTAATTGACTCTTTTTGTTTGTAATTAAAAGATGGTGTTTTACTTAGAAGTAATTTATCTAAATCTGGGTGAGTCGGGAGTCTATATTTTATAACATCATAAGCCTCATCCCATATTTTTTGAGCCATACTGTTTTTTCCATTAGTAGAGAAAAACTCTATTAGATGTCTAACGGGGCCAGTAAAATATGTTGCTTTAGAAAAAAGATATGACATTTCGCTAGCAAGAGTCTTTTGAGCTACTTTTTTAGATATACGAAAAGATTCTCTCCCTAAATAATTATATTTGCTATCCGCCAGTGAGTGCCATCCATTACCTCCCCTTGTATATACAAAACCTAACATAGATACGAAAGCTACTAATTCCATTTTCTTTTTTTTCTGAAAAACATTTTTCAGGGCAATAAGTCCGTTCGTATCCTCGTCTGAATAAAGTTTTTCTCTAACCAGAGATAGAATTAAACTGTGTACTTCATTTGAATGTTTTCCCTCAAGACTTGAAAGTTTAGCTCCAAAATTTTCTATATTTTTGTGATTTAGAAAATGACCATGAGGATTATCTTCAATTAGTCTGCGAATTTTATTTAATGTTAATTTGGAGAAATTGAAATGTGGAATTGCGGGTAGCCTTGTCTTTGTGTTTTTTAAGGACGGAGTAGGAATTTGTCCTTTTTTATTTTCTGCATCAAACTGTTCAAAGTGGTATTTTTCAATTGTTAGTTTATTCTTTTTTGCAAATAACAATATTTTATTAAAGTTTTCTTTTTCTGATACATACTCAAGAATTGATACCTCATACAGCGTACTACATACTGAATTAAAGAGATTCTGTGCATTTTTTTTATTGTGTTTTCCCAATAATGTTTTTACGATTTTCAACCCACATGAGACATCTATGCGAGTATTATTCCTCTGTACTATCGTTTCATAAAGGTTTGCAACTATTTCTGGTTCCATCTCTTCTTCTATCAACTTATCGCATAGATATTCTATTCCTGCTTCTATCCTGAAATCGTGTCCAGAGTCTGTTTTGGCCATTTCTATTAACGTTTGTATAGAAGTTTTCGTGTCTGAGTTTACAAGTGATTTTAACCAGTGATGTAGGCTCCAATTTGTACTACTACCGTCAGTATGCCTCCATACGGTTTCTACTAATGGATAACTTCTTTTAAAAGCATCAATGGCAAATTTTAAATTCTTTTTTGCTATAAATTCAATTGGTTCAATAATCTCATAAATTGTGACGTCTTTCCTTTGTCCATATGCCGCTAATCTAATGCATCCATCCATCAGACATTGTTTAGATTTCGATGATTTTTTGTTTAAGGCAAGAATTGTAGCTAATTTAAGATATTCAAACGCTGCCGAATCATAATATACAGAAGAACCATCGCCGTTCTTTGTATTGTTCTCAATTAATTTCCTAACTTTTTTCTTTTTGTCTTCATCTAAAAAAGGATAAGTATCTTTTAACAAGCTATTAAAAATTTCCCCGCTAAAGGGTCCACTGCTAGAACCTTGCAGGTATGATGTTGTCTTTTTACTTATATTGGACAGGAGATTCAGTATTTCTGCATGGTTTGAGAAGTTATGAGCAATTTCCAATGTTCTTCTGAATGAATCTGTGCAAATTTCACGAATCCCATATAAATCCATTGCTCGTGGCTTGCCTTTAAATGGGTGTGCATAAAAGCTTAGTTTTTTGATGTATTCTTCTAAGAGCCTCTCCTTTGTTGCACGTGGAGAATTTGATGCTTCTAACAACGAAAGTTCAAACAGATAATAAATCCAAGCACGATACCAACCATCGATAGTTGTAATTAGTTTTTTTGCTACCCTTACTGAAGATGGCTTTATATAAGAAAAAAGCTGTATTGACTCATACCATTCATTGAATATTTCCTTTTCTTTATCAAACACGTTTTCAAATCTTAAAATCTGTTCTGTAAGGTTTATAATATTATTTGAGATTGTTATTCCCTTGGTTTCTCCTCCGAATAAAATGCTCTGAAGAATCAGAGATATATTTTTTGTTTTTCCAAGGATTGATGTACTAATTTTAGAGGCTTCCTCCTTATATCCTTCTTTATGTAGATATTCAGCAACTCGTAAGCTTAAATTTATTTTCTTCTCTTTGGAAAGCCTTATATTCAGCAAAGACCTATAGTTTTTTGCAACACCAAATACGTAGTCAAATTCTTTTAAAAGCATTTCTATTTGACGATTTTCAGTGTTAGGAAAAGTATTTTTACTAACCATTCTCTTAAATGTTTTCAAGGCATATTCTTTTGATGATTCCCTAATGAGATTTAAAAAGTGAGCAGCTTCAACTTCCTGAAAATGAAGAACATTTGATTCGTCACCAATCTGCATTGATATTCCTGCGACGTCATAAAAGTCCCAAGGCGGATTCCCTCCTGCGTGTTCAGCCATCTTACACAAAAGAATGCCATATGGTTTAGAAAAGATACGTTTACCGTCAAAAATTAATCGTTCGCAAAATATCTCTACCCCATGAACACTCAAAATAGCTTGATGGTAAAGCTCATCAACAGAATCAAATCTCTCTTCTGAATAGGTATATATACTTCTTCTTAACTCAACAGCCTTACAATATATGTCCCATCGCTGTTTTCGCGCTGAATAATTGGCAACTTTATTGAGATTTTCTAAAATATTTTCTACAGCATGAAAATAGAATAAACTTTTTGTCACAAAATCACTTTCCAAAAGTCCGTATATTTTATTTTCCTCTTTAGCCCTAATAAGGTATGGAATTAGGTATCGATAAGCTCTTTGTGAAATAAAAAAACCTTGATTCTCAAGCCAATCTGTAATGTGTTTATACAACTTACCCCCTCTACCATTACTAATAACAAATCTACGAAAACTTTCATGGTAAATTCTTATCCCACCCTGAACTATACCAGGTTTTAAAATTGGCAGTATCTTGTTAAGAGTTTCATCTATTCCTTTTTTCTGTATAGGAGGAAACATTTCTCCTAATTCATTTAGTGAAACACTAAAATCCAGTAAAGCCAATGTCTGCACTATTGCAAAATCATTAGAGGTGATATCTTTAGATAAATATTTGTAATAATTATTTAGGTCATTATTAAGCTTTGGTAAATCTTGAATATAATTCAAAAAATGAATTTTAGTATTACTTGAAATGACTTCTTTCAGAACGTAAGTGAGATATAGAGGGTTGCCCTCAGTTTTTTCAGTAAGAAGTTTTATCGTTTCAGTATTTATTGTGAATTTTCTTTCTTCAGAAAGGTGGTCATTGTGTTTAACCACAAACTCTTTAACTAATTTTTCGTCCCAAGGCTGTAGCAAATGAACCCCAGTATCATTTTTTTCTACAATACCTGTTAATTCGTTACTTGGTTGAGATGCTATAAAAACAGAGCAACATTTAGGTAATTTTATTTCTAATAAATTGGTAATAAAATTATTTATAAGGTCTGGAGATAATTTGTTTTGTGCAACAACTCTATTTAAGTGGTCTAGTCCGTCTACCATTAGCACAACCTTTTTCCCAGATTGCGCGATTTTCTCAATTAATTTTTCTATATTTACTTTTGTTGCCGCAAAACAAGGTTTCATTTCTTGTGCAAGTTTTGGTTCAAATTTTCCTAGTTGATGCATAAAATTTCCGTACATCGCATCAACGACTATTCGTTCCTGTGCTAATTGGTCTGTTGGTTCAAGATAGCAAAAGTGTCGAGCAACAATAACCTTGTCATCGACTAATTTATTAAATAAGTCATCAAAAATGTGTGATTTCCCGCTACCAGGAGACCCTTCAAGTATGGTGAATTTATGCGTACTAATTAAATCTTTAATTTTTTTTATAGTCATTCCTCTATATAAGCGATGTTCTGCGGAAATGAATGGAAAGTTTTGTGCAATATGGCCATACTCGAAATTCAGACTGATGTATTTAAAGATGTAACTTCTATCTATAAGTTTATGTTCCTTTGAGCTTCTAAGTTTGCTCGCCAGTAATATGAGCCTCCCTGCAACATCTCTGACATCTACGTGATTGTTTGGATAATAACCAATCCCAACCTTTAGACGTAATGATTCAAGCAGTTCTTTTTCTAAATTTCCTGGTTTGCTTAAATCAAAAGAAGCCTCTGGTAGATTTGCTTCAATGGTCAAGCTCTGTATAAATTTTTTATTCTTAAATTCTTTTTCAAAAATTGAGTAAATATTTTTGGATAAAGAAAAAGTTTTTTGCTTATTTTCATGAAAGAAAGGAGTCACGTCTACTGTTCTGTTTGTTATAACGACATACTTTGCATCTTCTTTTGACAAGAAAGATTTGGATAATTTAGCAAGATTTAAATCACTTTTTTCTTTAGTGAAATCGCTCTTCCTGATAAATTTATTTATTGAAGAATGTTTTACTTGTAATTTTGTTTTCTGACCATCAATTATGATAACTATGTCGTCAAATGAGTCATTAACGCTCTCCTTATATTCCACTCCAATTCTAAGGTCTTTTTTGTGAAGATTCTCGGAAATTAGAAAAGCAGTGAGTAAGTCCTGATATGAATACCCTTGATGCAGTCCATACATATTTATTCTATTTATCTGCAATTAAATAATTCATATCATATTCTCGACTTTATTCTGTAAATCTTCAAGCCTATTCTGAGTATATATAGCAGTTGTGTTTAAATTGGAATGCCCTAAAATTTGGGAAAGTCCCACTATATCCCCTTTGTTCTGTTCCAAAAAGTTGTAAGCAAAGGTATGTCTTAGTGTGTGCGGGTGACATTTTATTCCTGCCTTTTTAGAATAAAAGTCTATAATTTTATTGAAGGCTATCGTGGTCAACGCCCCTCTCTGCCCGATGAACAGTCTGTCTTCGAGTTTATTTTTCTCTATATATTCACTGAGTAATTGTCGGATATGGTTGTTTAAAGGAACCTGTCGAGTTTTACCACCTTTCCCGTTTATTACTGTAGCAACCCCTTGCCTCTCTGTTATAGAGATAGCAGGAATGGTCATATTGGCTAGCTCTGAAACTCTGAAACCTGCCCCACTAAGCATTTCAACAATGAGTAAATCTCTTTCATTACCACGAATTTCTACTTCCTTGAGTAGTTTTCTTAATTCTGGCTTGGGCAAAGCCTTAGGTGCCAATGGCTGTGAAGGAAGTAGCTTTATATCTTTTGCAGGGTTTGCAGTTAGCTTCCCCTCCTCTACGGCTGTCTTGCAGAAATTGCGAAGGTTAATCAATTTCCTATTTGTAGTATTCACGGAATATTTACAGTCCTCAATACAGTATCTCTTGTAATCTGTAATATCTCTCGCTGTAAGCCTATTAAAAGCAAAATCCTCCCCTGTAGCTTCTTTGAAGTGATGTAAAATGCATTTTATATCCGAGATAAGAGCCTTTTTAGTTTTGTCGCTAGTGTCTTTTTCCAATAGACACCTTATGACAAATAACTCTTCAGAAGAATCTTTCAGGTAAGCTTTTATGGGGTCCAATAGCTTCTCTAGGTTATTTATAGAGTTTTTAATAGTATAATTCATAAAATATAGGGGTTATTTCCTATATTTTATATTAAACTGGGTAAATAATAAAGATTATTTATATAGTTTAATACTCTGCGTATTTAGGAACGAGAGTTTAATCCTTAATATGAGCTCTTGTACAAATTTTGCAGTTCATTAAGGGAGTCGTTGTATCTAGTCGCGCTACTCTGCATTGAACATGCCATAATTACTATCGGAATTAGAGCTAAACATAACCCTATCAGTCCTAGACGCTCTTGTCTCGCTATAGTGATAGTACTTAAAATTACAGACATTATGGAAAGAACTATCCATACTCCGGGGATAGGTATGAATAACGTAAATAATATTGCCGCTCCTCCAGTCAGGACGGCTAGTATTGAGTAAGGCCCCATTGGTGGGGTTTTCCCTAGTCCTAGCTTGCTTTCAATATCCATGTTGTTGGTTGTTAAAAAATTATTTCAACGCTTTTAATTTATATTTAAGATTATTTACTTCGCTTCTTAATTGACTTATGTCTTTCTGCCATACCTGTATAGCAAAATCATCTTTGTTTAAAGTAAGATTGCCTTTAGCGAAATAGAGATTGTTTATTCTTGTATATTCATCGGATGGAATATTAAATGATTTTATATATTCTTGTTTTCGGCTTATTTGAGTTTCTTTGTCTGATATATCAAATTCAATTAAGAATATTTGTGAGTTTTTCTTTTCTTCTTCTTCCTTTGCAAGCTCTTGAGAATTTTTATCGCGTTCTATCAGAATACTTTCATGTGAGGTCTTATATATATTTTTTGCATCAATGGAAATGTCCGTCTTTGGAGTTAATAATAGAATTTCTTGTTCAACAATATCGCTTTTGCCTGAAAGATTTTTTTCAACTGTATCCCCGTGAGATATAGTTAAATTTTCAGTATCAGTCACCTTTAGCTTTAGCAAATACTTGTCTGCCTTACCTTGAGGGTCTTTACTACTCAACACCTCTATCTTAGGCACAGGATAATTTGTTATCATTTCCTGTTTCTGTTTTTTTAGCATAGAGTTGGTCGTCAATGCTCCTGAAATAATCAATAGTGCCCCCACTACAACCCCCGTTCTTATGAGATAACGTTTTTTATTCGCTTTATATTTGCTTGTGGCGTTCGCAAAGCGAATTCCAAAACTTTTTTCTTTGTGTTTTTTAAATAGATATTTAACTAGAAAATACAAACCTATTAGTCCTGTAAAAACTGCCGTAAACTCCCAACTAAAATCGTATGCAAGACTTATAAAAAAACCTGCGATAAATAATATCGATAAAATTTTTATAATATTTTCTGTTCGTTTTTCCTTAAAATACTTTTTCTTTCCTTCATCACTTAGGGTGGCTAAATACTTTTCTTCTTTTTCCTTCATCAGGTCGTAGGCTGTTTTTTCTTTTGGAACATCCTTTTTACAGTGTTTACATAAGATTGCATCACTCTGTATAAGTTCTGAACAAAATGGACATTTTCTCATATTTGGAGTTTTAAATAATACCAAAATTGGGACCCCTCATAGAGGGCTACCCAACAAGTACGCCTTTCGGCAACTCCATTGGCCTCCTGAGAGGCCCCAAATTGATATGGAGTTTGCCAACATTTGAATGTTTTAAAGAATACTTATTGGGTAGCATTAGGAATTATAGAGCCTCTGAAGATATATTAAAAGAGTTTGTTCCCTTTCTGTGAATCTCCTATTATCTTGGATGTGTTTTCAGGTTATGTAACGTTTAATCGATAATGTTATGGTTCGTTTCTCCATCTAAAGCCATTCTGCTAAAAATTAAACGTCTCTATCCAAGAATGAGAATTGTGCTACAATCACCTTTCTGTAGAGGGACTAATATTACTTTGTGTAATTTGGCTACTGTTGTTCCCCCTTGTTTTCCTTATTTAAAGCCATCTCGCCAAAAGCTAAATTATACTACCCAAAAGTCAAATTTGTTTTATAGGCAATTTATTGAGAGCCTACACTTCGTGGCCTGCAATATTCTTACATTACGTCAAATTTCGGGCTGGCTAGGAATTTGGCTTTAATTTGTATTTAATTTTTCTTAATGTTTATTTGTCAGAATTTTTTAAAAAAATTTTTGTTTTGTATTTTTTGAAGCATCTCAGCTGAATTTTTTTTCAGCTGAGAAGATAGTTCTTTATCTTCTTATTATTCTTATTGTTTATTAATACATTTATATGTTTAGCAATTTAAACGGGGGTTATTTAGTTGGCTAAACAATCTAGTTTAGGAGACTAAACAGATGCAAAATTTCTATTTTAGCTAACTAAATTACTCTTATTTAGTTAGCTAAACAGTTTCCCCTTGTTCTCCTTCTTTTTCCTCCTCCTCTTGCTTCTCTTCTTCCTTTTCTTTGTCCTCGTGTTTTTTATAAAGGATATGTGTCTTTTCTAACAATCCAACATATTTTCTACCTTTTCCTTTCCATACCGCTGTTTTGATGAATCCCCATTCCTCAAGGCATTTGAATACTGGAGTCAATGTGGCGACTGTTCTTCCACGTAAAAGAGGCATCTGTTCAAGCAAATGAGGATAGCTAACCCATGTAAGTCTATATGTTTTTTCATTAGGAGTCCCCTCGTTCTCCTTAAGATTGACGCGATTGTATTCAACTCTTTCTGATTTGTTCATACAGAGCCAATATATATAATCCAATACCGCCCCGTGAATAAGTTTTGCCTTTGGAGCAAGCTCAATAATTTGTGCTTGTCTTATTACTATAATTTTGTGCATTCTCTTTTTTTCCATTTTCATTAAGTTTTAAAAAATTATTAAATTTATTTGAAACCGTTTCAGTTATAAACTGTCCTACCTCTTGTTTTATTGGGTGAAAACAGTCAATTTCTCCTTTTTTGGGATAAACCAACCTAATCCCCCCTTCTCTTGTGGAGAAAATTGCTACACTCCCGACATAAAACTTCTTATCAATCATAAATGAACAGAAGCCGAGGTGCCCCTCGTTTGGTTTTATCGGTATTATATTTACTTCTGAAATTTCAATAGGGTTTTTCATTTGTTGTTTTGTAAAGTTTGTAAATCACCATTTTTTATATCCAAAAGAGCCCTAATCGCTAGCTCAAATGCTAGTTGGTTCGCTTTCTCATCCTCGTGAAAAACGACTGTTACATTGAATTGTTGGGTGGCTTTTTTCATACTTTGATAAAGTTGCAGGAAACAGTATGAATGAATATTTAAAAAGCGACCCGCCGTCTTAAAACTAGGTTTATTGTCGATGCCAAAATTCCTTTATGGATAGAGCTAATGCACCCTTTTACCCTTCAAGTTTTTCATTAAATTCAGACATTGTTTTTCTAAAACTGTCTGCAGTATAATTGGCTTTTATTCCCATAATATCTCTGGCTTCCTGAACCAGTTCCATTCGGATATCTTCAGGGATTTCTGTAGGGTATTTTTTTCTGAGGGCTTCATATTTCTTTTTTAATAGAAATTTTTCATCAAAGAACTCTATGGGTTTTATCTTTTCAAAATCGGGTTCTTTAGTGGAGCTGTCATTTATTTTTCTAATCTTATCAAATAAAAGGTTTAATTCTTCAGTATTAAGTTTTCTTGGGAGTTTAATCGTCACTAACCTTTCTCCGTAGTCGACAGAAAAGCTGTACCCTTTCCATGGGTATCTTTCCATCAAAACAACCTTCAAGGCACTGATTGGTAAACCAAAATATGCAATCACTTCTTTTTCAATATATGGAATTACCTTTGTGTGTATAGACATAGAAGCAGATTGCTCCTGTATTTTTTTTATTATTCTTGTTTTTATTTTTTTCCTATTCCCTATTTCCACGCCACCTTGCAAAATTCTACAAACATATTCATCATCCTCTAACCCAATCATATCCCGAGCTTTTTGAACACGCTGACTGCTTCTTAGAATTTTTAGGACTGTAGCTCCTGTTAATTTCATAAAATTTCATTACATTTTCGCTGAGTATTATACTATTTATTGAGGATTAAATAAATTGATATAGTTATCTTTTAGGTTGGTGTATTCTATGTTTATGATTTTTCTAAATTATTATAATTAACTTAATAATTATGTCAGATTTATTTTTACTTCTATTGCTTGCTTCTATTGGTGGTTTAATCCTTGGGTTAGTTAAGCCAAAAGCTTTTTCTTTCTTCTTTAAAGGCGAAATGACCAAGAGAAAAACATGGTTTATTTTTGGAACTCCTATTCTCATTTTCTTTGTTTTATTTGGCTTGGCAACTGATGCAGAAGAGAAAGTTAAAAATGGAGTGGAGACCACGACTCCTGTTGTAGAAACTAAAACTCCTGTCGTGGAGACCAAGACTCCTGTTGTAGAAACCAAGACTCCTGTTGTAGAAACCAAGACTCCTGTTGTAGAAACCAAGACTCCTGTCATAGAAACTAAAACTCCTGTCGTGGAAACTAAAACTCCTGTCGTGGAAACTAAAACTCCTGTCGTGGAAACTAAAACTCCTGTCGTGGAAGTAAAGACTGGTAGAGATAAGATGATAGAAATTTTTAAGAAAAATGCTTCCGTGAAATGGGGCAGTGATTATGCAATGGTTAATTACGAGGTAAAGAATCAAACCGAAGCCTACGACTGGGTCATAAAAAATGCTAAAATTTCCAACATTTTAGCTAATGCAAAGGAAAAGTGGGGCAATGACTATTCGATGGTAAAATATGAATATGAGAAACAGGTAGAAGCTTATGAATGGATTAACCAGCAAACAGAATATCCAGAAATCATGACAGGTGCTAAGCAAAAATGGGGAGAGGATTATTCGATGGTAAAATATGAAAATGAGAAACAGGTAGAAGCTTATAAGAGCTTATAAAATTTTATTTTACAAATTCAAGTTTTATTTGAGATGCCAAATGTAGGTAAAGAAACATATCGGTGGCTTAGAAAATATAAATTTGAAAATTTGGATTTCGATTTAATTGAAGATAAAAAGGAACAACCGATGGAGCTTTTCGTTTTGAATACCACTACTTTATTTTGGGAACTTTGTTTAAAGAGAGTTAAAGAGTTGGAGAATGGATATCAATATGCAAAACTAAATAATCAAAAAATTAATATGGCTTTGCTTGAAAGAGCAGCTCTTGAAACTTTTGCTGTTGCAGTAAGGCAAATTATAAGTTTAGAGAACTTGGTTAATTCTAAATTTGAAAATGAAGAAGAAAATAAAGAATATGCTGAAAGAACTAAAAAGTTATTTTTGGGCATGAGAAGTTTGGACAAGAACAACCTAATAACTTCAACTAATATTGTAAGCCATCTGGAAAAAGCAAATTTTTACCTTAAAAAATATGGAGAATGCAATCTTCTGGAAATGTATGAATCCCTTTCAAATTATTGTCATCCTAATTTAGCTGGACTTACAGGGAACTATTACCCCAAAATATTAGAAATTAAGTCTCAAAGTACTGGAAATGAGATAAAAACTAATGAATATTTTCTCCCAATATTGTTACTCTTTAAGCACTTTGATGAAAAAGTACAAGAATTAAAAGAAATAAGTAAAAATTCTTCCGATTATGCCTAAAAATAAATTCGTATTTTATTCATCTAAGGCTGTTATGGATTTTTTGGTCAAATTTGGGAGAGGTCCAAATTCTAAAGATTATGAATTTTTCACAGCATTGTTGTTAAAGAACTTTTGTGAGAAACAATGGGGTGAAAAATGTGAGATTGGATTTGAACTAAAGCCAAAAATCTTAAGTAAACTACCTAAATATGCCTCACTTTCTTTGGAAGAAATAGCAAATATTTTCAGAAAAGGTATAAATGAAGATACTCTAACGGATTGTGTAATTGCGACAGAAGAACAGCATAAGAATGGAGAACGAAAAGGATTGAGCTTCCAATTAAAACGATTTGGCATCGGCAGAGAAAAGAAAGACACTGACGAATTGATAAAATTTATAAAGTCATTAAACAACGTAAAGTCGCATGAATGTCTTTTTGTAATTTTAGATATAGGTGTTGAGGTTGATTTATCTGAAGTAGAAAAATCAATTTTAAGTAATGATAAATTCCCTTTTAGTCGCTTTATGTTTGGATATATGCAAAAAGGGAAAATTTATATAGGAGAACTATATCCACAAAACGGAATGAATGAATATAATCTTGATGATTTGGTGGGTTGAATAATCTTGAGTTCTTCAAACAGACAAAATCCCCATTTTCTCCCTTCTGAAAGCCCAAAAGAAGCAAAAATAAGTGGAAACATACCTGTTACCAGAAAAAAGTTTAAAAAGTTGCAAAAGTTTAAAAAGTTTATTTGGCTCTTAAGAATGAATGCCGTGTTTTTTGAGGAGTTCCTCAACCAGTGCAGTCAGTCTTTCAAGTAGTGACTGTGCGGCTTGCGGATCCATTTCCCTTGATAATACTTCAGACCAACCAGTTCCTGTGCCGGGAGTTACTGTACAGCCTGTATCTATTGATGTTTTGCTAGAAGGGCATTGGATGGGGAGCTGACCACATGCGCAACCATTCTCCCAACTCTGCTCATCTTTTGTTTCTCTATGTCTAAATTCGCTAATAGCGTTGGGAAGGCCTAGGTTATCGTAGTTGTTTCCGTAGTATGCTTTAAGATAATCCCCCCCCTGATCACCGAATAAAAAATAGTCTGTACTCTTACCCTCGTCGCATTGCTCATCGGACGGGTCTAGTAAAAAAGGAGTTTGTAATTCTATGCTTAGCGGTTTTCCGCTTGCATCGAAACGACAGACAAGATCGTTTCCCCCCGTTCCGCCTGAAATCGGCTTAAAATATCGACTTAGTCTAACACTATTAACACCATTTTGATTTTCATTATGTATAAAAATGCCCATATAAAATTCGTCTGTATTGACCTCAAGCAGTGAATAACCAAATGGTGTATGTTTTACCTTTGAACTAAGGTCTGCAAGGTTTTCATTTGCCTCTATTGATCGAATAATTTTTTCAAAAATTTGTAGTGCTTTATCCATTTCTACAGAAAGTTCATCCGCAAAATCTTGTTTATCTACTGATGCGCATAAATCGGCTTCAGTACTTTTTGAATGTCCGCATGTCTCTGAGAATAAGGGACATAGGTTTTTACTTTTAAATGACACTTCATCTCCTATGTCTTTTATGTCTGTGCCGATTGATGCATCGTCAACATTAGCGACATCCGTCTTTTCGACAGTTGTTCCCATGTCTATTGTGGCGATTGACGCATCAAAAGCATTCGCACCGTCTGTGCTTTCGATGGTTACCCCTTCAACTTGGTCGATACAACTTGGAGTTGCTGCCGCCATTGTTGCCAATATTGCTAATCGTGCCGCATAATTATTTGGTGATGAGAGACTCATAAATAATGTTGGTTATCTTTAACAGGTTGTTGACTTTACGCGTTTTTGTGAGTTTTGTCAAGTACTTGTTTTTTACACACAAATAATTCCCCATTTTCCCCCTTCTGAAAGCCCAAAAGAAGCAAAAATAAGTGGAAACATACCTGTTACCAGAAAATAGCTTACAGAAGCGGTTATCTCAATAACCTTGGAGCTTGTATCACATGCCGAAATTAAACTGCGGAAAGTGTAGAATGCATTCTGTCCCTTGTTGCTTTCGCTTGTTGAATTAAAGCATTTGCCTCATCAGTGGCAGTTGTTCTGTCGAGCCGAATTCTTGCTAAACCTGCACGAGTTAGTCTTAATCTTGGTGAACCCACAAATTGGCCAGGCTGAAACCAACCTTGCTCTATCGATAATTTAGCTAGTTGTTCTGGGGATAAACCTTGGATTTCTTTCCAGTCCTCCCATTCACCGGCTGTCATCTCTCCATCATTGAAACGCGGAATCATAATTTTTTATTAATTGTGGCCACATTAACACCACAGTCCAATATTTGTCAATCACTGCCCTGTTTTCTTTAAGCAGGCACGATCCCCGCTTTCCCTCTTCTGAAAGCCCAAAAGAACGAAAAATAAGTGGAAACATACCTGTATGCTAAAAAACGTAACTGCATGTGTACTGTTGTTTGGTATATTACGAAACTTCGGCATTTACGTCTATTATATTCCCTGGTCCCATAAAATCATAAAGGATTCGTTTTTTTCCGTTAACTAATTTCTCTTCTTTCTCAAGTTTTACAACTACGGATGATCCTATCGGATACCATTTATTGAGTTCTCCTAGTGAAAACAAACTACCTTTGTGAAAATCACTAATTTTTGAGATATGAACAAATCCGCCGTCTTCTAAAAAAAGTCCAAATGTATCTACTCCTGTGACTTTAAATGTTTTGGGAGCTTCAATATCTTCCGGCGATCTGGACAAGGACATATTCATATTAATAGTTTTATTTTATTGGTTCATAATACTTCGTACAACTAGATTTTATATTAATCTTAAACAGCCTTCCAGCTTAAAAGTAGAATTTAAACAGCCACAATCCCCGCTTTCTCCCTTCTTAAAGCCCAAAAGAAGCAAAAATAAGTGGAAACATACCTGTTACCATAGACTACTGAACGATAATTAAGTCCCCTGATAGGTATGTTTCGCCCCACCTTTCCAAGAATTCCTGTTTTGGAATCTTTCTTTTTTGGCCTCCTACAAGGGTAGAAGGGTCGTTAATTGTGACGCTATTTTCATCTGCTTCTAATAAAATAACATCATGCCATCCCCCTTTGGCGATTTCCGATTCAATAGTAAGCATACAATAAACTCTAACGCCTGCTTGTTTTAATCTATTTATTAAATTCTTTAGGTATTCGAAATCAAGTCCTGTTAGATGAACCGTTTTGACGTTTAGCACCGGAAAATTTTCTTTAAATGCTTGTGAATTAAAAATTTTCAATAAAATATCTTTAGAAATTACTTCGCCACTAATTTCCTCTTGAGAAATTAGTCCTTTATCTCTTGCTACTGCTAGAATTTCTTCTTCGTCCAATGATTCTCCGGTTATTTCTTCAAATAAACTACAAAAATTGGCAATGGCGCATGTTCTTTTATTTCTTTGTTGATAATAAGTTTCTGGATGAGAAAGTGTATCTTGTGGAAGAGTTTGTGATGAGCAAAACGGAATGATCTCTTCTGTCACGACTCGCCTTAAAAGTTGTTCTCGATATAATCTTAACTGATCTATTGCTGTTTTTTTTGCAGGATCCAGTTTGTCATAGATTGTGCGTTCTTCCATGCTTAAGACATTTTTAGTTAGTCCTACTGGTAATCGTGGATCTATTTCTGTCAGTCTTGACTTAACTTCAAGATAAACAGACATCAGTGCATTGAAATGTGGTCCTTGAACAAGACTAGGGGAAGGAATTTTTCGTATACCTGAAAAGGCTGATATTAAAAATTGTTTTTTATCAAAATCTGTTTTTTCAGGTACTCGGGTTGTCATTTATTAAGTATAAATAATGTTTAATTATACTTGTTTTTTTGAATTTTATCAATGAGTTGCCGAGAGATTAAACAATCAAAATCCCCGTTTCCCCCCTTCTGAAAGCCCAAAAGAAGCAAAAATAAGTGGAAACATACCTGTTACCAGAAAACTTCATACTGGATTCGAACTTTTTATTTTTTTTAAAATTAAAACATTCCTATCAATAGATACCTTTGGCGACATATTCGTTACCATTGCAAATTTATTCCTTTCGTTCACTAGTAATTCACAATTTAATGTATTTATCGCTTTAATCATCATTTCATGTTCTACATCAGAAAAAGAAGTTATTATTATAATTCCATCTTCATTAACTCTTTCTAAGGCATTTTGAAAAATTTTCCTCCACACTTCTTCATTGTTATAAATCTGTTGATGTCTAATCATAACAACATCCGCTTTTAGTGGCACTCCTTTTAATCCTGCTAAATCTGTAGCATCTCCACAAATAAATTGATAGTTTTCTGGCAGTTTATACTTTGTAACTTGAGCTGAAAAATCTGGTCTTTTGTTTCTTTCAATTGCTTTTTCTATGGCGTTGACGTCTACATCTACACCAGTATAGTTTATATTGTCGCTTGGGCTCCCAAAGTTTCCTTCGCCAAAAAATTCATCTAATGCTCTTGCATCCTTACCATCTCCGCACCCGATGCTCAATATTTCCGTTTTTCTTTCTTTTGGTTTTCTATAACCAGATTGATTCACATAAGTTACTAACATATTCCATAAACGGACTTTATCATTTCCTTCAGCCCTTGCCATTTCCACAATATCACCTAAAATTTCATCTCCCTTTGCCCTAGTGGTCCCACTAACTGCTCCCTCTGTATCAGTTTGAATTTTATCTAAAATTGGGAATCTACCCATTTCTTCTGTTCCTCCATATTCATCTCTTAATGGAACTATTCTGTCTGGCAACCCTTCACTTATTGTTATTTCTTTATCCATTACTTAAGATTAAATCTTATCATTTTAGCATATTTGTTGTAATTTTTCTAGCCTTATAGATTATTTCACACAAATAATCTCCGTTTTCTCCCTCCTGAAAGCCCAAAAGAAGCAAAAATAAGTGGGAACATACCTGTTACCAGAAAATCTTGCATAAAAGATTTTTGCGTAGACTCAAAGTTTGGACTACATCTCCGCTGTTTTTTCGACATATAAAAATTTTCGTCCTTCTTCTGTCTTAACCAATTCACTTGTTCTCAATAGAATTTCTATTTCTGAAGTTACTGTTTTGCCGTCAGTGTCAGGACCGCCTGTTTGTGCGAAAAGCACCGCTCGTGCGCGTAAAGCGTCTACTATTTGGCTTCTAGTGAATCTCTCTTGATCATCAACCGCTCCGGAGTTGTCTTTTCCTAGTTCTGCTACTTTTTCCCCTTTATGTGTAAGTAATAATTCTTCCATGTTTTTATCTTATACTTTTTTATTTTCTTTAGCAATTCACCCAATATTACTTGAAGTTAACATTGATAGATTGCTATAATGGCGCCGTCGGGATCCTCATCCGTTTAAATATGTATTGTCCTGATTGCGGGAAAAAAATTCCTTTTTATTCTAAATTTTGTCCAAGTTGTGGAAGTGTTCTTCGTGGTGAGGGGAAAAATGTCGCTGATAAGCCAAAAAACATTGGAGGACTTTTTTTTACGATGCTTGGTTTTTTTGTTTTTCTTTGTATTTTGGGCATTCTTTCCACCTATGTTTCTCAAGGCTGGAAGATGTCCACAGAGGAGTCTGATCAAGCCACAGGCATCGTGGCTGTTGTTGTGTTTATGATGATATTGGTTAGTGTTGCGATGGAAATTATTAAACGGACATTGTTGGTTAAACATCCTATTTCGAATACGCTTCGAAGTGTAATTGTGTCAGGTATTTCTTTTATAATAATTTTGTTTGGTTTCTTCGGATATATAAATTCCGGTTACGATTACGCAAAAAAAGCTTTACCTGTGATTCAGGATAATTTTTCCGATGCTGTTGTTGCAAAAATAATGGGTGACTATATTATGTCTGGACATTCCATCAAAGGCGACTCAATGACAAAAGTGAAAGACTCTTCTAAATTTTCTGTGGATGGGTTGACCGCTCTTGCAGTGTCGTCTACACCATCGAGATTGGTTGGTTATCGCCAGTCGATTGTTGATTGGGCCAATCAAGTGTTGGCGGCGTCAAAAAAGACTAATACATGGAAGGCTCTTCCCTCTCATCCTGCAGATTTCAGACTTAGACTTTCAAATGGCGATGCGGAAGAATTATTTACGATAAGCATTAAAAATATAAAAGCACTTAAAGAATTCGGAGATACCGCAATTAAAAATAATGACCGAGAGACGATGCGTTATATCGCGGCAAAACTTTTGATTCAAAGCCATTGGCTAAATGGTATTTTACATTCAAGCAGTACCAATATTTTTGCAAATTCAGAGAATACTGCGTATGCGGAGTATGTGCCTCCATCGTATGAAAACGGGCTCTATGTCCCCGGATTTGATGCGGGATGCGTAGAGATTCCTGGCGGGCCTCCATGTGGCGGACAAGTAACTCAACCAAAAACCACCACTCAGCCAAAAACTCAAACGCCAACCACAACAAACAATACCGCTCCTAAAAAAAGTACTCCAAGCGTCAGTAATAAAGTTGAGACAAAAGAGCCTGAAGAAATTCCTCCAAAGCCTTTTACTTACGAAGATATTACACCAAGAGCTGTTTGTATCGGCACCGGTGGACTTTCAGTCGGAGATCATTCAACTAATGTTTTTTGTGTCGCAGATGCGGTTTCTTCAACTAATGAAATTGCCGCTTCAGCTATAGGATTTGCTTCCGGTGAAAAAGATGCGGAAGCAAATTGGCAAAAGGCATGGGAAAATTTTGATGAATTAATTCCGGAATCTGAAGTAGGTATTCCTCCGAGCTGGCCTACAATTGAAGGCGGAAAACCGATAGATACAAGCAAAGGAGTGACTCAAGACACGACAAATATGGTTAATGGTAAACCTGCAACTACTCAAACGGTTCAAGTGTTTTCTCCGCTTGTTCAGCTCTTTTACGACCAATGTACCGCCCGTAAAGGAATCGTCGGCGGCACAGGCAAAGTCATGGACAGAATTCCCACAACTGAAGCCGGATATAGGTGCGAATATAAAATCGACAGTCCGAATTACGGAAAAAATGTTCCATGTTGGGATTATTTAACTTATTCCGGCGAACGATATTTGGGCGGAAATTCCGGATGTCCTGAATATGGATTATTGCCTAAATAATCATGTTTTTTACTGTTGCGTCGCAAGTTTTTCCAAAACTCCGCAAAGATGATTGTAAAATCTTTCAACGTCAGCAGTTGGGACTCTTTCCGATGTTGAATGTTGGTCCAAAATAGTTGTTCCAAATGAAACCGCATCAAAATCTCCCCCCAATGCCATTTTTAATCTCTCGATAATTCCGGAAATCTCCAACGTTCCGTGAACTCTTTCAACTTTTCCTGAGTCCCCGTCTAATCGCTCAAAAGTTTGAAGAACTGTTCTTGATAGTAAAGAATTTGGATCACCGACCCAGCTTCCACCTTTTGAAAGTAATTCCACGATAAAACCAACTTCCGTTAAAGCTCTTACAATACCGGTGGCAATTCTTTCTGTTTCTTCATCCCCGTAACTTCTGGCACAAATTTTTAATTCGGCGTCATTCCCGACTCTTATGAATCCAGTATTTGAAGAACTTTCCGGAGATCCTAGTGTCTCTTTTGCGTGACTTCTTTCAATAACTCCTTCCGGTATATTTTTTAATGCTGTAAAAATTTTGCCCTTTGGCTCACTTGTTATAGCCCCGACATTCTGAATTACGTCTTTGTCCAGTTTTGTTAATTCAATTTTAATATTTTCATTTGGACAATCATTTTCATCTTTTAATGTTCTTCTAAATTCGATTTTTTCACCTTCAAGAAATGAGTTAATTTCATAAACATTAACGTGTGACGGCACAAATATTTCCGCACTCGCAAATGGGCTGATGCTGTTTGATTTTCCGGTGCCATTAATGGAAATTATTTTAACTCCCTTCTCTGAAAGTTTTTGCAAAATCCTTATCAAACACATATTTGCGCTACCTCTTCCTTTGTCTATATCAAGCCCTGAATGACCTCCCGTAAACCCGCTTAATTTTAATTCATAATACTCACCTTCATTCCCTTGAAGGCTTTCTCTTTCACATGGCAATTTCCCCACGATATCGCAATATGCCGCGCTCGCAGTAATCAAAGTACTTGGAAATTCCGTGTCCAGATTGATTAATTGCCTTCCCGTAAGACCTAAAGTTTTTACATCAAGATTGATTGCTCCTGTAAAATCACTTTCTTCGTCTATTGTGATAAGTATTTGCATTTCTGGATGTATAGCCGTTTTATCTTCTGCCACTGCCATTGCCGCCGCAACTCCAAGTAAATTATCCGCTCCGAGGCTTGTATCTTTTGCTTTTATGTAATCTTTTTCCTTTATTAATTCGATTGGATCTTTGGAAAAATCATGCTTGCTCTCTGGTGTTTTTACGCAAACCATATCAATGTGAGCCTGAATAATCACAGGTGGAGCAGTAACGCCTTCAGAAGCGGGAACATGAACACATAAATTTCCGACTTTGTCCTGTTTACAGTCAAAACCTGACATTTTAGCCCAATCTTTTATTGCATCAAGTGCTGGAGTTTCGTGCATAGAATCTCTTGGATGTTCGTTTAACGCGGCAAAGTTTTCCCAAAACAATTTTGGGTTAAGTCCGCCTATCGCTTCTCTATTTCCTTCGATTTGTGGGGAAAGTGCCATAATAAACGTCTAAATTGGAGTTTATTGTAATGAAAACTGCTGGTTTTGTCAACTAGGCTAGTTTTCATTGCATCTTTTCTATTACCAAAACTACATGCTATTATTAGTTTGTTTTTCCTCATAAAAAAAATCCTATGAAAAAATTTTTGTTAGCATTTTTATCTTTATCGGTTTTTGCCGGTGTTGCTTTTGCTTATGCCGCTTATACCGACGTAAATCAGGCTCATAATTATTCCAAGGCCATTGATTTTATAACAGAAAAAGGAATTGTGAATGGTTATCCGGACGGCACATACAAGCCATATCAGACGCTTAATCGCGCGGAACTTTTGAAAATAGTTGTGGAAGCCGTGTATGAAAATGAATTCGAATCTTTCGCTTTTGAAAATTGTTTTTCTGATGTGCCTGCCGGCGAATGGTACACAAAATATGTTTGTTTTGCGAAAAACAACGGCATAGTTGTAGGTTATCAGGACGGTACTTTTAAACCCGAACAAAAAATTATTTTTGTTGAAGCCGCGAAAATCACATTAAAAGGATTTGGGATAAATTATTCTGAAATGTCTCCTTGGTACAAAGATCTTGTGGTTAAGGCAAGCGAAAAAAACCTTATTCCTTTGAGCGTTACTTATTTCGATGATGATTTCAGCCGCGGACAAATGGCGGAAATGATTACCAGAATTTTGAAATATAACGACGGTACTTTGAACGCTTATTTGGGCGAAAAAGCCAACACTCGAGCGACTTATGAAATCATGGAGAAAAATACAAATAATCGAATTGTCTTTGATAATCCAGACTTGTGTTCTTATAACAACGACCTGTGTAGCTCAACCCAAGCTTGCGTTCGAAATACGTGTATAGAAAAGTCCCGTCTTTATCCGCAAAACGCTTTGTTGTCAGAACAAAATTGTGAATATGATGAAGTTTATATCGACGGCACTTGTAAAAAAGCCAAATTGAATATTGCATATGTTGGAAATTCCATCAAAGATGAACAGGCTTTTAATGATTACGTCGAAGAAGTTACCATTGGTGTTTCTGCGGCTACCGAATTTGCAAATTGTCCTGAGTATATAAGAGTTCATTCTTATTTTGATGATCTTTGTCTTCCGACTGATGAAGATATCGGCGAAGCTCTTTTTAAAAAAGCTGGAGGAGAATTAAAATATTATGTGATTTACCCAAAAGAAAGCGTTAATAGTGATTTTGCCCCAAATTGCTCGACTTTTGTCGGGAAGAGCAATCTTGGAGGATTCTTAACTATGGCTACTGCGCCTATTGGAAGTGTACATGAATTTGGACACGCTTTCGGTCTTTGGGATCAATATTGTTATTTACCAAATGAGAAAAACCCAAATATCGTAAATTTTGAGGAAGCTTTGTGTAGAAAGCCTGAAACGGATTGGTTTAGAGAATATTGCGGTCGAGAAGATTTGGGTCAAACGGAAGAAAATGCTTATCAATGCGAAGGAAACAAAAATGAATTTGATGTCGTCGGCATAATGGGACGTAGCGGATTTGAAGATTTGAGCGATGTTTTCTGGGGATTCACCGAAGCTGAAAAAGAATATTTAGGAGAAAAAGTTAATTGTTACTAAAATTTATAATTAATTTTATGAAATTTCCAAAAAGCATTATGAGGTGGGCATATTATGATTTTGCGAATTCTTCGTATTATCTGATTTATCCGTCTTTTTTGTTGCCGGTATTTTTTTCCACCGTTTTATTAACGCACGGATATTCTTTGGGCGCATGGGGAGTTGCAAATGCGATTGCCACAATTATAGGGGTTTTCCTTTCGGTTTTGGTTGGAAAATTTTCCGATAAAACCAGTAAATTTCAAGCTTTTAAATGGTCTATCATAGTGTCTTTTTTGGGAATGGTGGCTATCTCTTTCGCTGTAAAATATGCGCTTGGATATGTTTATTCACTTTATATTTTCACACACGCTGTTTTTATTTTAGCGTTGTCACTAGGTGATTCGATTTTACCGCATGTTTCTGCGAAAGAAGACTCTTATGAATATGGCGGATTTGCATGGGGATTCGGTTATGTCGGCGGTGTTTTGGCTCTTATTATCGCTGTAATCTTTCAAAAATTAACAGGAGATGATTATTCCCCTATTGTATTTTTGAGTACCGCGATTTTTTATATTATTTTTTCCGTATATTCGTTGCGCGGGCTTAAAGACGTACAATTAAACGAAAAACCACCTCTTGTTAAAAAAATATTTATATCAAAATTAAATAAATTTTTATTATTTCTTGGATATTGGTTTATAAGTGAAGGAGTTACCGTGATATTCCTGTTTATGGGAATATTTTTGGCTCAAGAATTTGGATTTTCAAATATTGAAATTGGCGGCGTTTTACTTCTTGTTCAGTTGATTGGTTTCCCTGCGACATGGTATGGCGGTTATTTGGCGAGAAAATTTAAAGTTATTAATTTGCTCGGAGGTACAATTATATTATGGGGAATTTCAATTATTCTTTTGTTGTTCGGCTCAGGCATGATCAATTTAGCCATAGTTATTTTGACCGGTTCGATGGCGATAGGAAACAGTCAGTCTTACTTGAGATCTCAATATTCTAATATCATTGATCGTAGCGAATCCGGTTATCAATTCGGACTTTTTTCCGTAGCCTCCAAGGCGGCCGTTTTTGTCGGACCTATACTTTACGGCTATGGAAGTGATTATTTTAAAAGTCAGAGAATACCGCTTATCATTTTGTATATAACGATGGTAATCGGATTTTTTTTGGTTTGGAAAGCCGTCAAAAAAATATCTGTAAAATAATTTAATTCTGAATATTTTATGAAAGAAATATTAATTTGTTTTGTTTCCACTTTGTTTTTGTTTTCAGGATGCGGGTTTGGCAGTGATGAAGAAAAAATTTCAGTTGTTACAGAAAACCCAAGTTCTCTTTCCGACTTGGATGTTGACATAGCAATAAGCGAAGGTGATAAAGGAGTTGTGTGGCCAGAAGGGCTTTCTTCAGACATTCCTGAATTTCTGTATGGAAAAATTGATGCGACTTTTGACGGCACAAAAACCGGCAATACAACAAGTTTAATTAAAATAACTAATGTTTCCAAAGATGCTTTTTCCAAATATGCAAAGGATTTAAGAAACAATGGATGGGAAGTTACAGATAATATTTTGAAAGAATATAATCTTGAAGGTGTCCGTCTAGAAGCCATAAACAGCGAATTTAAAATCTCTCTCGATAAGGACCCCGTCGGAGAAAATACTGCGTTTCTTACGATAGAAAAACTTTAGAAAAATTTTAAGAATATTTAATGTGGATACTTTATTGTGTCTGCATGATTTTAGATTTTCTATTTCCAAAAAGGTGCATCAATTGCGAAAAATTTGAAGATTTTTTGTGTAATGAATGTAAAAGTTCACTTAAAATTATTGGATTTCAAAGATGTCCAAATTGTAAAAGAAAAAGTTTTTGCGGAAAATTTTGTTACGGAAGATTTTGCGAGAAAACTTTCTTTTTTGATCAATTGATTTTGTGCTTTCTGTACAGCAAAAATACAATTTTGCAAAAGCTTGTTGTGAATTTTAAATATAAATTTTTGAAGGCCATAAATGTTTTTTTCGTAAATGTTTTGAGGTATCAATTTTTGAAATTTTCAGAAAATGGAATGCTTGAAAATGTTGTTGTAGTCCCCGTTCCAATGAGTAAGCAAAAAATCAGAATACGCGGAGAAAATCACGCAAAAATTCTTGCATATAATTTTGCAAAAAAACTTAATCTAAAATTTTGTGACGTGCTGTGGAGAGAAAATCGCGAAGATCAGGCAAAATTAAAAAGGAATGATCGTTTAACAAATTTGAAAAATTCAATTTTCGTTAATGAAAAATACGAAAGTTTTTTGGAAAACAAAAATATAATTTTAATTGATGATATTGTCACAACATGTTCCACCGTGAATGAATGTAGCAGGGCGTTAAAAATGGCTAAGACTAAATACATCTGTGTTTTAGCGCTTGCTAGAGGATAGGCTTTCTGGTAGAGTTTTGCGGGCTTAAAAAATTATATGAAAATTGGAATAGATGCTTCAAGGTACGGGCACGAACAATCCACTGGAGTCGAGTGGTATAGTTTCAATATTATAAATTCTATAATAGAACTTGCGGAAAAAACTGATGATGAGATTTTTCTTTATTCAAAAGAAAAACTAAACATCGCGAACAAAAATTTTATTCATAATATTGTAATGAAAGCGAAAAAACTTTGGACTCTTTTTTGGCTTTCTTTGAAAATGATGAAAAAGAAAATTGATGTTTTATTTGTCCCCTCTCATGTTTTGCCCTTAATAAGACCAAAACGAAGTGTCATTACAATCCATGATGTTGCGTTCAGATATTTAAAAAGTGTTTATTCTTCTTTCCAATATAATTATTTAAATTGGAGTACAAAGTATGCCGTTAAGCATGCGTCAAAAATTATTGTTCCAAGTTTAGCGACAAAAAATGATTTGATGAATTTTTTCAAATGTCCGGAAGAAAAAATTGTTGTAATCCCCCACGGGTTTAGCGCATCTAAAATTTCCGATAAAATAATTGAAAAACAGTTTTCTGAGTCTGAAATTTTTCAAAATTTTAGAATTGATAAAGAAACAAAATTTGTTCTTTTTGTTGGAAGACTTGAAAGTAAAAAAAATCTTGAAAGACTTGTTCAGGCATTTAAAAAATTTCTGGAAAAGAATGGTGATTTCTACCTTGTTCTTGCGGGAAAAAGAGGAGTTGGATTTGATAAAATTTTGAAGATGGTAAATCATCTTGGAATTGATGATAGAGTTATCATGCCGGGCTATATTACAGAAGAGGAAAAAGCCGCATTCATGAAATATTGTAAAATTTTTGCTTTCCCTTCTTTGTATGAAGGATTTGGTTTTCCTATTCTTGAAGCATTCTCTTATGGAAAGAGTGTTTTGACTTCCCGTGTTTCTTGTTTACCTGAAGTAGGTGGCGAAGGCGCATATTATGTGGATCCTTATGATGTTCAAATTATCGCTGACGGACTTGATAAATTGGCTAATGATACAAATTATATAAAAGAAATTTCCGCAAAAGGATTTGAAAGATTATCTTTGTTTTCTTGGGAAGAGTGCGCAAAAAAAACGCTGGATGTTTTGAAAGGGAATGTGTAAATTGAGGGATGAAGTTTAGTAACACTCCCCTCATGGACAATAAAAAAATATCTTCTATCTTTCAAGAAATGTCCGACATCCTTGATATTCGCGGGGACAGTGTTTTCAAAATAAACGCTTACAGAAAGGCCGGACTTGTTATCGCGAATTTTCCGTATGATTTGCGCGATGTAGTTGCTAAAGATCCGAAACAACTTGAAAATATTCCTGGAATTGGAAAAGGACTGAAAGATAAAATCATTGAACTTGTTAATACAGGTAAATGCGAAGAATGTGATCAACTTAAGAAATCCATCCCGAAAGGACTTTTGGAACTTCTTGAAATACGAGGTCTCGGACCTAAGAAAGTAAAAGCTATTTATTTTCATTTAAAAGTAAAAAGTATCAATGAACTAAAGGAGGCATGCGAAAAACATAAGGTTAGAGATTTGCCTGGGATGGGAGAAAAAACAGAGAATGATATTTTGAAAGCGATTTCAGAACATGCTTATTTTTCCACAAAAAGACATTTGATTTCGGAGGCCATGCAGGAGGCAAAGAGAATTATTTCTTACATGGAAAAATGCGATGATGTGAAGAGAATTGAATATGCGGGAAGCCTTCGCAGAAGACAAGAAACCATCGGAGATATTGATATTCTTGTGACCGTAAAAAATCCAAAAAAGAGCAGTGAAACTGTGATGAAACATTTCAATTCTTATAGGGAAATCCTGACAATTCTTTCAAGCGGAGACACTAAGTCGAGTGTTGTTTTGCAAAGTGGAATTCAGATTGATTTACGTGTTATTGCAGACGAAAGTTTTGGTGCGGCAATGCATTATTTTACCGGCAATAAAGATCACAATATAAAAATTCGAGACATTGCAAAAAGGAAAGGGCTAAAGATAAGCGAATATGGCGTTTTCAAAGGAGAGAAAATGATTTCCGGACAGAAGGAAGAAGATATTTTTAAAAGCGTAGGCTTGCCTTACATAATTCCCGAGCTTCGAAATAATAACGGCGAAATTGAATACGGACTTAAAAATAAAAAATTTCCTGAATTTATAGAATTAAAAGATATTAAAGGAGATCTTCATTCACACACAACTTATAGTGACGGGGATGCCAGCCTTTTAGAAATGACTAAAGCGTTTATCGCGAAGGGATACGAATATTTTGCTGTGACAGATCATTCTTCCGTTATGGCTATTGTGAACGGGATGAGCACAAAAGACATTCAAAGGCAGTGGAAAGAAATTGATGAATTAAATAAAAAATTTAAAGGAAAAATTAAAATTTTGAAAGGTTGTGAAGTTGATATTTTGAAAGATGGGTCTTTGGATTTTAATGATGACGTTTTGAAACAACTTGATATTGTTGTAATTAGTGCGCATATGTATGGCACGCTTTCTTTTGAGGAGCAAACGGAAAGGCTTATTACAGCGATAGAAAACCCTTATGCGAAAATACTTGGACATCCGACCGGCCGGCTCATAAACAAAAGAGCTCCGATGGAATTTGACATGGAACGCGTTATTGAAGCTTGTGTGAAAAATCATGTTGCGATTGAAATAAATTCAAGTCCGCTTCGCCTCGATTTGCCTGATAAATTCATCAAAATCGCGAAAGATAAAGGCGCTAAATTTGTTATAGATACAGATTCTCACAGCATAGAGCAACCGGATTTCATGGAATATGGCGTTTTTAATGCAAGGCGCGGATGGCTTACAAAAGACGATGTTCTCAACACAAAAAGCTTTGGAAAATTTGACACTTATTTTTAAAAAGGTATAATTTCCCTCAGTAAATTCCCTTATATCCTATAAATTTTATTAAAATGAAAAAAGGTCTAATAATTCTTCTATCAGCTGTGTTTTTATTATCCGGATGTAGCTTTTTTAACAGATTTAAAAGTGAAAGAAGTCGTTTTATCGAAGCTACTTCCGATGCGCTTTGTTTGATTTTCAATTCAGACGATCCGCGTGCGCCTTCTCAAGAAACTTTGGATAAATCCATGGAAGTTTTTTCAGAGTATGGTTTTAACAACAAAGATGAAGCTGGCATGAAAGCTATTTCAGACAAGTATAATGATGAAGAGACAAATAAGACAATCTTAAAGGCTATTCAGGAATGTTCAGGAATTGATATTGAGAGCTTGGCTACAGAAGCTAACACTACAACAACAGAGCCTGTGCTAGATGAGGTAGCAGAACCTACAATCTTAGAAGAGAAACCAGTTAAATAAATAAATGAAAATAGCTTTAGTCCATGATTTTTTGCTTAAGCTTGGAGGAGCTGAACGTGTTCTTAAAGTGCTTACAGAAATGTTCCCTACAGCTCCTATTTTTACTTTGCTTTATGATGAAGAAAAAGTCGGACATATTTTCCCAAAGGAAAGAGTGCGCACTTCTTTTTTGCAGAATTATCCGCGTTTTATAAGAAAGCGTTATAGGCTTCTTACTCACAAAATTCCGCGTGCGATTGAAGAGCTTAATTTTGAAGGATTTGATTGTGTTATAAGTTCGAGCGGGGCTTTTTCGCATGGTATTATCACTCCTCTTGAGACGAAACATATTTGCTACTGTCACTCCCCTATGCGCTATGCGTGGGATTATAGCAATGAATACCTACAAGAAAATAACATTAAAGGGCTTAAGTCTTTTCTTTATGCGCCTTTGATTAAATATTTGCGCGAATGGGATATTATCGCGGCAGACAGGCCTACAAAGTATCTTTCAAATTCGAGACATGTTCAAAAACGTGTAAGCAAATATTACAAAATGGAGAGTGATATCGTTTATCCTCCTGTTGAAGCTGATAAATTTAGAGCAAAAGAAGAACATTCAAATTATTTCTTGATTGTTTCTACATTAACTCCGTACAAAAAAATTGATCTTGCCATCCAACTCTTCAATAAGATAGGCCGAAAACTCATTGTTATCGGTGATGGACCACAGAAAGAATATCTCGAAAGTATTGCCGGTGATAATATCGATTTTCTTGGGTTTAAAGATGACGAAACCGTGAAAGAATACATGGAAAATTGTCGCGCGCTTATTTTCCCAGGAGAAGAAGATTTTGGGATTACGCCTGTTGAAGCGATGGCTTGTGGAAAGCCCGTTTTGGCTTATGGGAAAGGTGGCGTTACCGAGACTGTTGTTTCTGGAAAGACAGGGGAATTTTTCTTTGAGCAAACTGTTGAAGCTATGGAAGACGGGCTCGCAAGGCTTATGTATAACGAAAAATTCTATTCTCCACATACTATTCGCCGACATGCTCAAAATTTTTCAAGAGAAATATTTGAAAAAAAGATTAAACAGGCTCTCAGAATGTGCTAGTATGCTTTTCCAACCAAGAAAAAAACATGGAAAAAATAGCTTTATACAGAAAATATAGGCCTCACAATTTCGACAATCTTGTGGGACAGGAGCACATAAAAACGACTTTGGTTAATGCGTTTAAGTCTCAAAATGTTTCTCATGCTTATCTTTTTACGGGACCTAGGGGAACCGGAAAAACCTCAACAGCAAGGCTTATTGCGAAAGCTTTGAATTGCAGTGATTTGAAAGATAATTACGAGCCATGCGACAAATGTGAATTTTGCACGGAGATAAACGATGGAAGACTAATTGATATTATAGAAATTGATGCCGCTTCCAATAGAGGTATAGATGAAGTTCGTGATCTTAAAGAGAAAATTCAGTTTTCTCCTACTCGCTCAAAATATAAAGTTTATATAATAGATGAGGTGCACATGATGACTAAAGAGGCTTTTAATGCCTTGCTTAAGACACTTGAAGAACCTCCGGCTCATGCATATTTCATTCTTGCTACAACTGAAGCCCACAAAATTCCTGAAACAATTATTTCAAGATGTCAGCGTTTTGATTTTAAACGTGTTACGGGAAAAGCTATCATGACGAGACTTAATTATATCGCTCAGCTTGAGGGAATAACCGCAGAAGACAAAGCTCTTGAGGCAATCAGCAGATATGTCGACGGCGGGATGAGAGATGCTATCGGTTTAGTTGAACAACTAACAGTAAATGGTTCTTTGACTTTTGAACACGTGAAAGAAATTCTCGGCATAACAAGTTATATTTTGCTTGAAGAACTTTATTCAGCTATTGAGAAAAAAGATGTAAAAGATTCTCTTCGAATTGTACATGATATGCACGATCAAGGATGTGATTTGAAACAATTTATTCATGAATTTATAGAAGATTTGAGAACTAAACTTCTTGATAGCGTGATGAAAAATGATTTTGAAAAATCCGCTTGGCTTATAAAAGTTGTTGAGGCGTTTCAATTTGCTTATGAAAAAACGAACACAATGAGTATACCTCAATTACCTCTTGAAATAGCCATTATTCGAGTTGCCGGAAATTTAAAAGAAGAAGTTGTGAAAGAAAAAATCATCAAACCTGTTGCCCCTGTTTCAATTGCACGTGAACATGCTCCGATAAATGTTCCTGTAAAAAAAGAAACTCCGACTTCGATTGCGATAGATTCCGGAGTTACTCCCGATTTTACAATTGAAAAAATTATTGAAGGATGGCCAAGAATAGTTGAAAGAACAAAAGCTCCAGCGCTTAGAATGTCAGTAAAAAACGCTTCTCCTTTTAGGCTTGATGGTTCCGATTTGACGCTTGCGTTTTCATCGACTTTTCATAAAGACAAAGTAATGGAACACGATTATAGGGTTGAACTTGAGGAAATCATCACTTCGGTTTTTGGGCATGGTATTCGGATTTTGTCTGTAATTAAGGATATAGAAATAAAATCCGTCGTGGATGAAAAAGACAATTCCGTTGATGAGGCTTTGGAAATATTTGGAGGGGAAGTCGTAGACTAAAGCATTTTTCTGAGTGTTTCTTCGTCAATGATTTTCACTCCAAGCTCTTTTGCTTTTGTATATTTTTCTCCGGCAGATTCTCCAGCCAAAAGGAAGTCTGTATTTTGGCTTACAGATGAGTGAACAATTCCTCCATTCTTCTTTATTAAATCTTTTGCTTCATCTCTTGAAAGCCCTTCAAGAGCGCCTGTTAATACAAAGGATTTTCCTTTTAGTTTCCCTGTCGAAGTAAGATTTGAAATTTCCAAAACAATTCCAACTTTATATAAATCTTCGAGAAGTTTTTCATTTTTATCATTATTGAACCATTCGTACAATTCATCCCCGATTTTTTCTCCCACACCTTCTATGTTTTTCATTTCTTCCAATGAAAAAGACTTTACCGTTTCTATCAAATCAAGTATTGAAAAAAACTCTTCTTCCTGCGAAGTTTCGTCTATTTCAAACAATTGGTTTTGCGATAGTTTAACTTTTTCTCTTTCAATTTTTTTATTCGATTTTTTCTGATGTTGAATTATATATTTTGCAAAATCATAACTTCCCTGTTCCCCCAAATACCTGATACCAATGGCAAAAAGAAATTTATCCAATTCTATTTTTTTGGATTTTTCTATGCTATTCATTAAATTATCCGCTTTTTTATCTTTGAAAAATTCCATTCCCATGAGGTCTTCTTTTTTAAGTAAGAAAATGTCCGGAAACTTTTGTATAAGCCCTTCATCAATCATTTGTTCAACGACTTTTTCTCCAAGCCCGTCGATATTAAAAGCTTTTTTTGAAACAAAATGTATAAGTTTTTCTTTTTCAACTGCGTAACAATTTTTGTTTGTACATCTATATGCGGACTCCCCTTCTTTTCTTTCTATATCCGACCCGCAAACAGGGCATTTTTTTGGAAAATGAAATTGTTTTTCTTTGCCTGTCCTTAGATCTTTTATCACGGAGACAACTTCCGGAATTACATCTCCGGCTTTTTGTATTATTACTGTGTCTCCAATTCTAATATCTTTTTTATTTATTTCATCTTCATTGTGAAGAGTCGCGCGCGAAATTGTTGATCCTGCAACCAATGTCGGCGTCATAACTGCAACAGGAGTAATCGCTCCGGTTCGTCCGACTTGTAAAATTATATCCAAAATTTGGCTTGAGACTTGTGCCGCCGGAAATTTATATGCGACTGCGTACCTCGGAGCTTTTGCTGTATATCCAAGCCGTTCTTGAACGTTAAAATCATTTACTTTTATAACAATTCCGTCGATTTCAAATCCTAAACTTTCTCTTTTTTTTGCCCATTTTTCACAAAATTTTATTACTTCATCAATTGATTTTAATTTTTCATAATAATCACAAACAGGAAACCCAAGTGATTTAAATTTTTCCAAAATTTCTTCCTGTGTAGTTATTTTTTCACTTAAATTAGTTTTATCAACATGATAAAAAAACATAGATAAACCACGCTGTGCTGTAACTTTCGGATCAAGCTGTCTTACCGCTCCCGCAGCCGCATTTCTCGGATTTGCAAAAGGCTCTAAGCCATTTTTCTTTTGATACTCGTTCATCCTTTCAAATTCTTTTTTTGGCAAATAAACTTCCCCTGAAACTTCGACGTCTATTCCTTCGTTTAATTGAAGCGGCACCGCTTCAATGGTTTTTACCGCATGAGTCACATCTTCCCCTTCTATCCCGTTTCCTCTCGTCAAAGCTCTCACAAATTTTCCTTTTTCATAAAGAATTGTTATGTTTAATCCGTCGATTTTTAATTCACAAACAAACTCTTTTTTTTCAGGGACTATTTTGTCGATTCGCTCTTCCCAATCACGAATTTCCTCCTGCGAAAAAACATCGGCCAAACTTTTTTTCGGAGTCGTATGTTTTATTTTTTTGAATTTTCCTGACAAAACGCTTCCCACTCTTTGAGTTGGAGAATCAGGAGTAATAAACTCAGGATATTCCTGTTCCAATCCGATTAATTCTTTTTTCAAAGAATCTCTTACCGACTCGGAAACTTCGGTCTCATTTAAAACAAAGTATTTGTAATTTAACTTGTTGATTTTTTCCTTAAGCTTTTCTATTCTTATTTTAGCTTCTTCTTTATTCATGGATTTGTTGATTTCTAAGCATAATTCTGCTATAATTTAAGGATTAATTCAATGAAAAATGGATTCACAGACAAATAATCAAATAGACCCCGACACACAAAAGACTCTAAACACGCCTTTGGCTATACCTTCGGGAAATGACCCTAAAGATGAGGAATTTTTGAACTTGGTTCTTGATTTAACATCAAAAGGAAAAATTGATTTGTATAAGCCTGATACTTTGATTGACCATACGACATATGATCAACTTCCCGTAGACAAAAAAGGAAAAGTTGATATTGAAGCGTTTAATATGCTTTCGGCAATTAGAGACATTAAAGGGCTTGTTGATGGCGGTTTTAGAGAGACATTCCAAGTCCAAAACCTTGTTCAGAGGGTAAGAAACGCAAAAGAAAGACTTGAAACTTCGGGCGGTAATGTATTTATAATCTAGTAGATGGCACAAATTTCACAACAAATATTGGTAGATAAAAATAAAACTGCCGAGCAGTACCTTACTGAAGCAGAATCTTTTTATATTATTCCGAAGATTATAAGAGAAAAATTTCCCGATCTTATAAAACTCATTTTTGAAACTGAGTCTATGAATATAGAGGAACGTGAATATTGGCTTCAAATTATGCCGATAATGTCTGAAGAGCAAATAAGCAAATTTAGGGGCATACTTGTTAATGAGAGGGATCAGCTTGCGAAACTTGACCAAGAATATTCAACGGAAGTAATGCCTGGAACTGCGCAAACACCTCAAATGACGGAAGTTAATATGAAAGAAAAATTTGCTGAAATAAAAGAAAAAGAAACTTTGAGCAAAGTAGGAGAGAAGAAAGAAGAAGAGGAACTCCTCAAACAACTTCAAAATCTTTAAGAATTTACCTTTTTATTTTCCCGTCGCTTGACTTGCCCAAGTCTTCTATTGGCTTTGCCGTGACCACAAGTCTTTTTAAGTTTGTTCCGACAGGAGTACAAGTGATAAGCGTAAGTTTATTTTCCGGAGTTTGTTTTAAGATTGAAATATCGCTTGGAAGAACGACTTTTATTTCAGTAATTTCATATATATATTTTTTGCCGTCCCAATACATCACGATTTTGTCCCCCACAACTACATCATGTAAAAGCGCAAATACGTCTTTAAATCTTCCGGAATCCCATGGGAAATAGGAACTATGCCCTGTAATAGCCATATTTCCAGATTCTCCAGGGATACTTGTTCCTGGATAGTGGACCACTCCGTCTTGAAGAGCATTTTGCATCTCTTTTTCCAGTGCGCTCCAATCTCGTCTTATCAAACTTTCACTGCTGATCCTTACAATCGGCAGATTTTGGTTTATACGAGGGATTATTAACCTGTTGTCGCTTGGAGATATTTCCAAATTTAAAGCCGGAATACTTTGTGTATTTAGTGTGTTTGCTTGTAAAACATTAGCTGTTCCTTTTGATTCGGTAAGCTTGTTTAAAGGGCTTTCAACTTGGGTTCCGGTAAACTTTTGAACCTCATTTTTCGCAATTTTGTAATAGGCGGACCAATTTAAGGCCAAAATACCTATTCCAAGGATTACCGCACTGGCTATAATCTGACGAGCCGCGTCTTTAAATATGTTTTTAAGTGTTCTTTTTTCTTTTTCCGGCTCAGTTTTTTCCTGCAAAACTTCGTGTTTTACCTCATTTTGTTCCGCTTCATTTGAGCTTATGTGTATCTTGAAATATTCCGTCATTTATTTTGTTTTTGTTTAAATCTATTCATTCTACTCTTTTTTAAGCCATTTTTCAATGCTCTAAGTATTAAAAAAGTTGACTAAACAGCCTTTTTGTGACATGCTTTTTTCATCCTTTTAGGTGCTAATTTACCGCTTTTATGGTGCAAAGAGATTACAGTAAGTATTTCGATCTTAATGCTTTGATTAAAAGTATTAAAAAATACCTGCCGGATTTCGATGAAAAAAAATTCCAAAAAGCTTTTGATTTTGCAGAAGATGCCCATTTTGGGCAGATGAGAAAGGATAATGAAACTCCTTACATTGTTCATCCTGTTACGGTTGTTTCAATTTTGACGGAAATACATGCAGGGCAAGATGTGCTTATTAGTGCGCTTCTTCATGATGTTCCGGAAGACACGAGTCATGGTATAGATGAAATAAAAAAACTTTTCGGTGAAAAAATCGCATTTCTTGTTGATGGCATTACAAAATTGGCGAAAGTGCATTATCAGAGCAATATGCCGGAAAGAGAAGTTGAATCTTTGAAAAAACTTTTGTTGCACAGCGTAAAAGATCCTCGAGTTATTCTTATAAAACTTGCGGATAGACTTCACAACATGAGAACTCTGCATTTCATTGATAAGCCCGAGAAACGCTTAAGGATCTCAAGAGAGACGTTGGACGTTTATGTCCCTATCTCAAATCTCATTGGTATTCAGGCCTTCAAATCAGAGCTTGAGAACTTGTGTTTCAAGTATATTTTCCCTCCTGAATACGAAAAATTGAAGCAGAAAGTTGAAGAAAATAACATAAGACACAAAGATAGCGTTGATGAATTTATAAAAGATCTTTCCTCTAAGTTAAAAAGTGCAAAAATCAAAACTAAAATTTACGAAAAGGAGAAAAATTTATACAACATATATAAAAAAATAAAACTTGAGGGAAAAACAATTGATGAGGTAAAAGACAGAATTGCGGTAAGAATTGTTGTGGATGATATATCAAGTTGTTATCAAGCGCTTGGGGTTATTCACGGCTTATATGTGCCAAAAGTCGGAAGGTTTAAAGATTACATTGCAAATCCAAAAATGAATGGTTACCAAAGTCTGCATACAACTGTTTTTGGACTCGATGGATTGCTTTCAGAAATACAAATAAGGACCAGCGAAATGCAAAAACAAACCGATTACGGCCTTATTCCTTCTTTGTTAAACAAGAAAAATTCTGAAAATATTTTTTCATCTTGGATGAGCAATGTTTTTGAATCGGAAAATCAATTGTATGCCAGTGAAAATTTCCTTGAACAATTAAAATCCGATGTATTTCAGGATAAAATATTTGTATTTACTCCAAAGGGAAAACGCATAGATTTGCCAAAGGATGCTTCCGCCATAGATTTTGCTTATGCTATTTCATCCGATGTTGGAGATCATTCCTGTAAAGCTGAAATAAACGGATACATTTCCCCTATCATTACAGGATTAAAAACCGGCGACATTATTGAAGTGATAACTTCTGAAAATTGCTCCCCTGAAATTTCTTGGCTTTCTTTTGCCAAGACAAATTTTGCAAAATCAAAAATAAGAGAATACCTCGTGGAAGTTGCTGATGAATCAAAGATAAAAGAAGGGAAAAGAATTCTCCAAAAAGAGTTTGATATTGCCGGTCTTGGTCTTATAACTGACTTTAATTTTAAGAAATCCAAAGAAGTGCTTTGTGCCAGCATGCATAAAGATTTTTGTGACATGCAAAGTATCTTTATGGCTATAGGAGAAGGAAATTTTAAAGTTGCTGATGTTGTAAAATCCCTTGCGAAAAAAAAGACTGACAGAAAAAAAGTTAATTTAAGAATTGTTGCAAAAAACAGATTTGGACTTTTAAAAGATGTTTCTGAAATCTTGTACAAATATTCTTCAGATGTAAATTATTTGAAAGGGTATGCGTCGAAGAGACAAGAGGAAGCATATTTTTCCGTTCAGATAGTTGTTGATGACACAGAAAATGTTGAAAAGATTTTTCATGAGTTAGACAGAATGGATGGGTTTAAATATGCTTATAGATTTTCTTATTTTGGTATTTATTTCACTTATCTTTTTGCTCTTTTTACGGTTGCGATATGGGTTATTCATCCCTTGATTATCCCTTTTATCGACGACATTCCAATCGCGAAAGACTCAGAACTTATTTTTAATGCCATTTTGGATGCAGGTCTTTTGGTTTTGTTTATGTGTGTTTTTTATCTTACTGATATTATAAGAAAATTTTTCCCTGTGATTAGAAATAAAAAAAGATTTTTGGTTTTTTCCATGGGTGTTCCTATTTTAGCCTCAATCTTCCTTTTATTTGAATTGTTTTATTTCGATTTGGAATTAAGTTGGACAACTTTGATAATAGAAATAGCCATGATTTATTTATATCTTGGCTTCAATTTCGTAAACTTCAGAAAATATTTTAATTAGCAAATCTGAAGTGCATAGAGTCTCCGTCCTGAACTAAATATTCTTTTCCTTCAATTCTTAAAAGGCCCAATTCTTTGGCTTTCACTTCGCTTCCGGCTTCCAAAAGTTTTTGCCAGTTTATTACTTCGGCTTTTATAAACCCTTTTTCAAAATCAGTATGAATTACTCCGGCCGCTTGAGGGGCAAGAGTCCCCTTCTTTATAGTCCATGCTCGTGATTCTTGTGGGCCTGTCGTGAAGTATGTGATAAGCCCAAGCGTTTCGTATGCCGTACGGATCAATGCGTTTAAACCGGTTTCTTTTAAGCCAAGCTCTTTTAGATATTCGTATGCTTCTTCTTCGTTTAAATCCCCAAGTTCTTCTTCTATTTTTGCGCAAACCGGAATAATTTTATTTTCATCTTTTACATCAAGCATTTCCGCAAACTTTTTTCTGTCGGCGGTTTTTATTTCGTCTTCGCTTAAATTGATTATGTAAAAATTTGGCTTCATTGTGAGCAAATGTAAATCTTCTATTTTCTCTTTTTCATCGTCTGTTAAATCTATATCAACCGCCATAACTCCTTTTTGCAAATTTTCCAAAACTTTTGCCACCAAAGATGCATATGTTTTCTTTTCTTTGTCTCCTGATTTTGAATCTGAAATCGCCTTATCCAAGCGCTTTTCCGTCGTTTGCATGTCAGCGATGATTAATTCTGATTCTATAACTTCTTTATCAATTTTTGGGTCAACATTTCCGTGAACATGAATAACATTTGAATCATGAAAAACTCTAACTATGTGAGCTATTGCGTTACATTCTCTTATGTGTGAAAGAAATTTATTGCCGAGGCCTTCTCCCGTACTTGCGCCTTTTACAAGCCCTGCAATGTCCACAAATTCTATTGTCGCAGGAATTGTTTTTGCTGATTTTGAAAATTCAGTAAGTTTTTTTAGTCTAAAATCTGGAACTTCCACTATTCCGACATTCGGGTCAATTGTACAAAAAGGATAATTCGCCGCTTGAGCGCATTTTGTCCTTGTTAATGCGTTAAATAGCGTTGATTTACCTACATTTGGGAGTCCTACAATTCCTATTTTTAGAGACATTTTTTAAGTTCTTTAACTGTTAATTGTCCTTCAGCCGTCATATTTTTTTTATCCAGCGGTGCGTACATTAAATAATTTCCGAGCAAATGTCCAGCAGTGCGGGATAATTTGCCTTTATCTCCCATGCAAATACATATCGCATTTTGCCCTTTTTCTTTTAGATCTGACAAAACTTTTAATATTCTAAAATTGTCTGACAAATCATTCGCGAAAGTTGCTATTTTAAAAATATCCGGTTTTTTTATTTTCATTTTTGAAATTATTTTTTTCAAATCGGAATCTTTTGGTGTTTTTTTGAAATCATGAAACGACATTATTATCTTTGTTTTTGGGCTTATTTCTCTTATTTTATTGATTATTGATTTTTCTGTTTTTATATCTACGTCTATATATTCTATTTTTTTTCTTAAAATCGTTTTTAGATTTTCAATATTCCCCTGCCATTTATATATTACTTCTTTTTTTTTATTTTTCATTAATTCCTCTAAATTTTTTTCTGAAAAATCCAAAATTTCGTCAAACCATATTTCGCTTACATCAGCGACTTTTTGAGCTGAGACCATCATTTTAATGGCTTTTCTACTGCTAATTTGGCTTATAGGAACGCAAATCATGGCTTAATTAAAACCATTTCTCTGTGTTTTTGTCAACTTTATCTTTTTTACATTTTTAAGATTATACGTATAATTCCTTTTGTTGTGACTATGCAAGTCACTTTTAAACACATATTAATTTTTAACCTATATGGCTATGAAGAAAGTTGCATTATCTCTAGCTGTAGTTGCTATGCTTTCTCTAGTTGGATGTTCAGCTTCAGTTGAGGCTCCAGCTACAGAGACTCCAGCAGTTGACGAAACAACAGTTGTTGTTCCAGAAGCTCCAGCTACAGAAACTCCAGCTGTTGTTGAAACAGCTCCAGCAGTTAAGTAATTATAAAATTACTTTCAAAAAAAAAGGGCCCCAGAATATGGGACTCTTTTCTTTTGTGTTTTCTTTAGAATAGAACTTCTTCCTTTATTCCTATTCCCGCCTCCTTTCTTTCTCGAACAGACTTGTGTTTTCTCTCTTTTCTCATCATGGCAATGTGCTTTTTAATCTGCACAATTACCCTATCCTTTGCGAGATCTACCGCTTTCGTTATCAAATGGCTGGCTTCTTTTGCGACAATTTGTTTTGTCGGCAATATAACTGACAACTCCACTTCATAAGCATCGTGCTTATCGAACTTTTCGATGTTCGCCCTCATAAGGGTCGCATTCTGTGGAAACGTATTCAGAAGATTTTCGATACTCTCCCGTTTTGTTTCCACATATTCAGCAAAAGAGCTTTCTTCTGCCTTTGTTAGGTTCTTGTGAAAGAAAGTTATTTCCATAAGATATTTTTGTTATGGATTACGTTTTTATAATAGTCTTTTTTTAGAAAAGCGCCATTGTATTTTTCAGTAAAATGTGTTATTATATATGTGCAATTGGGATATGGAACGTAAGTTTTATATTTTAATTGCCCCACTGATTCCTCTTTATAACGCAAGTTATACGGATGGAAATCAGCTCTCCGGTATTCTTTTGATAGGAGCGATCCTATTCAAAAGTTACCACCAGGAAACGGATTCTTAAAATTATATTTTGAGGGTCCGTTTTCTTTTTGTAATTTGCCTTTTAAATCGGATTGTTAACGCTTAACCTTCTTAACTTCGGAGGTGATTGGCGTAGTAGAACTGCTTGATCCGACAGAGTCGTCTCTTAGGAAGACAACGTAAAAATTTCCACTTTGGCCAAGAGAGATGTCTTTTGCCGTATTTACTTGATCCGGAGTTTTATCAAAATTTCCGTTATCCGGAACCTCTAATTTTGCCCATAGAAGGAATCCGACCTTTGGAATCGCTTGGTAATAATATCCTTTTTCGCAAGTTATTGAGCCAAAACTTTGTGGACCGGATTGATCGCTTGGAATACCAATTTCCTCCGAAAAGCTTTCTGAGATTTCAGTGATTTTTTCAACACATTGTGAATTTGCAGGATATGGATTGCCCTCTAAATTTGAGCTTACTAGTGCCATTTCAATTCTTTGAACATCTGCTATCCTTGCAGTATCTCTGCCCTTTTTTGGTGCCTCTGAAAGAGAGCCCTGAAGACCCTTGATTAATTCTTGCAAGTCCGACAAAGACATTTCTAATTTTAAATCAAAAATTGTTTCTTTAAACGAAACATCAAACTTCGAAGAAAGGATCTCTTGAGTTGCTAGTAACTGATTTATAATGCTTTTTAACTCAGGAATTGTCTCATCAAACGACTTAATTATTTCTGTATAATAACTTCCTTTATCGCTTGGTGTACCCGGCATAATACTGCTGTCCAAAGCCATAAACTCATCTTTGCTCATTATGTTTGTGGCCATTCCGACACTTAGAGTTTTGTCGTCGATTTTTATATAAAAAATATTGTTTTTTGCCAGAGACGCCATGTACATTAATTTGGATTGCATGGAAATTTCGTTCGCAGGTTCTATGATCATACTTGGATTGTCTTCAGCATTAATAAATCCTGATGCTGAAGCGACAGGAAATATTCCACTTGGGACTGATGGTTGCAAATAAGCCATACCGACAGATACTCCAATAATATTAAGAAGACTCGCATTTTCTTTTACATCAAAGTAAAAAAGGAATTGATTGTCAAAAATATCGCCATTTAATTTCGCTAAATTTGGATTATCATAGAAAGATCCCTCAAAATCGCCTGCAGTTTTTTGGCTTAGAATGAGGAATCCATCTTTTGAGACAATATCTGTATCTTCGAGTAAAGGATTTGATTGAGATTCTATAAAATTTTTCATATCGTCCGCCGCCTCAGGTGAAGTGAATTGTAGAGTTGCCTGAATGGATTCTTTTTGATTACTATTTTTAGATACAAGGAGCGCATTTTTAAAACTGCTCACTTTGTCTTGGATTGGTAGCCCCAAAGTTTTGATAAAGTTGGTGGTGTTTTCGTCGTTGCGAATTATTATGAACGCTGAAGCATCAGCCCCAACTGCATATTTGTCGAATTCCGGTGGCAGAAAATGTGCTTGTGCAGTATTAAAGAATTTTTGATAAAGAAAAAATCCTCCGACCGCAATCAAAATGACAGCTAAAACCGCTATTGAGATTTTTATAATAGTTTTTTGTGATTGATTTTCGGGAGTTGGCTGTGGAATTAGCGGTTGTACTTGCTGTACAGGAGGTTGTGTTGATGGTTGCGTTGAGTCGGTCAAATTTTCCATAGGTTTTGATAAAGGATAGGGCTATTTTTTATATCTTAGTCTAAAAGGCTGAGATAAATCAAAACTAAAATATCAAATCTGTTTTACAAGAAGTGGTGCGTAGTCGTAGAGGACGTTCGGACTATACTACACGTGAAATCTATAGACTTATTTTCTGAGATTTGATTTAATATGGCCTTATATTTGCATGTATATGAACGAGCAGTTTAAGGGATACATAGAGGAATATGGTGGCAAGCATGGTCCGTTACTTTATTTTCGAGAACGGGTGCCTAATGGTGCTGATTTAGTTCCACCTATGGAGATTGCCAATCTTCAGGATCTTGTTAATCGACAAATCGACCGAGGGATTGCAGGTGGTGTAAAGACAGCCTGCAGAGAACTTGGAGTTAATAAATTCATCGCTCGAACAAGTTTGAAAGGTTTTGGTGATTTTGACGGACTTGTTGATGCAATGCCTACGATGCGTGATTTTCCTGTTCACTTACTTGATAATCCTTCTTATCCCGGAGGTGTTGCCGATTCACTCATGGATGAGTGCGAAAATCCAAGACTTAGGAGATATGCTGAAAAAGAGGGTATTAAATTTGATCCAGCTAATGTAACTGTTTCGTTTTCACCACAATTTGATTATCCCCTCTCCACTATAACTGAACATCCAAATCGCCCGAAAATCACTATGGTGGATGTCTACAAACCTCTCGTTGATAGAGGTGATACGTATGAGGAACTTAATGAAAGCGTTACGGGAACCATGAATTATGAAGGTGCTTTACCTATGCGTGAAAATGAGTCCCATTTTTCGTCGTCGCGCCTCGAAAATGCCATGATGATTAGACGTATTGTTGAAGAGGCAGGGGTTTTGGATCATGAGGATATGGCGTATCAATATGAGGGAGCCAGTCGCAAGGACAAGCCAGACTGGCTATTACAGATACGTGCTTTTGCTCCTCGAAGAATTGCTGATTTTACATTGGGAGGCTATGACCCTTGCATAGAAGAATTTGGGGGAAGGATTATGGGAATAACACCTAAAGAGGGCATTTCTCTGCCTCACTTGCAAGTAGAGGAACGCGATGAAGCTGTTAGATTTGAAGAGCATAACCCTTCTTTGCTGTACTTCTTATCACTTTATCCTTGGGGTGCAACGCCAAAATTGAAATTGACTGAACAACTCCAAAACATTCGCGGATACGCGCTCCCCTCCAAGCCAGCACTGTCTCATCAGAACACTCGTTTTGCTCAAGCTTGTTTACGTTGTGATTATGGATTTGTCGAATTAGGTGATTCTCCTCGGTCTTTTCTCTTTAAACTTGGAGATACTCTGCGGATAATCTCCGATGGTATTACGAGGGTAATCGAGAGAGTGTAAGGAAAACACCAATGCTCTACCAATGAGCTACATTTGACACAATATGAGGTGGTGCTTTATCATTGGCCACTATAATGAAATCACTATGTTGTCATCAGTAAATAAAATCGGCGAAAATATATTGGGAATTGCCCCTAGGCCACATGCAAAAGGAGCTTATCAATCACTTCTATTAAGGACTATTTTATCTGCATCGTTAATTACTGCCTGCAGACCCGTTGAGGAACCTGTAAGACCAAACATTCCTAATATCGTTGATGAACATGTTGCAACTCCCGAAACTCATGAAGTTCCTGTTGCTCCCGTGATTCCTTTACCTACTGCTCCTTTACCTGTTTATCCAAGGGCCGAAAGAACTAACACGCATTATGTTGTTGATGAAAAAGTTGTAACCATTCTTCCAACTTTTTCGGTTGAAAAAGACGGAAGAGAAGCCGGAAATGTTGTTAAAAAAATTATTTCATTAACTCCCAGCTATACTTACTCTGATGAAACAGGAAACTGTTTGGCTAAAGCAAGACGTGCCATTTTTTCATGGGGGAATAAAGTAGAAGTGAGTGATTGTAGCGATCATGAAATAGCCACAATTCAAGAAAATGTGATAGAAAGCATGCTTGGCTTTGGCATTAAAACATCATATAGAATAATGAGTCCTGATGAAAAAGTTATCGCCACCTCAGAGGCTGTATCTTTTTTGACGACCAATTTTGCCGTCATGAATTCTGATGGTACGCCAGCAATGCATGCAAATAGGCCTATTGTAAATATAGCGGGAGATACTTGGACGATGAATGTCGAAGAATCTGATGTCGACGATCGCGTATTTATTTTATTAGTCGCTTTCAAGACGGATGCGGACAATGACCGTCAAAAAAAACAGGAAGACAGAAGAAGAGAGGAAGATCGAAGAAGAGATGAGGATCGAAGAAGAGACGACGATAGAAGAAGGGATGATGATCGAAGAAGGGACGACGATTGGAGAAGAGACGATTGGTAAAATCGGGATGTGGATTTTTCAGTTTTAAAAGTGGTGCCGAGGGGCAGAATCGGACTGCCTACACGTGGATTTTCAATCCACTGCTCTACCAATGAGCTACCCCGGCTTGGAGTTTTACATGGAGATTTTACGGGTATGGCTTTTATAAATCAATGTTTTTTTGTATAATGCCCGCATGATAGACAAATACAAATTAAAAAAACTTGCTGATATTGTTGTAAATTATTCAATCGCTTTGAAAAAAGGTGAGAGGATTTTGCTGAGAGGATACGGATTTGAGAGCTATCCCCTGCTAAAAGAAATTTATGAAGAATGTGTAAAAGCCGGGGCAATTGCTATCGATGTTCGTTTTTCAAATGATGAACTTAGCAAAATATTTTTCAAAAATGCAGACATAAATCAGCTAAAACATTTGAGTGATTTGGATAAACAAGTTGCAGATAGTTATGACGCTATGGTTCAAATTCTTGCGGACACAAATCCTTATGAACTCAAAGAAGTTGATTTTGAAAAACTTAATATTTCCCAAGAAGCGCGAAAACCATTGAGCGATATTTTGCATAAAAAGAGATGGTGTTTGCTTGCCTACCCCACAAATTCTTCTGCAATAATGGCTAACAGAAGCCTAGAAGAATGGGAGGATTTTATTTTGGACAGTTGTTTGCTCGATTGGAAAAAAGAAGAAAAACTGCAGGAAAAATTTATAGAGCTTGTAAAAAAAGTAAAAAAAATAAGAATTACCGGAGAAGAAACGGATTTGGAAGTTTCTGTTGCGGGACAAAAATGGATTACCTGCTGCGGAAAATGTAATTTGCCGGATGGGGAAATTTTCACTTCTCCTGTTCGCGACTCTGTGAATGGAGTTATAAAATATAATGTACCTACTCATTATCAATCACATGATTTTAATTGGGTAAAACTTACGCTTAAAGACGGAAAAGTTGTTGAGTCTGATTCCGATCACAAAATTGCACTTACAAAACTTCTTGATACAGATAAAGGCTCAAGATATTTTGGAGAGTTCGCTTTTGGGCTTAATGATCAGATAAAAACATGGACGCGTCAAATTCTTTTTGATGAAAAAATGGGCAAAAGTTTGCATATGGCGTTGGGCAAATGTTATGATGAGTGCCCAAATGGAAATGATTCGAGCATACATTGGGATTTGATATTTAATTTCAAGTGGGCGGATGCGGAAATATATTTTGACGGCAAAAAGGTCTACTCAAAGACAAAATGGTGCGATAAAAAATTTGATTTCTTAAATTAATTAATTAAATAAATAAAAAATATGAAAAAACTTTCAAACAAATTTCTTCCTATTTCTATTCTTATAGGTTCTGTACTTATTTCCGGAGCGCTTGTGTTTTTCGGATATGAATATAGCAATCAGATGACTACCGACGTTTTCAATGCGAGAGTTGAAGAAGGAATAAAAGCATTTATTACAAAACAACAAGCGGCTCAACCTGAAGATAAAACAGGGACTGTAGTTACAGGTGATTTTACTGATGATGATGCGGTTTTAGGGGATAGCGGAGCTAAAGTTACTATGATTGAATTTTCTGATTATCAATGTCCTGTTTGCCAAAGATTCCACGAAGAAGTTTTTGGAGCGCTTAAAACAAAATATATAGATACAGGAAAAATGAATTTTGTTTATAGAGATCTTCCACTTACTTCAATCCATCCGATGGCTTATCCTGCGGCTCTTGCAACTGAGTGTGCAAAAGATCAAGGCGGAGATGAAATGTTCTTTGCAATGCATGAAAATATTTTCGCGTCAGCACTTACAGAAGAAATGACGGCAGAAAGCTTGAGGAAATCAGCAGGTAAGGCTGGAGCAAATCTAACTGAATTCGATTCTTGTGTAGCTACCGATAAATTTAAAGATGAAATCGCAAAAGATGCTCAAGATGCCGCGGATCTTGGATTTAGAGGAACTCCTGGCTTCTTAATAAACGGCTATATGATGGACGGAATGTACAGCGTTGAGGCTTACGAACAAGTCATTGATGCGGCTTTGGCGAAATAAGCCAAAGAAAAGCTTGGTATATTTAAATTTTCATTCCACTAAACTATTTGAGAGCCCTAACATGTACGGGCTCTCAAATGTTGCATATGCATGCATAAGCAACAGGTTTAGTAAGTCATAAAAATTTAAATACACCAAGCTTTTATAACTGTTTCGCCAAAGCCTTATTTATATAACATGAATTTGAATTTAACGCCGTTTTCTTCGTCTTCTTTTAGGAGTTGTTTGTTTGAGAATTTGGCTGGGATCTCAGGAAAATGCGTATCGCATTCGTATTCTTTTTCAACGAATGTTATGTAAAGTCCTGTGAGGTTTGGATAGGATAAAGATTCCTGAAAAAGAGTTGCACCGCCGATTATGAAGATTGTTTCGATGTCATCCCCTGCTAAATTTACGGCATCCTCTAGAGAAGAACTTACTTCAACTCCTTCTATTTTTAGAGATGCGTCGCGTGTTAGCACTACATTTTTTCGATCTTTTAGCGGACGATATTTTTCAGGTAAAGAATACCAAGTATTTTTGCCCATGATTACCATGTTTTTTTTGCTTGGATCTTTGACCGCTGTTGTGATTTCTTTGAAATATTGCGTTTCTTTTTTGAAATGCCATGGCATTAGATTGTCCTTTCCTATGCCATTTTTGCAGTCCACTGCGACTATTATGTAAACTTCTTTATTACTCATGACTTTATTATACAGCTACTGCAAATTTTATAAATGCCTCGTGCTCGTAATTTTTTAATTCGAAATCTTCGAATTTTAAATCCCAAAAAGGTTTTTTTGCTATAACCAACTGCGGTAATTTGTGTGTCGGTCTTTTTATTTGTTCTTTTATTCCATCCAAATGATTTGAATAAATGTGTGTATCTCCAGTTGTATGAACGAAATATCTTGGAGTTAAGTTACATTCCTGTGCGACCATCATCAAAAGCGTCGCATAGCTCGCAATATTGTATGGTACGCCAAGCGCGACATCCGCACTTCTCTGATAGAGCTGTACGTCCAAAAACTCTCCTACAACGTAAAATTGGAAGAATGCGTGACAAGGAGGTAAAGCCATTCTATCCAAGTCCGCAACATTCCACGCATTTACAATTATTCTTCGTGAATCAGGATTATTTTTTATTGTATCTATCGCTATTTGAATTTGATCAATGTGGCTTTTTTTATATGTTTTCTGATCTTCATCCAAAGTAAATTTCTCCCATTTTCTCCATTGGTAGCCGTAAATAGGCCCCAAGTTTCCGTCTTTGTCCGCCCATGCATCCCAAATCGGAGTGTGCTCTGTTAATTCATCGTTGATGTTTGTAGACCCTTTTAAAAACCAAAGTAACTCTCTTAAAATTCCTGCGTAGCTAACTTTTTTTGTTGTAACCATCGGAAATCCTTCGCGCAAATCGTATCTTTTTTGCGTACCGAAAATTGAGATAGTTCCCGTTCCTGTTCTGTCTTTTTTTTCGACTCCATTTTCCAAAACTTCTTTTACTAATTCCAAATATTGTTTCATATATTTATTTTTATAGTATCTGTATCTTTGTGAATTTTACTTCCTGTTGTTTTGTCTTGTCCCTGATATTTTCCGCTATATGGAGACCTTGCTGGGGCATCCATCTTGCAACAAACAAGCTGACAAATTCTTTTCCCAGCCTGTAATCTTATTGGAAGTGGGCTTGCGTTGAATAGTTCCAGCGTAATTCTTCCTTCAAATCCCGGATCAACCCATCCTGCATTTTGAATAAAAAGTCCAATTCTACCAATAGAGCTTCTGCCCTCTACGAATGCCGTAATGTCGTTTGGAAGTTTTACATATTCCTGTGTCGTTGCTAGCAAAAATGAATTTGGGGGAATCACAATATTGTCATTATTTATTTCTCTATATTTAATTTCCGAGTCCAAAGTTATTATTTCCGCTTCATTTTCTTCAATAACCAAAAAGTGTGTACCAAGCCTTAAATCAATCGATGCCGGCTGTATGGATTTTTCATCGACAGGATCAATTACAATAATTTTTTCCTTAATTAAACGCTCTAAAGTTTGGTCTGAAAGAATCATTTTTATTTGTTATGTTGCAACAAACTTTTATCTTATTTTAAGCTCTTTGTCTAATATTTCAAAAAATTCTTTTAGCATATTTTTGCCATTCAAGCTCTTTGTTAGCTTGCCCTTGATGTAAACTTGCGCTGTTTGTTTTTCTTGATGCCCCGGCAACATTATTGCGATATCTGCTTTTTTACATTCCCCCGGTCCATTTACGATACAACCCATTATTGCGACATGAAGATTTTTTGTCTTTTTATATTTTTTTATGTGGTCATTTATTTTTTCAACCATGGCTAAAAAATATTTTTTGTTTGTTCTTCCGCATCCCGGACAACTTGTGATTTTTGGCGTGAATGTGCGAAGATTTAGCGTTTGTAGAATATTTTTACACACTTCAACTTCTTTTGTTCTGCTATCATTTTTTGATGGAGTTATTGAAACCCTGATAGTGTCCCCAATTCCTTTTTTTAAAAGAATTCCTGTCGCAACAGAACTTGATACAATTCCTTGGGTCCCCGTTCCGGCTTCTGTAAGCCCGACATGGAGTGCGTAGATTTTTCTATTTTTTTTCATTTCTGAAATAAGTCTTTCATGGTCAGAAATAAAATCGACTGCATCCGAACTTTTCAGACTTAATACAATTTTATTTTTTTTGAGTCCTATTTTTTCCGCTTTTTCTACATATTTTAAAATTGCTTTAACTATATCCCCATCAAAAGAGCCTTTGTTTAAGCCTATTCTTACAGGCTTGTCATTTTCTATCGCGATTCTCACGAATTCTTCAAAAGATTTTTCGTTCGCAGGATTTATTCTGTATTTATCTAAAGTTTTTGCGAGTAAAGGATATTTATTTAATAAAATATGTCCGTTAAAATGAAAATCTCCAACAAGTGCTATATTTTCATAACCTTTTTTCTTTAAAATTTTCTTTATTTCAGGAATTGCTTTTGCAGAAGCTTCATCATTTACAGTCATTCGCACTATCTCTGCACCCGCATCATAAAGCTCTATGCACTGTTTTACTGTAGCGTTTATATCTGATGTCGGAGTGTCTGTCATAGATTGAATTACCACTGGAAGCCCTCCTCCAATTTTTACTTTTCCTATTTTTACGATTTCTGATTTCATGTTTAATCTATTACCGCAGATCCCAAGCATATATCATTTTTGTAGAAAACCGCAAACTGTCCTTTCGCGATCCCTTGGTCATTTTTATTGATTTTTACATGCGCTCTTTTTGCCCCGCAGTGCGGGGTTATTTTTGTAATTTTTGCAATATACATTTTTTCTCCGTGACGAAGTTTTACTTTCAAATTTGTATTTGAAGGTAATTTAGACCTAAAAAAATTGTAATCAGTTATTTCAAATTCATTCCTTTTTTTGTTTTTGTCGTGATAATTTTTTGAAACAAAAACTATATTTTTTTTGAGATCTTTTTCGACTACATACCATGGTCCGCCTGCCAATAAAATGCCTTTCCTCTGCCCTATCGTGTAATAATATGTTCCCGTATGTGCTCCTACTTTTTTACCGGTTTCATATTCCAAAATATCTCCTTTTTTCTCTCCCAAATAATGTTTCAAAAAATCACTGTATTTTAATTTTCCAAGGAAACAAATTCCCTGACTGTCTTTTCTGTTTTTGTTTGGAAGATCAAATTTTTCCGCATATTTTCTGACTTGTTTTTTATTCAAATGTCCTATCGGAAACTCTGCACGAGCTAATTGTTTTTGGCTTAATCTTGCCAAAAAATAAGTTTGATCTTTTATTTTATCTGGAGAGCGTTTTAAAAAATATTTCCCTGTTTTTTTTATCACTTGAGCGTAATGTCCCGTCGCAACTTTGTCGAAACTCTTGTCTATTTTATTCAAGAAAAGTCCGAATTTTATATTGTTGTTACACATAATATCCGGATTTGGAGTGCGACCTTTTTTTACTTCTTCAATCGTATATTTCACAACTGTGTCGAAATATTCCTTCTGCATCGGTACGATTTTCAGAGGAATTTTTTCTTTATTACAAACTTCTCGAACATATTTCAAATCTTCCTCCCATGGACACTCCCCCATAAAAGACATCTCGTCCTCAAGCCATATTTTCAAGTAAAAGGCTGTGATATCACAACCTTTTTTTTGTAATAATTTTAATGCTACCGAACTATCTACTCCTCCGGAAAGAAGGACCGCTACTTTCATGTTTTTTGTGGTTTATCTTCTAATTTAGATTAAAACTAATTACCTGCAGGGGAAAAAAAGTCTGAAAAATAAATAATAATAAAAGAATTATCGGGACGTGAATAACATATATCAAAAATGAATGACGTCCCAAAAACAGAACAGGACTTAAAATTTTTGGGCATTTGGCGTCAAGAATTGGGGCATTATCTTTGTATAGGTATTGCCCTATTTCAAGCCCAAAAAATGGCACTGCTATCCATGGGAATATTGAAAAATAATCCAAAGAAGCTATTGTTGTGTTTTTAAATCCGAGAATAAAAAGCAAAATATTTTCTGAATCTATGTTTCTTATAAAGAGACTGATTGCTATTGCCGCTAGACCAAAAATCAACCCCATGTGTTTTTTATTTTTTATTGCCGGCAGAATTAAAATACTTACTGTTATCAGATGGAGTATTCCGAAAATTATAAAATAATCAGGAACAAAAATGTATGTAAGAATTGTTATCGCGAGTGCTCCTGAAAATATTTTTAACGCTCTTTTTATTTGTTGTGCATATGTTTTTTTTGAAATTGCCATCGATACCCCTACAAGTCCCAAAAAAGTGAACTGCACAAATCTTAGGAATGGAAGCCATAAATCCGATAAAATATTTGTGTATGCTATGCCTAAAAAATTTATCGCAAAAATTGTGTGATAAATTATCATGCCTATTACTGCAATTCCCCTGAATAAATCTATTTCTTGAAATCTTTTCATTTATTATTTTAGAATTTTTAGAGCTTCTGTAAATTCTTCCGGCAAATCAGCTCTAAAATGCATTTTTTTGCCTGTTATCGGATGAGTAAAATCCATTTCAGCTGAGTGCAAGAAAAAATGTCTGAATGGCACTATTTTTTGATATTTCACATAATCACTTCTCTCCATATAATCACGATCCATTAAAAGAGCATTGTCCAAAATCCTGAAGTGTTTTCTTATTTGATGAAATTTTCCTGACGTTATTTTGGCTTCAATCAGCGAAGCTTTTACAATTCTAAATTCTCGTAGAACGCTGTATTCAGTTTTTGCAGGAATTTTTACTTTTGGATTTTCTCTTGATGGTAATGGAATTTTTATTTCCCCTTCTTTCTTTTTCAAAATTCCGGTAACTATTGCAAAATATGTTTTTTCTATTTTATCCAATCTTTGTTTTTGCATTATGTTTGTGAAGGCTTCTTTTGTTTTTGCAAAAATCACTAGGCCACTTGTGTCTCTATCTAGCCTATTTACAGGACGTAGCCTCACTCTCTGTTCTTCGTATTTTCCCTTTAATTCGTCTAAAAGATTTTTCTGTTTTTTATTTTCTTTTGCGGCAACCGTCAAAAGACCACGTGGTTTTGAAACCACGAGAACCGCATTGTCTTCAAAAATGATTGTTTTATTTGGCATGCGCGGATATTAGCACATATTGTTAATTGTTGAAAGATGTCAAATTAACATATAGAATGCTGTCGATATTTTTAACATTTTTTAATTTATGGAAAACACTCTTATCAATAAGCTTCTTCCTGATCTGGAATTTGAAGTTTATCAAAATGAGAACACAAAGAAGATGACATTTTCCGATTTCAAAGGGAAATGGCTGATTCTTTTCTTTTATCCTGCTGACTTCACTTTTGTTTGCCCTACTGAACTTTCAGAAATGGCAGACAATTATGAAGAATTCAAGAAATTAAATGCTGAAGTTGTAAGCATGAGCACAGATACCGTTTTCGTGCATAAGGCTTGGCACGACAATTCTCCCGTGATCAAAAAAATCACCTTCCCAATGGGATCCGATCCTACAGGAAATATTTCTCGTGCACTTGGAGTATATATAAACGAAGAAGGACTTGCCTTGCGTGGCACCTTTTTAGTCGATCCTGACGGGAAAATCAAAGTTATGGAAGTACATGACAATTCTGTTGGAAGAAGCGCCACAGAGCTCTTACGTAAGTTACAGGCGGCCATTTATGTCCGTGAAAATCATGGAGAAGTTTGTCCTGCCAGCTGGAAACCCGGATCTGCCACACTAAAACCCGGACTTGATTTGGTCGGAAAAATATAATTTTTCTTTATGAAAATTGGAATTATTGGTGCAGGAGCCGCTGGAATGATTGTAGTAGCGACTATAGCTGAAAATTTAAAAGGCAATGCCGAAATTTTTTTAATAGAAAAAAACGATGGAATCGGAAAAAAAGTTGAGATTACAGGAGGGGGAAGATGTAATGTGACTACCGGACTTCGTGATATAAAAGAAGTTTTAAAAAAATATCCTAGAGGTGCAAATTTCTTAAAATTTGCGATGTATAATTTTTCGCCTGCAGATGTTTTTGATTGGGTCTCCTCTCATGGAGTACCTTTAAAAACAGAGGAGGACATGCGTGTTTTTCCAAAATCGAACAATGGAAAAGATGTAACAAATCTTTTCAAAAATATTTTCGAAAAAAATAAAATTAATCTTTTGTTGAAATATAATGTTTTAGATATTACAAAAAAAGATGAGAAATTTCATGTGAAATTTTCAAACGGAGAAGCAATGAATTTTGATTTTCTTGTTTTAACTACCGGAGGAAATGCATACAGTCAAACTGGATCTACCGGCGATGGATATGCTTTTGCAAAATCTTTGGGACATAAAATCACAAATCTATCCCCTAGTTTACATGCGTTCACTTTTGCCGATAAAAATATAAAAAATCTTGCCGGAATTTCTTTCAAAGATGTGACGCTAAAAATAAAGGGCAAAAAAACTTACGAATTCATCGGGCCGTTTTTGTTTACACATAAAGGAATTTCAGGGCCTGCGGTTTTTGCAATTTCATCAATGGCGGCTCATGAAAAATTTAATAATGGTGAAGTTTTTCTGTTTATAGATTTTTTCCCTGATAAAAAATATGAAAATATTTTTAATGAATTAAATAAAAATATTTCAGAAAATCAAAAAAAAGAATTTATAAATGTTTTGAGAAATTTTGTTCCGAAAGCTCTTGCTGAAATGATGTGCAAAGATGCAGAAATCAGCGAAAAAAAATGTTCTGAAGTCGGAAAAAAAGATTTAAATAAAGTCACTGAATTTTTGAAAAATATGAAATTCAGAATTTCCGGAAAAACTCCGGGGGAAGAATTTGTCACTGCAGGAGGAGTTGATTTACGTGACGTGGATAGCAAAACCATGGAATCAAAAATCTGTCCAAATTTATATTTTGCGGGAGAAATTCTTGATGTCGATGGATTTACCGGCGGATTTAATTTACAAGCCGCATGGTGCACAGGTAGAATTGCCGGAGAAAGTATCGTTAAAAAAATAAAATAAAAAACATGAAAAGTTGGTTTAAAGGTATAACAAGAAATGTTGTTTTGTTGGGTTTAGTAAGCCTTTTTACGGATTTGACTAGTCAGATGATTTTCCCCGTTATTCCTCTTTATCTTACTTCTGTTTTGGGAGCAAGCGCGGCTGTCGTGGGACTTGTAGAAGGTGCCGCTGAAACTACTGCATCATTACTTAAAGTAGTTTCCGGATATTTTTCTGATAAAACTCAAAAACGAAAACCTTTTATATTTTTGGGGTATGGGATTTCTTCTGTCATAAAACCTCTTTTTGCTATCGCCACTTTTTGGCCTTTGGTACTTGGAATTAGAGTTGTTGAAAGAATAGGAAAAGGTATAAGAGGCGCACCAAGGGATGCGGTTGTGACGGACTCTTGTGACCCAAAATATTACGGGAAAGCTTTTGGATTTCAGAGAGCAATGGATGGTGTTGGAAGCGTACTTGGAGCAATTGCGGCATGGTTGCTTTTACCAATTTTGGGATACAAAGATTTATTTTTAGCATCTTTTTGGCCTGGAATCATCGTTATTTTCTTTATTTATTTGGTCAAAGAAAAAAAATACGAGAAAGTTCCTGAATCCGAAAAAACGACTCTTAGATTGAGCATAAGTCTTCTTCCAAAAAATCTAAAACTTTTTGTTGTGATTTCCGCAATTTTTGCATTGGGACATTTTGGCTATGCTTTCTTACTTCTTAAAGCCAAGGACATTGGCTTTTCCGACAGCAATTCCATTTTGCTGTATGTCTTTTTCTATTTGGTTTATACATTTGTTAGCATTCCGGCCGGATCTCTTTCCGATAAATTTGGAAGAAAAATTCTTTTATCGATAGGATTTTTACTTTTTGCTTTAACTTCTTTTGGGCTTATATTCGCCAATAATTTGCCTTCGCTTTTGATTGCATTTGCAGTTTATGGAATTTTTTATGCAATGGTCGACGGAGTGCAAAGAGCGTTTGTCGCAGACGTGGCGCCGAAACATTTAAAGGCCACAGCTTTGGGGCTTCTTCAAACAGCTATAGCCATTACAGCGCTCCCAGGAGGGTTTATTGCAGGACTTTTGTGGGATAAATTCGGGCCTAATGCAACATTCATTTATGGCGGAACGCTCGCGATTATTTCTTTCGTGATGCTGTTGTTTGTGAAAACAAAAAAAATCGTTACAGATGAATTGGCTAAGGCTGAAGTATAGCTTCAGATTCCCCCTCTATTGAAATCTTCACTTCTTTTACAGAAGAGAATTGTTTTAGAGTCTCTTTTATTTGTGAAATTATATTTAATGTTTTGCATGAACCTCCAACTCCTTGTTGTAAGGTCTCAGTGAAGTCCACATATGCAACACCTTTAATTATAGATATTTTATTTATCTTCACACCATCATTTATTGCAGTGAAATAACCGTTAGCTTTTTCTGCGGAAGTAGGCCCTTTTAGAAGTTCTTCCAAAGCTCTTGTCGCTACTGATTTTGTAGCATCTATTTTTCTTTCAACGGCATAAACTTTTTCACAATCCAACATTTCAGGATCTTTTTTTAAATTGCTGAAAAAAACTTTTACTGTTTGTGATGCTTGTGCGGCTTCTGCTGTTTGTACAATTTCAGCTGGTTCCGTTTTGAAAACCACAGGCATTTTAAATTCTTCAGCGTTTTCTTTTAAACCTGATGGATTATCTTTTTCCAATATTAAAAATCCTGTTTTCGATGGTGTTTTATCAAAAGAAATTTGTCCTTTGAATTCAACAAAATCTTCCGTCATCCAATCCCCAATGGCTTTCATACTGCCACTTCCAATTTCCGTTCCTTTTTCGTCTACAATCTTTGCAGGGAATGTTCCTTCAAAAAACCATGTACCTTTTGCTTGTCCTTCCACAAGAAGAGGACTTGATATTTCTTGAGATGAAGTCAGTTTTGACACAGAGATGTTTTCTGTTTTTTCTTCAGGAATTACAACTTCTGTTCCTTCGTTATCTTGCATAAAAACAGCGATCCCCCAAATTACTGCCATACCTAAACTTAGACCGAGCAGAAAAAATAAAAATTTCTTCATAGTGTTCTTTGTTAATTTGTATACTCTAAATTTTAGAGTATCACAGTATTAGGCCTTTTGCAACTTTTTGGCTTCCTGCCTTAATTTTTCGAGTTGCAGATTTCCAGCTCCTCCTTGGTGTTTTGATTCTTTCAACATTTTTACAATATTATCTTTGTCCACTTTTATTTTGTCCAAATTAAGTCCGACTTCTCGATAAGCATCTCTAAACATTTTTCCTTGCTTCACCAACTGGAAAGCTTTGTGTGTCGCAAAAAGTTCCGGAGTCATATCTTTGTACAAAGCTTGCTCATTCGGCTCAACTCTTTTTACAATTATTGATGCTACTTCAAGTGACATTTCCGTGTAACGTAAGCCTAAAAATAGAGGTCTCTTAATCTCCTGTCCGTCTCTGTGATATCCGGAAATTTTATTCAAAATATTCATCGTGATTTCATTTCTGCATGCCAATACAGTAGATGTTCTTCCGCGAATTAATTCTGCGACATCAAGATTTTTCTTTTGTGGCATTATCGATGAGCCTGTTCCTATATCGTCCGGAATTGTGAAAAATTTAAATTCTTGAGTTGTGAAAAGTAAATAGTCGCTCGCCATTTTATTTAATGTAAGCATTAATTGGCAACATGCTTCCAAGACCATTCCTTCAATTTTTCCACGTGAATTATGACAGTAAATTACGTTGTTTTGTGTTCGTGATAATCCTAAATCTTTTGAAAGTTTATCTCTGTCGAATGCGAACGGTGAGCCATATCCTGCGCCACTCCCAAGTGGGTTTTGATCCACTAAAATATCATTTATCGCTGTCATAATTTTTATATCGTCCAGTAAACTTTCTGCAAAAGATCCATACCATGTTCCGAGAGTTGTCGGCATTGCCTTTTGCATATGCGTAAATCCAGGCATCGGAATAAATTCATATTTTTTGGCCGCGTCGATCAAATCTAAAACAACACGCAACGCTTTTTGTTTCATGTTTATCATTTTTTCTTTCATGAAAAGCCTCATTGTCACAAGGATCTGATCATTTCTTGAACGAGCTGTGTGAATTTTTTTGCCGATATCTCCGTAATTTTCAGTTAAATAATTTTCAATTTTTGTATGACAATCTTCATCCTCAATTTTTAAAATAAATTTTCCTTTTTTATATAAATCCATGATTTCGTCGAGTCCTTTTTTCAAAACTTTCATGTCGTCGTTTGTCAAAATACCGTGTCGGTTCAGCATTTTTCCGTATGCATAAGAGCCTTGTACATCATATGGAATAAGTTCTTGGTCATAGATAACATCATCTCCCGCATTGTAATGTTCAACCACGGAATTGAATGGTAAGTTTGCTTTTTTCTGCCAAAGTTTTTGAATATTTACTTTTGCCATAAAAATTTTTAGTTAATTTTCATTGTTTTAAATCCGTTTGTTGTCGCCATTTGCGCCAATTTTTCAATATCATAAAATCTCACCGCGCTCGCAAGCATTAAAACTTCTTCAAATAAATCTCCGTTATCTTCCGGCACGAAAATATCTGAAATATTGTCTGTTCCAAGTGATACATTTATTCCGTGTGCAAGCATTTCATCGACTTGTGCGATTGAATTGTGAAGAGGAGCAAGTTTGTCTTTGTGTTGTTTCATGCTGATTGCCGCCTTTGGGCAAACTGTTATATTTACGCCGAGAGAAGCCATTTTTTCGTAGATTCTTTTTCTGTCAGCTTCCATTTGTGCCGCAACTGAAATCGCATGAACGAAAGTAACTCGTCCATGCATTCCCGCTTTTTCTATTTTATCCAAAATCCACTCGCTGTCTTTTTCTTCCGGATTGTTTTCCTGATCCACGTGCATATCAATATCTTTGCCAAATTTTTTCGCCATGCTAATCAAGAAATCCATATGTTTTTTATCTCCTTCATTTTTATTTCTATCTCTTGATGGAAGGCCTCCAACTACATTGCAAATGGCACAAGCTTTCTCAAATAGGTCCATTTTCTCTTTGCTTTCTGCGGTTCTGTCCTCATTTAAAAATCCCTCCAATGGGTGAGCTACTAATTGAAGGGTAAATTTTCCTTTATATTTTTCTCTTACTTTCGCCGCCGACTCCACTACCAGCATTCCGACAATGCTATCCGCGTCAACATGTGTTCTACAAGCCGTAATCCCCTGCGCAATAAAATCTTCGATGCAATATGTCAGTCTTTCTATTAGAGATTCCTCCGTATGTTTTCTTTTTATTTCGCGATTTAAAATCCATTTTTCCTCCATCAATGCGGAAGCCTGCTTCCAAATTTCAGGAGTAAGAGTGTATGCACGATCAAGATGTGCATGGCAATTAGCCATTCCTTTGGTCTTTTTGACTTCCTCAAAAAAAAGTTCTTTAAATGGAAATTTCTGTATCATGGCAAATTTTTTTAACGAAAACTTGTTTTATTCATTTTCGTTGTATTTGGGTGAAATTGCAACTGGAATTTAGTTTGAAAAATTATAGATTTCTTTGCGGTGTTTGATATTTAATATCATAAGAATTCTAACCTCGCCTGTGCTATTTACTTTAAAAATAACGCGATAATCTCCGATACGGAATCTATACCTGTTATTTCCAAATCCTTTTAATGGCTTGGAAAATTTTGAGATGTCTTTTTGTTTTGAAAAAAAGAAAACTTTTTTGATAATTCTTTGTGCAATTGTTTTATCAATTTTTCTTAAATCTTTTACCGAATTTTTGGAATAAATTATTTTGTACATAAACTTACAGTAATCCGAATTCTTTCATTACTTCTTCTTGGGTATACGATTTTCCCTCTTGTATTTGTTTTTCTGAGGCCGCAAGTTCTTTTGAAAATTTCACATAAGCATATTCCTTCTCATTTATTGGGCTTACTTCAAGAACCGGAATATTTTTTTTGAGAATAATAAACTTTATTTTTTTCTTGTTTGCCTGTGCTGTGTACAGCGACATGTTTTGCCTAAAATCTTTTGCCCCTATGAATTTTGTCGTCATGTTTTTTAAAATTAAGTGTACCTTAAGTGTACACAATCTTTTCGTGGAGGTCAAATGGACTTGACCGCTTTTAGGTTTTTGATATATATTTCCTTTGGAATTGCTCCTGATTTGAACTGTGGTGTTTATCATCGCGTTCCCGAAAGGGATAGAATCAGGAGATTTTTGTTTTTTATATATTTTGATACGAAGCTAACATACCGACATTAAATAATCGTGAAATTTTCTTAAAATAATTCTAAAATCTTCCAATCAAAATATTTTTTATATTCTTCATCACAATGTTTCTTTATAAGTCCACTGTAGCTTGAGATGTTGGAGGGATTTAGCTTTTGCGTAGCACGCGAAAGGCTTCTTTTGTTTAAGATTCTGCCTGCCGGCAAAAGATTTATTCCTAAAAATTTTAGCGTGTGCGAAGGTTTTATAATTTTGTCGCTTTTTGTATTTACCGTTAATTTTAATTCATTTTTCAGAAAATTGATTATTTCTGTTCTAAAAAAATTCAACTTTTCTTTAGTTTTTTCAACCAAAATAAAATCATCGCCATAGCGTAAATATTCCTTTGGCTTCATTATATGTTTCACAAATCTATCGAGTTCGTTCAAGTAAATATTGGCAAAAATTTGGCTCGTTAGATTCCCGATTGGCATTCCTATTTTCCCATATTTGACACTACCAAAGTTCCGAATAATTTCACGTATTAAGTTGATAGTTATTTTATCTTTTATTTTCCGATCCAAAATTCCAAGTAGAATTTCCTGGTCGACGCTATCGAAAAACTTTTTCACATCGCATTTCCAAATATAACTATTCGGATAACACCTTAAAAATGTTTGGGTTCTTTCTATCGCTCCCATCAGCCCTTTTTTAAGCCTGCATGACCACGCGTCATAAATAAAAGTTTTATCGTATATTTTGTTTAAATAATCGTAAATAAGTCTGTGCACCACTCTGTCGCGAATATCAGCGACTGAAATTTCTCTCTTTTTATTGTCGCAAACGATAAATTTTCGATATCCACCATGTTTATATTTTCCTGCATTTAGATCTATGAAAAGTTTATAAAGATTTTTCTCCAAGTTGTATTGGAAATATTGTAATTCGGAGGTAGAGTGCTTTCCTTTTCTGAAAACAAACCAGCTTCCCCAAATATTTTTTAAACTTAAATCTATGGACATATTCCCGATAATTAACAGGTGTTACGAAACGTATAAGCTACTTATAATCTTGAACGGTGGATTAAGCAAAAAGATGAGGTATTCTCTTGGGACGTCCATAGAAAACAACACCCTTGAGCTCTTGGATTTATTGATATTGGCAAAAAATGCACCGAAGCCTATGAAGGCTGCCTATCTCCTCAAATCCAGTTCTTTGCTTGAAGTAATCGTTTTGAAATTGAGGTTGTTTCTTGAGCTAAAACTGGCAAATGAAACAAATATTTTTAAATTACAGGAAATTTTGGCAGAGATTGGAAGAATGCTTGGTGGCTGGCTTAAAGCAACCCAAAGCACATAACCATCATCACGGGACGAACACGGGCGTTATTGTAATCATTCTCTGGATTGTTCTCATTGAAATTGACTCTATTGTCATCATTCCAATTGTTGTTGCCATTGGCACCGGAGACAAGAAAAGACGCATTTTTTGACCAAACCCATCCGTTCCACCAATTCAGTCGCAACCGATTGGTTTTTCTGTGAGAATTGAACTTGGCTCAAACGTGGTGGTTTATGTGCTTTTTATTTGCGGTAGCCTTGCCTATCAAAGGGTAGGTGTCTATTCACCGCGCACCAAAGATTAAAGCAAAAAAGACAAAGAAAAGTCAAATCTCAAAATTCAATTTACCCCACCACCACGGGACGAACACGGGCGTAACTGCAATCAAGCTCCGGACTGTACTCATTGAAACGGACTCCATTGCCACCAGCCCAAAAGTAGTAGCCATTGGCACCGGAGGCAAGATTGTCATCTCCGATTATTTTGTGTGGAGCGTTTTCTTCAGATAGTATTGTCCATCCGTTCAAATCCAATAAATCTTTGGCTTGCGCTTGTAGGACAGCATATTGTCTAGGTGTTGCTGTTCTTGTAAGGTTTGCCAAAGGGCTACCTTCCCATTTTTCAACTATATCTCTAAGTTTTCCTTGTCTATTTTGAGGTTCCTGGGTCATTTCTCCTATTCCAAACTTACATTCCGCAGGTTGTCCTTTTCTTTCGTCTCTTAGTGTTTTATCTTGCTTAGAAAATGCTGTTGTCCTGTTATCGCTGGCAGAAACGTCATACTGTCTTTGTCTTTTTTTGTTTGCATTTAAAAGTCTCACATAATCTTCAAACGACTGCATTTGTGCAGGCAAAACTATAAGTCCCGGAACCTGTATATTTCTCATCAATGCCTCTATTTGTTCAGGAGTGAAACGATTTGTCATAGTCATTGCTTGTAAAATTTCGGTGTCGGTAGGGATTTCAATCCTTGCATTCGAGAAAGCTTTTCTTAAACTTGGCAGTGCTGTTTGTATTGTTTTTTCAAGATATTGTCTGTGCTCAGGTGTGTGTGGACTTTGGCTTGAAAGGATAAGTGGACCTTTGGAAGTTGTAGTTGTGGCTGGAGCATCTACGGCTGGAGATGTATTAGTAACTGCATTTAGCTTTGTTTTTACCAATGCCCTCATTGCTTCGCCTTCTTTGAATTTCGCAGTTTCGATATCTGCAGGATTTGCACCTGTAAATCTGTTTAATGCTCTAGCGGCATGGTCGTCCATGCTTAAAATTGTTCTTGTAGGATCTATTGTTCTGAGTTCTGGTTGGTTATTTCCCATTGTAAATTTAGTTAAATTTGAATTATTTCCTTAATGGTTGGTTATTTTACACAACGCGCTTCCGTTTTGTCAAGTTTATATTTGAAACTACCACTATATCCCCCACGTTTGTTCCGGAATGACCCGTGTAGATTAGAGCGTCGAGGTTTTTTAGGGCTGAATAGGAGTCGTTGTTTTGAAGGTGTTTTTCTATGTTGAGTTTTTTTTGTTGGCAGAGTTTTTTTAAGGTCGGAGTGATGATTGCGCCTGCTACTGGGACTGGAGAGATTCCATCGACGCCATCTGTCGCTAGTGTCATTAATTTTGCCGTTTCGGGAATTTCATTTATTGCGCTTAATGCCAATTCCTGATTTCGTCCGCCGAAACCTTTTCCAATAATTTTTACTACTGTTTCTCCGCCGAAAAGATAAATTTTATTTTTTTGGTTTGCGATTTTGAAAAGTTTTTTTGGCATTAATTTTGCTTCGCCTTCCAAAAAATCCGGAAATATTTCTACAGAGTATTTTTTCTTTTGTAAGAATTTTTGCAAATGTTTCAGTGCGACTACGGAACTTCCTATCACATAATTTTTTACTTTTTTGTTGTTTATAGATTTAGGAGTTTCGTTTACGGCAAGCACTTTTTCGGCGTTCTGATTTTTTATTCCGTATTTTTTCAAAATGTTTAATGCATCCTTTGAAGTGCTTTTATCAAGTACTGTCGGACCCGATGCGATAATGTCCAAATCATCATTTTTTACGTCTGAAATATAGAGAGCAATCAAATCAGCAGGCATTATTTTTGTTGCAAGATTCCCTCCTTTTATTTGCGACAGATGTTTTCTTACAGTATTTATTTCGTGAATTGTTGCAGTTGTTTTCAAAAGTTGTTTCGTAATTTCGACCTTGTCTTTTAGGCTTAAGGGAGCGATTGGAGCAGTTAGCATCGCAGAGCCTCCGCCACTAATCAAACAAATAACCAAATCATTTTTGTCCGCTTTTTCCGCAATTTTTAAAATTTCTTGCGTACCTTTTAGTCCATTTTTATCAGGAAATGGATGGCCTGTTTTATTTACAATTATTTTTCCAATTTTTTTTGTGATTGCAGACGGAACATTTATAAATCCCTCTGTTATGCGGTTTTTTAGAAGTTTGTTTATTTCTTTTGCCATTCCGTAAGTCGCTTTTCCCGCGCCGATGACATAAATATTTTTGTATTTTTTTAAATCATCGATTTTTTTAAAAGAATTTTTTATTAAATTTTCCGGAGATAAAAATTTTAAAGCTTCTTCGGCGACATCAAGAAAAAGCCTTGAATCAGGGAAGTCTTTGATTAACTTTTTCCGATTTTTTATCATAGGTTTATTTTGCCAAAACTTCTGGATTCAAAATCGATACAGGCTTCTGCCCTTCGATCAAAACTCCAATAATATTTTGCGCCGCAACCTCCGACATCTTTGTTCTAGCTTCCCATGTTGCTGAAGCCGTGTGTGGAGTCATTACAACATTTTTACATTTCTCAAGTCCGGCCAATCGTCTTGGTTCTTTTTCAAAAACATCCATCGCCGCACCTCTGATTGTACCGTCTTGAAGGGCTTTTAGAAGAGCTTCTTCGTCAACAACCGGTCCGCGCGCTGTGTTTATCAAATATGCAGTTTTTTTCATCATTTTCATTTCTTTTTCTCCGATGAAATGACGAGTGCTGTCATTTAACGGTACGTGTACGCTTACAATGTCTGATTCCTTAAGTAGCTCATCCAATTCAACTTTCCTTGCTTTACCAGCGGGTTTTTCGCTGTGATCCATGTAGATTATTTTGCAATCGAAAGCCTTTTCCATCATTTCTCCCAATTTTTTACCGATTCTTCCATATCCTATTATTCCAACTGTTTTTCCTTCAAGCTCTGTGCCAAGCATGTACATTGGACCCCATCCAGGGAATGAATCTTCTCTCATTATCATGTCTCCTTCATTTGTTCTCTTTGCTACTGACATTATAAGGGCAAGCGCATGTTCTGCCGTAGACTGAGTCAAAACTTCAGGTGTATTCCCTACTGCAATTCCTCTTTGCGTAGCCTGCGGAACTTGTATATTGTCGTATCCTACCGCGAAGTTTGAAATTATTTTTAGATTTGGAGCGCTGTCCATAACTTCAGGATCCATTTTGTCTGTTAAAATCGTCAAAACACCATCACAATCTTTTATTTCTTCCATCAATTGATCTCTTGGGATAGGGCTGTCCTCTCTCCTTACTTTAAGGTCAAAATGTTCTTCAAGCATCTTTAAACCTGCCTCCGGAATCTCTCTTGTAACAAATACTTTTTTTCTTGTGGACATTGTATTGGTGTTAAGATAAATCAGAGGGTCTTTAACCCCCTCTGTCTTTTATTGAACCATTTTTTGACGTGGAATGCAAATAATTTTCACTTTCCCTTGTGTTAAAGCGATTTCCGGGTAGAATTGTTTGGCTTTATCAAAAGATTATGGATATTCGAAATATTGCCATTATAGCGCACGTAGATCATGGAAAAACCACACTTGTGGATGCTCTGCTAAAGGCTGGTGGCGCTTTCGAAGATTATCAGCATATTGATAGATGCGTGATGGATTCTTATGATCAGGAAAAGGAAAGAGGAATCACAATTTATGCTAAGAATGCAGCCATCTTCTATAAAGGAACTAAAATCAATATTGTAGATACTCCAGGGCATGCGGATTTCGGTTCTGAAGTTGAACGAATGCTTAGAACTGTTGATGCGACTCTTCTTCTTGTTGATGCTTTTGAAGGACCTATGCCACAGACTAAATTTGTTCTTAGAAAATCGCTTGAACTAGGGCTTAAAGTACTTGTTGTTATAAACAAAATAGACAAGCCTATGGCTCGTCCAGATGCTGTTGTTGATCTTACTTTTGATCTTTTCTCTTCTTTAGGAGCAAATGATGAACAGCTTGATTTCCCTTATATTTATACAATCGCAAGAGAAGGAATAGCGATCAGACAGCTTACAGACGAGAAAAAAGACATTTTACCACTTTTTGATTTTATTCTTGAAAATGTGAAGCCGGTTGAAGTTCATCCTGAAAAACCTTTCAGAATGCAACCCGCAACTCTTGCTTATGATAATTTCATAGGACGTTTGGGAATCGGGAAAGTTACGGATGGAGTTGCCAGTGAAGGCACAAACGTATTTATTCTTGGATATGACGGACAAAAACGAAAAGGAAAAATCACGAAAGTTTTTACATTTAAAGGACTTAAAAAAGTTGAGACTCAGGAGATTACATCGGGGGATATTGTTGCGATTGCAGGAATTCCCGATATTAGTGTAGGAGAAACAATTACAAATGATGAAAATGTTGAGGCTTTGCCTGCGATAAGGATTGATCCGCCGGCTATTGCCATTGAATTTATGGTTAATGACTCACCTTTTGCTGGGAAAGAAGGTAAATATGTTACCGGTCGTCATATTCGTGAAAGGCTTGAGAAAGAGCTTGAGACAAATGTAGGACTGAAACTTGAAAATGTTCCAAATTCAGATGCGATAAAAGTTTACGGACGTGGAGAAATGCACATCGCGGTTTTGATTGAGACAATGAGACGTGAAGGTTTTGAATTGCAAATTTCACAACCTGAAGTCGTTATGCAGGAAATAAATGGTGAAAAATGCGAACCTATTGAAAATGCCATTATAAATATTCCGGATGACATGAGCGGAAAAGTTATTGAAGCTCTTTCAAAAAGAAAAGGAGAACTTAAGATGGTAAAATCTGAAAATGGTAACACATCGCTTGAATTTGAGGTTCCTACAAGAGGACTTCTTGGATTTTCTTCAATGTTTATGGTTATGACTCGTGGAGAAGGCACTCTTTTCCATTCTTTTGACCGTTTTGCGCCTTATAAAGGTGCTATCGACAAACGAGGAGTTGGATCGATGATATCCGGCGAGACAGGCAAAACAATGGCTTATTCTCTATGGAAACTTCAAGAGAGAGGTCCATTATTTGTAAATCCTGCCACTGAAATTTATGAAGGAATGATTTTGGGTGAACACAACCAAGGTACCGATATCGTTGTTAATGCTATTAAAAATAAAAATCTTACAAATATTCGTGCGGCAACTTCCGATGACGCAATTCAGCTTACTCCAATAGTCGAAATGACTTTGGAAAGAGCCATCGAATATGTAAAAGAAGGTGAATACGCTGAAATTACTCCGAAAAGTATTCGTCTAAGAAAGAAGCTTTTGACTGAGAATGACAGAAAGAAAGGAAAAAGAGGGATGTAAATAGCTTAAACCAACTCTTCTTGCGCTATATTCTTTGAGAAGAAATAGATTGGGATTAATGCTAATAATATCAAGATTGATGCCAATCCAAATGTTCTTTCCATCGAAAGTCTTGTTACTGCAGAAATTATCGCAGACGGTTCTCCGACAAAAACCATTCCTATTATTTTCTGGTCTCCATCTTTTAGCGGAGTATAAATTCCTAAATATTCTTGATTGAATATTTCTATTGATCCTGAATAATCCTCTCCTTTTTTAAGAACTGTATTTAATAAATCTGTGTCATTTTCTTTAGTACCTGAAAGCCTCATTTTGCCGTCGTTTGTTGAGAATGTTGTCGCGATTACAGTATTGTCAGCATAGATTGATGAATCTAATCCTGTTTGTTTTTTGATGCCATCCAAGAATTGATTATCAATTATATTTGCAACAATCACCACTCCCAAAACTCCTTCATTTCTTACTATCGGCAGATATGTTTTTACGACTACTTGAGGGCTAAGAATTCCTTTCTCCACCAAAAATGTATTTGTAGGAATTCCTTCCAATGCTCTTTTTATATATTTATCATTGGAATAACTTCTCCCAAAAGCTTCTTTGTCATTTGTTTCATAGATACTTAAAGCTGCTTCATTTGTTATGATTATGTAATCAACATTCCCACTTAATAAAATATCTTCAACAGGTGATTTCATCAGATCATGATTCTCCGTGCTCGCTCCACTAGTTACACTTTCATTGTTTACGAGGGCTTTTGCGGCTAGTATTGACCTATTTCTTATGTCCACCAAAGAAAGATGTATCGCCTTGTTTGACGCTTTTAAATTGTTCAAAGTATTTTTTTGAAAATCATTTGTAAGCACCAAAAGGAATGCGATTGTAACCACAAAAAACACTATCAAAGATGATACTATAAATGAGATGAAGAATTTTGCTCTAAGTCTATATTTTAGGTAATAGAATGCATACCTTCCGATAATGAAAAATCCAATGAATAATGCAATTTTTGTAGCCCACCAAATTATTCCATATGTTTGTGTCCAAATTGTAAATCTTATGTCTGTCCCAAGTAAATACTCTCCTATAACAGTAAATCCGTAACTTATTCCGAAGAAAAACATTCCGTAAAATAAATTTTTTAATTGTTTTTGAATTCCAAGAAAAAGTTTTGAAGCTAATAATAATAAATTAAAAATTATTAAACCGAGTATTACGAATTTGTTTAAATATAAATCAGGTTTCAAAAAATTTATTGCAAAATTTCCGGCTATTGCAATTATCAAGAACACGCTTAATATTTTTTTGAATATGTTAACCTCTTTTGTATTTTTTGCTCTGCTTGAAGCTTTTATATTAGCGTCCAATTCCGCCAATAATGGAGTTGATTCCATTATAAATCCTACAAAGACAAGGATTAATCCAATAATTAAAACCTGTTCAACCAGATTGTAATAGCCTCCTATCAGATCTCCAATTTCGCTAAACAAAAGAAATAGCGCAATCAGGAAAAATCCTGCTCCTTTCGCCAAATTGGTTTTGTTTTTCTTGTCAGAAAACCAAACGTCCAGAAATAACCACCCTATCAAGAAAGAAGCGAATGATGCTAGTACGTGAATAATGAAGTTTGCCGTGTTGAATAAAAAATCTAATAACATATTTATTTGTTTAAGTTATTTAAAGAGTTGAATATTTCTTGTATTTCTTGCTGGGAAAGCACCCCCACTCTCATTTCAATTACTTTGTTGTCATCAGATAAAAAGAAATGATAAGGAGCCGAGGATACATTTACCAAATCAGTAAATTCTCCATTCCTGTCGTAATAAATTTTAATATCTTCAAGTCCTCTCTTTAAGAAACTTTGCAACTTTCCTTCTGTTTCTATTTCTGAAACTATTTGTATTTTGTTTAATAAATTTTGACCTCGCATTTTATCAAAAATATTCAGTTGTGATTCTCCGAACGGATTCCATGTTTGAAATACAGACACTAATTTTATGCCGGTATTTTCTTTTGAATCTTTAAACATTCCGGTTTTGCCAAAAGCTTTTTCGTAAGGGAATGCGTCTCCCACTTGCAAGAATTGTTTCCTGTAAGGATTTGTTACGGATTCCTGAATTTTAACAAAATCCTGCACCCCTCCAAAATCCAAGCTGTTCAAAAATGTTGATAATTTTGACAATTTTGCATCTAAATTAATCACTTCAGTCTTATCAACACTAAGGCTTTCGCTAAATAATTTTCTGTATCCATCCGCCTCCACTAAAACTGTGTATATTCCCTGCGGCAAAACAAAAGATGGAATTTTACCTGATGATTGTTGAACCGGATTTTGCTGACCAAAAACTTCTGCATCCCACAAGTGCCATGAATTATTTTCTTTTAAAAATTCATAAACTGATACTGTGTAATTTTCTATATTTTTATTTGTTGTTTCGTCCAGAATTTTTCCTTCCGGATAAATATATATTGCGTCTATGTTTTTTATTTTTTCATTATTTCCGCCATCTTTTGAAATTATCTTTAAGTTTTTATATCCATCTTTTTTGTGTCCGATTTCTCCCATCCATATGCCTGTATTTTCTATTTGGCTAAACGGATATTTTAATCCATCCTCATCAACAGCTATAACTTCTGTCGCTCCTCCGGAGACCGGAAGATATAAAGTTTCGTTGAAATTTATTGCGGCATTGTGAACCAATTCCTGATTTGGAAGAAGCCCTAAAAGTCCTATCACAAATAAATTTGATCCGATATATGGATCCACATTGTCCATAACAAAATCATATTCTTTGCTTTTTATCAGATTTCCACTGTTGTCTTCGGCAAAGACTACGACCTTGTAATTGCCGTCTACAAGCCCTGCTGAGCTAAATGAAAAAGTTGTTTTTGATTTCCCAATTCCCTTCACTGTTGTTGCCGGAAATGTACTTTTGCCTCCGTCCAAAGATATTTTTAGAGATTCTATAACTCCACCTGCGTCCGTGATTACTCCTTCGATATTAATGTTGTTTCCTTTTTGAACTGCGTCAGGAGTTTTTGTAAGAGTAATGCTTGGAGGAATAAAATCACCTATCGTTGTAACGATTGGGGCAAGCGTCGTTGTTTCACCTACTTGTTTTATAGGAGTTTCAGTTCCCGGTTCTCCAATATTTTGCTCTTGTGTCTGAGGTGGTTGAACTGTTGTCGGCTCTAGCGGTATCAATAAATCTTCAGGATTTGTGTCTAATAATTGATCGACTGTTACTCCGTTTATTTCAGTAATTTCTGAGCCCGGAGTTACAGGTGGTGTTGTAGTTTCACTGCCACCACCACCACCACCTCCTCCTCCACTGCCTGTGTCTCCTCCTCCGCTACTTCCGCCTCCTGGACTGCCTGCATCAAGAGGATCTGTTCCTGCTGTGATTTCGGCTCCGTCATTTATTCCGTCGCCGTCTGTGTCTGCATTACCTGGGTCTGTATTGTATGTGTTTATTTCTTGGTTATCGTTAAGTCCATCGGCGTCTGTATCAGCCAAAAGCGGATTTGTGAAATATGTCAAAACTTCCGCTCCATCTGATAAACCATCTCCATCTGTATCTACTAATAATGGATTTGTATTTTGTACATTCACCTCATCTCCATCGCTTAATAAATCATTGTCTGTGTCTGCATCGTTTGGATCTGTGTGATAAATATTTGTTTCACTATCATCTGAAAGTCCGTCGCCATCTGAATCCGTAGGATCACCTCCGCCTCCTCCTCCGCTTCCAGGGCTATTTGCGTCGAGTGGATCTGTTCCTGCAATTACTTCATCTCCGTCGTTTATTCCATCCCCATCTGTGTCTACAACATTTGGATTTGTTCCGTGAGTATGCACTTCATCTCCGTCACTTAAACCATCTCCGTCTGTATCAGCGACATTTGGATTTGTGCCATATGTTGCTTCGTCCGCATTTATAAGTCCGTCTCCATCATCATCTGAAATTACAGGTGCTGGATCGTTTGCATCAAGTGGGTTTGTTCCTGTTCCAATCTCTGTACCATCCGACAATCCATCTCCGTCTGTGTCTGCTAAATTTGGATTTGTATTATATGTATTTATTTCTTGGCCATCTGAAAGTCCATCTCCGTCCATGTCCGAATTTGTCGGACTCGTGCTATATGTGTTTATTTCTTGGCCATCTGAAAGTCCGTCTCCGTCTGTGTCCGCAAGAAGTGGATCTGTACTATAAGTATTTACTTCTTGGCCATCTGAAAGTCCATCTCCGTCTGTGTCCGCAACATTTGGATTTGTTCCTAGTGTTGTTTCTTGATCATTTGTAAGTCCATCTCCATCTAGATCAGGATTGCCTGGATCAGGTGGCGGATCATTTGCATCAAGCGGATTTGTGCCTGCTGATATTTCTGCTGAATCAGTGTGTCCGTCTCCATCTGTGTCTATGTTCGTCGGACTTGTTCCATATGTATTTACTTCTTGTCCGTCTGAAAGGCCATCTCCATCTGTGTCAGTGTTATTTGGATTTGTGAGATTAGTATTTATTTCTTGTCCATCTGAAAGTCCGTCTCCGTCTGTGTCTGCAACAAGCGGATCTGTATTATACGTATTTAATTCTTGGCCATCAGAAAGTCCATCTCCGTCTGTATCTGGAAGTAATGGATTTGTTAAAGATGTGTTTACTTCTTGACCGTCAGTAAGCCCATCTCCGTCTGTATCCGCCAAATTTGGATTTGTACCGAGAGTTGCTTCTTGTGAATCTGTAAGCCCGTCTCCATCTGTATCTACTGGCGCTAAAGCTGGAGTTGTTGCACAAACTTGAGTTGAATCGGCGGTTTCATTTAATGCGGCATCCCTTGCTTTTACCTGATAACAATATTGTGTTTCAGGACTAAGTCCAACGTCTGTGTAAGTCGTTGAGGTTTGATACGCGGAATCTGTTGCTCCTGCATTTGATGTCGTTTCATTGAATTGGTATGGCGTTGCATGAAGTCCTCCGGCATCGGTGCTTGTCGTAGATATCACTTCGATAATTGTTGGGCTGGTTGCTGTGACACTTACGATTGTTGGTTGAGTCGGAGGTGTTGTATCCGCTGCGGCAAGAGTTGTGTCACAAACTTGGGTTGAATATGGCGTTTCATTTAATGCGGCATCTCGCGCTTTTACTTGATAACAATATTGAGTATTTGGACTTAAGCCGCTGTCTATATATGTTGTTGATGCTTGATATCCTGAGTCTGTTGCTCCTGCATTTGATGTCGTTTCATTGAATTGGTATGGAGTTGCATGAAGTCCTCCGGCATCGGTGCTAGTAGTCGAAACTACTGTGATTGATGTTGAACTTGTTGCTGTGACACTCGTTATCGTTGGTTGAGTTGGTGGCGTTGTATCCGCTAGAGTTGTTGCACATACTTGGGTTGAATACGGTGTTTCGTTTAATACTGCATCTCGCGCCCTTACTTGGTAACAATATTGGGTAGATGGACTTAAGCCGCTGTCTATATATGTTGTTGAGGACTGGTATGCGGAATCAGTCGCTCCTGAGTTTGAAGTCGTTTCGTTAAATTGGTATGGAGTTGCATGCAATCCTGATCTTGAGTCCGTACTTGTTGTTGATACCACTGTAATACTTGTTGAACTTGTTGCGGTAGCACTTGATACAGTAGGAGAGGTTGGAGCCGACACGTCTATTCCTATCTTGAGTGCTCCACTAGATGATTGATTCAAATCTTCGCTTCCAGAACAAGTGTTTGTCCCAGATACGTTCGGACCAGCTTTTACCGCTAAATCCTCTAATGACGCATTTGAATTTGAAAGTGTAACATTTAACGTTAGTGTCGTAGATTGCCCCTGAGTCAAAGGTCCTCCATCAAATAATAATGTAGTATTGTTCGCTGAGACATGGGTAGTCCATCCGCTGCCTGATCCAGAAACCCATGTGTATTTATTAGATGGTCTGTGTACACTTATACAGATTATATTTGTTGTTCCTGTGCTGTTTATTGTAAGAGGAATTGCCACCGTCTGCCCACCTTTATACCAGTGTGGAGAAAATCCGGCGGTTCCGGAAACTGCGGCGAATGCCACAGGAGCTATTGAAAAAATAATAAAAATTGTTGAAACAATTGTAGAGAATAATCTTCTGCCATTTATGAAATGAGGTATTTTCATAGTTTTGATGAGGAATTAGGTGTCTTTATGTTATTTTAATGTTTACTTTAAGTCAATTTGTTCTTATAATTTTTTTGACTTATTTAAATTTGAAATTATGAAAAATGTTTTGGTTGTTCTTGAAGATGATGATTTGCTTAGGAATATGTACTGCAATAAGTTTCGTCAGGATGGATATGATGTCCATGAGGCGGAAGATGGTAAAAAAGGACTTGCGTTGATAAAAAAATTCAAGCCAACTCTTGTTGTATCGGACCTCATGATGCCTGAAATGAGCGGACTTGATGTATTAAGAGCAATGAAAGCTGAAAAAACTCTTAAAAAAATCCCCGTTGTTTTTTTGACAAATGTTGATAGATCAAAAGAAGATATCGAAAAAGGGCTTGAGCTTGGGGCTGTAGCTTATCTTGTAAAAAGTGATTACACTCCGAATGAAATCGTTGCGAAAGTGAAAGAATACATGACAGCGCATTCTTCAACAGATGATCTTCCAGAAACGGCTCAAGATAAAATTAAAAGAGCTGAAAAACATTCTTAGGCTTTTGGAATTTTGAAAAAGAATTTTGTTCCTTCGTTTATTTTGCTGTCGAACCAAATTTCTCCGCCCATTCTTTCTATTACTTCTTTTATAAAATATAGTCCAAGACCTGTCCCATCGTTTTCTTTTTCCTTAGCGTTTGATGCGCGAAAAAACTTTGCAAACATTTTCTCTTTTTCTTCTTCGGGAATTCCCATTCCCGTGTCAGATACTGTAGATAAAATCATCCCATCTTTTTCTTCGACTATTACTTTTATTTCACCCTTATCAGGTGTGTATTTTACAGCGTTGCTAATAAGGTTTTTGTATACCTCCTTTAAGAGCTTTTCGTCTGCGGAAATTTGCGTGTTGGCTAGCCTTATTTCCGTTGTTAAATTTTGATTTTTTTGTTTCGATCTGTCTATCAATGCCGTTACTGAATCTTCAATTATTTTCTTCAAATCTGTTTCTTGTTTTTCTATTACAATTTTTCCCGCTTCAAGTTTTGCGATATCCAAAAGCCCATTTACCAAGGCTAACATTTCAATGTTTGAATCTTTTATTGCGTTCAAATACATCAATTGATTTTCATCCATTTTTAATTTTGTATCATCCAATAATTCTTGAGAAGCTAACTTTATTCTTGTTATCGGAGTTTTTAATTGATGTGATGTTATATAAATAAATTCATCTTTCATCTTATCAACTTCAAGCTCTTTTGTTATGTCTTTTTCATTTCCAATAAAGTAAATCGGTTCCCCTTTTTCGTTTAACACGGGAGAAATTGAAGCCTGCGCAGAATAATATTCTCCGGCTTTTCGTCTATTTTTCACTACTCCTTTAAAAACTTGTTTTTCTTCTTTGATCGTATGCCAAAGTTGTTTATAAAAATCCAAATCCATGTGGCCGCCCCAAAGATTCTTGCTCCCAGCTTTTTCCCCTATCATTTCCTCTATAGAGTATCCTGTTATCTCGGAAGCCGCATTATTTGCAAAAAGAATGATTCCTTCAGTGTTTGTTATGATTACATGCTCTGAAGAATTTAAAATCGCGGTTTTGAATGTTTCAAGATTATTTAATGATTCTATTTGTTTTTGTATTTGTTCGTCCATTTTTTTGATTTTATCTGTTTATTTTAGCACAAAAAAGCCATTTTTACAATGGCGTGGTTTGTTTTTTATTATCTTCCTGATGATGGACCTCCTCTTCCTCTATTTGCACCTGATCCTCGTCTAAATTGGCGTTTTTTGAAGAAATGTCTTTGTTCTGAAGGATGTGATCGACCCTGTGATGCGCTTGGCATGTCTTTTGCATCTCCGAAAACTTTCATTTTCGTTTTTGTTAGCATTTCGATTCTGTAGACTTTGCCTTTTTGGTCTGCCGTTGCGATTGAAATTGCACGGCCTTTTTGGCCTGCTCTTCCCGTTCTACCTATTCTATGTACATAATCTTCAGGACTTTCAGGTAAGTCAAAATTTACAATCAATTGTATTCCTGTAACGTCAATTCCTCTTGATGCGATATCTGTCGCTACAAGTACGCGGTATTTTCCTGTTTTAAACCCGTCCAAAGCTTGTCTTCTTTGCATCAAAGATCTATTTGAATGAATTTCTGCGGCCGAATGTCCCATTCTCTCAAGTTCACCACATATTTTCTGTGCGCCATATTTTGTTCTTGAAAAAACCAAAACCGAACCTGTGTGCTCTTGCAAAAGTTTCGCAAGTAATTGAAATTTTTGGTCTTTTTTTACAAAGAATATTTCTTGTTCGATATTATCCGCAACCGATCCGGCGCGAGCCACTTCTATCCTTACAGGCGTTTTCATGTATTTTGTTGCAATAGCCGCGATATCATCTGGCATTGTTGCTGAAAATAGTAGAGTTTGGCGATCTTTTGAAGCTTCCATTTCTTTCAAAATTTCTTTTATTTGAGGCGCAAAACCCATGTCCAACATTCTGTCCGCTTCATCCAAAACAAGGACTTTGCATGCATGAAGTCTGATATTTCTTTTTTCCAAATGGTCTATAATTCTACCCGGTGTTCCTATGATTACATTTGGGTGTCTTCGAATTGCCGCTATTTGTGGGCCAAATGCCGCTCCTCCTATTAGAACTGCGGTATTTATTCCAAAAGATCTACCTACTTTTTGGAAAACTTCGTCAACCTGCAAAGCAAGTTCACGCGTCGGAAGTACAATAAGCGCCAACGCTTTTTCATCCATTATTTTTTGCATAATCGGGATACCAAAGGCCAAAGTCTTCCCTGTTCCGGTTTGTGCAATTCCTATCAAATCGCTACCTTCAAGTCCTAACGGAATTGTTTTTACTTGAATAGGCGTAGGAATTGTGAATTTTAAATCTTCAAGTTTCTTTAGTATTCGCGGATTTATTTTCATGTCTGAAAATTTCGGTTCCGGCAGTTTAACCGCAGTTTCTTCTTTTTTTGTTTCTGTCTCAGGATTCATCTAATTTTTTATTTATAAACTTAGACGAACAAAATACATTAAAAATACAGTTGTGTCAACGAGGAATAAAATACTTCAAATAAAACACAAAAAAGCCACTACTTTTGGGTAATGGCTTTTCAATCGGCGTTTTTACGGCCTATTCAACTTTAAGCACGTTGAACATTAACAGCGTTAAGTCCTTTTGGAGACTCTTCTGTTTCGAAAGTGACAGCGTCACCTTCTTGAAGTTCGTTGAATGTTACTCCAACTAGAGAATTGCTGTGAAAGAATAAATCTTTCTGAAGACCTTCTCCTGTGATAAAGCCGAAGCCCTTATCTGTGATCTTCTTGATCGTCCCTTGCATAGTTTTGACGTTAAAATAATAAGATGTAAAAGACTTTCGTCTCCTACTAATTACAATCTAACAGCAAATTTAAAGCTTGTCAAATCTCATTTTGACATTTGAGGAGCAATAGAATCAACCCGACCATTCGCTCTTTGTCTTTTGGGTTACTTTCTGCGACTAAAAGTGTTAATGAAGTGAGCGCTTCCGGCGTCATGCGTATTGGATTAAGTATTCCTGTCTTTTTCAAAAACCAAACAAAAGTGAATGCGCCCGAGCGCTTATTGCCATCAATAAATGGGTGATTTTTTACTGTAAAATACAATAAGTGCGCGGCCTTTTCTTCTATTGTCGGGTATAAATCCTTTCCTCCGAAGGATTGCAATATGTTGCCCAAAATACCTTCCATGTTTTGTTCTTTTCTTGAGATTCCGAAAAGATCGCTGGTCTGTCCACTTTTCGTAAGGCTGATTTTTAGATCTGAAAGTGCATCTGTTAACTCTTTTGCGGTGAGCTGAAATTCTTTTTTCGTTGCTCCGGTTTTTGGAAAATTTTCTTTGTCGTATGCGTCGAGTGAAAACCAAGTGTTCGCAAACATTTTTATCAATTCGAGTGCGTCAGTTGCGCCTACAGCTCCGCCCGACGGCAATAATGTTTTTACTTGTTCAACAGCTTTTAGAAATAAATCATAATTTTTCGCGAGCCGTTTTTTGTTGATCGTATAACCGTCAACGATGTGTTGATGCAAGATTTTGGTTGCCCATTGGCGAAATTTTGTAGCATTTATAGAATTTACTCTGTATCCAATTGAAATTATCAGATCGAGATTGTAATATTCGATTTTTCTTGAAATTTTTCTTTTTCCTTCAGATTGAACTGTTTCCATTTTGGAAACAGTTGATTTTTTATCCAACTCCCCCGTGTCAAAAATATTTTTAACATGCTTGGAGATTGCTGCTTTTTGTACATTAAAAAGTTTACCTACCTGCTGTTGAGTGAGAAGAATTGTTTCTTTGTTTTTATCAAGCCGCACTTCTACGGCTCCTGTTTTTGCTTGATAAATTATTATCCCGTTTTCTTTTTTCATATATTTTGTTTTAAAAAAATATATGAAAAATATTAGCCGTGTAAGATTAAATTTTCGTTAAAAATTCTTAAAATTTTTATAAAAAATACATTGAGGTTTTAATACGAGAAACTACTTATAATGTACACACAGCTAGGTATAAAAACTATTATTGAAAGACCTAATATGGCAGTGATCGCAAATACCGTCCTTCTAGAAATTGTTTTCATCCTAATTATTAGATATAAATAGATAACATATGGTACTAAAAATATCCCAATTTTATAATCCGTACTCCCATCCAAAAAAGCAAGTGGCATAAAAAATGGGAACATTGCAAAAGCACCCATAAAAGAAACACTTTCCATTAAACTACCACCGAATATTAAAACTGTTATAATAGTAACAATAAAAACTATTAGCACGACATAGAGTGTAAATTTTAATCTGTTCCGTAGATTTTTTTCCAAATCACTAATTTCGCTTACCTTTTCTTTCTGATTTAACTCATCTCTTAGGTTCTGATTTTCCTCTTTCAGAACCTTTATTTCTTTGAAGACATCGCTCTGATTTAACTCATCCATATTAGAACGTGATTATAATTTATTATACTTTATCATTTATAATATTTAAAATCAATTTTGAGCCTATGGAGCTCCACAATCATGGATGTTAGAACTTTTTGGAGGCCTATGTATGAAACTGCATATCATTATTGCTTATAAATTTAGCAAATAGTAGTATTGAGTTAAATATTTTTTAAAGTTTATTATGCTTTCTTATTTAATATCTTTTATCACCCCTTCTCTTTTTATACCGACAGCTAATCCAATATTATTATGTGCTGTTCCTTTTAGAGTTGTTTATGTTTTTTCAATCCTTGGAATTGTAATGTGTTTTTTGTCAGTAATAATTTTCTTTATAAGAAAGAAAATGAAGTCTAAAATATATATAATTTTACAAGTATTGTTTATAGTAATTGCATTGTTGTACACATTTAGACCTGAATGGAGAAGTTGGCAAGATATTACCGAGAAATATGACAATGTTTGTGGAAGGACTTTATATGAATTCACTTTACTCCCAAACCCAATTCCTTTTTATTCAGCTGATTCAACTGAACAACAAGTAAATCTTCACTCTCAAATTCAGGAGTTATAAATAATTGATCTATGAAAAAACCAATTAAAATCGTTATAGTTTCCCTGTCTGTAATATTTTTGTGTTATTTCCTTTGGCAATTGTTTTTGGTCATATCTGTTGAAAAAATAGAGACGCTAAAGAAAGAACCGGTTGAAATGTTCCCCTTTATGCAGGGTGAAGTTGTTCCTGTTCCCATTACTGCTGATGGTACTGATGAAGTTCTAACAATAATTAAAGAAACAATTCGAACAAGAGATGTAACTAAAGTGACCGAGATGTTTGGCTCAAATTTTTCTTCTAAAGAAAATCCTCCGGAGTGGCCTAAAGCTATTGAAAAACTTGATTATTTCCCTTTTTCGAGGATTGTAATTACCTTGGAAGATGATGACAAAAATATTTTTTCGGAAATGTTACTAGATATCCAAGATAATGTTAGGGTAGACAGGGATATTGTAGTTAAAAGCATTATAACCGATGATTCTCAGGTAGAAGAGATGCCCCCAAATCCTGACGATTTTTACAACAGGAATGAAAGCATTGAAATTGACGAAACGACAAATGTGCTACTCACAACAGAAATTGATAGTAATCGTATTGTTGATATTATCATAAGATAGAATAATCGATTCGCATCGGGGGCTAGGGAAAGAAAAATAATTTCTTTGGAGCTCCACAATGAAGGACGTTGGAACTGGGGTGGTTAATTTACTATGAAATTACTGTAGACCACTGCATTAATAATATCCCCTGAAAAACGTCAGGACGAATATTTAATTCAGTTACTATCTTGTAAAGTGCTAATTGAGTTGCCCGATAATTCAATTCATTCGCAGTTTTAAGTGCATCAGCTAAGTCTCTGTGGGCCTTTTCATAAGCTTCGTGAGTAGTTACACCTCCATCTCCTGCATACAATGCGCGTATGGGGCCTATAAGCCTATCATGAGCCTCCTCTACTTCTCGTTGTTCTGTTGGGTTTTTTTGCATAAGTAATAGTTAATTTAGCTAATTATACCACTTGCTTGCCTGTTTTGCAAATATATGTGATGGCTCGACACCACTGCAACCACATATCAGCAAGGAGTGGTATCGGTTTTAGGATAGATAATCTTTAGATTTCTTTGGAGCGAGTAACGAGAATCGAACTCGTGTTTCGACCTTGGCAAGGTCGCGTAATAGCCATTATACCATACTCGCACGCGTCTAAATGTATTTTAAAGTTGCGGAGGAATAATAATTATCATTCCCCCGCCGGTCAACTTCTTTTATCTCTTGGCGATTCTGCGAACTGATTGAGTTCCATCTACAAGATCGTCGTCTATTCCTTTTCCCAAATTTGATTGCGTCTGTGTTCCTCCCGTCAAAAGTGCTTTTCTTGAGAAATTGTATCTTCCCTGATCATCAACCTGCATCAATTTTACCTTTACTGTGTCACCTAATTTCACTACATCCTCTACTTTGTTTACTCTCTTTGTGTCAAGTTCTGAAATGTGTACCAATCCTTCTTTTCCCGGAACGAATTCAACGAAGGCACCGAATTCCATTATTCTTGTGACTTTTCCTTCGAACACATCTCCAACTTTTGGAATGTATGTAAGTTTGCCAATCCAATCCAAAGCTTTGTTTCCTTTTTCTTGGTCCGGAGCCGTGATTGTCACGATTCCTTCATCGCTGATATCCATTTCAACATCACATTCTGCAGTAATTCTTTGAATTGTTTCGCCACCTTTTCCGATGACCACCCTGATCATATCAGGATCAACTTTTACAGTCATAATTAATGGCGCATATTTTGAAAGATTCTTTCTTGGTTCAGGTAATGCCTCAATCATTTTCGCCATGATAAAATCACGACCTTCTTTGGCTTGTGCAAGCGCTTTTTTAAGCAATTCAATTTGTAATCCTTTGATCTTGATATCCATTTGAAGAGCTGTGATTCCATCTTTCGTTCCTGTGACTTTGAAATCCATATCTCCAGCGAAATCTTCCATTCCTTGGATGTCTGACAAAATTTTGTAAGCACCTGTTTCTTTGTCAGAAACAAGTCCCATCGCAATTCCGGCAACCGGTTTTTTGATAGGTACTCCGGCACACATCAATGAAAGTGTAGATCCGCAGACAGAAGCCATTGAGCTTGATCCATTACATTTGATAATTTCAGAAACCAACCACATTGTGTATGGAAATACTGCTTTGTCAGGAAGTACTGGGACTAGAGCTCTCTCAGCTAAATCTCCATGTCCGATTTCACGTCTATTTGGACCACTCATACGTTTGATTTCTCCAGTCGCGTATGATGGAAAATGATAGTGATGCATGTAATTTTTCACTTTGTCTCTGTCCATCGTGTCAATGATTTGCGCATCTGTAGGCCCTCCAAGCGTTGTGATTGTTAGCGCTGTCGTTTCTCCTCTTTGGAAAATTGCTGATCCATGTGTCCTTGGCAAAACGTCCAAAACGATATTAATAGGACGAACTTCTGTAAGTTTTCGACCATCTAAACGAATTTCTTTCTCAAGAATATTTTTTCTCATATTCTTCTCCATCAATTTGTTTAGAATTTCTGCGATTTCTTTTCCTGTGTAAACTTTTTCTTCTATTTCTTTTGCAAAATGTGCCATCAGTTTATCTTCGATTGCATGAATTTTTGCTTTTACTTCTTTTTTTGTTGTTCCAGATATTGTATTCAATTCTTCAACTGAAACTTGTTCAGATACTTTTGCAACTAGTTCCTCATTTGCAACATGCAAAACCGGAACTATTTTTGTGATTTCAAATCCTTTTACGTAATCCAATTGGAATTGGCATATTTCTTTGATGTGTTTATGTGCTTCTGCAAGCGCTTCAAGAACAATTTCTTCGGTTACCTCTTTCATTCCCGCTTCAACCATAGTGATGGCATCGAGCGTTCCTGCAACAATCAAATTCATCTGACCTTCGTCACATTCTGTGTATGTAGGATTGATAATAATTTTTCCATCTTTGTATCCAACTCTGACTGCACCAAGAGGTCCTTCAAATGGCGCACCACTAAGCAAAAGCGCCACTGAAGCGGCGTTCATAGCTGTTGTAGCTGGATCAACTTCCATGTCTGCTGAAAGAGCACTGCATATAAGCTGTACTTCGTTTGTTGTTCCTTTTGGGAAAAGTGGACGAACCGGTCTGTCAATCATTCTTGAAATCAAAGTCGCATTTTCTGAAGGTCTTCCTTCACGTTTAATAAAACGGCTTCCTTTTATTTTTCCTGCCGCATACATATTTTCTTCGTAATCAACTGTCATAGGGAAAAAATCGGCTCCCTCTAGGCCTTTTTCGTTCATCAAAGCATTTGCCATGATAACAGTGTCTCCAAGGGAGACAACGGCGCATCCGTTTGCATACGACGAAATTGGGGAATTCGTAATCTTAAATTCTCTCCCCGCAAGAGTCATAGTACTTGTTTTTGGTTCCATATATTTTGGGTTATTAAAGATATAATTACCCAAACGGAACCTCCCTTAAGTTACAAGGTTTAAATAAACGATTATTCGTTTGCTTAAATCTTGCTACTTAAGCCGAAGGGCTTCTGCGCTTGGGTTTAAGTGAAATTTTTAAAGAACAATTTTTGCTTTCGCAATTATTTTCTTAGCTTCAATTCTTTTAGAATTTTCTCGTAAGCGTCTTTATCATGGAGTCTCATGTAGTTTAGGTGTTTTCTCCTTTTTCCTACTAGACCGATAAGACCTCTTCTTGAATGATCGTCCTTTGTATGTTTTTCAAGATGTTCTGAAAGTTCATTGATTCTCTCTGTCAAAACGGCTATTTGCACGCGTGATGAACCAGTGTCTTTCTGATGTACACCATATTTTCCAATGAGGACTTTTTTCTTTGCTCTATCCATGATTTTCAAGTAAAAATGTATATAAAATCGATAGCGGATGTTAGTTTACACAAAAAAATTGATTTTGGCAAGACTTAATGTAGAATGATTTCCATGGACTACAAAAAAATAATAGTAGATTCATGGGTTTACACTCAAAGTAACAAAAAACTCATTGTCTGGTTTGGCTTTATTCCTTCAATATTGACAACCTCAGTCAGCATTTACCTTATCGCTTATCAGATTTTTGCGTTCAAGAAATCTTATCTTTTTGGAGACGATGAAGGAAGTGCGCTTGAGGAAGTTGTTTTCTTTCTGTGGGATTTTTTAAATGCTCATCTTAGTTGGACTGTTCCGTTAATTATTTTTGCGGCATTTTTTGGAGTTTTTTATTTTCTTTATCCTACTCTTGCAAAGGCCGCGTCTGTGCAAACTATCGCCAGACATCGAAACGGGCAAGAATCTTCCGTCGGGACAGGCATGAAGTATGGACTTATGTCTTTCCTCCAACTTTTTGAATATCACATGATTATTGGGACATTTTCGTTTTTCTCTTTATTAATAGAGATGTCGTTTGTTGTCAGAAATCTTGGACCTGTTATTTTTAAGCTGTTTATCCCCGTTTTTATTGTTTTAATAATTATAAGTTTAACGTTAACCCTTCTTTTCACTTATGCAGATTTTTTTATTGTTATAGATGGAAAGGGAGTTTTTGAATCTATGAAGGCGAGCGCGAAATTGGTTGTTTTAAGCTGGAAACACACATTTTTGATAACGATTTTGATGCTTCTTATAGGTGTCAGAATTTTCATACAGACAATTATGGTTTTTGCTATTCCTGCGCTTATTATTGCGATAACCGGATATATTGCTACAGTTACGCTCCCCGTCACCGGACTTGTCATCGGAGGGATTGTTGGCTTCATCTGCCTCTTTTTAGCCGCTTACCTAAACGGAATTATTGATATTTTTTCATACACTGTTTGGACTTATACATTCCTTGAGTTGACTTCCGAGAAGCATCTTTCGGCTAGAGAAACAGTAAAACAATAAGAATTAAGCTTTTGATGGATTGACATTTTAGCTTTTTTGTTGTACAATAGCGATGTATAAATAAAAATAAACATTAGAAATGACACACCTGTCACAGAATAAAAAAATAGCGTTTTCTGCTTTCGGGCTGTTTCTTGTGTCGTTTGTCATGATGGCGCTGTTTCTAAAAAACGGCGGAGAAGTCGGACAAAGCGGAGAAGCAAATGTTCTTGGAGCTCATGAAACGAGCACGGAAGCCGAGACTGTTGTCACAGAAAAAATTGATTTTAAAAAAATTATTGGAGAAACAAAAGATCCTGTTTTGGTTATTAACGCTGAGGGAAAAGTTGAATATGCCAATGAAAAATTTTGCGACATGATTTCAGTAAAATGTGAGAAGTTCATGGGTATTTTATTTTTCGATTTCATTAATTCAAAAGATCTTTCGGGATTTGTATCTACACATGGAAAACTTTTACAGTCCGGCGAAAAGATTGATGGAATCGGGCCTTTCAGACTGCTTAAAGGCAAAAATGAAATTATAGTTTTGTTTGATGCAAAGCCTTTACTTAAAGATGAAAAAGTTTTTGCGGTTTCCTTGAAGGCAAAAGATATTACAGAAAAAGTTAATGAATTGAACAAGGGAAATTCCGAAAATGCTGAAGATACAATTGAAAATCCTCAAGAAGGCACTGAATGGATTGAGAAGATTTATCCTAATTTGAAGGGAATAAAGGACAGTCTTGAGTTAAAACTCATGGTGAACAAATTGGGTTAAGGCTTTTTCTTGATTGAATATGAATATTCGAGTAGAATTTTGCTCGGGTTTTTAAATATAAATTTTATGTATCAGGCACGAGAAATTGAGAAGAAATGGCAGAAAAAATGGAAAGAAAAAGAACTTTTTAATACAGATTTAAAATCGAAAAAACCGAAATTTTATAATCTTACGATGTTTCCATACCCGTCCGGAGACAAACTTCATATTGGGCATTGGTATAATTTTGCACCGGTGGACAGCTACGGAAGATTTATGAGAATGCATGGTTTTAACGTTCTTCAGCCGATGGGATTTGATAGTTTTGGGCTTCCTGCCGAGAATTATGCGATTAAGACCGGAGTTCATCCAAAAATCAGTATCGCGAAAAATATTGAAAAAATGATTACACAGCTCACAGAAATGGGAGCGATGTGGGACTTCGCTAAAAAAGTTATAACTTCTTCGCCGGAATATTATAAATGGACGCAATGGATTTTTTGTAAACTTTATGAAAACGGCTTAGCTTACAAAAGAAATGCACCGGTAAATTGGTGCCCTTCATGTCAAACAGTACTTGCAAATGAACAAGTGAAAGACGGGGCTTGTGACAGATGTAAAAGCGACGTTACGAAAAAAGATCTTAGCCAATGGTTTTTCAAAATAAGCGATTACGGCGATAAACTTTTGGATTATGAGGGCCTTACTTGGCCAGAAAAGACGATTTTGATGCAGAAAGATTGGATTGGAAAAAGTTCAGGATGTAATATAAATTTTCCACTTGAAGACGGCAGTGATATTTTGACTTGTTATACAACTCGCGCAGATACAATTCATAGTGTGACTTTTGTTGTTATTGCGCCTGAACATCCGCTTGTTGATGAGTTGGTTAAAGGAACGAAATATGAAAAAGAAGTTAGAGAAGTTAAAGAAAAAATCAAAAAACAAACTTTGATAGAAAGGGCTTCTGTCAGCGGAAAAGACAAGCTCGGATGTTTCCTTGGGAAATATGTTGTTAATCCCGTTAATGGGGAGAAAATTCCGGTTTATATGGCAAGTTTTGTTTTGATGTATGGAACCGGCGTTGTTATGGCGGATGCGCATGATCAGCGAGATTTTGAATTTGCGAGAAAGCATAATATTCCACTTAAATTTGTTATTTCAGCGGATGGAAATGAAATAAATCCTGATGATTTTGAAGGGGCTTATACCGAGGATGGAATTTTATTTAATTCCGGAGAATTTAGTGGAATGAATAATCGCGAGGCTCTGCCAAAAATGATGGATTACATAGAAGGCAAAAATTTCGGACAAAAAACTATAAATTTCAAACTTCGTGACTGGCTTGTTTCGAGACAAAGATATTGGGGCGCGCCAATTCCGGTTGTTTATTGCGATAAATGCGGAGAGGTCTTGGTTCCGGAAAAAGATTTGCCTGTTATTTTGCCTGATGACGTTGATTTTAATCCAAGTGGAGACGGTAAATCCCCTCTTGAAAAACACGATGATTTCAAAAATTGTAAATGTCCGAAGTGTGGAGGAAAAGCCACGCGCGAAGTTGATACGATGGACACTTTTGTTTGTAGCAGTTGGTATTATTTGAGATATCCTTGCACCGATTTGGATGATAAGGCGTTTGATAAGGCGATGATTAAGAATTGGCTTCCTGTAGACCTTTATATCGGCGGACCTGAGCACGCTTGCATGCATTTATTGTATGCTAGATTTATAAATATGGTTTTGAATGACCTTAAACTTATTCCAAATAAGGAGCCTTTCAAAAAACTCGTTCATCAGGGCATGATTACGAAAGACGGAGCAAAAATGAGCAAATCAAAAGGAAATGTTGTAAGTCCGGATGAATTTGTTGAAAAATATGGAAGCGATGTTTTCAGGATGTACTTGATGTTTATGGGACCTTTTACTGAAGGTGGAGATTGGAATGACAAAGGAATTACGGGTATAGCAAGATTTGTTGAGAGATTTTGGAATTTGATAAATGAAGGAAGCGAGGAAGTTTTGGATAAAGATTTACTCAAGAAAAATTTACATAAATTGATTAAAAAAGTAGGAGCCGACATAGAGAGTTTTCATTTTAACACAGCGGTTTCTGCGTTTATGGAATTTGTGAATTTTGCGATGAAGAACGGTATAGATGCGAAATCAAAAAAAGTTTTGGTGCAATTAATTGCGCCTATGGCTCCTCATCTTGCTGAAGAATGTTTTGAAATTTTGGGAGAAAAATTTAGCGTTGTTGACAGCGAATGGCCGAAATATGATGAAAAATTAACTATTGATGATAGTGTAAAAATCGGAGTTCAAGTGAACGGGAAAGTTCGCGGAGAAGTCGAAATTTCAAAAGATGCGAGCAAGGAAGAAGCGCTTTTAGCCGCGCGTTCGCAAGAAAATGTTTTAAAATATTTGTCCGAAGGTAAAGTCGTAAAAGAAATTTATGTTCCCGGAAAAATTATCGGATTTGTTGTAGCTTAAGGCAATTTTTTTAGATATAGACGCGGCATCCCTTCAGAGAAAATTCCTATCGATTCTGTCGTGACAGTTATTTCTTTGTTTTTGTAATTGTCTGTTACGTCCTTGTCTTCAAAATAAAGTGTGTAATATCCTAATGATGGTTTTTTCTGAAATTTTTCTACAAGTTCTGATGGAAGATTTTCAAAATTTGTTTCTGAAACTTTGAAAAAATATTTCCAAGTGCCGAAGATTTCGGTTTCAACAACTTTTCCTGTTAGTGATACTTCTTTCCCTTTGTATCCCGTAATAACTGATTCGGAATTCACAAGTCTTAGCCATCCGTCGTCTGTGTTTCCTTCTTTTATCGTCGTCTCGACTGTTGAGATCGCAGGTGTTTCTTCCGTTTGCACCGTTGGGGCTTCTACGCTTGCACAAGCCGTTAGAAGCATTAATAATATTGGAATAATGAGAGTTTTTTTCATATTTTTTTGGTTAATTATTAATTAATCCATATTACACTTTTGTAGGATTTTGCAAGCATTTTCTGTTGTTGAAAAAGCAACAACACTTTTTTTGTTAAGTTTTTGTTTTAGGAAAGCCAATTAAATTTTTATAAAATTTTATTTCTTTGACTTTTTTATTTTTGGATTATTTTGTAAGTGCTAGGTTTGGCTGGTAGATGCGCGGATCTCCTCTGATTCCCCGCATTTCGCCGGATCTATTTCATTCCTGTGAATGTTCTGTGTTGAACTGTTCACGAGATGTTCTTTGACATCTTGGTATAGTTTGGTTTGGTTGATTTGAAAGGATCTCTGCGGAAAATTTCCGCGGAGGCAAGAAAGGCAATGGCAAGAGAAAAGGAGACTTATCGTGCGTTACATCATTTTCGCCATCGTGTCCGTGATTTTCGCGTTCGTGTGCGGATGCGAGGTCTCGGAAGTGGACAACATCTACATCGGCGCTTTCGGTGCCAACAACGAGGAGGTGACCAACAGCAACATCGTCGAGAACTCCACGGACGAGGAAGACTTCCTGCCCGTGGACTACGGCGGTGGCGGTGTCGCGACCAACTTCAAGGTTCCGCTCGACCCCGAGTATGACTGGGAAGTCACTCAGTCTTGGGCGAGCCACTGCAAGGATTGCACGAAAAAGGGATACGGAAAAGGACAGGCCGATCCCAACATGTGCAATTGGACTCATGCCACTCTTTCTTCGTGCAAGTACGGCTTGGACTTCAACCTGCCCGGAGAAAATGACAATGGCAAGTTCGTTCTGGCAACCGGAGAAGGCACCGTCAAGAAAGCCGGCTGGTGTGGAACGTGGGGCAACTGCGTGGTCATCGATCACGGCAACAACGTCTGCTCGCGTTACGCCCACATGCAGGACAATTCCGTCACCGTCAAGAAAGGCGACGGAGTCTGCCAAGGGCTGATTCTCGGAAAAATCGGAAATACCGGTTCTTCCGAAGGGTCGCATCTCCACTTCCAGTTCGAGAACTGCAAGGCCGAAATTTCTATTTCCAAGTTCTTCACCGACGGAAATGCCGCTCCAAAGTGCGTGGTCGGCAAGGACATCTACACTTCCACGGGCAAGTACTCGGCTCTCGTGCTGACAAACAAGCCCAAGGAAGCCTGTGATCTCCTCGGTGAATTCGCCAAGAAGAAGTTCAATCACGGAGCGACTCTTCCCGTGCCCGGCATCAAGTCGGTTTCGTGCGGATCGCTCCCGAACTGCCCGCTCATCACGAGTTGCAATGCGGAAAAAGACCATCTCTTTTCCGATGACAAGTACCTCAATTCCTCTGTCCGCGAAGCCGCGCAGTATCTCTATGGAGAATGTGCGATCAACGGCAAGGACGACGGCGGGCTTCATCAAAGCGACATCATCACCATCGCGGAAGGGCTCAAGATTTCGATGTACCTCTTCGAACAAGTGAGCGACTGCGGAAACAACAGCGCTTATGTTCCATTTTCCGACGTGAAAACGACGGACTGGTTCTATCCGCTTGTGATCTGTGGTCTGCAAAAAGACGTCCTCGACAACAGCTCGCTCCTCTTCTGGGCCAACGCTTCCCTCAGTTTCGAAATGGCGGCGAAGTTCCTCGTGAGATCGGCTGTGAATGCCGGAGTCATCGAGTTGAAGAATCCCTCGACCGGAAGCTTCGACAAGATTCCGTACGATCATCCGGCCTACAAGTACGTCGAAACGCTTTATGCGTATGCGGCAATCGACACGAATTTCACTTCCTACTATCCGGAAACTTCCATCACGCGCGGACAATTTGTCAGGATGGCGGCGAATCTCTCGCCGTGCTACTGCAACAACATCTCGTGCGATGGGGCTTGTACCTGCGATCAAGTGAATTTCGCCTGTTCCAATTCCGATTCCGGCAGTGATGTCGGTGGCGGAGGTTCAGGCGGTTCGTCGAGTGGCAGTTCCGGTGGTTCAGGATCTGGCGCAAGCGACTCCTGCGGAGGTTGCCCTTCCGGCTTCTTCTGCAATTCGAAAAACTTGTGCCAGTGCATGGCAAAGTGCCCTGCAACCGGATGTGGTTCAGATGGTTGCGGAGGATTTTGCGAGTGTTCCTCGGGATACTCGTGTTCCTCCGGCTATTGCGTGAAGACCTGCGTCCCTCAATGCTCCGGCAAAGACTGCGGAGCAAACGGTTGCGGAGGCATCTGCGGAAACTGTGACTATGGGTCCTCGTGCAATGCGAGTGGCCAATGCATCGCAAATCCCGATGCTCCTCCTTGCAAGCCGATCGACTGCACCGGAATTCTGTGCGGATCCGACGGTTGCGGAGGCATCTGCGACAACTGCAAGAATGGGGCAAAGTGCAGAGCGATCAAGATCAATGCACCCCAGAAGTACCTCTACTACTGCGCCTCTCCCTCCAAGTAAAAACCCAAAACATTCCCCCAAGATCAAGAAGGGGGCGTTGCAATATACGCCCTCTTTGCTTTATAATCAGGCCATGAGAAAAGTTTTGGGATTCACCCTCATTGAAGTCCTACTTGTTATCACCGTTATCGGAATTCTTTCAGTTGCGGCGCTTTCTGCGTACATGAATTCAACAAAAACTTTTGCGTTTGTTTCCGGATACAAAGATGTTGTCGCGGCGTTGCGTGAGCCTAGATCCTACGCTGTAGGAAGCCAAACTGTTGACGGCAATACTGTTCAAAGATTTGGGGTAAAAATTTCTCCCGACAAAGGATCAGAACCTGATTTTATAGTTTTTGCCGATAATGGACTTAAGCCTTTTGAATTGGATGAAGATGAAAGCGATAAAATTTATTCAAAGACGGAAATTGACGGACTTTCCGGTGATCCGACTTTGCCTTATCTTTTTGAAAAAGAAGATAGTACTGCGATGAAAAGCATCGAATTTCCGATTTATCTTTTTTATGAAACAGGCACGGGAAATCTTTCAGTTTATGCAAAAAGAGGCAGTGCGGTAACCTTTATTCCTGCGTCCGAAATGAGATATTTATCATTTATTTTTAACCAAACGGACACGGATTTCATAAGATACATCAATGTTTTTCAGACGTCTGGAATTGCTGAAGGTTTCGATACAAAACCAACTTTATGATAAAAATTTTTGCAAAAAAAGGTGTTGTTCTTGCGGAAGCAATTGTCACGATTTCGATTTTGATTATGTGTGCGATTATTGCCGGAAGTATTTTTACAAACGCATCGACTACGACTTCACTTTCAAAAGATTTTTTGATTGCAAATGGACTTGCGATTGAGGGAGCCGAATCTGTCAGAAATATTGTTTATACAAATAGAATGATATTACCTACGGATAAGACTTGTTGGCTTACTTTAGACCCTGCGACGATAAACCTTGATAATAAAACTTGTGTTTCTGTGGCGGCAAAGGAGGTAAATTATATTCCTTTTGAAAAGGCAACCGGAGATCAAACAAAGGGCAAATGGAAACTTGATAATGGCGGCGCGACTGAATTGGATTTGTCGAAAGGTGCGGTGGCGAATACCGCTTATTTGCTTTATGTAAGCAAAGATAATGGCAGATATACGACTTCTTCCGCGAATGATGCTGTTGCGTCAAAATTTTATAGGAGTGTGAGATTTTTGAATGTTGACGATAATTATGCAACTTTAGAGGTGGAAGTTGCGTGGTTTGAAGGCTCAAAGCCTTGGAACACTACGACGGTTGTATATCTTATAAACAAATAGCCTTCCCGTTATTTGGGAAAGCTATGTTTTTTTGTTGTGATTTTTTATGCTCGTTTTTTTCTTCCTATAATTGCCAACACTGCCAATCCAAAAAGTGATGCAAGTGCGGAAGGTCCTCTAGGACTTGCTGATGAACCTGGTCTTGCAGAACAGAAACCTTCCGGATCTGATGGAATTTGTACAGGTGGTGGTTCTACTTCGACTGAGGCGTCTTGTTGTGCGTCTTGTGCCGTGTCTGTTTTTGCATCATCCTCTGCATCTGCGTCAGGTGTCAGTATCTCATCTGTTTTTGCATCATCCTCTGCATCTGCGTCAGGTGTCAGTATCTCATCTGTTTTTGCATCATCCTCTGCATCTGCGTCAGGTGTAGCATCTGTTTTTGCGTCATCTTCTGCATCTGCGTCAGGTGTCAGTATCTCATCTGTTTTTGCATCATCCTCTGCATCTGGTGTTACTTCCGGTTCTGTATCTGGTGTCGCGTCTGCGTCAGGTGTTACTTCCGGTTCTGTGTCTGGTGTCGCGTCTGCGTCAGGTGTTACTTCCGGTTCTGTGTCTGGTGTCGCATCTGCGTCAGGTGTTACTTCTGGTTCTGCATCCGGTGTCGCGTCTGCATCAACTTCTTCAACTCCAACATCTTTATCTGTTCCCGTATCAGTCGTGTCAGGAGCATCTCCTTGTTCCGGATTTGGATCAGGATCTGGATCTTTTGGCGGCAATGATAAGAAGTATATGCCTGTTGGTTTGCCGTCATTCCATTTTGTAACAATCAAATACAATCCACTGCTATCTACCCGAATCGTAACATCTCCGGTGTTTGCTTGAAGTCCTATATTTGCTTTCATCACTTCGTCCATGCTTGTCGCCACTCCCGCCGCTGTTGAAGAGTAATATACTTTTTGAATATTTCCCAAAAATCTTGCTCCAATCCACATATCTCCATGTTTTTCAGGGACACTTCCAATGGCATTCATTGATCCCATAGGGATTAGGACTTCAACTTCACCTGTGATTAGGTTTTTTCTTTTCATTGTAAGAGAAGTTGCATATAGGTATGGAACTCCGTCTATTTCTATTACTTTTATGTCGGATCCACCTATGCCAGTTATTTCTTTGAAATTTGAAATTTCCAACTCATTGTTTGAATTTAAACTCATATCTGCTTCTACGCACCCGTCTCCTCCTCCAAAAGCTAGATACATTTTGTTTTTGTACATCGTTGCGCTCAAGATAATATATTCCGAACCTGAGTCTGGCTTCTCCATAATATTTGCAGGAGCAAATGTCCCTTGAGTCATCAATTCTTTTACGTCATTTCCTGTTTTAAAAAAAAGTCTACGATTATTGTCCGGATAATTTTTATCGAGAGGTCTTGTTATTATCATTATTTCCTTTCCTCCAAGATTCCCTGATTCCGGATTACCATCCCAAAGTGCCGTTCCAGCTACTTTTTGTGGAGCGCTCAATAAAAGTAATTCATTTGGTGTAAGTGCTGATCTTTTTGTTTCATATTCTTGGCTTGCGCTTACTGCTTGAGATGCACCATCTTCATTCTCACATCCTTCAAGTGCCGTTCCTCCTGCCAAAATTCCAAGCATTGCTCCGGTTTCGAATGCTTTCCTAAGCCCTGGAACTTTCCCTATTGTTTTTCCCATTGCACTCAAAAATCCTTGACCTTCGCCAAGCTGTTTTTCTTGTATACCATCTTCAGCCAATGAGACATCTTTTCCCCTTAATCCGCTCATATTGTCGCTGGTTATATGATAAGTTTACTATTTTACTACTTTTTGCCTAATTGTCAAATATTTTAGTTCTGTATCGCGAAGTCTATGAGAGGTCTCTTCTCTGCTTTTTCAAGCTTTTGTACATAAAATACGTTATTTACTATCACAACTATTTCTGTTTCTATCTTTGCCTGGCCTATTGGGGTATTTGTGAGAAATTGATATTCCAAATATGGAACAAATTGATCTTCTACTACGCTTTCGAGTTTTCCGCTTAATGCCATGCTGAAAACGGGGTTCGTCATTTTCTTTAGTTCGTCGATTATGAAGACTCCTGTATTTGAATATGTCGTTGTGTCCTTGGCTTTTGGTTTATCTTCTTCTTTTGGATTTGTCGTATTTATAATTTTGTTTTGAGCATGTAAGGTTTTTTTTGTATCGTTATTTATTATGCTTTCCAATACAGCTGAGAATGTTCCTAATGTTGGGGCATCCTCCTTAAACTGTATCATTCCACATTCCTCTTCTCCGCATTTTCCTGTGATTTGCCATGAGACGACCATGTCGTCTTTGACAGAATCTTTTTCGAGGGTGTTTAAAACATATCTTTCAGTATCTGCGCAGTAGTATGGGCTTTTTTCTCCTTCACAGGATCTTTTCCCTGCTACTCCCGTGATCTCTGCTCCTGTTGTTGTGTCTTTATCAAAACATGGCAAACATGGTGTCCTTACTCGTAAAATAAAATTGCCCTCTCCATTCGAAAATGGATTTGTTGTTTCTCCGGCTTTTGCATCTTTCAACGTATCAAGTGTTGTTGTGGTAAAATCAGAATTATCATAATACAAAGGTATCGCGACTCTATCCGTTGAACTGCTTCCAAATATCAATTTGTTCCAGTTACACGGATTATCTATGTCATCCATCGTTTGGCCTGTTGTCTTTGTTAATGATGTTTCTTGTGCCACTATAGTCTCTTTGTATGCCTGACAAATTGTGCTATTTCCCGCGTCTCCTGTCGCAGGCGCAGGTACTCCATAACAAAGTCCTTCCACGCATGTCCCGTATTTCTCATTGGCTTTGTCTGATGGATTTCCCTTCACTGAAATTATTATTTCAACATTGTTTCCTTTTTCCCATTGTCCATCAGCCACTGTCTTAAAAAAATCATTGCATAGCGCGTGCGTACTGCTTCCTTCAGCGATTTTTCCATCAACATATTTGCATTTCACTTCGTCCAAAGAAAATCCCGCCTCGTGTTTGTCGACGACATAACTGACAAAATCTCCAACCGATCTCGCGACGGATTGTGCCTGAAAAAGATCATTATTCCTTTGGATTTCCTGCACAGTATTTATCATCTGTTTTTGCACCATGATTGTGTAATACATGGTCAACGCAACAACGCTAAGTCCCACCACGACGATAAAACCTCTCCTATTTTGAAGAATTTTTTTCAACTTTCCGAAACGAGGTTTTTTCTCTTGCATAAGCCAAATTTGTTAATTCTTATGCTGTGAAAAATATTAACATAGGTTTGATTAAAAAGCAAAATTCTTTATAATCATTTTGTGCTAAAAAATTTAAAACAAATTTTCAAAAACGGCGGTGTTACTTTAGTTGAAGTCCTTGTTGCTACAAGTCTTTTTGCTGTTTCAGTTGTTGTTGCCGGAGATATTTTGATAAGCGATGTCCAACTTGAAAAAAAGACAAGTCTTCAAAATGCTTTGGCGTCAGAAATGAGAATAATTCTTCAACAAATTTCTGCTGAAATTCAAAATGGCACGATAGATTATGATGAATATTATTCCGTTTGTGTGCTTCAAAACAGTTGCGAAATAGGCGGATTAAATACCGCTTTATATGGTTTTTATAATGGAGTTTATGGAAGCAGATTTTATGATCCGGGAAAAAGTTTGGATGGACTGGCAACAAATAATCCTGATGATTTAGGCGCGGAATGCTCTTTTCCTCAAGATCTTCAAGATGGAGAAGAATGTGAAGTTGTTTACAATCTTTCAGTCGATTTAAACACCGGACAAAATCCATTTGCTGGTCCTGATCCTGATAAGGCGAGTGCTTTTTGCGAAAATAACAGAGGTGCATGCACTCAAATTGATGGAGGAAGCGTGACCGTCGATCAATTATTTATTCTTGATAAGACCGGCACTAAAAAAACGATGATTGCGAAGAAAAAAATACGGGATTTTACCGGTGGAAAAGATTATGCGCTCGGCAGGGTCGTGATGAACGGAAAAGATTATGATCAAAATGGAATAATGGATGTTTTTTCATGTGTGGATGGATACAATTGCTATAATAATTCCGCTGTAATTGCCTTTTTAAGCCCTTATAAAACCATTGTAAAAGATCAAGATTTTGTTACCGCAAATAAAATCACAATTCCTTGGACCACTGATTTAGAAACTGCATTTGAAGGACAAGCCGGCACCGCGACTTTTGTCCCAATCACTCCTCTTTTTGCGACGATCAAAGATATAAAATTTATTATTCATCCGCTTGAAGATCCGTATAAAGCCTATGCAGAGCCAAATATGAAAGGCCAACCTTCCGTCACAATAATGCTTACTGTCGGACTTGCTTCCACGTCCCTTGATAAATATCCGGGGATTTTTCCTGATATCACTTTGCAAACAACTGTTGCGGCCGGAGTCACAAGCAAAATAGATTCTTATCCTCCGATAGTTGAAATCAAAAATTATCAAAACGACAACTGGCTTTTGGACATGCTTTCTTCATGGCCGGGACAATTGATTTTGAATGAAGTTGAGTAAATTAGTCCCCTATAACCAATACAAATTCCCCTCTCGGTTTTGTTTTTTCGAAGTGTGTCATCATTTCGGAAATTTTTCCGCGACGTGTTTCTTCAAAGATTTTTGTGATTTCGCGACAAACTGCGATTTGCCTGTCACCAAGATATTCTTTCAAGTCTTTAAGTGTTCTTTCAAGTCTGTGCGGAGCTTCGAAAATAACCATTGTCCTCTCCTCCTGCGCCAACGATTTCAACAAAGTTTGTCGTCCTTTTTTTAACGGCAGAAAGCCGAGATACAAAAATTGATTCATTTTCATTCCACTCATTACAAGTGCTGAAAGCAGACTTGATGCGCCCGGAATCGGACAGATTTGTATGCCTTCTTCGATAGCTCTTTTTATCAATGTGTAAGCCGGATCTGAAATTCCCGGAGTTCCTGCATCCGATATTACGGCAACCGATTTTCCTTCTTTTAAAATGCTGATGATTTGTTCCAATTTTCTATCATCAGTGTATGAATGATAGCTCGTAATTGGTTTTGAAATCTCATATTTATCCAGCAAAATTCGGCTGTGGCGTGTGTCTTCCGCCGCAATCATATCCACTTCTTTTAGCGTTCGTATAGCGCGAAGAGTGATGTCTTCGAGATTTCCGATTGGTGTTGAAACTATGTATAACATTTATTTAAAAAGTTTATTTTTACTTGGCGTTATGCCCGGCGTCTTTATATATAACGGCTCCACTATCTGCGTTTTTTCAAAATCTTTCAACTCAAACTTTTCCAAAACTTTTCCAAAACTTTTTCTTAATGTTTTAAATTTCAAATTTTTTATTTCTTTTTTTTGATCTTTTGAAATGTCTCCAAAAATTTCTTTTACTTTTTTTTCTTTAAGATATTTTTTCAAGTCCGGTAAATTCACGAGTTCTCCATTTACATAAACTCCGCCGGATCCTGCAAAAAGAAGAAGCGCCATATTTTCAGGTTTTTCGCCGAGCATTTTCCAATAAAAATCAAACGCAGTAAGGCAGTACAGATGCGCTTTATTTAAATATGAAATCATATTCGCAGTCGCAACTCCGATGCGAAGTCCGGTAAAAGATCCGGGGCCTTTTACCACAATTAAATTTTTTATTTCTTCAAAATTTTTCTTATTTTTTTTGAGAAGTTTTGCAATTTTTGGCACGAGATTTTCGGCTTCATCATTTTTACTTTTCCATGAAGCTTCATCCAAAAGTTTTAATTTTCCGTCCTGCTCTTTGAATAATGCAATTGCAGTTTTCGGACAAGATGTATTTATTGCCAACGTAATCATGGCTTTCTTATACACGATTTGAAGAGTTTGGGCAATTTGTTTAATACAAATCCGTCACTTCGACGCCTGTGTAATAATGAAGAAGAATGTCCACATAATTAAATCCGGCCTGCGCCATCCCTTTTGCGCCGCAACCGCTTAATCCCACGCCGTGGCCCAAAAACGCGTCGCCTTTACAATATGAATCACTGACACTTACAAGATATTCTGCGTCCCAATTCCAAACATCTTTCGCGCTTTTTGTTGAGGTTCCATCAGTTTGATTGAAATACGGAGTTTTCACCAATTCGTCATTTAGCGTTACCACCTGCCCTTTTGTCTCATCGATTGCTTTTGAAATATTTGGTGAACGTTTTTCCAAACCATAACCCAAATATTTTTGGCTTACAGCAGGATCGTCGTCGAGATTGTATGGCTTGTCATCAAATTTTTGATCTTTTTCAACGTAGAAAAGCGCATAACTTCGCGCCGCAATCATTACAGCTTTTATTTTTTCAGTTAATTCAGAATTTGAAACTTCGCCAAGTCCTTTCAAATAATTTTCCATGGAAAGTTCATTTATTACTGTCAAAGTTCCGTCAACGTCACGCACTTCAAGTATTCCTTTGTACTCATTATCGTTTAAATCTTTGTTCCATTCAGGACTGTGTGCAAAATTATCAATTCTCAAAATCGCCGCATTCTTAGGCTTAAATCTGACGTATGAATCTTGATAGTATGTATTTGATGCGGTTTCTATTTTGTATTTATTGTCGGTTTTTGAAACTTCCGCTTTTTCTCCGGCACTCAAAGTCGCCACCAAAGAATTTCCATTATATATTTCAAATGATCCGTTTGCGCTAATCACAGGATTTCCGGAGAAACTTAATTTTATTCTGATGTCTCTTTCGGTGTCGCTTCCTTTTTGAATGCGAGAATCCACAGAAGAAGTTGTTGTTGGGGAGAGAGCCGACTTCGTCGGCGTGGTTGACGTGCTCGATTTTACTGAGCTGGATGTGCTTTTTACGATCTTATATCTTAACGTAACAGCTTTTTCCAAAATCAATTTTCCGTCTATTTTTGGTTTTATCACCATTATTTTTCTTCCCGGAATTTCACTTGAAATAACTTCCGCCGTGAAAGAAATTTTCGCAATTCCTCCTGATTTCACTTCACTTGTGGAAAGCGCGATATTTGAAATTTTTATGTTTTTCGACTTCACAAATTCCAGTTTCATATTGGTTTTCGTCCATGTTTTTCGTCCGAGATTTCTTAATGTCATTTCAACTGTATTTTTGCTTCCTTGTTTCCACTGTGCAGGATACGATGAGCCTATTAATTCGGCCGCATAATCACCTCCAAGCACTGTTGTTTCGAAATACATTCCGCTGTCCTTCATCCATGTAACCGCTTCAACAACCGGCGTAAAATATTCCTTATAATATCCCGCTTTGTCCGGAGCTTTTATATTAATTATAAATGTACCTATTTCTCCCGGGTTAACTTCCGATTCTTCCAAATATCCCATTCTTGTCGATGCTGGCGAAACGATGAAAGACGTTCTGTCTCTTTCGTGATCCGCACCCAATAAAACAGTGTTTTCTCCGGAATTTCTCCAAACTGTATTTCCTGTGTTTTGCAGTTTTACATTTGCCTCGAATGTTTCACCTTTTTCCATTGTTGCATTTGGGAAAACCGAGCTCACAAGCGAATATTTGAAGTTTGCTTGATTAACTGAAACCGGAATTGTGAGATAATCCGTGCTCTTTTTCGTGCCATTATAAAGAATCGTGATTTTCATATTTACCACTCCTCCTTTTTTGTATGATTTTATTGAAAACTTGAATGTTCCAGTGCCTCCTGAAGAAACTTTGCTTTCTTGAAGTTTCGCAAGAACATCTTTGTTTTTTGTCGGGAACGAGATCATGCCGTCAAATTCCGGATTTTGATCCACGACAATAAACGTATTTGAATCCCATTCTTTTGTTCCGATATTTTCAAGTTTAATTGTTAATTCCGTGGTTTTGTCGGGGTTCATTTCAACATAATATGTTTCTGATTTATCTTCATAATCGTAATCTTTCACAAATCTTTCTTTTTGTTGTTTCATTGATTTATCAGCAAGTGTGCGAATAATCGGCAATTTTTCGTACAAATAAACTCCGGGGCAATCAGTACTTTTTACATCGCTGTGTCCGACAATATTGAAACTATTTTCACCTCTGAATGCTGATTTTCCGAGAACGTCTATATTGTGAATTTTTGCTTTCTGGGCAATAAATTTGCCAAATGCATTTATGACTTTTTCAGGGACAGGGTTGTCTTCGTAATTTCCTAAAACTGAGATTCCTATCGATCCGTTGTTTGCGCCTCCTGCATGCGCTCCAATCACTCCCTCGCCTCCCGCTCTGCCTTCGTAAACTTTTCCGGATTGATCCATTATGTAGTTGTATCCTATATCTCCCCATTCGCGAGTAATCGCATGATAATAATAAATATCGCGAATCGCTTGTGCCGGATTGTCGAGATTTCCAGTTGTTGCTGTGTGATGAATTACAAATTTCTTTACTTGTTTTGGATATTGCAGAGGCCATTTGTATTTATTGCCACTACTGTCTTCCGTTATTACTTTTGAATATGTAAGTTCGTCTTTGTATTTTTCCAAATAATCGCTGTCCAATTCCGCCAAAACCGGATCCGAAGTATTGTCTTCCAAATATCTATAAGATTCATCCGCACCCCAAGATTTTCTTGAGATAACATCTATATTTTCTGAAGTGCTTGCGGCATATTGAGGTTCAGGTTCTCTTGAAATTACAATTTCATCCGATGATTTTATAAAAGTCCAATCCGGATTTTTTATCACGGGGCTTGAAACGCCGTCTCCATACATCAAAAATCTATATTGAAATTTTGTTGATCCGTTTGAAGATGCGGTTGTGTAAAACTTTTTATCATTCGAAGTATTTGTTTGTTCCTCTTCCGAATCTGCAGAAAGCCAATCGCTCCATTTTTCTTTTTCAAAAAATTTCACTTCTAGTTTTACATTTGTTCCACTTGGAACAGATGCCGACCAAGATCCTCCGACTGATGTAAACTGAAATCCCGGATCCATCACAGAAGAAAGAAAAATGTCCACAGTTTTGTATGGAGCTATGAGCATTGATGCGTCTGCAAGACGTTCTGAAGTTATTGTAATTTCCTGTTCACTTGAAATTGTTACGGCTTTTGTTTTTCCGTAAACTCGAGGCTCATTTTTTGCCTGAGAGAAGGCAAAACCGCCAAGCATTAAAATCCCGATCGTCACTGTAACAATACTAAATATTTTTTTGTTCATTCTTTATTAATTTTTATTATTTTTCTGTTTTGTAATTATAGCATTTTTGAGGAAGATTGAGTAGGGCAAAAATTTACTTTACAAAATGCCTGCCCTTGGGTTATATTCTGGCCGCTTATTGAAGTTTTATTTTTTCATTTGGGCAAAAAATCTTTAATTTAATATTTAACGTAATTTATGGAAGTTTCTTATAACGTCCGTTATCTAAAATCAAATTTTTCAAATAAGGTTTTGATGGACAAAGAAGGTGAGATTGTTATTTACGGAAAGGGCTTTAGGCTCAAAGGAAAGGGCGCGCAGGACAAAGGCGAACTTATCAATTTTTCAGACATCAAAGAGTTTTATTTCAAAGATGATAAAATTTTATTTATCACTTTCAATAAAGAAAAATACTCGATTTTTGAATCTGGCACTCTTTTTGATCAAATGCTTATAGACGTCTACAAGGCAAGAAATGAATTTTTGATGGATGCGCTTTTTATGAAAGGCGGGAAACTTCGCGCGGAATACGAAGGAGATTATCAAAAACTTAGTAAATTTGCGAAACTTATCAGCAAAGGTCCTGCGAAACTCAGGCTTTATGAAAGGAGTCTTATTGTTGTACCTGAGACTTCTGATGCATTTTCAGTTCATTATGATTTCGTGAATTATCACGAATTTGATGAGATGGATTACAATTTGAAAATTGTTATGGACGACGGAACGACAATGTTTTTCTCAAAACTTGGAAACGATTTCGAATTTTTTCAGGAAAAAATGAATGAGTTGCTTGGAGGAATGTACGAGACTCTCATAAATGATGTTTTGAAAAAAGCATTCCCTGAATTTCACGCTACTACACTACTAAAACTTGGATACAAAACAAAAGGAGGAAAAGCTGTTTCCTTAAAAGATTTACAAAAAATCGACAAAGATCTTGCCGTTGCAGTTGATAAATTCATTTTTGAAGACGAAAAATTTGTTGAAAACATAAAACCACTTCGAGAACTTGCGACCGAACATGAAATTTTTTATGGAATTGCACGAGATGATGCGGTAAAAGAAAGTTTTATAAGATGGGCAATGTTTGCAGTCCCTTCAAAAAATATTGTTGCGTTTTCGATTTTGCCAAGATGGAAAGAAGGTGGCAATAAAGACAAAAATCAACAATACGAAATGTATTTTTTCAAAATAATAATGGAACAAGGAAATCCTGCTGAAAAGACGGAAGACAAGGTCCGAGAAGTTGACGAGGCTCTTGTAACATTGAATTTCACAAAAGATCCTTGCTACAAAGACAAGCGCGAACTTCGACATTCTCCTTATCAATATGCAATTCGAAAATTGCCATTTTTGAGAATTTTGAGAAAATCTTACGTTGGAAAAATTTCCACATCCGACAAAAATGAATGGAAATTACAGCTTGAAGAAATTTTCAAAAACGCAATGTTGCAATCTGTTTAATTTTTAGTTAGAATTTTTAAGCAAATTAATTTTTAAAATATTTTTTTATGGCTGAGATGCAATTTACAAAAGAGAATTTTGAAGAGGAAGTTCTTAAATCAGACAAACCTGTATTGGTCGATTTTTTCGCTCAATGGTGCGGACCTTGCAAAATGATGGGGCCTGTAATTGAAGAACTTGCAAAAGAATACGAAGGTTCTTGGAAAATCGGAAAATGCGATATCGATGAAAACCACGAATTGGCTGAACAATACGGAGTTCAAAGTATCCCAACTCTTCTTTTCTTCAAAAACGGACAAATCGTAGACAAGAGTCTTGGATTCCAAGGAAAAGATGCTCTAAGAGCAAGACTAGGCTAAAAGATTGTTTGACTTTTTTGTCATTTGGCATTAGTTTTGCATGCTATATCTTTTATGTATGAATTGTGATGGTTTTCTCTTTAGGCAAGAACGTGTAGGGAAAAATGGCGTTCCTGTTCAAATTTTGAAAATAAGAACCATGAGCGGAGAAGGCAGTAATATTCCTACTCCTGATCGTCTTGCTGGTGGTTTTTCAGAGAACGCCCGAGTAAATCTTCTAGGATCTGTTTTGAGATATCTTGGTATTGATGAAGTACCTCAACTTGTTAATTTGGTTAGGGGTGAAATACAAATTGTCGGCATGAGAATCCTTCCGAAATCCGATCTTGAGCGTCTACCTGAAGATATCAGAACTTATTATATTGAACACACCCCCTCTTTAATTCCCGGTGATCTGGGAATTGGCTCATCCAATGGAGATTTGGAAACCAGATACAGGTATATGAGAGAATTTATGAGAATAATGCATGATGTTGAACGTGAAGATGGAATAGGTAATATTGTGAAAAAAAATATTTTTTTACTTCGTTTGGCTGTACTTGCCTGTATAAATAAAATAAAAGATCCCGTACATAGAAAATTAATAGAAGCAAAATTCAGAGAAATGTTTATATAAAATTTTTCTGTTTCATCGCTTCACTCAGCGCCAACTCGTCAACGAGATTGTTGTATTTATTTGTGGCGTGAGCTTTTACCCAAATCCATTCCACATTTATCCCTTTGTGTAGAGAATCAAGCTGTTCCCAAAGATCTTTATTCGCTTTTTTCTTCCAGCCTTTTAGAAGGGTTTGTATTAGAAGATTTGAATCGCTGTGAAGTTTTATTGAAAAATCTTTCATGTTTGTTTCGTCTATTTTTGCCTCATCGCGAAGCCATCTTAACGCATTGATTATCGCGGTCATTTCCATGCGATTGTTTGTTGTATCTATTTCTCCTCCTTTTATTTTCACTTCTCTGTCCTCAGTCAAAATTATGACTCCCCAACCTCCAGGCCCTGGGTTCCCGATACAACTTCCATCTGTGTATATTTCTATTTTGTGTTTTTGCATGGTAAAATTCTATTATGAAAATCAAAATACTACAAGTTGGTAAAAATAAAGACTCTTATATTTCTGAAGTTTCGAACGAATTTATAAAAAGAATTTCGCCATATGCGAAAGTGGAAATTTCAGAAGTTAGCGAGGATGCTCTTAAAAAAATTGATGACAAAGATTTTTTGATTGTCATGGATGAACGTGGCGACGAGATGGATTCTGTAAAATTTTCAAAATTTATTTCCGAAAAAAAAGATGATGGAGCTTCTTTGTGTTTTGTAATCGGCGGTCCTTTTGGGCTTAGCGATGAGATAAAAGAGAAAGCGAAAAAAACTATTTCAATGTCAAAAATGACTTTTACGCATCAGATGATAAGAATATTTTTGCTCGAACAAATTTATCGTGCGTTTGCCATCATTCACGGCAAGGGGTATCATCATTGAAGAAATATTTTAAAAAAAATTCCTATGGCAGAAGTCGTAATTTATACAAAATCTTATTGTCCTTTCTCAAAAGAGACAAAAGAAATGCTTGATAAAAAAGGTGTTGAATATATGGAACTTGTAATTGACGATAATAAAATGTTGGCGGCGGAAATGGAGGCAAAATCAGGTCGCACAGATACTCCTCAAGTATTCATAAATGGCGAACGTATCGGTAGCGGCGACGATTTGAAAGCTCTTGAATCAGAAGGAGAACTCGACAAGCTTCTCAATGTTTAATTTAAAATTTTTGATAGATAAAATTTTAAAATTATTTGTTTTCGCAGTTTGTGGATTTGTTGTTTTTGATTTGTTTTCCGGAGGAAACAGGGTAAATGATTTCTTGATAGCGGCAAAAACAAATCCGGCTGAAGTTATTCAAAACGATGACTCCGACCATCTCCGCACGCTCGCTTTTGGAGACATGATGCTCGGCAGATATGTGCGAACATTGATGAATAAATATGGAATGGATTATGTTTTTGAAAAAATTAAACCTGAAAAAACAGGCGAATGGTTTTATGAAAATGCGGACTACGTTTTTGGAAATTTTGAAGGTCCGATAAACGGGAAAGGGACAAGCGGAGGAACTTCCATGGTTTTTTCTTTTAATGAAGACACTGCGGGATTTTTGAAATCATATGGATTTAATATTTTATCAATTGTAAATAATCATTCACTTGATCAAGGATGGAGCGGCCGTGAAAAAACCGTAAAAGCTTTTAATGATGCGGATTTGGGATGGTGCGGACATCCTACCGACGAAGAGGAAGGAAGTGTTTATTATGGCGAAAAAGTTGCGTTTGTGTGTTTTCAAGATGTAACTTCCAAATTAAATATTGAAAATGCGAAAGCTCTAATAAAAGAGGTGCACGAAAATGCTGATTTTGTGATTGTTTCTGCACATTGGGGCGTAGAATATAATCACACGCCAAATAAAACTCAGGTAAATTATGGACACGCTTTTGTTGATGCCGGTGCGGATTTCGTCATTGGACATCATCCTCATGTCGTTCAAAGTTTCGAAGAATATAACGGCAAATTTATTTTTTATTCTTTGGGTAATTTTATTTTTGATCAGTATTGGTCAACCGAAACACAGGAGGAACTTGCGATAGGAATTGATCTTTCTCGTGACGGCGATGCGCTAAAAACTGTCGTCGATCTTTTCCCTATGAAAAGCGAAAAATCACAATCCAGACTTCTTAATGACGATGAAAAAAACAAGTGGATTAAAGAATTTATTTCTTATGGAAAGTACGACGAAGATACAAAAGCTGAAATAGAGAATTTTAAGATTATTGTTGGAGAGTAAAATTTTTGATGATATAATTTTGTTGCTGAAAATTAAAAAAAACTTTATGAAAATTTTATTTGCAGGAGCGGCGGGAGAAGTTACAGGGTCAAAGCATTTGATCACGTTTAATAACAAGAAAATTCTTTTGGATTGCGGAATGTTTCAGGGAAAAAGGAAGGAATCTTATGAAAAGAATATAAATCTTGGATTTGACCCAAAAGAGCTCGATGCCGTGATTCTCTCTCATGCGCATATTGATCATAGCGGTGATTTACCTCTTTTGGTGAAAAACGGTTTTAACGGACCAATTTACTGCACACATGCGACGCGTGATCTTTGCAATTACATGCTTATGGATAGCGCTTTTATCCAAGAAAGTGAAATCGAGTGGTTGAAAAAGAAAAAGAAATTAAAAAAAGATGACGTTAAAGAGCCTCTTTATACTTCGAAAGATGCAGAAGCGGTTTTGAAATTATTTAGAAGCGTTAGTTATGAGCAAAGTTTTGTTGTTGAAGATGGCTTGGTTGCTTCATTTTATGATGCAGGACATATTTTAGGATCCGCTCTTACTCACATGGTTTTCTACGATAAAGCCACAAAAAAACATCATAAAGTTTGTTTCACGGGAGATTTGGGAAGACGCGGACTTCCAATTTTGCGAGATCCACAACCTATTCCTGAAACCGACATTTTGATTACTGAATGTACTTATGGAAATAGGCTTCACAAAGCCCTTAAAACCGTGGAGAGTGATTTGGCTGTTATTGTAAACAAAGTATGCGCGAACGGAGGAAAACTTATTATTCCAGCTTTCGCTTTGGAGCGTACACAAGAGGTTGTTTATCATCTAAATGTTCTTTCAAGGGCAAAGAAAATTCCGGAAATTCCAATTTATGTAGACAGTCCCCTTGCTGGAAATGTGACTGAAGTTTTCAGGTCGCATTTGGAATGTTTTGATTCTGATGTTGTAAAAGAGTTTTCTCAACAGGGAGACAATCCTTTCGGTTTTGGAAGATTAAAATATACAAGGAGTGTTGAAGAATCAAAGGCTCTTAATGAAAAACGAGGCCCTATGATTATCATTGCGGCATCAGGAATGTGTGAGCATGGAAGGATTTTACATCACTTGAAAAACAATATCGAAAACAAGAAAAATGTGGTTTTGATTGTTGGATATCAGGCTGAAAATACACTTGGAAGAAAGCTTGTTGAAGGCGCCGGAGAAGTAAGTATTTTCGGAGACACTTATAAAGTCGGTGCGGAAATTTATGTGATGGATGCTTTCTCTGCACATGCAGACAGAAGCGATTTATTGGATTATATCGGAAGAATTAAGGGACTTAAAAAAATATTTTTGGTACATGGAGAGCAACAACAGCTTGAAGCATTTTCCGGTTCTTTGCTCGAAAATGGCTATAAGGACGTATATATACCAAAATCGAAAGAAGAAGTTGAGATGTGGAAGTAAATTTTCACTTGAAATTTAATCCTATTTTGGGTAAATTCTCTTTGCTTTCAGAGAAGCCATGAGCAGGTGTCGTATAACGGCTATTACTATAGCCTTCCAAGCTGTAGATAGGGGTTCGATTCCCCTCACCTGCTCCAAAAAAAATACCTTCATGACTAATGAACAATCTCCTCAAAAGGATAGAGTTGCACTCAATGCAGCGATTTTGGCTTTGATTTTTTCATTGTTGTTGCCTCTATACTATGCGCATTGTTTTGATGACTGCGAATGGTTTATATGGCCTACAATTGTGCCCGGATTTCATTGGATGGGGGGTTTAGTTAACATCTTCATCTTTATCACTTTTTATCTTTTATTCTTTGCTACTTTTTACATTGCACAGCGAAAACTTGAGTCACGAATAAAAGTTTGTATTGTAGTAGTAGTAGTATGGGCGGTAGCCACTTCTATTCTTGCTTTTACTGAGACTCCAAAGAAAATATATTTTGGATTTGGAAGGATCATACTAGAAAAAATCATTGGAATAGAGGCAATAGTTGATAGGAAAAGATGTGATAAATATGTTATCGGTACAGGAATAGAATCTTTCGATTTAAGTCCTTTTAAAGAGGGGGGGAATATTTTAAAGTTGAGCGCGATATTTGAAAATTTTGATCCTACATATGAAATGAATGGAGGTGGACTAATGGTCTACAATAGGGTAAGTGGTACAAAAAATCCTGAAGTTCAATATTTATATTCTAAATTCGAAGATGATAAAAAAGGAAAAGCAAGCATAAAATCTGATCATTGTTATCTTGCAGAAGCAGACAATACCAGTAATCTTCTTTGTTTTATAAATAACAAACTTACGCTGAAATTATGCCCGATTGCCGGAAGTTCAGTGGAAACATTGAGCAGTATTATTGAGTACGATAAAGAGGCTTATTGATAATCGATCCTAAAACCGATTGGAGTGGTTGGTTTACTTTTTCTTGAAGTCACAAATTGTGACTTCAAGTTTACAAATTCTTCAACAGATAATTTCAACATGAAATCTTCAGGAAACCTTGCCTTATTCCTACGAATCGCTTGATTTAGAACCCTAGATCTATTCCCGCCCATGCGAGCTCGAAGACGGTTTTCATTGTGTTGAAAAATGCTTCATGTTCGATGACAACGCCCATTAAATCGTCTTTGTGGTAGGAGTACAGCGCAACTTTGTTGTTTGGGAAAATGTCGATATGGATTTGTATCGGAAGTTTTTTTGAATTTATATATTTCAATTCTCGTAATTGAGCTTTTTCCGTCGGCTTGTATTTATTTCCCATTGGAAGTTTTCCTGTGACTATTCCGCGGTATTTAATCCCCGCTTCTATTCTACGATTAATAAAATCTTCTTCATAATATTTTGCAATTTCAGGATGAATATTTTCATTTATTCCCATGAAACTTAGACGGGTAGACTTAGGTACTTCAAGCAACAATTCTCCGATTTGTTTTATCCCCTCCACCCCTTCATAAAATGTAATTTTTGGCTTTGTTTTGCCGTATTTATTGTGGATAGCTAGGAGTTCAGGAAGTATTTTTTTCAAACCATTTGCTCCATCAATAAAATGATTTACTAGAAACGTAGGATCTGTCGGCACAAAAATTTTTACTTTATTTTTTGCATAAAATGAAACAATTCCTTTCTTTTTCATCGCATTTAAAAGGCTATATGCCGATGTGCGATTTTCTCCCAAACCACGGGCAAGATTATTAACTCCCGATTCTCCGTATTCAAGAAGTTTGAGATAAACATTAATTTCCCGCTTGGTCATTCCAAGCTTTTTTAACATGATTGCATCCATAGTTGACTTAGTTAATCAACACATAGATTTTACCTAGAATAAAGCAAAAAGTCAATAAATATAGATATGTTGACTTAGTTAAATTGACACTTCTATGTTTGTGTTTTATAGTTTGTTCTTATCATTTATTAACCCATAAAAAAATGGCTAAAGATGAAACTCAACAAGATCATTTGATTCAATCTAACGAATACTCTCCACATGGCCGAAGTCTAAATTACACAGCACCATGCGGAATGAAAGGTACAGTCGGAGTTTGGCGTCGCGGTGAAACAATAGAGGTGCAAACCGACTTGCCGGAAATCGTTCAAATAATCAGAGGACGCGCCGCAGTCACAGTTCCCGGCCTTTTGGACAGAACGGTTTACGTAAAAAGAGACAAATTTTATTTGCCACCAAAACAGCCTTCTGTTCTTTTTGAAGCTCTCGACGGCAATGACGTTGCATACGAATGCATTTTTTACCAAGAAGAGTTGGACTCTGAAAGAGATAAGACATTGGCATTGATTGAGGAAACTATGGCGAGGAAACATTGAGCAGAATAATCGAATATGAAAAAAATTCATTATCAATCAATCCTAAATCCGATTGGAGTATTTGGTTTATCTTCATTATGACTTGATAAATCTTCGATAGCTTTCCATACCTTTTTAAATTCGCGATCTGTTTGATTGGCTTGTTTAAGCATGAAACTACGGACTTCAGCAAGTTGTTTTTCCATGTTTTTTTGAGATGCGAGCACATAGCGAAGCCGAACAAAAGCCTTAACTACCTCTATACTCATTTGAATAGCGCGTTTACTTTTCAATACACTTGCAAGCATCACAGTACCATGCTCAGTAAAGGCAAATGGCATGTATCTGCGGCCTCCGACGCTTGAGGTCACAAATTGTGACCTCAAGTTAGTAAATTCCGCCACTGAAAGTTGGAACATGAATCCTTCTGGGAATCTTTCTTTGTTTCTACGAATTGATTGATTAAGAACCTTGGTCTCAACACCATATATTTCAGCTAAATCTTCATCTAGCATAACTCTGTGTCCACGGATTATATAAATAGAGTCATCAATATTTTGGTCTGGTAATTGCATATTTTTAGATTGTTTTTCTGTCATAAAACAATTGATAGCACAAAAACATTAAATTTTTATTAAAAAAACTTAAAATTTTTCTAAAATAATAAGTTTCTTTTGGTCATACACCAAAAGCTATACTCTCTCCACAACCCTTCTAACTCCGTCGCAAATGACGCGGACTAAGGCTCCGGTTTCGATTGTCCTGTATTGTAAAGACCCTCCGTTTAATTCAACAAAACCATTTGGGGCTTGCAGGCATGTTTGTACGAATCTTGTATTTTGATGCGAAAGAAATGGCTTGAATTCAACGGCTAACCCTCGAATGTTTTTTAATTGATCCGACAATTGGAGTTTTTTGGTTGTAGATTTCCAATCTAAATTTAATAAGTATTGAGTGTTCGGATTTGCCTTTTCAAAATCAACCGCCTCTTTTCTTTTATCTGCTTTTAACATCACAAGCTGTAATCCTTCTTCAGGGGTGATTCCCATCACCTTACTTCTTCCGAAACTATGATCCCCTCTTTCCAATACAAAATCAGCCTGTCGCCTTGGAGCAAAACTTCTTATTTGTACAAGCCAATGTGGCTCATCGCCACGACACGCCCCTTCATACTGATATGCCGATGTTTCGTGATCCAAAATTCCGGCATCCTCTATCAATTTACGAACTTGAAGCCCTGCCTGAAATAATTTTGCATCAAATTCATGCCTATTCCCAATTTTATCTCCATCAAAATTTACTGTATCTGTAAAACTCATATTTTGAGATTTCTCATAAATTTCAAATGGAGGGAATGGACGAAATATATCCACCATCGTCACTCCCGGTTGATTCGGATGTTCCGTTATTGTTGAATGAGGAAAGCCGATTTGAGGAGAAAATGATACGACCAGATTTTGTTCATTTAGAATGACGCCTTCTCTTCTTGCAAATTCCTTTAAAGCAGGGTTTTGGCATTTCCCCAAAAGTATTCTGGCGACCCCTGTGGGCCAAAAATCATTAAGGTATGTCAAAGAAAGGTGCTGATCAGTTGGAAATGCATCCACTAAACCGTTAAAATCACCGAAACCTTTCAGTCCTACGCGTGCGATATATTCTTCAACACCGGTTTCCTTACACGAAGATCTTATGCCTCGCGCAATTTCGGGGGCGGTTATTCTTTCGCTTAATTCTACAAGATTTGCGATTTCCATCGGAGGAACCATGTCAGTACCGCCCTTTACGCGTTCTCTTATGTACAATAACGGCCCGTGCTTGCCGCTGTATTCTTCGATATATCGTGTTAGCTGTTCGTTCATCTGATTATTTACAAGGTGGTATTAAATCAGATTTGTTTGTGATAGTAAATAAAAACTCACTTCAACGTCACTTCCAACGTCCCTGTGCCTCCCCTGTCGAAGCGGCCTTCGTAGACCAGACAGATTACGGTTGACTTCAACGCAACAATATAGTATAAAGTCTTCTTGATTTTACTAATGCAAATTCGATGGACGGACAAAGAGACTTTTATACAGGTGCGATGTATGGCGTAATAGATGCCGCGCGTGGGGAAAGACTCACTAAACCGGGCCACCGTGATCATGGCCATTGGTGTGTTGATTCAGATAGTGTCCCTGGTGCATTAATCTCTACTGGGCATGAACGGCTTCTTGGAGTTTTATTAACTGGCGCTAAAGAGATTGATAATACAATTGTAGCGGAACTACTGCAGGGTTATTTCAAAAATGGACAATTTGATAAAGTCGTATCGACCCTTAAGCAATATCCAGACATGGGCCATGGGTTTAGTCTTGATAATTTTATTCAGAAATTGATAGATTCAGGCGCAGAAGATCAGCTCATTATTGATTTTGCAGAATATGTGAAACCAAAAGGAGGGGAAAGAACTTTTTCATCAATGTCAGATAATTCCTTTTATTTTAAAATTCTGGTTAAAGGCCTGTGGAAAGCAAATAGACATGGCGTCGCAAGAACTGTTTTGGATAGGTTTTTTGATAGAAAAGAAAAACCATTTATGCTGATATTAGAAAGAATATCTAAAGGTGAAGTAGTTACTGCAAAAGAGATAACTAAATTAATCGACAACTATTGTCCGCTAGAGGCAAAGGGTAAAAAATATGATTATTTCGAAGGGAATCATTCAACTGACGTACTTAAATCTTTTCTTAGTTCTTTAGACGGATTTGGGGCACCGATAGAATTGCTAAAAGCTACGTTAGAAGCACACGGGAAGAGAAAGAAAACCGGGCAAATGACTTATATGTCTGACTCCTATACTGTTGAAAATAAGGTTAGGCGAGGACTTATGGCACAAGAAGATTTTGATGGGGCAGAAAAATTTTCAAGAGAAATAGGGTTTGGAAGTTATGGTGAAGAAGAAGTTCTTCAGGCAAGAATTGCTCATTCAATAAAAACTGGAGACATAGAAACCAGCAAGAGAGTGCTTACGCGATCGATCCAACTTAAAGAAAAACGTATTAAAGAACTACTTAAGGAAAAAGATGCGGGATGGTCATGGCATAGGAGGATAGAGGAGTTGACTTTGCGTGCCGAACAAGATGCTGAACGGGCAATATTGGAGATTATTAGTGGCACTCCTGAATCCGCTCAAGCACATATCGATGCCGCGATTGCATCAGTAGAAAAAATATCAGTTCCACCAAAAGAAGACTGTCCTGAAAAACACAAAAAAACATTTAGAAAAAGCTCTCGATTGGCGAAAAGAAGTATTAGAGAGAAATTTTTCAAACTAGGAATGCTTCATTTTCTTCCTGAAAAGGATAAGTGGAATAATCCGCTTTTTGTTACGGCAGAGCAAAAGGAAGAGAATAAGAAAAAGAATAGGGTGGGCAAATCTGAGAGAAGGAATACTGCCAGGGAAGACGAGAATGCAAAGTGGATTGCTAAAGAAGCCGAAAAGAATAAAGGATTAGATGATGAAGTTAGAGTTATTCTTGCAAACAAAGATACTGGTGAAGGCGCGACTGTTGCAGATGAAGCCATAGCTTTTCTAAGGAAACAAATATTTTGGAAAGCACATGTTGATGATTGGAATAGAGGAATTATCATACTAGAGGCATTTCCTGATCGTTTTACGGAGTTAGTTACCCTTTTGAGCAAAAATTATTTCGATCGTAATTCATACCGACATGGAGAAGAAGCTTTTGACGGGATGGCGGCGTTTTATATTGCGGGTAAAAAATTAGGCATCGTCACTGAAGAACAATTTGATCAAATGTTTGAACAATGGAGACAAAATTGTCGTGGTTATGATGGTGAACAATATCCAATGACTCATAATGGGACTATTGGACTTATAAAAGGATTAATGGCTGATGGAGACTTAAAATGCGCAATAACATATTTTAAAAAATTACAAAAAACAGAAAAACTTTCCCGTGCAACTACTGTTGAATGTCTAACTTTATTTATACGATTTGCTGCGGAAAATCTTGGGGAAGAATCAACCGGAGCTTCTGCCGCTTTTAAGGGAACTGGTTTGCCGGAAGGTGCCACCGCAAATGATGAAATTGAATATTGGAATAGTCAGATGGAAATCTTGATTGCTATGAAAGATGATTCATCTTATGAAATAGCATATGCAGAATTAGCGAAAAGACTTGATACTCCGGAAAGTGTTCGAGTGTTAACCAAGCTTATGGCATTAGGAAGTATTCGAACTCCTCATCAAAAGAAAGATATCCTGACAAATGCTTACGGTCAGAATAAAGCCAGTCAGGAGGCAAGATTTCATATCGTCGAAGCAATGATTGATCATGATATTACGGGGGCAGAAGCAATGCCTGAAGTTAAAAGTAAAGAGACACCATATCCTGTCGCTGTCATGCTATTTAGAAAATTAATTGCAAAAGGAATTCTACATAAGCATACGGAAAAGTATTTGGACGAGACAAATCTGCCATATTTGAGGAGATTATTGTCTCAATATCAAAATCAATTTAACACTGTAATGGAGATAATTGCCGAAAATCCTTTAAAAATAGAGAAATTGGATGCTAATGACATGGATGACTTTGACGGCATCGACGATGGAGATGATGATGCTGACGATGAAGATGAGCCTGACGATGTTGTGAAAACGGTAGAGGTACACGAGGAACAGAAATTAGATTCTAGGCTGTGGGAAGGAATTTTTACAGTTTTAGGAGAAGTTGGAGTTTTGACTCCCGGTATTTATGCGCAAGCAAAATCATGTGATTTCAACAAGAAAGAACTTATGAAAATTGCAGAAAGATTCGCGGTATTGAAAAAAGATATTTTTTCTAACAGACCTATAGATTCGGATATTACTCCTGAATTAGTGGCAGAGTTGGTATATGTCGCTTATCAACCTGTAAATATGAGTTTTCAAGATGTTTTACGGTTGTGCAGGAATATAAAAGATTGCAGTGGACATCTTGCTAAATATAAATTCCCTGAAGATGGATATAAATTGGATCTTACCGGAAACAGGACAATGAAATTGAGGCAAGGTGCAACGGTTTCTACGCCAAAGGATATTTACAGGAGACCTGCTATGATTACTGAAGATTCAAAGATCGATCCTAGTAAAAATTTACATAGTCCATATTTAGGCTTTGTGAGAGGTCTTTGTAAATTTGGTAGATTGAAATTGGAAGAAGTAGATGTGAGTGATCTTTTGGTTGTACTTGAGGATGATGGATTTATGAAGAGTGCGTTAAAGGAATATGTGCGAGCAAACTCTGAAGACGCAACTTATCGTAGCTTAAGATTACTTCAAGAGGCTCTTGGCATATATTTGACTGACAATCTTGAGGCCGCAATAAGAGAATTCTTAAGGCAAGATAAAGCTACTATCAGTAATACACTGAAAGCATTGACGGATTCATTAAAAAAACCAGGGATGGCAAAGACATTAAGCAGTCAACTTGGTATTGAAATAGATGAGTCGAAATCAGACATAAAACTAGCGGCTCAAGTTATTGCACAAGTTGCATTAAAGAAATTTAAGCCTTTGAAAGATTTGAGAAAAATGATTTCTGATGATTTAAAAAAGTTCGTTACTGAAAACGACGAAAAAGTATCAGGGGCGGGAGCAAGATTAAGAGCTATCATATCTAAAAATAAAGCTTCGTTCTTTGCAAAGGCAAGTGCTGGTATTTGTACCGCAAATGACATAACTCTTTTCAATAGAGAAGACCATTTTCATATAAATTTAATTGATGAAGATAAAGAAAAATGTGTCGGTAATGTTCAGGCTTACATTATGAATAACAAAGGACATCCGTATTTACTTCTAAGAGGATTTAACCCTAGCACCAGCCTTCTTAAAGATATAGATGCTGGAAGTTTGACTGAATCGATTATTGCTATAGGGGAAAGATTTGCTGAAGAAAATGGATTGGCCGGAGTGCTTTTGAGTGAACAAGGTGGATTTTTGGCTTTATCAAATAGACCGGAGGTAAGAGCGTATATTGAGAGAACTTATAAAGACAATTTTGTCGAAGTCGATAAATTTAATATAACGGAATATGCTACAATCTCCGCTGCATATGCTGTGAGAGGATTTAGAGGAAAAAGAGTCTCCCCTGCTTTGAGGAATAGAATGCATCAAGAAGATGGAGGTATTTCTATAGCGGCGTGATTCACTTTAGTGTCACTTCCAACGTCCCCGTGCCTCCCCTGTCGAAGCGGCCTTCGTAGACTTGGCCGACGAAAGATAAGGTGCTTAGATATTGCCTTAGGAAAGGCTTGATTACGGGCATTCCTTTTTTTGAATGAAGGCCTTTGCCTGTGATGAAAAGAACTTTTGTGTAACGTCTGCGCATGCAGTCGTGCAAAAATTCGTCGGTCATGCGTTTTATGTCGCTTTCGTGCAAAATTCCTTTATCGTGAAAATCGAATTCTGCCTGTGGTTTGCTCAAGTTTTCGTATTTGTTCATGGAATGAGTATAGCATATGCGAAAACGCTCCACATTTTCCCATTGCAACATTTGTCGGTTTTTTCTAGAATGACGAGGCTAAAGAAAATAAACATGGTGAAAAAAGATACAAAAATGAATGAAGTGAAAATCGGAGACACAAAAAAAACTTCTGCCGGCGATTTTGATGAAGGAGCAAAAGGCCTTCATATAATCGCTAAAAGCGGTTGTTGTGGTGATGATTCTGTTCCTTCAAAGAAAAGGTTTTTTTCTTTGAAGAGTATTTTTATATTTATTTTGGTGGCTCTTTTTATTATTCAATATATACAACTACAAGGCGTGCTTGGGAATTTTTCGTTTTTGCAAGGACACAACACGTCATTGATTTCTGAAATTGGACAAATTAAGGAAATGACCACAAAAATCGGCGGAGATTTAAATGAAGTGCGCGGTTATATCGGAATGCCTGTCACAGATTATTCCTCTTCTGAGGATTTAACAGATTCCACTAATGATGAGACCAAGAACACAAACAGGCTTCAGCTAGCCCTTTTCGATTATGTCGACTATCTATCTAATAAAGAGAGCACAGATACAAATCTTGCGTTAAATAAATCTTTTCTTGAGCAAATAAATACTAATGCAGGGCTTATTTCAGCCATGAATACTTATGGACTTTCATTCTCAAAATTGGTTGAAGATCCAAACGGATATTCTTTATCTTTGTTGTATAAGGGACAAACGCCTCTCGAATTTTCCGCAATATTTTTCTATCTTTCAAAAGAAGATGGCAAACTACTTCGAAAAACTGTCACCGAGAAAAAAGAAATTTCTTATGCAAATTTGGAAGAATTTTTCACTGATCTTGTGGATTTTGTTAATGCAAATGGTGCACAATGGAAAACAAGTTTGGAAAGCATAAATAAATCACGAACTGACGTCGAAAGTACTTCAAACAGCGAAACCGTAAAGGCGAAATTGGCTGAGCTAAAAGTAAAAATCGACATGGCTCCAAAAGAAAAAGATTTCAAATATACTTATTCAATTACGAATATGACGAGCGATACAATCGGAGAAATTGTAATTGATTTCAAAACTTTGGAAGTTTATTTGATAAATAAAGCAAATAAAACTTCAGAGCAAACTTCCGATATAAAATCAGGAATTCTTCCTTTTCTTGGAAAATTGGATACGAGCACTTCGATAGAGAAAAAAGCAAAACAAGTTCTTGAGGATGTGAAAAATACAGTTACTGACAATGGATTTACTATCGCGCTTGATGCGGCCGGATTAAAAATTTCCGAGCCTCGTGAAGACGAAGATAGATACTATTTTGACCTTATGACAAAGACCGGAAAAGTGCTTAGCGCAATCGTTGTTGAGAAAACGACCGGTGTTGTAAATATTGTCGCTCCGGACGGAACAAACTCTCAAAATCTTCTTTTTTTCGAACCTGATTCCAAAAAAAAAACTTTAGAGATTCCTAAAGATTTATCTTCTTACGCCGGAAAAACTTTTAATACCGACAAAACCTTCAATGTACTTTTTGCCGGCAAAAACGGCAGTTTAACCGACACGCTAATATTCGTTCATCTGGATGAATCAACCAAAGAGATTAAAATGATAAGCATCCCTCGGGATCTTTTTTATAATGGGCGTAAAATAAATGCTTATTCGTACATGTATGGCATGCCTGAGATGAAAAAGCTCATCAGCAAACTAACCGGATACACTCTAGATAAGTATATTGTTATTGATATGTATGCGTTTATTGATGTTGTTGATTTGATTGGAGGAGTCGATATTCATTTGGATAAAGCCGTCGTTGATCCGACTTATAAGACTGTCGATAACGGAAAAGTCGGGACTCTAAACTATCAACCCGGAGATTATCATCTTGGAGGAAAAGAGGCGTTGCGTCTTGCAAGAACCAGACATACTTCTTCTGATTTTGCTCGAGCGGAAAGACAACAAATGATTCTTGAGGCGGTTCAAAAGAAAGCGCAAAATTTTGGATTTGGTGATGCAAATACAGTTTATCAAATCGCAAAAGCGGTCATTGGAAAAACGGAAACCGATATTTCTCTTGATGAAGCTATAAAATATTATTTCAAATATCAAAACTACAAAATTGTTTCAAATGATGTGATGTCTTCCGGAAATATTTTCTTCGTTCCGCCTTATATCACGACCGAAAATTGTCAGGTCTCCATAGATCAGGCTGTTGCAAGCGGAACAGCTGTTCCTAGTTGTGAGGGAGAAAACCACGCCTATACCCTACTTCCTCTTGATGAAAACTGGGATATTATCAAATGGTTTTTTCAGGATCATTTTGAGGCAGAATGATATTGATTGAGTTTAAGCCGATTTTTTGGTATAATTATTTGATATTTATATATTTTGATTTTTATGGCAGGACAGGATCCAAAAAAAATAGTTAATGAACCAAATGATGTCCCCGCTGGTATTGAACAGGGAAAACCTTCTTCTGTGCAAGAAATGACTTTGGAAAATGTTTTTGAAACATTAAGAAAAGCTACGGCTAAGGGTACTGAAAAAGCTGCAAATGTGAATTTTGAGCCTGTTCCTGTTGTTATCGCAGGATTGGAAATCCCCGACCCTAAAGAAACTTTAAAAAACTTGGGAGATGCTTTGATATTGATTCCTGCTTTTATGAGGCCTGATTTGAAGGATTTATACTTTCAATCTTTGCCCGGAAACGAAGTCGGAAAATCAACAAAAGAAAAGACAATCGTTGATCCTATTATGATGCTTCATCCTGCATATAGATTTGCACATGTAATCGGACATGAAGCGGCTCACAAAAAGCTTAAAGTCCCCCATGAAGGGCTTGTAGAGGCTTATTTGAGGGCTATTGGAGTTGTAGATACAGGGAAAAATGGAGAGACAAAAACAACCGAAAAATATGATAAAGCTCTTGCCGGTTTTTCTGAATTTTTAAAGAGAATTTCTAAAGGTCGCGATGAGAAGGCAATGGCCTTGGAAGTGTACAATCTTTACTACAAAGGAGATTATGAGAAGATTTATAAAATGTATAGAGAAATATATGTAAATAAATTGCCTACCGGCAAAGTGGATGAAGCTTTAAAATTCTTCTGGGATGTTTTCCCTGAGCTTGAATATGACACTAAAGGTGAAACTCAGGCTCAATCAGTTTACAAATTCAGAAAGCCAAATTTTGCACCAAATCCTGAGTTCGATAGAATGATTAAGGATAGGAAATAGATATTTTCTTTCTCTCTCTATACCCTTGTGCTAGAATCCTTTGGCTATGACGCTTAAAAAAGGACAATTAGTTGAGCTCGAGATTTCCTCAATCGCTTTTGGTGGCAGAGGAATCGGGAAATATGAAGGTATTACTTGTTTCGTTGAGAATACAATGCCCGGCGATAAGGTGACCGCAAGTTTGACGAGAATAAAATCAAATTTTCTTGAGGCGCAACTTGTCGAAATAATTTCTGCGTCAAAAGACAGATGTACTCCAAAGTGTAAATATTTTGGGACTTGCGGAGGATGCCAGCTCCAATTTATGCCATATGAAAAACAACTTGAACTAAAAGAACAGCAAGTCAAAGACGCTTTTGATCGTATCGGAAAAATTAAAGATGTAAATATTTCAAAAATTATCGGAAGTGAAAACATCTATTATTATCGAAATAAAATGGAGTTTTCTTTTGGATATGGCGGTGACATGAAATTTGCTCTTGGCATGCATCTGCCAAACAGAAGATTTGATATTTTGAATTTGGAAGAATGTCATCTTGAGTCTGAATTTTCTTCAAAAATTGTAAATAAAACTCGTGATTTTTTCGCAGAAAAAAAACTTCCACCTTTCAAATACACAAACGGATCAGGGTTTCTGAAAGCTTTGTATGTCCGCGAAGGAAAGCGCTCAAATGAAGTCATGATAAATATTGTGACGTCAGATAATTTACCAAAAGACAGTGAAAAAATCATGGAAGATTATGTAAATGTTTTATGTGAAAAAGATATGGTTGATAGTGAGAAAAAAATTACATCGATTTATTGGACGATGATTATTGCGAAAAAAGGTGTTCGAAAAACTTCCAAAGAAATTTTACTTTTTGGGAATAAATCGCTTACTGAAAAAATGATTCTTGAAAATGGGAATGAAATGGTTTTTGAAATTTTGCCGCAAGCGTTTTTTCAGGTGAATACTTTTCAAGCCGAAGTTTTGTATAATCAAGTTGTAAGAATGGCCACAAATAAGCCACAAAAGACCATCTTTGATTTGTTTTGCGGAACAGGAACAATAGGACTTTTTCTTTCAAAACATGCCGAGCAAGTTTATGGGATTGAAATTGTAGAAGATGCTGTAAAAATTGCGCGCGAAAATGCTTTTAAAAATAAAATTTTTAATATCGATTTTTTTACGGGAGACGTTGATAAACTTTTGAAAAATTTAAAAGAGCCTCCTTCTCTTATTGTCATCGATCCGCCAAGAATTGGAATCACCGAGAAAACCGCAAAACTGATAAATGATTTTTCTCCTCATCAATTAATTTATGTTTCTTGTAATCCCGCCACTCTTGCTCGCGACTGCGCGTGGCTTATCGAATACGGATACAAAATAAAAGAAGTCCAACCTGTTGATATGTTTCCACACACTTATCACATAGAATGTGTGGTTTTATTAGAGCGGTAAACCATATCGTGTCAATCTTTTTGCTTAGCAATAAGGGACATTTTCAAATATGATTTATAGAGTATTTAATTTTTACATATGAAAAATTTTCAAAAAATAATATTTTCTTCTCTAATTTCTATTTTTCTTTTTTCTTTTTTCATCTTGCCTGCGAGCGCCGCAGTTTTTAGTGTGGAAGAAAATCTTTTTATAAATGAAAATGTTTTAGATGATATTTATTTGGTTACGGGAGGCGCGGACATAAGAGGAGATATTTTTGGTGATGCTTATGTAGCCGGTGGAAATGTCTCTATTATGGGAAATATTCAAGAAGATCTCGTCATATTCGGAGGAAAAATAAATGTTGTAGGAAATGTTGGCGGCGATATTCGAGTCCTCGGAGGGCAAGTAAGTATTTTTGGAAATGTTGGAGATGATTTGATTGTTGTGGCTGGACAAGTTGATGTCGGCAAAAATTCAGTTGTTGGAGGAAGTTT